>Ga0208898_1000117_pt1 | contig 71893 bp, 110 predicted proteins | sample VirMetDEL_Mar_4_FD_184513 | JGI IMG/M metagenome (GOLD analysis project Ga0208898, IMG submission 184513) | Aqueous microbial communities from the Delaware River and Bay under freshwater to marine salinity gradient to study organic matter... | ecosystem: Environmental > Aquatic > Marine >... | reverse complement strand
AACCACCGTTGATTAGGTCTAACTCCCCAGCAGGGTCATGGACCATGAAATGCGTCTCATCGTAACCAATAAGCGTTACCCAGTGGCCGCCACCGCTAGGACTATCCACTGAGCCATAGTGCAGAATACCAATGGGTACGGGAATCTCTTGATCCAGCTTGCTTAACAGGTCCTCTTCGGTACCGTCCATCCTGAATGTGGCGTCGAATCCCAGAGATCTAGCAGCACGTTGCTGGGCCTCGGAAGAAACAGTGTCACCGAAGTATAGGACAATGCTTAAATACCAATCATCGTCTCCATCAATGACGTCAGGGTCAAGGTAGTCCAGAGCCATTGCCATCGATGAGGTGAAACACATACGACCGCCTTGGCTGGTCTTGGAGTCATATTGGGCGAAGTACGGGACATCTAACGGGAAGAAATCCTCGTATTCCTCTACGGGTTCTGGAAGCGCCTGTGAGCTGCGATAGGCCGTAATAAACCAATCCCTTTGAATAGGGTCTAACTCGCCCCACAGGGCATTTATGGCGTCGATCTGATGTTTTTCTTCTTCGAAGTACCTAACAGCACGTAAAAGAAAGGTCTCCTTAGTTTCTCCGACAGGAGCGCAGGCCAGCTCAGCCTCTGCTTCACGCCGACGGACAAGGCCAGGCATGGGGCCATTGGCACCATTTACCCAGCGGGGAAGCTCCTGCTGGAACACGGGACACTTGTCTTCGCCCGCATTTAGCCGACTGCGCAGGGTAGAGTCACCCAAAGCACCTTCGCCGACGTTATAGGCAAAGCTGACCAGAGCGTCGAACTCATTCTGATTCAGCTCGACATCGATCAACCCTTCAACAGCATTCTCAAATCTGCTAAGATCCTGTGCCAGCAGCTCCTTGGCTCGGAGCTTTGAGATCCACATACCAGGATACACATCAGGACCTGTGTGGCCATAGCCAATCGTCCATGGGTCCCCTCCTGTCCCAGGGTCGGGATAAGCAGTCTGCTCAAGACCCTCGAACTCTTGTATTAACTCGATACCTTGGGTGGAGGTACGCATCTTTTTAGAATAACCGCGTTAGGCTGCCGATCACCAAGGAGTGCCTAAAGCCTTACTCGGAGCATGCTGCTCGTCGAGCTCAGCCTGGAGGGCTGCGAAGACTTCCGCTATTTTCTCGGCGCCAAAGTGATCCTGCACCCAGCCGACTACGATCTCTTCCGTGAGGCTTGCAAAAGGGATAGGAGTGTCTCCTTCTGCAGGGGCTTCCAGGCCGATTGAACCGTAGGCACTAGCATCGTAGGTACCATCCCCAGCTGATACGGTGTAGTGAACGGTGTAGACGATTCCGTCGGCAGTGTGGCGCTCTAGGTTTGCGACTGCCCACTTGAAAGTGGTTGCCATTAAAAAGGGGCTTAATGCCCCTTATTATGCCAAAGCGATCAGAGTTTGATGCGAAGCTCACCAGTTGAAGTCTTGTACACGTCTCCAGCGACGAGTCCACCAGTCCCCGCTGCGGAATCATCTGCATATGTAGCGAGTCCAGTAAAATTAATATCAGTGGCTTTTATTGTTCCGTTTACTTCTAGCTTCTCTCCAGGAGACGTCGTACCGATTCCGACTGTGCCGTCTCCGTAGATAATGAATTTAGTATCTGAATCAGAGGGGGTTGCTGTGTTATTGGATCTTACTTTTAATAAAACATCACCTGTTTCATTGTCGCCATCAATAATCAAACCAACTGTAAATCCGCTATTACCAGCCCTGATATGAGCTGCAACATCGCGTTCGACTGATCTCCCTTTAACATCCAGTACTGCCTGTGGATCTGTCGTCCCGATTCCGGTGTTACCAGCACTACTAATCCTCATCCTCTCCGTACCTGGATTAGCATTAGCAGTGTTTGGAGACCAGCCTATAGAGCCTGTATAAAATGCCAAAGCTGTTGGCATATCGCTAGCACCATTAAAATCTCCATCTGCGACACCTATGAGGGCTGCTGAATACAGAATGTTTGCTTCTGTACCATCAGTATGGTTGCCTCCGAAAGAAACACTTCCCAGCTGATTGTCTTCCACAATAGCAGCCTCTGTTCTATTCCTAGACAGCAAAAGCTTCCCAGAAAAGCTAGTGCTATTGTTAGCGTCGCCTCGCTTTGCAATTACTTCAATTCCTGGAGAAGATGCAGATGTACTGCTATCAACAATTTTGATACCGCCAGTTGTGTTTGTTCCTACAATAGATAACTTTGCTTCAGGAGCCGTCGTACCGATCCCGACGAGGCCGCCGGATGTGATGTGTAGGCGATCATCATTATTAACCCTAAACGCTAAGTCGTCATCTAAATGATTATAAATTATTGCTCCAACATCTTCCTCGTCACTATCTCCAAAATATACTGCGCTGGTTGCATTATTACCAGCTCCAAACTGTAAGTGAGTAGGCGAAGTATTTACGTTGTTACCGTTGTGAATGAATAATGTAGTCCCAGCAGCAGGAGCAGCTCCAGTCCAGGCCGCCCCTAAACGAGCAACTTCGAGTTTTACAGAAGGAACCGACGTCCCGATTCCAACGAGGGCGCCGGACGTGATGCGCATTCGTTCGTTTTGATTCGTACCAAAGGTAAGATTGCGGCTGTTTTTAGCGTTAAATCCCCAATCCAAATTGCCGTTAGTAATTATCTCTAGTCCATCGGGAATAGTGCTATTACCAAACGCTGCTACAGTCTCAGCAGTGTTAAACAGTGGGCTTTTAACATTTAAAAGTGAGACAGGAGCCGTCGTACCGATTCCGACCAGGCCGTTTTTATCTACAACAAGACGTGGCGTTTCAGATGTATCAGTAGTTGTACTATCTTGCGTGCATAGTTCAATGCGAGTTGGCTTAAAGTTGGGTTCTACAGCAGACCAACTGCTACCGTCTTGCCTAAAAATAATAGAGCCAGCAGGCCCATAAACACTATTTCTTTGTCCTTCAATTCCAAACTTAAAGACTTGCTCAGTTCCACCAGTTACATTAATTGAGCTTGTATTTGTACCCTTAAATTCAGCTACGTCACCCCGTATATGAAGCAACTCATCAGGAGCCGTCGTACCGATTCCGACGTTGCCTGTACCGTCTAGATGCAGCGCTGTATTTTGTGCTGTTTGACCTCCACTAGGATCGTGAATTTTGAATTGAATGTAATTGTTTCCTGTGGTTGTTGTTGCGCTTTGTCTTGCAACAATAGAGTGATACCTTACACCGGAGTCTGTCCTAGAAGTGCGCAAAAATTCGCCTTCTACGTCAAGTGCTGAATGCTGAATAATCTGCGTTGGATATGTTCCGCTTGTTCCTTTAATGTCTAATTTCGCCCCAGGAACCGACGTTCCGATTCCGACGTTGCCGTCGGAGGTAATACGGAATCTTTCTGATCCTCCTGTCTCAAAAATTGTGCTTCTTGTTGTTGCTCCATTTACAAGAACGAAATCGCCAGAGTTTCTCTGAGTAAACTGGACATCACCCGCTGCATCGTCGTCCCTCAAGAAAATACTAGGAGAAATGGCTTGATCGTTTACCCTGAGATTTCCTGTTACGTGAAGTTTTTGGCTAGGATTCGTCGTACCGATACCCACCCGGCCTGTATCATCAACAGTCAAACGATCAGTACCATTGGTTGTAATGCGAACTTCATTTGCAGCAGCATTATAAAAACCAGTATTTGTATTATCAACAAAAGTAATCGAAGGCTCACTTTCTGTACCAGAAGCAAACAGTCCTGTGCTTAAAATTAAACCGCTTATTTCAAGATCTGTGAAAGAACCTGTTACAAAAATTCCACTAGTTGCTTGAATCGTATCTCCAGTAATTGTCGAGCCTGAAAGGTTTGTAAATACACCGCTCGTTCCTGAGATTAAATCTCCGGTAATGGTGGCTCCAGATAAGTAAGTGTAGACGCCGCTAGTGCCTGAGACTAAACCGCTTATTTCAAGATCTGTGAAAGAACCTGTTACAAAAATTCCACTAGTTGCTTGAATCGTATCTCCAGTAATTGTCGAGCCTGAAAGGTTTGTAAATACACCGCTCGTTCCTGAGATTAAATCTCCGGTAATGGTGGCTCCAGATAAGTAAGTGTAGACTCCTGAATTTGCTTGAACTAAATTCCCATTGATTGTCGAGCCGGAAATAATTCCTGAACTTACAATATTTTCGATAAATCCAGTTTGTTCAATAATTAAATTTGATTCGCCTGTTATATTTCCTGCGACCCTTAGATTTCCACTGATTACCTGATTTTCAGTAACCGTGAAATTTCCACTAATTGTTTGATCTCCTTGGAAAGTCATGTTGACAGCGGTTAAGTCTTGAAAGACTCCCGTCTCAACATCCATACGGTTTGCTTGAATATTAGTGCCGGTGATATTAGTAAATACTCCGGAAGTTCCGGAAATATTTGTAAACACTCCCGACACACCTGTGACTACAGTTGCTGAAACTGCATCTCCCGTGATTGTCGCACCTGAAAGGTGTGCAAATTGTCCACCTGCTCCTGAAATATTATTTCCTGTAATGGTTGCTCCTGAAACGTGAGCATATACTCCACTAGTTACCGAAATTAAATCGCCAGTAATAGTTGTGCCTGATACATATGTAAAGATACCACTTGTGCCATAAATGGAATTTCCAGTAATAGTGTTGCCAGTTATTGTTCCTGTTATATAAGCACCTGACGCAGTTAAAAGTCCGCTTACACCAAGAGCACCACTTACTGTAAGTGCATCAGTGACAGTAACTCCACTTAACGTAACACTTTGCGCTGTTAAAGTTCCAAATTCGCCAGAGATTCCTGTAACAGTTCCGCCGCTAATATAAGCTGCTGTAAAATTAGAAGTTGCAAAATTTAAAGCATTAATTGTATCACCTGTTATAACTGCTCCTGAAAAAAAAGAAGTTACAACACCTGTTGAATAAGTGAAGGTTGTGCCAGTAAGGGTTACAATTGTGCCGATCTGAATTTCAGATTGGTTAAAAGACGAAGTATTACCTGAAACAATACCTCCACTAATAGTTCCGGAAACAATTGCATCATCCTGTACAGTCAGGCCAGAAACGGCGGCAGCATGGGTGACTGTAAGTCCAGATGTAGTAGTTAACCCACTTATTGTTGCGTTACCGCCAACAATAATATCTCCTGAAAATGTGTTGCCACTAGTATTCTGGAAGTACTGATCCAGATAAACGACTAACTCATCAAATTGAAATTTCTTATTACGTAAAGAAGGATCTGCTTCGTTAACAGCTACGACTGTAAGCAGATCCTCATCAACAATAGAGCCACCCTCAATACTGGGCATCTCCGTAATTTTTCTATTAGCCACCGAAAATCAAGCAAGTTCTGTTACAATTATAAATCTTTTATTTTTCCCTAATCTCAATACGAGATAAAATATCTGTAGAGAAACCCCAGGCAAATTGGACTCCTGCCAAGATTCCCGTTGACAGTGCCAAGATCAACAGAACTTCTGCTATGGTTAAATTACGCCGCAGATAAACAACATTAGGTTCTGGCACGGGTTGTTGGTATGTTTGTCTCGGAAGTGGCTGAGGACGAGGTTGAGCTTGTGGGACCTGGGCAATCTGTGGAAGAGGCGTCGGATTTGATTGTGGCTGCATACTACGAGCTGCAATTGCTTGCTGCATCGCAAGATCTCGTGCGCGTGCCTTCAATGCTTCAATGTTTTCAGGATTAAACATAGGTTCTTGAAGGCTCTGTTCATATTGTGGCAGCTCTTGTGCTTGAGCAGGAGTGCTGGAAGGGATTTTTTCTTGCATACTAGACATTTACTTCGTGTATAGATTAGCATTATTAAAAATAAAAAGCGATATGCCAGATGAAATCTCGCGCTGCCTTAAAAAAATCGGAACTGAGCTTGAAAATGTAAACAAAGCATTAAATAGTATTTGGCATAGCCGTTATCAAAACGGAGAGACTGATGTACTAGATCCAAGATGCCACGCCGATGAGTACATCACACTTGAAATATGTGCTAAGAGATTACACGTAACTCCACAAACTATAAGGAATTGGATAAAAATAGGCATGCACAACGAAAATAAGGGATGGAAAGCAGGTATTCATTATGTCAACGTTGCCGGAGACGCAAAGCTTAAAGGATATTTGAGAATTCCCTGGAACAACCTTGTGCAAACTTTTGCAAAAAACCCTGTAGAAAAACAAATTCTCCATAAGGGCATCGGAGGCCGAGAGCTTTATAAAGATATTCCTAAACCTGACGATGATGTTGATCATCCAAAATTATGAGCTATAGATTTTACGGATTCGATATAGACGAGGTTACTGTAGAAAACTATGCAGAGGTGCTGCCTAAATCTTTAGCACGTCAAATAGAAATTTTCTTACCGCCTGAGGGGTCTTTCGCTACGCCCGAGCTCAAGAGATATCTAGAAATTTTAAAAAATTATGAAGAAGAGGATGAGGGTTCAAGTATGACATTGGCAAACAGGTTGCGCATAGCATTTAGAGATTTAGAGCCCGATACAATTTGTGGGAAATTCCCAAAAGCAGAGCTGCCTCTTAAGCGAAGACTGAGATGTGTTGCAGAGTATTTGATTAGATCCTCTGAATTTAAAAAACTTAAAGATGAAAATGGTAAACTCATCAAGAGAAAAGGAGTCTTGGGAAAAATGGTGGTTATCTACCAGCCTCAAACTAAACTACTCGATTCATTACGTCGTCAAGGTTTAATCCAATGAACAGAAGAGAAAAACTTTTACTTAGTATTTTAGGCAAAGAGCCTGATCTTACTAAGACGAGGATGTTGGACACAACAGTAAAGATAATTCTTGCTGATTTGGGAAAACAATATGTAAAATTCTGGGAGCTTGAAGGTCCCGGCGTGATGTGCTTTCAGCCTGACCAAGAGCGTTCGATGTTTTATATGACACTTAAAGAAGTTCATTCAGCAGAAGAAAGCTGTGAACGTGATGACAACGGTGAACTAGCGGAAACTTTTCGTAAAATTTTAGAGGCAGCACAAAAGATTGATCCTACTGAAAAAGCTGCTTATGTAATTAACGATACAAACGGAATTCGTTATTTTGAAATTTGTTATAACACTACTAGTGAAAATTCTCTGGAAGACGTTGTTCAATGAGACCTTTTGTAGAGAACGAAGATTTTGAATTGATATCAAACTATGATCTAGTGCAAAGTGCCCATGCATTATTGGGTGGTATTGACTTAGATGTAGCCAGCTCAGATAAGGCAAACTGTTATGTTTGTGCTGATTCGTACTACACACCATCAATGGATGGTTTAAATGAACAGCCATGGTCAGATAGTATTTATTTATTTCCTCCCGGAGGCACTTACTTTTGGCAGCATAAAATGCAGCGTTGGAAAAAAACACGCTCTGCATCAGTAACCCTTGCTTCGTCGCAAGCTGTATGGTTTAGACGAATGCATCGTGAATGGATGAAAGGAAATATAAGACAAGGGCTATTCATGACCAATCATTCTGACATGATTCGTTACGACCAACGTATATTCGATTTTCCAATGTGTGTTTTGAAGCATTGTCCGGTCATGATCAAAAACACAAGCCAAGGAGTAGATGAAAGAAAGCAGACTTCAACGACCATAATCGTTTATATGCCTCCTCACGGCGTGAATACAAAAAACATCGAAAAATTTATCGACATTTATTCTGAAAAGGGCAGAGTTATTTGCTAGGCTTTTCTTTAAGCAATACACAGAATATGACGCTGTTAGCAGACTTTCAAATTCGCGATCTGGCAAACCAAAATAAAATGATCGAACCCTTTGTCGATCATGTGGTGAAAGAGGAAGAAGGTAACAAAATCCTTAGCTATGGACTAGGTTCCTACGGCTATGATATTCGTCTCGATAGTAAAGAGTGTTTCTTATTTGGGGGTCTTCAAGCAGGTGTTTGCGACCCGAAAGATTTTGATGAGTCTATTCTAAAACCCTTGGATCTTCACGTAGATGAAAAGGGTAAATTTTTTATCTTGCCGCCTTACGGTTATTGCCTTGGTGTTGCAAAAGAAAGGCTTAAGCTTCCAAGAGATGTGACAGTAGTTGCAGTAGGTAAGTCAACTTACGCCCGTTCAGGAATACTGGTTAACATCACACCAGCTGAGGCTTGCTGGGAAGGTTATCTTACTTTAGAAATAAGTAATTGCACTGGGCTTTTTAATAGGATTTATGCAGATGAAGGTATTACACAATTGCTATTTATGTCTGGTGAACCTTGTTTTGTAAGTTATCAGGATAGAAAAGGTAAGTATCAAGCACAACCTCATCAAGTTGTATTCTCTAAAGTTTAGAATCCATAAAACCTTCCAAAACGGAATGATGGTTTCTTGCTTACCATCATTCCACCTGCGCCTGGTTTTCCATAGTTGCGTCCACGGAGGCTCGGCAGCTCAGTACCATTTACCGTAAATTTACCGATTGGTATGCGTGAATCAAGGTTTGGTTCGTCGTAGTTACGTAGTTTTCGGTATTCACCAGCAGCTTTCGCACTTGCTACTCTTCTTCTATTTCTATCTTCAACCACCTCAGGATTAGACCTTTGTTGAAAAGCTCTTCTCGCAGCGTTATTTAGGCGGCGATCATCACCTTCGAGAAAGCGTGCATCTGCTGAATAAATAGATTGTATTCTTGTCAAGGTCTAAATTACTGCCTGTTAATATTATAAAAGGACATAATCAAAGAATAGAATGTACGACGTAGCTACAAGTTTCCTCGAGAACTTTGCGGGAAGTAATCCTTACGTAAGAAGGTGCGTTACAGGTTGTGATACTAATGGTCAACTTCTTGATAATTACTATTCAGACGTTCCGATGTATGATCAATACAACAACGGAATTTCAACATGCGAACAAGGATACAACAGGGAGAATCTGGGGCTAACGGGGAACAACCAACCTGTCTTGATGTCTCCGGAAGCAATGGCAGATCAACAAGTGGCTCGGATGCCTGGAAGTCAAGCCTCAGTGGACAGGGGCTTTTACATCGGGAAGGAGATGGCTCCAGTGATACCGGGACAAGCTCCGGGGGCGAGGCCCGGTCTAACCGGTTACATACCGAGCATGGAGGAAGCTCTGGCGGCGGGAGCGACCAACGGAGTTACAGGCTCATTGATGATGGTGGAGATGGGTCCGGACGAGCAGATGATGCAGGAGTCAATGAAACGTCGTGGTTTGATCCGGTAGAAACTGACTGTCCTGGAGGAATATGCAGTGTTCCTTGGTCAACTAAAGATTCTATCGACAATGTAAACCATCCTCCGCATTATACAAATGCTGCAGATATCGAATGCATTGAAGCAATTGAAGCTCAGCTTACTGAAGAAGAATATAGAGGTTACCTGAAAGGTAATATTGCGAAATATATATGGAGAGAGAGGCATAAGGGGGGAGTTGAGTCTTTAAAGAAAGCAAACTGGTACTTGCAAAGACTCATTGAAATTTAAATTAAATCATAAAAAACTTTTAGTGTCTTCATCATCCTCGTCTAACTCATCCTGGATGATGTAAGTAGTCAGCTCTGAAAGCTCAATATCAGTAGGAATGTCGAATTGAATATCGACCTGCTCTTCTGCCATTAAAGCTTTCAGGGCATTCCACTCCATTAAACGTTGATGGTATAGGTTAAGCAATGCGATGATTAGCTCCTCTCGGTCTAAGGATTGTGCGTGTACTTCTGCTTTACGCATTGCGAATTGCATCTCCAAAGGAAGATGAAACTCTTTAGTCTCAGAACTATTCTCCATGTAACTCCTGCACTTTTCTTAATTTTACTCTAAAGCATAAAAGACATTCTCAATATCTTGGTGAAAAGGGAAAAAATGTTTAGTTCCTAATTCGAATTCATTTGCAAATTCGGATAAGACATAAGGATTTACACTTTGTTCAAATTTTCTAATAGCGTTGACTTGCGCAAGAGATGCCTCGTATTCTCTAAAAGCTTTTAATAAAATGTCAGGAGCTTTACAAAGGTAGCGCTCACAATTACTTAAAAATAAATCAGCTTCTTCACGTCTTCTCTCTAGTAATCCTCCGATTACTTTATGCTCTGCATCAAAGATCCAACGGTTAAATTCATGTACAACTTCAGAAAAATCTTCTCTCTCAATGGCGTCAACAATTGAGCTATATAAAAACGCATCCCATCCTACTGAATGTATAAAAGAAAGCAACGCATTATGCATACAAGAATCAATATCTAAATTAAGAGATTGAACTTGACCATCAATTACATCTAATTCTGAAAGCAAATACTCAAGAGCTTTTTTCTTAGAAACAAGATGTCCTTTTAGTACAGGTGATCCGTCTGGATAAAACTCTGAGCCATAACCAATCGTGTAAGGAGCTGCTCCTGTTAAAGGATCAGGACATGCACGCTCATTAAAACCTTCGTACTTTTTTACAATACAAATAGCGGACGAAAAATCGTGCATGATAAACACAAATCTCAGCCAATTATAAACTATTTATTTACCTTGGCCTCGTAATTTTTTTCGCGTTCCTTTTGGTTTTGAATGTTTACCATTACCTTGTCTAGTTTTCTTAGGCTTTGCCTCTACGTATGTACCACCTTTTAACATTTAATGAGTGCATCTACAATGAGCATAACACTTATGCTACCATTTTTCGCGGTCAGCCCAGTATGCTGCAGACATTTTTCCTTTGGCAATATTTTTTCCATGCCGTGCTTTAAAAGAGGCACGTTTCTTTTGCATCTTTTCTGACTCACCAGCTTTTGGTTTACCCGCTGTTTTAGCACCTTGCTCACCAAAACGAATTAGTTTTTCTTTGCCGCCTTCTTTTGCTAGGACCATATGAGATTTGTTGGGATGATTAGGAGTTCTCACAGGCTTATTAGGCTTTAGCGAGTCCTTTGCTTTCTTTGCTGCTGATGCTGCTTTTAATCTTTTGTTAGACATAATTAGAATCCGAAACCTGGTAAACCACCAAAGCCACCACCTGCTCCTCCTAATAAATCTCCTCCGAAATCGGAGGTGAAATCATCTAAGAAGCTTTGACCTGAAGTTGATTTCTTAGTTTTAATTGTAGTATTATTACCAAAATCTGCAAAACTATTAGGTGATTGTATCGAAGGTGTATCAAGAAAACTTCCGATAGAACCCAAGGCCGCTTCTGGACTTGAAGTATTTAAACCTCCTAATATGTCGAAATCTCCAAATTCAGCCTTTACTTCTTCTTTGCTTTGCCCTGGGAAAAAAGTATCATAAAACTCATTCTCTGTTCCTTTAAAACCTGCTTGTTGAAATATACCAAATAGACCTGCTCCTTCTCGTCCGCTTTCTTTATCTATTTCCCTTTCAATATAATCCACTCCAAGTGTTTCTTGACTAATTTCTTCACCTGCCTCTGCAAGTGCTTTAATCCTTTCTCTTAAAGTAGCAGCATCTTGACCTTGAATCGTACTGATAAGAATATTTTTAACTTCATCTAATTCTCCTTCTCCTTTTACAAGTCCGAGTTGCCTTCCAATTTTAGTGTTAGGGCCAACACCTGCATTATCTAAAACACCTTCAGCAAATTCATCGGGTGAAATAAAATTACCAAAGACACCGCCGCCTAGTACATCGCGTTCGTCAAGAAGACTAGGTATAAGCTCAAAATTTTTATACCTTTCAATACGATCCTGATCAATTGGATTATCAAAAGCAGCAAAGGTAATTGGAGCCCCGTCTAATAAAATTTCATTTCCATCAATATCCCTTCCGCCTCTGGTAATGTCGTATAAAGTTCTTGCAAAAGGCTCCTTTTGAATATCGTAAATTAAATTACCTTTATTGTCTTCAAAAGGTTGAGGGACAATACCTCGCACAAGAAGAGCATTAAGGTATTTAGGATCGCCTGACTGAGCCCGTTCAAATTGTTCTTTAAAAAAGTTTTTTTGAAACTCTAGCTTTCTTTCGTATCTTGAAGAATCTGCTGCTACTTGCTCTTTAACTGGACGATCAAAAAATGGATTTTCAAAAAATCTTGCATCAAAATTTGCATCTAATCCATCTACTGGCTTTAAGGCATCTAAAAAAGTTTTAGTCTGATCCAATGCTAAAACCTGCAAAGCATTTTTAGTAGACTGCGTCTGAAACGGAGTTTGCAGTTCTTCATCAACATCGATAAAATTTATAAACTCATTGATTGATTTAGACGCGTTAAATCTTGGGCGTAGATAATCATTAATAAAATCACGAGCAAATTGAGAATCAATACCTTTGTAATTAAAATCAGGGTTATTTGGATTGTCTATAGCCTTAATTTCATTATCTATTTTTTTAATACGGTCAAACGTATCTATTTTTTTTCCACTAGGAACAAATTCTCTACCTGATATAGTAAATAAAATATCTCTGCCACCAGGTAGTTCTTTTAAATACTCCACTACGTCATCTGTTTTCTCAAAGCCTGTTTCTCTCAAAAACTCTCTGGTAAATTCACCAGAATCTTTATCAAAAACTTCGCCTTTTTTTTCTAAGGCTTGTGATCTAAACTCTTTTTTACTTCCATTTTTCGCATAAAAAGCTCTACCGAAATCAGCTTTTGATACTTGGCGGCCGTTTGCATTTGCTGATGAACCGAAACCTTGGTTGTTTGTTTTACTTACTACTTCTTCATAGGCTTCTAAAACTTTAGGATTAGTCTCTACATAAGCAATATAATCTTCTGGTTTTGGTTGAGCATTTTCTAAAATATCTTTTTCTAACTCAAGATCTGCGAATTTTTTTTCATAATCTTTTGCGTATTTTTCAACCAGATCTTTTTCAAAAAAGTTTTGCCAATTAACGATAGTGCTATTACCACCAAATTGTCCTAGAGCCCCTCCTAATGTTTTACTGATTTCATCTCTTACACCGGTTGGTAATAATCCTCCGGCATCGCCCAACAAGTCATTTGCTGCGTTACTTCCAAAATTACTAAATTGAGAACCTAATAAATTATTTGTTATATCAAATTGCTGTTCTTCTCTTTTTGCACGCTCCAGTCTATTAATAGTAGTTCGTAAAACATCTTCTGAAAGCCGACCAAATTGTCTAGTTTGTAATAGACCTTCTTCACCTAGTGCCGTAGTTACACTGTCTTCAGCCAATTCGTCTTTTTTATCAGCTCTAAACAGATTAATTGTTTGTTGAGTAACGGCAGGACCACCTTCAAAACCTAGCGGGTTGTCACCAACAAATTTTCCTTTACTTGCAAAAGCATTTGGCTCTCGATTTTGCGTAGCTCCATTGAATTGATAATCTCCGGCAGCAAACGTGTTGATATCTGGGAAAGTACCCAGGATATCTAAATTGCCTTCTTCAACTGCTCGTTCATATTCAGCTTTGACTTCTGGATACTTTTCTAAATAAAATACAGGGTCAAAAAAATTGTCGGCTGAAACAGGTCCTGATGTAAGAGATACAGGCGAGTATCCAGGAACTTGTCTTGTGTCAAAAGGCTTGACAACAAAATCTTTATAAAAGTTATCATAAGATTTAAGCAATGCATTTTTCTTTCCGTCAGATATTTGTAGATTATTAAGTAAAAAATTCTTTTTAGTAAGGTATTGATTTTGGGTATTTAAAGAAGTTCTAGCTTCTTGTACAACAAGATCTATCGCCGCATTAATTCTTCTTGCTACATTTAATTGTTTACCAGAATAATCGTTTTCATTAAGCCTATTAACAATAAATTTATCTTTTTTTGCATTGTACCTAAAAATCTCATCTGGCAGTTTTGCCTGATTCATTCCTCCCGTCTGTGTTTCTGGCTGTGTCTGTGTGCTATTCATTAAAAAAACTAAGCTATTTTTAATTCTATAGGATGGTTTATAAGGGAATAAATGTCAATAGTCTCTTGGTTTACCCATCTTTTAATTTCAACCAAACGTTCCTTACAAAAAAATTCTTGCTTTGTATACCACTGTTCCATATCATGACTGGCCTTGTTAGAATTACACCTTTGACAAGAAGGAAGTAAATTGCAACGACTGCTGGGACCAGACTTATATCGTGGGATTATGTGGTCAAGAGAAGTTGCGGAGGCACCGCAGTAAGCACATTTGTTATCCCACGCATCATATATTGATTCTCTAAAACGTCTCTTCGCTCGTTTAGGTGTTAACTCAATGAGAAGGGCAAGTGGATCCTGTTCATTGTTAAACATGCCTCTTGAGCAGTTATCTTATTCTAAGTCGACTTAATTCGTAAAATCGAATTTGACAAGCTTTAAAAAAACGATATCGTACTTATGTACAACTGCTGCGGTCGCAGTATGAAGAACTCTCAAACTTGGAAGACGGCGCAAAAAACCGTCAGTGAGCTTGGCATCGATAAGAAAACATTGTTTAAGTACAGAGACGACGGAACCTTGAAGCTTGGACCGCACTTCTTAGCTTTTTCTAACACTTACTCAAGGGACAGCTATCGCTGGAATGTGAATGCAGTTAAAAGGCAGCTAACAAGCAAGGGTTTGCTTGCAGCTTAAATAACAGCATTTTTTTCTATTTCTATGAGCCGCTATTAAAGTATCGACATTTAAATCGATCTTTCCGTTCTTTATAGCTCTTTCAAGTGATCTACAAAGAGTACTTAAACGGCCTTGAATATTTCTAGGCTGTTTTTTAAGTTCAAAAATTATTGCCCAATGAGGATGCATTGGTTTGATTGGTTTTTTCTTTCCTTGTAAAAGGACTGAGTTATCTGGACCCCAAGAAAAGTTTTTAAGCTGTGAAGGCTTTAAACCATAAGTAGCAATCATTCCATACAGCCACGCAAGGCTTTTGCTGCGTTCACCTCTATCTAAAGAAAAGAAATCATCAACTATGCGCTGATCTAGGGGTGCGCCCATTGTAAAAACCACAGGGGAGTAAGTTTTTAAAAGCTTGCGTCTAGTTTAACCCCTAGTAATTTATGCGGGGCCTCCGCCCGTTATAGTGGCTGCCCAAGCAGCCCCCATTGCACTGATGGTAGATGTTTCCCCTGAACCAAATGGTAGGTTGACTGTATCTCCAGCGTGGTATCGAGAAGGATTACCTGAAAGTTTTACAGGACTTCTACCAAATTCTCTTTTACTTAGTTGAGTTTCTGAAAGATCAACTCTCGTTTGAATTATATCTCCAAATCCAGGTGTATTAGACATTAGAAGGTCTGCCTCCTGAAGCAGGTACATAAGCTGAGCCGTCTTTATCATACATAGTAAAACCTTCTATCTTAATAAAATCTGCAGGAATATTAAGCAATTTCTGCATCATGCTCACCATGATTGGACTTTGAATGTTTAAAGGAGGAACATCCATATATGACAGGCCATACGTGGTTATATTTTCAAATGCTTTCTGTTGATCTCTGCGTGTATCATCAACTAATTTTTGTTCCCATGTTACCTGCTCACTGGTAAAGGCAGGGTAATCAGAAGGCTCAGGAGGAAATAAATCATCTGTATATTTCATAGCATAGATATGTTTGCAGTATCTATACTCATCTAACAAATGACTCCAAGTATCTTGAACCTGTATTAGTTGATTAGGTTCTCCTGCAGCTGCAGGAGGAATTGTATCGTAATCACCATATTTAACCATGCCCTCACTACGAGGTGCAGGGGCATCAGGGTTTTTAGGTAGGTCAGTACCTCTTAAATAAACATTTCCAAAGTCGCTAAAAACACCAGGGAAATCACGGTTTGTGTTCGATGGCTTGTTATTTATACCCGCAGAATTTACTGACTGATTATAAGGCAACTCATATCCAGAAGGAGCAACAATTGTTAGCGCTCTATTCTGTAAAGCTTCTTGCATAATTCTCTCATCAATTTCACCGGCTGTTGTTGTAACTTCATAACGCCCTGGTTTTAATGTTGCACATCTAGTTATAGGAAAGGTCGGACTTTTTCTCTTACCTAAAAATGTAGAAACATAATAGTATTGTCTACGTGTAAAATCTTGACAACTACAAGCATATTTAGATCCGTTAATAAAAAATCTTCCTACCTGAGGAGATCTCTGCGAAGGTGTGATTAAGACACTGTCAAATGTAGATTCAATAGAACCTTGCTTACGTAAAATTAATACGCCATTGTACGGTTCGATTGAATCCAATACCGCCGCTGTATACCCATACTTTATTCCTGTATCTGGATCAATTGTTTCTTTTGTAATAGGAATACCCGCTTGCGTTAGAACTCTATCTTCTAAAACATCTCCGTTTAAAGGAGTTAAGTTAGGTTGATTGCCAGGGGTTTCTATGAAGAGCGGAGGAGGCAGCGGATTATTCGCATCCCATGTTCCGTTTAATTGCACACGCCAAAAATTTCCTGAATCAGTAACAGATGCGATAGATAATTCTGTATTATTTTGATCAACTAAATTGTCAAATCTAAGACTTCCTGCAAGGATAGATCCGCACCAATGCATTCCCAACTCTTTGTTTTTAGTAGGAAATCCCCTAATCAGTCCTGCCATAAGTGGCGGATTATCGCCATTCTGTGTAGAACCGGAAGGAAGAGGTATTCGATAAGAGAAGGGATATTCAAATGCTGCATAAGCAAGATTAGAAGTTGCTAACTCGTAACCTCTTCTCCAGCGATTCCAAGACGCCTCTTTATTGCTTGAATAAAGTGAGTCTGCAACACTACCACCGAATTCGGAAACGATTGGAAAAGGACCTGCTTTTGCTTTACTTTGAGGTGGCTCCTTGAATCCAAAAGAATTGCCACGCGGTGACATGGCTAGAAGAAACCGCCCTGAGCAATGACCGTAACTCCAGGAGTGTAGCCTGAAGGATACGTGTTAGTTGGTAAAACACCCGCGTACAAGCGATCACCTTTTTCTAAATAAATGCCTCGCGCACGAACAGGCGTACCGCCTGACAAACCACTTGTATCGCCTGCTGCGGGAACGGGAGCGCTTAGTTGAGGTAGAACATCCGTGCAGTCAACGTCTTGTGAACCAGAAGGTAAGTACTTAGTAAACAGCACAGCATAGTCACCGCTAGCAGGAATAGGATTAGTTGTTCCTCGAGTATGATAAAAGGTTATTGTTACACCGTATTGCGCATAAATAAATTGTGACTCAAATGAAAATCCAGAAGCGATTAGTCCTGAATAATTTAAAGCTGTATTAACTCCCGTTAAAGTTGTTGAGCCCGTATATGTGTAATAACCTTTACCTGAAAACGGTGCTCCTCCTCCTGTTAATACTCCTGTTTCTTGAATAAATACTGTATTACCGCTTTCTAAAATAATTTCCGTTCCTGATGTTGTCGTATTTACAGTGTAGTCAGGAGGAATTTGATAATCGCTTCTTACAATCTTAACTGAATCCACAACCCCTCCACTGTTATTGTCGTCTGACAAAGCAGCATCCATATCGACAATCAATGCAGGCGCTTGGCCTCCTTGGACTTGTAACGTTTTATTAGCTGAGCTACCTGCAATTTGAGTAGTAAGTACTGAATGATCAATAAAAGGACGATCAATAAACAGGGGCTGCTTGTTGGTATTAGTTGAAGTCACTTTATTTTACTGAATAATTTTTATTTTACCAGAGCTATACGCCCAAAAAACTATTGGCGCTAAATCCTGGTATGGTTCCGTTTACTAAAGGCTTGGGTAAAGTTTGAGAAATCTTTGCAGCGAATAACGCATTAGGATTACTACGTAAAGTTGCAAAAGTTTCAAAGGCCGTTGTATCCATTGGACCATCTCTCACTTCAGCAAGATCAAAATCCATGCGCAGTTGGTTTAAGGCATCAACCTTACTCATGGCATCCGTTCCATAGCTACTTGCTTGATACCTATAAACTTCTCCTGGAAAAAAATCCTGATCCATGTATTCATAAAAACTATTCATTGAAGAAAACCTCCTAGTGGATTTAATACATTATTAATAAGTTGTTCTTTCAAACTATTTACAAATTGATCTCTTAAAGAGGTAGCTTTATTGTCAGTTTTACGATATTCAGCTGGATCATATCTTAGTTTAGATAACACTTGCTCTACAGTCTGTCTTTGTGGCGCATTTGTACTCATCAATGAATCTGTGTTAGAGCCATCAAACGGACCTAAAACTGTTTGGCTGTATTTATAAAGATCTCCACCTGGTAAAAGACTAGCTGTTGTATTTGCGACAGTAGTATTGTTTGCGTCTGGCGCATTAATATTCGCATTTGGGTTGCCGCCAAGAATAGTTGCATAAGCTTTTTGTGGTCCCATACCAGTTTCAAAACCGCGCCCTCTCAGCCACCGTTCAACCGCAGGTAATTGTTCAGAAATTGTATAACTTTTATTCTTGATTTTTTCAGGGTCTAAGCCAGCCTCTCGTCTCTCCGGTCCACCAAATTGTATTAAGCCGTAGTAATTGCCTCCAGCTCCGCCCCAGATGTTTGGGTTGAATGATGATTCTTTCGCAATAATAGCGCCAAAAGAATAAGGATCTAAGCCTAATCTATCGGCCGTTGCTTTAATAGCTGCTTTGTCTGCTGCACTTAAATTCGCCATTACCCCGGTCCACCTGGCCTAAAGTTGTTTAATTGTTGAAGAAACATTTCACTATCTTCTGGACTCAGCACTGGCTCAAGGCCAGGCTCAGAACCCATGCCTTGTGTCTGCTGCTCCATCCTCCCATTACGATAATAGTCAGCAAGGGATTGAGCAGAACTCTGCTGGACTCCAACAGGGTTTTCCATATTGTAATTTCTGCCTTCCATCATGGGATTAGTCTCGTCATAAACAAGACCAGCCATCAGAGGATTAGGGGTCTTAGGAGTCAGCTGGTCACCATACAAAGCACGGCTAATTGCCATTCCCTGTTCTGCGGTATAGTTCACCATACGAGGACCACCTTCTCTGAAGAATGGATCTGCCTGCTGGGCTACCCTGGAAACTTCATTTTGATATGCGCGTCTCTCTAGTTCTTCTCGTGTAGGCAAGGGAGCTTCATATCTTGGTGGCGGAGGGGCAAATCCACCACCACCACCTGGCTGAAAGTTACGTCTAGGTACGTTGGTTTCAACTCTTGGCGGTTTAGGCAACGGAGCAAATCCACCGCCACCACCTGGCTGAAAGTTACGTCCAGGTACGTTGGTTTCACCTAGATTTGGCTTGGCAGTTGCATCAGTTGCCCTATCAAGAGTTTGACCAATTGTAGGTAAACCAGTAAGACCAGCTAGTGTATTATAATACATAGGCAAACCTCCTGTAGAAAAATCTAGAAGTCCACCAAGGCCTCTTTGTTCTTGTCCTCTTCCAAATTCTTCTACGGCTCTTTGTCCAGGAAAATTTAAATTACTTACGAAAGAGTCAATTGCAGGTCCAACATTATTTAATGCTCCTTCAATTTGACCGGTAATTCCACGTCCGCCACCCATTTCACTGGCCGCGAGTCCAACACCAGTCAATGCTCCAGCTCCTAGTGCAGCCCCTGTAGGAGACACAGAAAAGCCTCGTCCCCCCTGTGAACGTACATAGGAGGGTGCAGTATTTGGTTGAATAGTTCCCGTGTAAGGTGTATTATTCGGCCTTACATTAACACTAGAAGGTCGAGTAATAGGTCTTGCAACAACACCGGTCTCTAAGCTTCCGCCTCCAGGACCCATGCGGCCTCCAATTCCTGGATTCCTTGGCGGAACTCTTACCCTTCCAGTAGCTTTAGTAGCTTTAGCAGCCTTGGGGGCTCGACTAAAAGCTCCGCCTAGTGCTCTCATCAGAAGTTTAGTTATCATGGCTAGCGGTAGTTAGCATTTAGGTAAACATTTGAACCTACAGCGTTATCTGCAGGACCTGGCAGGGCTTGGATGAACTCAGCACCTGAACGCTCATAGCGATAACGTGCTTGGAAGGGATCCTTGTAATTGGGAACGTATAAGATTGCGGCTAAGGCATTGGTCTCATACAGATAAATCTCATCCCATACTTTCAAGGATTCACGAGCATTGCTGGATGCAATTGTCCGGTCTACATCACCCTCGATCTTTTCGATACGAGTTGAAGGAGAGGTTGCAACTTCAGTCTTTCGCTCAGCTGTATCGCAACGACCTAAGTGATAAATGATCTTGCGATAAAAGAAAGAGTCAGGAATGGTGTTCATGGCCTCTTCAAGCCGTGCGTAATCACCCGCTGGTACAGACACCGTGAAGTAACCTAAATGATAACGTACACGGCTTTTATCAAAAGTAGATAACTGCACTGGTCGACCTCTTATATTCTTATTATATTAGGTTAAACCTTGAACTTAATAGAATATATCAGGAGACTGCTGATACATTGCAGGTGAAGAATTTACGTAGGAGCTAAGAAAATCATCTCCAGCAAATGGATTAATTGCTTGTTGTATTAGCTGCATCTTGAGATTATCCATGAGTGACTCTCGAGTCGTTTTTTCTATTTTTCTTTTTCCTCCTCTGCTATCTAGAAATCCCTGTGCGTAAGCTTGATAAATGTCTCTCTCGCGTTCTACTTCTGAATAAGGGCCTGGTGACAAGGGCGCGTTCGGATCCATGATCGGCGAAGTCGTCATGGTGTCATTCATGGAACTGTTCATCTTTTTCGATGGATCTAAATGTAAAACTTGAATGTTATACGGTCTGCCTTGAGCATCTGTAACGGATAAAGTTCCCATACCATCACCGGGAACAAATGAACCTTTACCTTTGTAGCCAATTTTAGTTCCCGTACCCAGTCCTATATCAATTCCTGAATGGAATGTAGAAGCGCCTGCAGTAGGTGCGGATCTAGGTCCAAACCCAGATGTTATTGGATAGTTCCAGCTCCATTGCCCTTTCTCATTTTGCTGTACTAGAGGTGTATTAGTATCGCCTATGACAACATTCTGCAAAATAGACCTTGCAGTTTTCGGGTCAATCTTTTGACCCTGATTTTTACCAAACTGAGGTATTACTCTGATATCAGCATGAGGACCTGTTGTGGCAAATCTATCCTTAGAAGGATCAATGACTGCTCCTATAGGTATAAAATTAGCCACAACATCTACGTTTTTATTTATTATAAAATAAATAAGCTCTTAATTAGTGAGACTAACATTAGATACGAATCAAGTCAGCTGCCATCACAGCATCCCAATCCACTGTCTTAACTGTCTTTAACTGATCAAGGGTAGAGAATCTTTCACCCGAAAGAGACATCTGAAGATCCTTGATCTTTTTTGCTGTTTTAATTCCAACTCCTTTAATATGATCTGCGATCATTTGAGCAGAAGCATTATTAATATTCAACCGTGTATCAGGAGGAAAGTCTCTAGGCGTTTCCTTATTGGCACGATCTTTAATTTGTAAAGATTTTACTTTTTTAGTGGCTTGTGTATCCTCTTCAATCTCTTCACGCCAAACAGTAAAAAGGCGACCTTCAGAGTCTTGGACCATCCTCCAATCGCCATTATCCCACTCTGTAATTACTTTTAGAGTGGCTCCCGTTTTTTTGTGACGGTATAACATAAGACCAGTAAAATTTACTGGTCTTATTTTAACCTATTCAGCTGCCGCTGCTAACAATTTTGTTAGGCAGATAAGCTTCAATGTCGTTATAGTCAGAAGCAACATCAGGTTGGATGTAGCAAAGCTCAACAACAATGTAGCCATAGGTTCCAGCAGTTGCATCTCCGGAAGAGATGTAGAAACCACCGGAAGTAGCAGTAGCATTACCGGATGCCTTTGCGTAGACCTTAAAGGTCGTAGCGGCAGTGTTTTCGCGGTATACCTTACCTGCGGTGACACCAGGAGCGCCGGTAGCGGTCAGGAAAGGCGTTGCGCTAGTGGCAGAAGAACCACCGGCAAAGTAAATCTCACCAGCTTGGCCTCCGGAAGTAGTGGAGGAAAGGTTGGCTTGAATCATTCCTTCGCCAACGCCTGAAGCGGCGACAGGTGAACCAGCGTTATCGCGACCGAAAGAGATCACATTTCCAGTGGCTGCATACACACCAGAAGCAACGCGGCGGTCTCCCCAGCCCGAAGCGATGGCGACAGTAGCGCGATAGCCGTAGGCAGGCAGGTCAGTAGAACCGGAGATCACCATTCCGGTGATGTCGGTACGGGTGTCGTCTTGCCGATAGGGGGAAGGAACGATCACATCAGCAGAGGCAACTGCGCCATCACCAGAAGTTGCGGTGACTTTGACATAACCACGCTGTTGGAAGTAGCGGTAACCAGGGACAGCCAACACAGAGGTGGGGCCTGCCTTGGAAGAATTGTTAGTACCGTCTTGATTGGAATCAATGTTCTTGTACCAACCGTTTAAGGCCTCTGTCCAGTTACCTGGATAGATTTTCTTAGCGGACAAGTAGGTCATTTATCTCTCCTATTGAGGTTTTGTTTTAATTAGTCAGGCTCAAATAGTGCCGTCGTCTTGAACGAAGCTAAATGCGGTGGTGATGAAGTCCTTATTAAGAATTTCGAAACCAGCATACAGTTGCCAAATCAGAATAATGAAGCGGCTGAAGTCATCATTATTGTTGATGAGCACCTGGGCGTTAGGGCCACCGATGCCAACACCGATTGACTGAGGACCGAAGAAGTAGCCCTGAGCGACTTCCTTGGAAGCATAGCTGCTGCCGCCGTCAAAAGACGTATTGACATTCTTGTTGGGGAAGTTGGTGGACTCGTAGAACTTCACACCTTCAAACTGAACGCCAGTAGGCATAACAGGCTCACCAGCCAAGAAGTAGGCTTGGCCTGCCTGAGGACCCATGTAGAAGCTGGCGTTGTTAGGCATCATGGGGTTGCCCATGTACATGCCTTGACCAGGATTACCGGCGTAACGAGCGATCTCACGGAAGTCCTCGTCACGACGCAGGTGCATCATGAAGGTGGGATCGCAAATACAACGATACAGACCGTCAGCAAAGGTAGGTACGTTGCGCTTACGCATCTGCTTAACAACGTTCAGCAGGTCAGTACGCACGGAGAATTGCTGAACCTGAGCTTCATACTCAGCAGTGGTGTAAGAGATACGGTTTTGACTGTCTTTCTCTTTAGCGCCTGCAAAATAGTAACCGCCGATGTCATCGGATGCAGCTCCATTAGCCTCAGCTTTGGCCATTTCGTCAATGAAGACGCGGTCGCGCCAACGACGATAGTCGTCCAGCAGAGTCAGAGAACCGATGCTCTGGTGGAACATGTTCAAGTTGCCGGTGTCGAGCAGCAGACGCTGAGCGGTAACCAGAGTCTCACGGGCAATTTTAAAGGTTGAAGGCTGGGTGGGATCGCCTGGATCAGCAGGACCGGTGTACTCTTTCAGCACAACAAGCACCTTCTCCTTGGTGATGTTGCGGCTGTTAGCAGTACCGATGGTCTGATCGGAGACGCGCTCACGGCTCTCCTTGGTTCCAGGGGTTCCCCAGAACTTGTAGCGATCAAGTTGCACCGTCTGGCCGGGCTGGCGAGTGAAGTCATGGACGACCACAGGCTCAGCAGCCATCTCGCAAATGTAAGCGGGGTGAGGGCGATAAAGCTCCGCACCTAGCAGTTTTGGAAAATCGTTCTCCTGGTCTCCAATTTCTTGAAGGGGTGGACCATCTCTTCATCCCAGAGGGATGCCGGACGCTGTATCTGGTATTACGTTACAAGATCGTGTAACACCCAGTGGCCTCTGCACGTTCCAATCACGGGCTTGATTGGCTTCGCTCAGGATTACCCTCGTCTTTACGTTAGGGCTTCCCTGAATTCATCCGGTTTTCACTTAACGATTGCTCGCTAAGGTGACAACGCTTGAGAAGTTCAGGTGAGGTAAAATTTGGAAACTTGTTCATAAACATCATGAATCCAAAATTAGTCTCAGGATTTGGTAATCTCTACTTAACTGAATCCGGAAGAGCTTTTGAAAAACACTTGGACGATAATGACCAGGAGTATTTTGAAGAACTTCCTATACAACACACTAGTAAGTATGATCGTGTCTCAATCCTTGTTGACAGTAAAAGAAAAAGATTTAATTTACACGTCTTAATGGCTGTTGCTTTCTTGGATTTAGATTTGCGTTCACATGGAACACACAACTTTTCTTTGCAAGTTAATCATATAGATAACAACAAAAGAAATAACAATCTAAATAATTTAGAGATTGCTACTAAACAAGAAAACCTTATAAGAAGCTGGACTGAAAACAATCAAATTAACAATGGTTTTGCAAGTAAAGGAAAGGCGAAAACATCACTCAGGAAATTTTCTAAAGAAGATGTGAAACAAATTAAATCTTTAAAAGAAGCAGGTCTTTCATACAGAAAGATTGCTGAAAAATTTAATTGTAATCACGGTGCTATTTACCAAATGCTGAAAGGTAATACCTACCAGGATCTGAACTAGCTATCAATGAACACTTTGGTTTATCCTCCAGTGTCAGGTTTATCGGGTGAAAGATAAAGCCAAACGGCTTATCTAACAAAATACTAGCATCAAGTAATTTTAAATACTAAGAGGGGGTAATAATTACCCCCTCTGTATTTATCATTCCATTACAAACAGCTTGTTAGCCATTGTTGATGGATTTGCCTGGTTCAGGATACGCCAAGCGTTCTGCGGATCATTAATCATCTGCTGGTCAAAAACATTCCAGAACTCACGGGTATTCTGTGGACTGGACTGCACGGGAGGAGCAGGCATAGCTGCGCCACGAGTAGGTTGGACGGCAGTCGGATAACCGCGAGTTTCTAGCTGTTGCGCGGACTCATAGACAGGGTAAGGTCCCTGGGGTCCGAAGAACTGCAAGGTGTAATCTGACAAAACATCGGGATTAGTTAAAATCTCGTTGTATGCCTTGTTTTCGACGTGCTCGTTGACTGCAAAAGCTGCATAATCGCAAAGCGTATCATGTGCCCAAATAGCATAGTCGGCATAGTCAGCCAGACACTGACGCTCATCTTGAGCCCAAATTACTGCGTCATCGAGAAGCTTTTCTAGATTTACCGCGTAATTGTTTAGAATCCCTGGTGCCTCTGGACCGAACGCGTTCAGAACCGCCCTGCTTTCCGGACTCAGATTGTAATAATCCGCTATCGCTCCGTCCACTTCCGCGTGGGCTTCCGCCGCCGCCCGACCGTATAGAGTCGAGGAGGTTGGGGAATAGCTGGGCGAGGATACCTGGTTGGGCGACCAAGTCAGGCGATCCGATTGTGAAATACCCGGGCTGATCGCTTCCGCCTGTGCCCAGTTTCCCGGGATAGCTTGTGGGTATGTCTGGGCCGGAGCTGACGGTGCTGCCTGGAACGGGGATGGGGCTGGCTGACTCAGTGCGCCTACCACCTTGTTGAACGCCGCCTCCCATGGGTTGGACGGAGGAACCGCCGCCGGTTGGGATTGGGGGACGTATTGAGACGGGCTTGATGGGTAATTGATAAGACCCGCCGGAGCCTGTTGGGGGTAATTCATACCCACCGGAATTTGAGCCTGAGGCAGCGCCACCGGAACCGGTGCTGCCGCCACGTAGCTGCTGGGGGCGACGGCCACTGGTGTTGGGCTCGTCGGTTGGATCGATTGGACGGTAGCGTCCTGCATAACTCATCTCCTGTTGTAATGCTTCTAAAGTTCGATACAGATAAGGTGTTAAATCCAAACGTGGATCTGCAGCCATAGGTAAATCTGGTGACTGCGGGTGAGGGGTCTGCATCATTCCCGACACCAGGCGACTGAATGCTTGGAAAGCTCCTTGCAATTCATTTACCATCCTGAATGGGAACCCCGATAACATCGCGGCTCGTTCCTCATCCGTTTTTTGTGGGAAAAGAAACTTCAGTGCTTCTATACTATCAACACCCAATTCTTGCAAGTTTCTAACAACAATTGAATTGTTAATTAGATCCTGAGAGGTGTCTTCGTAGACCGGTCCAAGCCAGCGCCATTGCACAGTTAAATCCCCATCTGGAATTAAACCAATGACAGATGGTGGAAGCATTTCAGTCTTAAGTGCGGCCATCATGATCCGCTTAATTTGCTGATCATAAGCAGCCATTGCATCTGCATATAGCTCCTCTTCTTGTGCCGTAGCTTCCTCAGACAAGTCAATCGGTTTTTCTAAACCAACAGCTGCGGCTAAGCTATCTCTGAAAAGCCTCTCTTCCTGATAAATAATTAATTCCATGCAACGTGCAATGCCATGCGTATAAATAGCGCGACATTTTTTCTTTGCAGTTGCAGCAACTCGACCGTAAATAGATTTAAGTTCAGTCGCAGTTACACTTGCCGAAATACTGATTTCATCCTGACCACCCAAGGCGGTACGGATTTCCTCACGTAAAGTACGGCTAAAAGATACCTGATCACCTGTAACAGCGTCGGGTACGATATAACCAACACGGTCGTTTGGCTCTAAATTAGCGATGACACGAGGAACACGAATGTCTCCACCCATGCCACGCGAAATTGGATCTGCTTTAAACATTGATTTGCTTAAAGCGTTTGCACTCATGAAACCAGAATTAGCAGCAATTGATGGTCTTTGGACCGTCATGTCCCCTGATTCCATTAGATCAGTTTTTGGTCGCGAAGATAACAAGGTAGGATTGCCAAAGAACTGAATGTTCTTTCGCATGTTTTTAACCATGTCGTCGTGAAGACAAATTTGATCAGCTAAGGAATCAAAGTCACCTACACCTTCTGTCGCAAACCCTTTGGGATTGTTAAAAATCTCTACGCAAGGAATAAAACCTAATGTGTTTTTAAGCTTCTTAGTTTTACCAGGTGCTGCTTGATCTGGCATATCAAAAGAGATATGTCCATCTGAATGTGTTTCAGTAATTAAACGTTTTTTAATTGAAAGCTTAATATATTTTTTAGTGCCTGTTGCATTACCCATACCCAGATGACCTGTATGGCCTGTCATGGGAGAGTCGTCAATAGTCACTGGCTGCATAGTGCCCCTACCTTGGCGCACTTTATAGCTATAGATGATTACAACTTCATCTAATTCGCCATCAACATTGTAATAAGTTCTGTACTCGTGCTTCCTAAAAAAGTAAAGTCTGTAGTTGTTGTTAGTAGGTCGAATGTAAAATAAACCTTGACCGTCACAAAGAAAATAATCCCAAATAGAATCTAAACGTGTGTCTAATTGATTGTATTTAGCAACACGATCTAAAAAGTCTTTACGTTGGTTGCCAAAATTATCTTGACCGGGGAAGAATTCTACCCCTTGGCGAATGCCAAATAATCGCATCTGTGCTAGATGTCCAGCAACGATTCCGGTGTCGACTCCTGCACCACCATCTTTATCTAGATAAGCATTAACAATGTCCTTTAATCTTGCCTTGGAATCTACTGTCGCCATTTACTGGGTCATCTAGATCATTTTATTTTATCACTATTTTCCCTTATATCTCTTGGCTGCACGTGCGGCTTTACTTGCTTTCTTTGCAGTCTCTGTGTTTGGTACAAACTGCTTACCTTTTCTACTAGCTGCTTTTTTCTTTTCGTCAGTTTCTCTACGTTCTTCCTCTGACATCTTTGCCCAGGCAGCTTTGGGTAGATATCTTTCTGTTCTTCCTTTTTCTATAGCTTTATCTGCCATTATATTCTGCTTATGTTCACTTAAAGTCCAGGAGGAAATAACTGCACTGGTACTGTTCTTCTCGGAGGTACACGTCTTGGAGTGCCCTCAAGACCTACTCCAAAACTATATTTTTCTGCGCCGGGAGCTTCATACGTTCTTGGATCAATTCGATTATTTTTACTAAATCTAATCATGCCACTATAGCCAGGTGGTGGCGTTACTCCATCAAAATCCATGACTCCCGGCTGGTAACTGCCTTCAACTCCAAGCCGGAGTCCCTCTTCTGCAGCACCAATGGGAATTGTCGCTCCTCCTTGTAAAGCTCCCGTCGTAGGATTGTATGTTGCATTAACGTTTGTTCCGTAAATATTTCTATATTCTGCTTTAATAGGAATATCTGTTGTATAAGCAGGTTGCATTCCTCCTGTCTGTATTGGTCCACCTATTGGTCCACCAAGGACTGGTCCAGGTCCTCCAAATGCTGACGGAGGAACTTGCTCAATTCCTCCCTGTCTCAATGCTTCAGGAGAAGATGTTCCTTCTAAAGCCTCTAAAGGAATACCTTGCTCTGGAATTAATCCCATTCCAGGTCCAATGGCTTCTGATGCAAGAAGTGTTTAAAAGCCAGCCATTGGCTTAAATTTTGAATACTTACCGGCGAGTCTCATGATTAACTTTTTTTTGCTTTTTTTGCAGCGGTTGCCGCTTTCTTGGCCTTATTCTTATCATACTCTTCCTTAGTCTGCCAATCTTCTTTTCCCCACTTCTTCAGACTTTTTTGACTCTTACCTTCTCCTCCCTTATAACCTCCGCCTGCTTTTTTATATTCAGATGCAGTGAGTTGAGCTTTTCGCGCAGACCACTGGCCAGGCTTACCGCCTTTACTGCCAGCCATTACGCGATTCTTAATAGATTCGCGCAATCCCGGCTTTGTATATTTGGAATCGTCCTGTGGCATTTAGCTAACAAATTTGTTGACAAAACCTACAGGAACTGAAGCAAGATTCGGATCGCTGCTATATCTCTTATTCTCCTCATCTTCTAGTCGAATTTGTTCTAATGCTTCTCTACGCAGTTGATCAATAGATCGTGGTCCGATGAAACCATCTCCCATTGGGATTTGATCTTGGTAGCCCGGCATGTTGTAGAAACCAGGACCTGAGGGTGCTTGGGGAAGAGTATCAACAAAGGTGGGCTGTTGAGCACCACCAGGTAATCTACCGCCAAAATATTCCGCATCTGTGCGGCCATAAAGGGAACCAAAATTTTGAAGGCCCGTCTCAAAGGCCCTCTTTAAAGGGTCCGTTAGCATATTCATGCTTGGAACCATGGTGTTCCGTTGAGGCTGCGGTCTGCCGTAAGGATCTCCGGCGACGACACCAAAGTTTCTCCGGCCCTCCAAAATATCAAGGACTGATCCATTTTGATCGAAGGCTAGTTGAGGGCCACTGCCTTTATCCTGACCCCCAGTATTAAAGTTAAGGCCAACCATGTCCGCACCAAGGGTTGCCCTTTGCATACCCTCAAAATTACCAGGTGCACCTGGTCCCATACTGCTGTAATACATTTAATAACCCTCTACATTTTGAAAGAAAAAGCGCTATTACGCCTCTTCTTCAGCCCCCATAGAACCCATAGGACCCATAGGACCCATAGGACCCATAGGACCCATAGGACCCATAAGACCGCCTCCAGTGAGTTGCGCACCTGCGCTATACATACGCTTAACGTCCATTGGAGTTAAAGGTCCATACATGGCCATGCCGTTGATTGGCATTGAACGTTGTAGATAGCCCATCGCTCCGCTAGGACCCATTCCCATCATTCCTGCTTGCATGAGGGCTCCTGTGTTGCCAGGTGCGCCGGGCATGTTGGCATCGCCACCGCTCATCATCATGGTTCTAAAAGCTTTTTTACTATTCTATTGGTATAAACTTTTCAGGATCATTTACTTTTGTAAAAATAATGCCATTTCCTTTTAAGCGAGAATTGAGGACATCACCCTCGCTCCAATCAAGAATATCAAGCAGTTCATCTGATAAGATCACATAGCAGCTGCCATCTGACAATTCATTGATCTCAGTAATTTCAATCATCTTTCAATTGTTCTTTCAACAAGCTTATCAAGCTTAATATTAATTTCTGAAAATGTATCGTTCATTCTCTGCATTTCTCTTATGTAATCTGCTTTTAATACATAATCAATTGGCATTCTATCTACTTTGTTTTCTATCTCTCGCATACGATTGCCAAATTTCGAGAGAGTCCATCCACCCCCCGTTATTGCTGCTATGCCAACAGCTATTAAATGTTCCATGGGGGTGCCCTCTTTCCTTTATTATAATTTTAAAAATCCACTTGTAGATTACCTTTTCTAGACAAACCATTCAAGAGCCAAACCAAAGCATCAACGCAGTCATCATGACTAGCTACTCCAAAATTTGTAAGCTCTTCAAACATTGCCGTGAAGTTTCTATAGCGATTAAAGATTACTTTTCTTTCCTCAAATAATCCGATTGTACCTCTAAATCTAGCTAACTTATCAGAACGAAAACCTTTAACTGGATGCCATACTAAGTTCCACAGACTTTCTTGATTTAAACAAACTCTTTTAAAATCAGCCTCAAGACTAGCTTGGTAAGCGACCGCTTCACTATAAATGTCACATGTAGACATGGTGGGATAGTAAAGACCTTTCTCATCCTGTCCAAGAATATTCCAATCAACTAACATCTCTTTTAACGCATCTAATTTTTCTAAATTACCCATTACTCTTAGTCGACGGTAATCAATAATGTGTATTCGATCCTCAATTCTTCCTCCTAAGACCATGACTGTAAAATCATTTTTTTCTTTAACGCCTGAAGACAAATCAATTCCGACAGCGAGTGAATCGAATTCAGTAGCAATTTCAGCCTTGACTACTAACTCTGGGGCAAGGGAAAGCTCATGCTGCCTCACAATTTGATTCATATACTGAAAACTAAATGAAACGGGTGCCTGTCTTTTCTTCTCTAATAAATAATCAATTGACCAAAATTCAGGCCAATAACTAAGCTGCTCTCCTGTTTCTTCATCAGTGTTTATAGCAGCAAGCACAACTTGATTCCAATTATTATTCTCATTGAATGTGGTTGCATGAATATCATCATGCCGAAAACGAGTGCCTAAACAAATAGCTCTACCTCCTTCAAACATCGTTGGTGCAATAACTGCATTCCAGTTATCTTCCATTTGTTTTCTAACATCTGGATTGGCAATATCAGATGCTGATTTAATGGGGTCATCAATCATGACCAAATGTGAACGTTTTGATGTAACGGATCCTTTCAGGCCAGCTGCGCATAAAGTAAATTGCTCTTCGCCTGTAGTATCAATTCCTGCAAATCTATGATCAATTGACCAGTACTCATTGGAAGTTACGTTTTTAAGTAACTTAACTTTCGGAAAAACTTCTTGATATTTCTTACTTTCAATTATTCTTTTAATTGTCGCAGATTTAGAGCGTGCAATATCTACTGTGTAAGAAAGATAGAGTATCTGTAAAGGCTTACCTGCAGTCGTGTGAATACCAATAGCCCACGCAGTTAGTAAACCTAAGACAGTAGATTTAGCAGAGCCTCTTGGTGCAAGAAGATCAATGTTTGGTCCGCCTATTTTTAATAAGCATTGTGTATCCAGTCGAGTAATAAACTGTTTATTCCATTCTTTATGATGTGATGCTGGCGGTTTATCTGCTACATACTCACAAAAGTAACCAAAATCATCACGCGCTTTTTCAAGTTGTTCGATATTTTTGTTGGGTTTAATTTGTTGCCTTGCTGCAGCTGCACGCGCATTTCTACGATATGCTTGATAACTATAAGAAGGCATAAAAAATTCCCTATTCTTCTACACTAACAAAGAATAAGGAAATTTTAACAATAAAATTAATTATCGCATTCTGCGGCGTGCTTCACGATTTGCCCTTCCAGGTCCCATGTCCATACCTTCAACTTCTTCTTCTTCTTCTTCCATTCCCGGTGCCATTCCCGGTGCCTTTCCTTGCTCTGGGCCTCCCATATCACCAAGGGCAGCATTTAGCTGATTAGCAAAATCAGTTCGCTTCATGCTTGTTCCTTGCATGCCTCCGGTGTTATTTCCTTCTCCCACAACTGTATTCATGGGGTTTTCAGCACTATCCCCGGGAGTGTTGTACATGCCAAAATTTTCAGTTGATGCAGCGTCTTGACGCTCTAGCATCAGGTTTTGTAAATTCTCGTAAGTGTTATCACGAGCACGTTGATTTGACTGGCCCATCTTAAATACTGTATTTATTTATATTATAACAACTATTCTTCAAGTTGCATTCTCGCCCATACTGCCATTGAAGCTTCTTCTAACGGAATAGAGATAGGGTCATCTTTAAAAATTGCAAGCAATTCACGGATGGCCCTATCTGCTCCGGCAAGCAATAACCCCTTTCTATCTTTCATTGTGGTAAATTCTTCAACCTGGGCGATGTTGCCTCGAATCTCACGCTGCATTTGAGCATTCCTGGCAACACCTACATCCCTTTTAATTAAACCGCTTTCAACATCTTCACGTAATTTACGTACATCCTCTGTCATTTCATTGATCTGAAATAAAAGAGTATGTATATGATCAGGCTTATCGAAAAGTGAAGTTACCCAAACATCACAATCCGCAACGGTTCCTTTGTAGCCAAGGAACCGTGCGTATATGTAAATTTCTACAACCGAATACTTGTCACAAGCAAAAGACATGAAAGTCTCTCTTGTAGAAGAATCCAAGTTCTCTACAAAGTGAGAAAAGACCTCAGAACTTATAAGCTCGTCGTGCTTGAGCGTTGTCTCGAGCTTCTTGTGTTCGCTCGGTTTTACGCTGTTCTGAGGCACCTTTTTCGATTGTTTGTCTTTCTTGAGCACCTTCTTCTCTGAGTTTACGTTCGCCAAATCGGTAGGCTAAGTCATAAGCTTGTTGATATCTATCAAGCTGCTCAGGACTAAAGAGTTCTTCACTCTTTCCTCCAAATTTGTTTTCCTCTTCCGAAAATGCGTCGACAACATTACTGGATGCCATGACTCATTTATCGATCGGAATTAGAAGTTACCGAACATACTGGAAAGGCCTCGTGAGTAGATGTTCTGACGCTCTTGAGCCTGTGCGTCACGGTTCTGGCGAATCTTGGATCCGGTCAGGCGGTTCAGAAGGAAGTTGAACTGCCCACGGTCAAAACTAGGGCCATACTCGTCTTGAACGATGCTAAATCGAAGGTCATTTTGCTGCTGCCTACTGAGCCTTTGAAAGCCTGGATCATTTTCAAGCGCTGACAATCTCTCATCGGTGCTGTATTGTCTGGACATGATTGTGTTTCTAGAAACTACAAACTAATTATACAATAAGTTTATTTTTCTAACTAAACAAACCTGCAGCTAATCCCTGGACCATTCCGTACTGTCCCTGGATAACAGCAAGCCGTTCTCTTCCTAGATCTTTAATATTTTGAAGACTCTTATCAATATCGCCCTGTAGACTTGTTAACCCAGAGTTATATAAATACTTGCGTTCATCGCGACGTTGCTGTTGAAAATCTTCAATTTCAGCAATCGTACCAGTGAACGTAAAGTCTTCTATTGGTTTTAATCCTGCTCTACGACGTGCTCTCTTTGTAAAGTTGTCAGGAGCAAATCTATATTCACGATCGTCAGTGATAACTTCACGTGTAGGGCCTATAGCTTCTTGGTATTTAAAGCCTGGTGTTTCACCTCTGTCAATAGGTACTAGACCTTTACCTGTGTATGTGTCTACTAACTTAAGAGAACCTCTCTCAAGTTCACGAATCATATCCTTTGAGCCGCCGACTACATTATCACCTGCAAGGTAATTTGGATTTTGTTTTAAATAATCAAGTAGCTCATCATCTGAATATCCTGCTTGCCTTGCTTTTAAAACGTCATAACCACCAAAATCATCACCGAGTCCATAACGCTTACGAATTGCGTCTAAAGAAGGACGCTGATACTCTTGTTGCTCTCCTTCTGGAACAGCAACAGTTTCTGTAAGTCGTTTACCATAATATGAATCATAATACGCATCAAGAGCTCCGCCTGTTCCGAATTTGTCTTTATATTCCTGAGTTTGTGAAAGGTCTCCTAACAGTGATTGATAATCGTATCCAGGAATTCCCCCTTCAAATCTTGCCGTGTACTTAAGTATTTCATTACCCGTGGCTTCTCGGCCTAAAACATTTTCAACCGCTCTTTTTACTTGCTCTTCATTTTGTTTAGGTACAACAGATTTACTGTATAGTCTGTTTATTGCATTTAAATCATCACCAAATCTTTCATCTAAATCGAATAAATCGTTGCTCTGAATAAAGTTCTGTAATTGTAATCCAGCTGTAGTGGGTCCAACTCTTCCTGTTTGAACACCAAAGAGTAAATTATTCCTGTAATCTTCGTAATTAGCAAGAGCGTTTTGTTGTCGTTGTGGTGAAGTGGTAAACGCAGAATTGCCAAAATTTCTTGCTGCATCTAGTCCCCCAAATGCTGAATCTACAATTTCCTCTAATTTCTCATTCGGCTCTGGCTCGAAAACATCAGAGACTGATCCTCCGCTGCTCTTCGATCCTCCAAATATACTACTCACCGCACCTCCGATTAAAGGAGCAGCAACAGCGCCAAGTAAAGCAGTCATTTTTTAACTCCTTAAGAAAATAAGATTGCGTTGTCGAGGGGGGACGACGACCCGAACATCGCTCGGCTTTGTGCTATTCTACCTGCAACGTCTCTTTGAATCGCTAACCGGTTTTGGAAACGCTGCGCTTCTCTCGCTTCGGGAGTGTTAGCGAACTCAGCCGCTTGTGCCGCAGCTATACGATCTCTATCCCTTCTTACCCGATCAGCTTCACTAGCACGCAAAAAGTTTGCATTAGCGCCAAAACCAAATTGAGCATCTATATTAAGAGCATTATTAGCTAACTGAGCAAGAGTTGCTTCCCTTTGTGCATTTTGTGCAAATGCTAGCTGCCCTTTAGCAGTTTCTAAAGCAGCTTCTGTGGTGCGATTGGCTGTATTAAAAGCCAATCCTGTATTAAGACCTCCTAAGACACCTGTAGTAAGATTCCTCCCTGAACTACCACCAAGACCGTCAAGGAAGCTACTAAAAAAGTCTCCGCCGCTGTTATTACTTGTATTCCCAAAACCTGAAAATCCGCCTGTGCCAAATAAGTTTTGACCTGCACTAATTGAGTTTGCGAAGGAAGGAGTGTTGCTAGCAGCGCCGGGAGTAAACGCACCGAAAGTAGGATTAAAACCGCTGCCTGAAAAAGTCATGATAACACCTCTTTAATTAACTAAAGTTGTAAGAGCCTGCTGGGTTAGTGCCGAAGCCTCCAATGGGAACATTGCCCATTCTCGCAAGCGCATCTGTGGCTCTTTGGGCACCACCTAAAGCTACTGTTGCAGGCAATACAGCGCCCTGCATAATTGTTTTAGGAATCTGATACAGCAAGTTATAAGGAGCAGCCTGAGCCATTCTTTCTGCTTCAAACTCATTCTTTAATGCTAATTTTTTTCTAAAATTTTCAATGCTATTTGCATCTATGATATAATCCCAGACCTTATCGTCGCCGCTAACTGTATCGCTTTGTGCTAATTTAAGTGCGTCATCCACGGAATAGCCTTCATTTATCAGCTCCATTGCTTTTTGCTGTATCGGTCCAACTCCGGACATGTCACTTGGCTTATCATTAGACATGTCTTGCATTGCTGGAAAATATTTTCCACCTAACTCAATATCTGGTAATTGTGTGCCTAAAGAAAAGCCTGTTCTAAAACGATTAGTCATTTAAATCACCTCAAAGGCTAAGGCTGCTTACGCCGCTTAAACCTGTTTGTGCGTAGGGATTTGGATTGGACATTAAAGTTTGCAGTGTGCCGAGACCAAGCTGTTGGGCACCTCCAGCTAACTGGTAGCCATACTTTTGACGTGCAAGGTCACCTTGGATCTGTCCGACCTGTCGGGTTGCTTCCATACCACGACGCAGATTTTCATTTTGAAGCTGATTAATAAGTGGCAGCATTTCTTTTGTCTGCTGCACGTTAAGACCCAGAACCTTGCTAAGTAACTCAATGTTATCTTCAGTACTCATGCCGGGACCTTGTCCGCTAAGAGGAGCGCTACCCGTTGCTCTTCTATCACCTTGAATTACGTCCACACCTGCTTGGCCCAGCTTAGTGAGTCCTCCTAGCGCTAATGCTCCCCCTCCAATAATTGCTGCAGGCATGGCTACATTTTTTACAACAGGAGCAGCCGCTTTTCCTGCCTGAGACAGATAATCCATTAACTGCCCAAACCATTGTCCCTTAGCCATAATAAAAACTCCTTAATATGTTTTATTTTACAACAACTAATTATGCATCAAAAGTTTGAACTTGATAGGGGCCAACGTTTAATATTGACCCTGCATTACCTGTTAAGGAGGTAGCTGCGTTTAAAGCAGTGAGAAGATCTTGGGAGTTAGCACTAAGTTGATTGCCTTGCATCTGTGCTTGTGCTTGTAACTGCGCTAATTCGAGTTGTTGCTCAGGGCTAATTGTTTGCGAAGGAAGTGACCGTGTTCTTGGTGTTAATAAATTTGCTACCGCACCTCCAGCAAGCTGTCCTGCAGCCCCACGCAAATTTGGGTTATTCGCTATGTCACGCACTCCTTTTGGTACTCCAGATACACTTCCTAAACCGGCAAGAATTCCTTGTGTGCCTACATTTGATACAAGAGATCCGGCTCCAGCCCCAAGGCCTTGGGTCAATGTGGAAATAATTGCTTCAGGTGCTGCAGCCACTACTGCACTGTCAAGCGCACTCGACATAGCGGGAGACTTTAAATTACGTGCTCCGACTACTGTGCCTTTTCTGACTAGATTGCTAGCGCCGCCAGGGCCTAAAATACTGCTTATACCTTTACCACTCTTTAGCAATACCTTGGATAAAAGAGGGGCGAGCTTGCCTGCTAGTTGAAACCCAGCCATTTTATTTTATTATCTAATATATTTCAATTATACTTTAAAAATTCTATTCACTTTGTTCCGTGCTTTCTTCCTCACTTATTTCTTCTTCTTTGCCTCCTTTGTTTGCAAGTAATTCTGAAATAGATGGGTCATCTGAATTATTACTCTCGACACTACTCATTGCCATCATTTGAATAAAACCGTTAGGATCAGGCCTAGCGTAACTTGGGTTGGGATTTTTGGGTTTATCATCGGGATTCATCGTAGGGCTTATCTCAAAAGCCTTCATCCAAGTAGGATTAAAATCAGGTTGATCTTCAGGACGTTGTGCTGTTAATGGTCTACCTGCTGTGAAATCATATTGCTCCTGACGATTAAACCTTCCAATCCCTTCAAATAACTCATGGCCTTCAGCTAATTTCGAACCATCTTTGAAGTAAGGCGAATTACCTACATTTTTTAAATCCGGATTTAATGTCACCTTACGGGTTTTCATCCGGCGCAATAAATCTTCAGATGTAAACCTTGTAGGGTTCCAGGGATATTGTCCACCTTCTGGTTTTGAACTAAAGAGATCATTAAAGTTTAACTTTTTTAATTGCTTACCTCTTTTATCAAAAGGATTACTTACGTAGCGTCCTAGATCTAAACGATGATCTCTTCCCATTACCTTTTACTCTTATTACGTTTATTTAATCTAACAAGAGTTTCCCTTAGCTTTGCTTCTTTTTTTGTTTTTTCATCATATTCATCAGGGTTTTTTTCTACATTTGCCTGGAGCTGAGCAGTGGTAATACCCTTCTTTTTTGCTTTTGTGACAAAGCTATAGTTTTTATTTGTTGTATTTTTAGCTTTATCTTCACCCTTGAAAGACTTATTGGTTTTTTGATTAGCCATTGATCATTTGCCCTCTAATTGACTGTAGGAAATCTTGAGCTTCTTGACGTGCAGTAGGGCGACCACTTGTTTGAATACGACGCAGCCTTTCGGAAGCTTCAAGAGGTGACATGCGTTGTTGAGCAGCAGGAACCGTTTCTTCAATGATAGTCGTTTTCTTTACAGTAGGTTCTTCAGAAAGTGTCATTGAAGGAGCAACACGAGCAGGAGGTTGTTCTGAGACTGCCCTGAATTCTGGCCTAACATAATTAGGCACCATTTCAGGTGAAGGGGCGAAACGTGGAGTTTCTCTGGCGGCAACTTGCTCTTGAATTCTTTTATTTGATGCCTCATTATCATCCAGCATTTGTGCCATGAAGTTTTGCATCTGCTCTTGCGCTGCACCTTGAGCTGATGTGTTTTGAAGCGCTTGAGTGTACTTTTGCTCTGGCACTTCTTCCGCCCCACTTAAAATTCGCTTCATGTTGCTAATTCTCTCTCCTACATTTCGATAAAGCCTTGCATCACTTTGTGCAAGGGCTTGCGCTTGTTGTAGGAACATGTCTGCAAGTGAGCCTGAAGTAAAGCCTGGACCTTGCTCATCCCCTGAATAGATTGCATCCATCTGTTGATCTTGTACGAACGGCTCTCTATTTTTTTGTTGATTATATAATGTTTCACCGCGTAATTGACCCTGGAGAAGACCGCCGGAAGTACGAGGCTGATCTACTTCTGGATCTACTACCATCACAGTATCTGGATCAATAGATCCTTTAGAAACTAAATACTTAGAAGCAAAGTTACCAAGATCACGTTCGCCTGTCTCAGGATTGGTTGGTAAATTTGCGTAGAAGTTAGCTAAGCTTTCTGCGTCCTCTTCTTTGCGGGCATCTCGTGCCATGGGTACACCGCCCTTGACTCCATAGGTTTCATTGAAACCCATAGGCTCTCTTGAGAGCAAAGGATTTGAACTACGTTTTGGAGCCACGTAAGCAGTCGATCTGCGCTCTGGCTCTGTAAAGGTAACGTCAATTGTTTGACTGGGAGCCTGACTTTGCAGATTACGCATGGCCATTGCTTCCATACCTGCAGCAACGCCTTTTTCGTAATCACTAGGTTCTTCTGTTCTCTTTGGATAAGAAGCCGCTTCTCTCTCCAGTCCTTTGAGTCGATTCATCATGTCGTCATCGACCATTGCACTTAGGTCAGTGACAACCAAACCGGGCATCCGTTCGGCACGCGCTGCTTTGACTAACTCTTCACCTTGACGGGTGCGTTCAGTCATTGTGGGTTCACTGCCCTTTAATAAACCGTAAGGGGCGTAGCCCTCGATTTGACTCGGTGCTTGCTCTGCTGCACCGGGCCTGGGTGGCGGACTTTCCGGAGGTTGTTCATTGAAGTTTTGATTCTCTCCCTGTACAGCACCTTTAGGTTGCTTATCAAAGAGTCCATAACCTCTGGCCATTTGATAAGCGTAATTAGCTCCTGTGCCAATGTTTAATGCTTTCCTTGTAAAATCTCTGAACCGATCGCCTAAATCTTTTTCTTCATCTCTTTTTCTTTGTTCAGGCTCAAAAGCATCGAGCAGCATGTTGCCTACACTGTTAGCTGCTTGTCCAATGAGAATATTTCTAACCATCCCTCGGTCACCTTCCGCATTGCGCATTGCGAATAAGGTGCCTTCCATGCTTGGCTGCTGGTAACGCATTTCTATATCTCTAATATATTTAATATTTTACCGCTGCTAAACTTGTCATGTAAATTACATGCTTATTATGGACGAAAGTAAACTTTCTGATCGAGTCGCAGGTCTTGAAGATATTAAACAAAAAGCTTTAGATATGGCTGCTGCTGGTGCCGATGACCTTACGGTTCGTGATTTTATTACCGATAGTAAAAAAGTACTTGCCTTCGCTGTTCCAGATGAGGATGCGATGCTTAGAGCTGCCGATGCAGCAAAAAGATTTAAGACTATGACTTTTAATGACAGCGCTGTTTAGCTTCGCTTAACTCCTTTAAAAAAGGTCAGCGCTTTTTAGACTGACCTTTTTTTGTTTGTTTATTAAATAAAGCTGTATTCGGATTAGCCTTTGGTTTGCCTTTAGGTTTTTGAACCAAAGACCTTAGTTTGCGCAGATCGTAATAATCCGGATTAGCCATTGTTAATTTCCGCTAATACTATCTTTTCTTATTTTTTTTTGCCATAATCTCTAATACTTTTTTCTTCATTTTTCCGTATTTCTGCTCTTCTTTTTGGAGTTATCCTCCCACTTTCCTTAGCAGAGTCACGAGCTTCTCTTAACGCCTTAACAAGGCGTGTGTTTTCAGCAAGTACTTTATTGAATTCTTTCTGATTAGTATCACTTTTAGCCTTTCGTGCTTGTCTTTCTTCTCTACGCTTTTTCCAATCGGGTCTTCCGGGAGCATTTAACTGTTCTGCAATACTTTTTCCTTTAACGGACTCTCTTCTTTTAGCAGCAGTCTCTTTAGAAACCTTCACAGGCTTTAATGCATTCTTTACTCTATTATTTTGCTCACGAAGTTTTTTCAAAGCCTCTCTTTTAGTTACTTTTCCGGGTGCCATGCTACTTCTTTTGCTTTTATCTGTATTAATTCTAAAATAATTAACTTATCAGGGCCTTAATAGGGCCTATTTTTTTAAAAAAAATAATTTTTTTTGTTTTTTAAGGTTAAAATTTGGTTAAAAAAGCTATATATATAGGCCGATTTGGGAAAATATTCTGCTGATCATTCTAGCGCGGGTCTCATTTTTCCCAAACCGAGAGGAAAAAAAATAAACAGGGGATGTGCCTGTGGATAACCCTGGGGATAACGGGGCCAGGCCTGGGAAATGTGGGGATATCCTGACAATTCCTGGGGAGAAAGATGGGGAAATATTAAGATTTCCTGTAGATATCCTGTGGAAAACCACCGTTCTAGCTGTGAAAAACGCTGAGATCCATTGCGGCGCAAGGAGTTTCCTCAATTCCACAGGTGAGCCGGGCATGTATGTGGATGGTGTATGATCGCGCACGCATTCCTATGTGTTCGACGGAATGGTTGCAGCACTGCCGCTGATGGCCTATAGTGGATTCATCGGGGACGCCACGGGCTCTCCGGTCAATCGGTTGACAGGTCCGCCGGATCTGCTACGATTGAACCAAGCGAGGCGGGTGACAGCCGCAGCGCTACAGTTATCCGAGCAGGTCACCACCCTGCGCACCTAGACAATTGAAGAAGAGTACCGGCACCGATTGGTTGCAGGTGGGCGAACTAGAGCCAGCCCCAGTCCGGCCCGGATGCGCGTGACACCGATGGTGTGTGTCACAGCCAGGGGGAGACATCCTCTGTAGCTGAAACGTAGGCTTTTTGTAAGCTGATGGTAGGCAAATTGTGCGGAGTGGCAGCCGCAGCGGACTCATAGATTCACCGTTCCCGGTCCCAAGGGGGGACTGTGCAGGTTCGAGTCCTGCCGGGATCCTTGGCAGCAGTAATGTTGTCAATTGTCCTATCACCACTAAGACAATGATTTCTTTTTCTAAAGTTGAAGCTGATTTTCTTTCTCATTGCATGGAAATTTTCGCTGATACTTTCAAGGAAGGTGAAGAGATGAACTTCACTGATTATGATCGTGAGAATATTCTTATGAATCATCTTCAGATTGAAGAACTTTATCGGAAACTTCAAACATTAAGCTGATCCGTTCAAGCGGGTCCGGAGTGTGCAATCCCTCCGGCAGTTATTGTCAGCAGCAATGCTGACATTCGTTCTATCACCACTAAGAACATGCCTGTTAACAATCCAGACTTACTCTGTGCTTACGGAAGTATGACTGAGCGTCAACAGAAACGCTATGACAACTTGAAAGTTGAGCATAGATATGCACGTTTCTGTGCAGACAATGATCGTAACGGAAACCCTCGGAGAATCTGGGTGGTTTCTAACGACAAAGGTGAGGCATTATTTGCCTGGGATGAAGGTTACCATGGCCGCAATTGTGTGCCGGGTAGTTTACGTCGATCCTTCGATGATCATTCTGTAAGGGTAGATTGTAACGTCGCGACTTATCAAATGTTGAAGAAGTTACCCTCCCCTGAATTCGTACCTAATTTCAATTGGTAATTACCATATTGAAAGCTGTTCCGTTCAAGCGGGTCCGGAGTGTGCAATCCCTCCGGCAGTTATTGTCAGCAGCAATGCTGGCAATTGTTCTATCACCACTAAGAACATGGAGAAACCACTGATCACATCTGAGAGAATCCCTCACGATTGTGGACACTATCACGAGAGAATTTATAACCACGATACAATCGTGGCCTATATCTTGAGTGAACCTGGAAAGGGTACATATTGCTTCGTTAACAACGAAGATCAAATGTGCTGGAAAGGTTATGCAACCGTGGCTGATGCCAAGGAAGCATTCTTCAAACTCCGTCCTGATCTTAATTAATGACGAAACTATCCCTCCGGGGATAGTCTCCGGACTTGGCATGTCCGGACTGATGAGTCTGCCACTTGTTCAATCACCACTAAGAACATGTCAAGTAACGGTTACGTTCTACAGCGCGGACTTTCACCTATCAATGGTGAACCTTTCGTTGTAATCATGACAATGAAGTCTTCAAATAAGAAGACCAGTAATATGATCCAGGTCTGGATATTGCATGAGGATGTTAATCCTGTTGATGCAATTAAATCAGGCTTAGATGAAACTATATGTGGATATTGTTCACATCGTTTTCGTCTACATCCTGATGGCAAGTTACATAGGACTTGTTATGTGAATCCAGGTCAAGCACCATTATCTATCTGGCGTGCATACAAGAGGGGTTTATACCCAGGCATTAACAGCTGCTTTAATGTTGTCCGGTTATTATCGGGCCGTCATATTAGATGGGGTGCTTATGGGGATCCTTCTGTGATCGACCCTTCTATTGTGAAATCTTTCAATGAGAAAGCTGAGGGCCACACTGGATACACTCATCAATGGAAGCATTCATTTGCTGATGCTTTCATAGGTGTGTTCCAGGCATCATGTGATTCTTTCGGTGATTATCTTGAGGCCTCTTCTAAGGGGTGGAAATGTTTCTCAGTTGTTAACAAGGGCGATACCAATGTGGCTAACATCGGCAAGCTATGTCCGACTGAGGTTCCAAACTCACAAGCTAAGTGTCAATCATGCACTCTATGTGATGGTTCAAAGACTGATATTTTCATCCCTGCTCATGGCACGGGTGGCAAATTAGTCTCCTATGTAAGCCAAGATGTGCACGAGCTTTCTGAGCTGCTGTTCAATTGATCTCGACGAAACTATCCCTCCGGGGATAGTCCTAGGGTTTAGCATCCCCTAGCTGATGAGTCTGCCACTATTCTTTTCAACAATCCAATGCACAATCACAACATCCTTCGGGCACTTAATGTGCTGTCAATTCTGATCCAAACTAGTTACGAACTAGGCTATGAAACCGGTAAGTTTTACCGGCAACACTTACATCATCACGTTGTTTCTGGCATCGCTTTATTAATCACAGTTTGTGTACACTTATATGCAAACCGTAAACGATACAGAAATAAGATAGAGGCTTTGTTTGTATATCGATACGAAACAACCATTAACCTTGCGCCAGCTGTTCATCCTCTGTATGCTTCGATGGAATCATTAATGATTCAAACGAGCAGAGACCTTCGTGCGATCACTGGCATCAAACGTAAGGTCTCTAAGGTAAGGATGACAGATCAGTACCTTTCCATGGTCTGAGCACTGTGATCTGGGCTGCATCTTGGCGTGACTGTGTGGTGCTTTCGCGCCATGATTCTCTACAGCGTAAGACCCAGGTTTGGGGGGTTGCGCCTACAACTCCCCTAGCATTCAATCAACAAGGCTTCATCACCACTGAAGTCTCACACATACATCAACTAAACCCATGATCAATTCATTTCGCCTCGGTAAGAACAAATTTCTCACGCTTGACACGTATTGTCGCCAAGACTATCCCACAAACACAATGCACTTTTTCCAATCTTTCTTGTCAATTATTGCTGGTATTGGTATTGGAACATTATTAACAGTCGCAGCCCAAAAAGAGATTAATAAACATGTTGAAACTACCTGTTATGGACCAGCGGATCAGATTGCATCTGTCCGTTCTTTCATGGGTACAGTCAAGTATTGCGTTAAGGGGGGTATCAAGCAATGAAAAGAATCGAACGTATCAAAGCTTTGATCGATGAAGCTGGCTCTAGCTATGTTTCTGTCACCTTTATCAAAAAGGATGGCAGCGAACGTCAGATGACATTCAATCCAAAGGATGTGAATGACATCAAGGGTACTGGAGACACCAGTAATGTTGACGCGAACATCTTTCGTGTTCGTGATAACAAGATACAACAATGGCGTTCATTTGATGCACGTCGTGTGATCAAAATTAAATCCAAAGGAACAATCACTGAATTCAATGACTAAATCTAAAGGGTTTGACTGGATGCCCACCATAATTATGGTGGGCTGTTTCATCCTCGTTCCAGGAGGTGGGTTTCTCTTAGGTGTCTTATGCTCCACCCTTTATTATCTCGGCAGGTTTGTCCTCGACCTCGCAGCTGACGCGGAAGAGGAAGATAAGAAGCAGACCAAAAGTAAACACACCCATACTGGGCCGTTGCTTCCTAAGCCTCGTCCAAATGTTACCAGGAATGACTCATGATTAATTACTATGCGCTGCTCACTTCAAAGGATACATCATGGATGGCGGGCGAGGGTGTCTGACTACGATAATCTACGATTCAGCAGAGGGGACCCTTCGTTTAATACAACTTTCCTTGTTGTACCCAAGGAGTATCTTACTAGAACGCAATAGGCTCAAGAGCTCACTTCCAAAACCACAGAACAGACATGACTGAACAGGAGATCAAGATCTATCTTCGGGACACAACGTCATTAACTGAAGACCAATTGGAATTACTTGCTTATCAAGTAAAGAGCCGACTCGATTACACAAACATCTATGATCAAATTGATCAAATCAAAGACAGATTAGTTGACTCATGAACATGATCAGCAAACATCTTCAGAAAGATCTCGAACGACAAATGATTAGGGTGAGAGCCTTAAACTCTCACAGGATCAAACGTGTGAAAGCTTCAAGACCAAAGAGCAACTTTCGAATCATCAAACAAATGAACAACAACGCCATGCACATTTCAGCCAACACCAAAGGTCACCTCTTACTTTTGATCGAGCAAAGTAAACATGATTACAGAAAGAAGCTAGGTAGTAAGGGAGCATGTCGTCATGCTGATCCAGAGAATCTTTCGATTGCCTTTGGTATGAATACGATCAGCATTGAGCTTACCTATACAGAGGTGATTAGTCCCACTGGCTTCCCTTTTAACAGGCTGGTTTGCAAGCTGCGACTCGACGGTGCTGCTATTAGTCTCAAGCAACTTAAGGAGGAACTCAACAATGATTGACATCGATTACGAGCGCTCCCTAGAAGAGCAACTGCCCCTTAACAAGACCGTGTTCCGATCTAAGGACGGTGTCAGGTGCACCAGGACAGTCAACGGCAAAGAACGGACAAAGATCAACGGCAAACTTCAGCGTATGAATGGAGACGTTGCGGGCTTCAAGGGTGTCCTGAAGCTCTGGTGGAACGGCAAGTGGCATGAGGTGCCATCAATGGCTGCCTTTCATGAGTGGACGATGGACAGCGTCTGCCCCACGCCTGATGGAGATGTCGTTGAACCAGACCATGAGGATTCATGGTTGCGTCTGGCTGGGCTGGTGTGATGCGCACGAGCTGAGTGGAGCTACTGAAAGGTAGCAAGTAACAGGGGAGATGCAATAAGGAATCAAGAGGGGCGAGATGATACCACGCGAGCAAGGCGAAGCTGTATTTGAACTTAATGCACTTGAGTGAATCCCTGTGGTGCCAATGCATCTCAGGGATTTTTGCTGTAACAATCGAGAAAATCAGTGCACAAATACCGATTACACCCTTGTTTTATTTAGCTATAGAGAAAACGTACACAAGAGGGTCTTATGTACAGAAGCTGAGTCTCATCTGATCCAATCAAGACAATCTCATTAATCTTTTTTGAGACTAATGATCTGTACATTAACTCCCCTAGTGTACGTTTTTCTATAGGGGGATTTGCGAAGGGGTGTAATCGGTTTTTTTGCGTCATTTAATTTCCGATTATGAGTGACCGCAAGGGATCTCAGCTAAGCTGTAATCGGAAAACATGCACACCCAACACTATTGAGAACCCATCTCAGTAACAACACCACAAGACCTATGAAAACCACGAACAAGATCATTGAGGTCATCTCAGTTGACGTTGATCTCATCGACAAAGAAGGGACCACGCATTACATCGCCACTGCGATCCTTGAGGATGTCTACAAGGTGCGTACGAGCCTGCTTGATCCAGCGGAGTGGCGGCCAGGGCAATGCTCAGGTGGCTTCGAGGTGCCACTAGATGGCGAGCAACCACCGCTCAAGAGCGAGCACGCAGAGCTGTTGACCTATCTCTGTGAGCAAGAGATCGACTGGCGATGCGACGACGAAGGTGATGATATGTACATGACTACATGAACTAACCCTTAGCTAACCCACTGGACTAACCACCATGACACTTGAAGAAATTAAATGCGCCGTGATGAACGGTCACACCGTTCACTGGGAGAACGAGGCTTATGTCGTTGAGTATGCGCCAGCCATTGATGATTTCTTGATTCGCTGTGTGTTAAATGACACCAGCATCGGTCTGACTTGGCAAGACAACGTAACCATGAACGGCAGAGAGGATCAATTCTTCATTGCATCAAAACAATGATCATTTACATATGACAAAAGCAACCACTGATCGCACCACAACAACACAAAGCATGCACAAAACTCGATTACACCTACCCCGATCACACTTATCCACAACCAAAACATACACTTCTACCCCTTGTGTACGTTTCTTTAGTACCAAGATAATTTATAGGTGTAATCGGTTTTTATACACACAAACTTGTACAATCCCCCTGTACATTCAACCCACCCCGACTTGTACAATTACCCGTACATTCAACCCACCCCGATGAACATGGACCCAAACGAATTGTTAAGAGAACCTGAAGATTGCATGGATGAATTCATCTACGTGCTAGGTGAGGACGGTTACTTAGAGCCGGTGTCCATTGCAAGCAAAGAACAAACTGAAGATCAATCAGACGACATCTACATTGACTTATGACTGACAACTACACGGCCAGATGGAACCTCCAGATGCAGGAGCTCCACCCGAACTGGTATGACCACCTCGACAAAGTAGAAGCTGCCATCCTTGGACAGGATCGGATCTTCAAACTTAGAGAGGAATCAGGGTGGGAGCTTGATGAAGAAGGCTGGATGGCCCCAGATCCTAACAACCCAGACAACCTCATCCCCGAAGGCGAATGGATAGACCACGGACTCCTGCCACCAGAGCAGATCTCCGATTCAGCGGAGAGGGATGCACCCTCAACTACATAATCGAACTGTCGCCCCACCTCTCAAAGCCAGTGACAGTAGCCTTCAGCTCAGTTCAGGCTTTGTATGACTGGCTGAATGACGACTGGATTCTCCTACGAGCTACCCATACAGCATGGATAACTCGCATTGAAATAGGAATCACAGTAGTCTATCCAGGCCCCTGCTTTAAATTCGAATCCACTTCAACCTCTGATCATGACCAACAAAAACGAGACAAAGACCAACACAAAAAACCGCCGTACTAATGCGGAGCGGGATGAGCACATCGCTTTCGCCAAGCGCATGCTTGATCTCAACGTGCCTTCTTATGCAATCGCACTGCAGATGCAGAAGCGTTTCTCACTTTGCCGGAGCAGTGCCTTTAGAGACATCGCTATCGCCAACAATGAGAGGGCAAGCAAAGACGAAGGTGGTCTTAAGGCAACACCACCAGCTATGGAGATGCGTGATGTACTCATCAACATCCTGTTCCAATCAGTCCTTGATGCTTCAACCGAAAGCGATGCCAAAGCACTACCTCGTCTCACAAAAGAGATCAGGGAGCTCATGAAGCTCGGCGGTCCCGGCGTCGGTCGTCACCCACAGGCTGGGCCGGACAATGAAGAGCAACTGCTTTCTCAAATCCAATACATGTATAACCGTCGCATGGAGCAAGAGAAAGCAGCGCAGGAGACACAAGCCACCCAAGCACAGGGTCACGCATAACCCTGTGCCATAGTCCCACAATTTTATGGGACTAGCCCACGTTTCTATCCCACTAAACCATCTGCACCATGCAAACAACTCACGGCACAATGTTCAAAGCTCTGCACTCTAAAGATAGACCTTTATCTCTTTACGATTTCAAAGAATTAATCAGTGACGAAATTGCAATCAACAACCACTTCATCGATGTACTGACTGATGGATTTAGTAAAGCTCAAAGGATTGAGCACATAAGAGAAACATCAAAAAACATTTCTATATATAGGCAAAGAATTGATGGACTTAAATCTCTACGCAACCGAATCGAAGATGCCATTGACAGGAGCAACGCGATTGAGACTAACGCCTATGCAGAGAAATCTATTGAGGTATGTCCGCCACCATTACAAAAAATACCCACAGGCCCCTTGTTTCCTTCCAAGGCATGCGTCAAGTCAGAAGAGATATCTGGAACAGCTCCAGAGAATGGAGGAGAGAAACTTGATCAAGGTAAAAAGAGAAGGGGTAAACTACATGCAATGGCAGGTAACCTTATGTAAAAAGCTAGGGGAAGTGTGAAATGATCCCTGCTTCGGCAGGGATTTTTTTTGTGTAGCTTGATGTGTGCAAATGTTAAATGAATATAAAGAATCAGTTTGGATGTCATGATCTCCTGAACATTGCGAGACACTTAATCGAATGCAGACTACGTTTGCTTTGTCCGAATCAGCTAGGCATCCGGTAGGTAACGCCGCCTCCAGGAGACACCGAAAGTGTAAGTCCTAGTTACTACTATCAATTTATTTTATTAAATACATTATTAAAACAACCATGTCTACTATCATTTCAATCCATGCAAACCACCAATACACAGGAAAACAACCGATGACTGAAGAACAACAAGAACTGTATGACATTGTATCTGACTGGTGGGATAAAATTTTTATTGAAACCACCAAAGGTCGGTCTGCCTGTATTATTGATTTAGTTAATTCTATTATTGAGCGGAAAAACAAATGAGCATCCCCAATTTCAAAAACCAAAACGACTACCAAGAGTTTCTCAACATCTTTGATGATCAATGGCAATGTAAGCTAGCACTGCTGAATCGTGTGAAGGATGATTTGTTTCCTGACCCTGAATATTCTTGGGATTATCTTCAACCGAAGACTTTGGAAGTGATCAATGACATGGTGCAATATATTTTGTATGATGTAAATCGTCAGTTCAAAGAGACACACCAGGACTACAAGACTGAAGAGGATGACATCTTCATTCCTTATCGTTCTTTCAAAGAGAATGTAACAGAAGAATTGAAAGAAGCATTGGAGAGTCAGAACGATGTTCTCTTATGCTCAGAGGACGCACAAAAATATTATGATGAATAATAAATAACTTTGGGGTCTTCGGACCCCCTTCTAGGCATCCACTCTCCGACGTGATGTAAGTCCTAGCCAGGGAGCGTGCTGAAATTGGTAGACAGAACGGACTTAAAATCCGCCGAGCTGTAAAGCTCATGTGGGTTCAAGTCCCGCCGCTCCTACCAAACAAACCAAACCAAACAATGATGGAACTCACTGAATCAAAACGGGTAACGAAGTCAGTCACTCTAGATGGTCTTTGCCATCTTGCATCACGACCTGACTATATCGAAGCTACTGAATGGACAAACGGAGAAGGTCTTGACTTCCATGTAGAAAGTCGAGGCGGGAAAGAAAAATTCTCTCTTACTTATGGAGAGGTAAAAGCAATCACTCTCCTTGGAACTCTTTTCTGATCCCTTACATCAATTCAATCCAATGCCAAGAAAGAAACAGCCTTACAGTCGTTTGCAACCTGGTCAAAGAGTTGTGAAAAAATCAAACATGACTTTGATAGGCAATCAAATTAGCATGCAGCAAAGAAAGCTACCCAATATATTGCACGGAGAAATTATAGAAATAATTACTATTAAAAATAAGAGAGGTTCATACCATCCTTATTGTAAAGTTAGATGGGATGAGAACGGAAGAGTAGACTTGGTGTTAGCCAGTCGCTTACATCTAGAAAAAGATAAAGATTTAATGATCGCATCTCAGGTTGAATCTATCGGTGCATGAAAGATACTATCAAGCTTAAGCTTGCCCAATGCCCTAACTGTAAACAAAAGTCTTACCGAATTACATGCACTGATAAAACTTCCACTGCTACTCGCAGACGTTATGTTTGTGACCTTTGTAAGTTTAAAGAATCCAAGTATGAATTGGATGAAGAAACTTATGAGAAGTGGAAACGCTATGAGTATGTACTAGGAAAGATTAAAGAACTAGTAACCTACCTTAAATTCAAATACTGATGCCCCAAAGAAAATTCTATCCCGCTCCAGCTTGCCCCGATTGTAAAAGAGAAGGTCCGGGATCTTCTTACGTTAAGGACACAGTTTATACAGGGGATGGTTTCATTCTCCGCTTCAGAAACTGTGCTTGGTGTGAAGGAAAATGGTGGACTAAACAAAGTCCAGAGATGAATATTGATCCTTCAAAGGAACGTGTTGTTCATCCCCCTAAGTATAAAAACATGCCACGCGATATGAAACGCACCTTTTATTTAAAGCCATTATCTATTTCTAACAAATGAAATGTCCTGTTTGCAATGCTAAAAAAACAAAAGTCACCTGCACACAACATAAAGATTCTTTCACTGCGCGTTACTGCAGGTGCTTAACCTGTGATGTTAAATTTAAAACAGTTGAGAGGTATGCATTACGTGAAGAGTGCAGAACAAACAGCTACGGTTTCATGCGTGGCTCTTCTCATATAGATGAAGACGCTATAAAAAATATTCGTAGGCTAAAAAGAAATGGATATAGCATCAAACGTATATCAGAAAAAGTTTCGATTAAACCTGAAGTTGTAGATAAGATTGTAAGGTATCAATCATTTACAAATGTCTAAAAAGAAAAGGCTTCAGAAATTAATTCAGAAGCCTCTTCGGTTTCATCATCAAGACATTCATGAAGAGCTTGATGCAATCAAGCAGCAGCTCGCTCTTCAGAATGAGCTGTTGGCTTGTATCGGTCTAGATCTCGCTCAGACTTATCCAGTTGTGAGCGAAAGTTTAGAAGATAGCGAAGCTCAATAGGAGAACGCTTGTAGCTGATTCCCCTGTAGCAAAGTGTTTCCATGGTCAGTTCCTCGTCAAATCTCAGGCCCCGTTCCCTGCCTGAAGAAGTGCGCCGGTGTAAACCGGTGAACGTTCTCCAATTATATCGGTGCTAAATCCAACAAACCTATTGCTTTATTTTTCATCAGGGCTAAATTTATTTCGTTGATCACCAACACAATGTCAGTTCTCAAGATCCAACCCAACTCAAATCGCTCCCCCGATGTGCGTACACCTGAACCATTGCAAGGAGACCACACAACTTGGGATGAATTCTTTGCACTCGTAAAGCCTAGGCTTCGTGCCAGGGCTGATGGCTTTGAGAAAATATTTGAATACATCAAAGAACATTTGCTAGATGATCTCGTTATCGTGGAGACAGGTACATATCGTGAGGTGAATAACTATGAAGGCGACGGTTGCTCTACTCTTCTCTTTGATGCTTTTATTAAGTATCACGCAGGGTTATTAGTGTCTATTGATATCGATCCCGCTGCTTGTGAGCTGGCTCGTAGAAGCACAGAGCGTGCTTATGTGACTCAAAGTGATAGCGTTGTTTATCTGAGTTCTTTTATTCATCCAATATCAGTTCTTTATTTAGATTCTTTTAATATTGATGATTGGAATCATGACCATGATTCTGCTGCTCATCATCTCAAAGAACTGTTCGTTGCAAAAGAACTATTGGAAGATGGCTCCTTAGTAATCGTAGACGATAATATTAAAAGCCCTTATGATCAAAAGCTTATCGGCAAAGGTCGTTTGATTAGAGAGGTTCTTCATGACACTCTTGGTATGAAACTTCTTGTCGATGATTATCAGCAGGCATTTATCTGGAGTAACTCATGAGCTACGTAATAGCTACAAACATAAGCGGCATCACTCATTGCATAAAGCCTGATCAAGATGCAGGAAAGTTTGTTCTCATTCCTATCAACAGTGCATCAGATGTAGCTCGTGCTTTTAATGCCCCACAACAAACCATTGCCCTTCAAATTTTAAACTGGCTAAAAGAAAATGATTCCATCCTTTCTTCGCACGACTTCGAAGTTTCCTCTGCCTCCAAGTTCGGATAAAGTAGTTCTTCTTTTTGACATAGAAACGAACGGATTTTACAATGATGTTAACAAGATACATTGTATCGTTATTAAAGATGTCAACTCAGGACAGACTTTTAGTTACAGGCCTGACCGCATTAGCAACGCTCTTGTTCATCTGGATTCAGCTGATGTTGTCATTGGTCACAATATAATTTTCTATGACATTCCTGTAATAGAAAAGCTGCATCCGGGTGCAATAGATTTCTCTACTAAAGAAGTAATTGACACCTTGGTCTGTGTGAGATTGCTGTGGCCTAAAGAAAAACTTTACGAAATAGATCAAGTTGATTTCAATCATGTTCCCTCCCGTCTTATGGGCTCTGCTTCTCTGGAAGCCTGGGGCCACCGCTTCAAAGACTACAAAGGTGATTTCAAAAACTTTGGTACATTCACACAGGAAATGCTTGATTATTGTTTACAAGATGTCAGTGTCTCGTTCAAGTTATACAAACTGTTGTGTGATCAGCCCCGTAAATACGAACGAGCGCTGCGTCTGGAACATGACTTGGCTCGATGTATTGAAAGACAGATTAGATCTGGCTTTGGATTTGATGTTGATGCGGCTAATGATTTGGTGGCTGAACTTGAAAAGCGAAAGGATGAATTAGAGGGCCAGCTTAGAGAGGCTTTCCCTTCAAAGGATGAGGGTGATTGGTTTACACCAAAGGTAAACAACAAGAACAAAGGTTACGTAACGGGAGTGATGGTATGGAGGCCAAACGTTATTGAGTTTAATCCTGGTAGCCGTCAGCAGATTTGCGAAAGGCTTAAAGAAAAATATGGGTGGGAACCTACTGCAAGAACAGAGAAAGGTAACCCAATTCTTGATGACGAAGTATTAGAAAAACTTATATATCCTGAGGCAAAACTTCTCTCAGAATATATGCTCATCAAGAAAAGGCTGGGACAAATTAAGGAGGGTTCTAATGCATGGCTAAAGCTAGTTACAGATGATAATTTTATACATGGTGATCTCATTACCAATGGCTGCATCACTGGTAGAGCTAGCCATAAGTCTCCCAACATGGCACAAGTTCCGGCTGGGTACTCGCCCTTTGGAAAAGAATGTCGCTCCTTGTTCTTACCCCCTGATGGTTTTGATCTTATCGGCGTAGATGCTAAGGCACTTGAACTGAGATGCTTGGCTGGTTACTTAGCTATCTATGATCAAGGTGAGTATGGAAGATTAGTTTGTGATGATGATATAGATATACATAGTTTCAATCAAGAAAAGTTTGGTGTGGCGACAAGAGATATAAGTAAAAGACTTCTTTACGCAGTGTTGTATGGAGCTGGTTACTACAAAGCAGGTACAATCGTTGACCCAAATGAAACAGACTCTGAAAAGATTAAGCAGCTTGGAAGAGAGGCAATCAATTCTTTCATGGCTGGTGTGCCAGCACTAGCTCTTTTAAAAAAATCTCTCAGCTCAAATTTAGAACGGCGTGGGTTTCTTCTTGGTCTTGACAAACGTCCTTTGTTCTGTAGATCTGAATTTAAATCTTTAAATGTTTTACTGCAAGCAGCTGGTGCTGTTCTGATGAAGCAAGTTGTGATTAATATTCATCGTAATTTAAATTCGCAAGGATTGATTTATGGTATTGATTGGCAACAACATGCCTTTGTTCATGATGAAGTACAGCTTTCATGTCGTCCTGGCGTGGCTGACAAGGTAAAAGAATTATCTTTAAAGTCTTTTATAGAATCAGGAAATGATTTTAAATTTAGAGTTCCTATTGAAGGTGATGCGAAACTAGGATCATGTTGGTATGAGACTCACTAATGTTTTCATTTATTCGCGAACCTTCTGAGGAACCTGTTTTGGATCCAAACCACGACTTGATCTGTGACCTCATCTACTTGATGAAGCCCAGTCAATATAAAACTGCAATTGAATATTTAGTTGAACTTCTGGTGTCAGATATGGGTACAGAAATACTAGAAGGGTTAACTGGAAATAAAACTGGTGATGATGAAGCTCAACAAATGCTGTTAATCTTTTATGATGCAGAGGGTATTTACACCTGTCTGTCTGACTCTCTTAAACTATTGAGCAACGACAAAGTCTGCTCAGCTCTCAACAAACTTTTTTCACCGCAATGAACTTCTCCTCTCTCACTGTCACTCTTATTGGTGATCCTCTCCCTGACAACAGTAATCCTAATTGGTTTGTATCTAAATGCTTGGCCAACGTTACGCAAGCAGGGAAAAACAGAATAGACACTCCGCTCGAACTAGTAGTTGTGGGTGAACGAGCAAAGATGTTTCAAGAATGTGCGCATGCTGGCATGAAAATCTTTGTTAATCGCGGTACTCTACGTCACGACTTAGAAACAAAAAAGTTTTCTGTCATCTCAGGTTCAGTTGAACCTGTTGGTGATGGCTTCACACGTTTCAACGATGTCCTTTTGGCTGGACGTTGTATTAAAGACATCGATGAATCAGATCCTAAAAATGTAAAGAGAACAAGCGATGGACTCTTGATAGTTAACCAAACACTTCAAGTTCGTACCGGTGATGGGCAGAGTGATCTGTTTAATTTGGTGGCAATCAATGGAGCTAATGACAAGTTGCCTATCGCAAGACTCATGGCTGACTTCACCCGTAAAGGATCAGGTCTCACAATCCTAGGCAGACTATCTACAAGAGGTTGGGTTGACCAAACTACAGGTGAACCTCGTCAGATAACTCAGATCTCTGTGACCAAAATGACTCTTCCTCCTAGGCCACAACCGGGAGCAACTCCTGAGATCAAACCTAAAGTAAACATCTCTGATGGAAGCGTTGCGAAATCTCTGTGGCCAGAAAGCTCTGAGAATGGTTGGACTATACAAGAGACACCGCCAGCTCAGGTGAATGCATTCGATGACAACGAGCATTTTTAAGGCTAACATTTCAGAGTTGGGAGCATCGCCTAGGTGCTTCCAACTGTTTTAATCACGTACCATCACGAACAATCCCATGCCATCAAGTATCAAAAAGCGTTCAGCCAGCGACTTCCAAATTTTCTCAAGTGCTAAATACAAATCAGGTTATCAGACACTTGCTACTCTCCAGCCCCTAAATAAATCAAAGAGGATGGGCTGGTTTCTGAAAGAGCAAGACCTTCAGCATTGCGAATGGACAGCTTCTGAGAAAGACATGGAATACCCTGAGCATCCTAAAGGTGCTGTCATTTTTAATTACGAGCAAAGCTTTGGCGGCCATGGCTCAGCCAAAAAAGTAGAGAAGGGTATCAACTTTACATCCATCCGCTTTCAAAGATTGCATGTTAGTCCTCTGATTATTCAAGAGACAGTTGGCAATAAAGAAATGATTGGTACTTTCGATCATCCCATCGCCAAGCAATTGTTTGACGAGGACAAAGAGAATGCAGCAAAGGAAAGTGATTACAAACGTAAGTACACTGTACGTACAATGTATTGTGTGTATATACTGACAAAAGATAACAAGCGTGCACATAACAAGCCTCTTGTCCTATCAATCAAAGGTCTCAATGGTGTAGATCTTTCTAACAAGACAAAAGAATTTGACAGGGCTGTGGAGTCCTGTCTTAATCGAGTGAATGAAGAAGAGGTAAGCGCAACCTTCTCCCAACAAGTTCATGCTCTTTCTGTGTTCAGCTGCTCTTTTGAGCGTGCAATGGAAGGAGAGCGTGGCGTTGAGATCTGTGGCATCGAAAGCTACGAGATGCCTCTTGCTGGAAGCGTTGATGAAGCAGCTGAAGCTCTTGATAAGTTCATGATTAGAGAGGAGGACTACGAAAAGACCTGGTCTGATCAAGAGAAATACAAGGGCTACATCCAGTCCTACTGCGAGATGATCGCAGCAAAGCTCAATGGTCAATATGGAATCAAGGAAGGAGTAGAAATCCTTCCCGCTGCTCCGCGTGAAACCAAAGCCCTTCCTGCCTCAAACCCTACAGGAGAGGACGCGTCACTTTGAACCAAGCTCAGCGTCCATTAGTGCTTTTGTAAGTCCGTTAATCACTCCCGCTCTTTGTGTCGCGATTCTAGCGAGCAGGATCGCGAGTTCTTTTAACTCGCTTGTTGTTTCCATTGACTCTATTGCTCTCTTTATTTTTTCTTCCCAAAATAAATCCTTAGTGGCTGGCTCAAACTTCAGTTCACTGAACATGATCTTTATATGTTTTAAATTATTTTAATCACTTTCTTTTCAATGAATCTTTTTATTTTCAAAAGCTCTATGAGACTTATCGGTCTTGTCACGACTGCTACACTTTTTGCTCTTGTGCTCTGCAGTGGGCTCAAGGCACATGCTAAGGTTTGTGAAGAAGTGGATGATCCAATTCTTTTCATCTGATTAAATGACACTCTCAACTTTTCATTCAGCACTCACTCCAAAATACAAGACACATGTTGACACAGTTCCATCAGGTAGATGGTCTCATCTGCACCCACACTTGAACGCAACATTTTATGAAAAGCTAAAGGCTCCTAGTTCTCAAAAGGAAGCTAAGTTTCTTTCACGCACTCATAAAGATGCTGCTGAAGATTTTCAAATGCAAATAGAAGTTGTCGATCAGGAAATACTTATTTTAAAGGATCCGATTGACTCTTCTGTTCCTGAGTACAATTGTAATTTGTATGAAGATTTTCTAGAAAAAAAGAAACGTTTAATGATGAGCAAAAGATTTCACGTGAATGCAATGAATGCTTATGACTATTTCTGTTATTGTAAAAGTAATGTTCTTTAAGTTAATTTAACTGTAATGAATCACGAACAAGCTACGCAACTTTGCGATCTACTTACAAGATTCACGCAAGATGGTACTCCTTTGCAGGCAGTGCTTGGAGATAAATTTGAATTGGGCGTGACCTTACTTACTTGTGCAATGGTTTCTAATGAAAATCTAGCGGCTTGCATGGAGCCTGACGAGCAGGTCAGAGCAGCTATCAATTACTACAACATTATTCAAGAACAAATAGCGAAGTATAAGGGGAATCAAGCACACAGTTTGGAGAAGCTTTTATGATAAAGTTAAAAGACTTTCACAAACAAACGTGTCCAGCGCAGTTGCTTGCATCTCTTTCAATGTTGAAGTAGAGATTGAGTATGATTCCTTTAAAGGAAAAACTTTAGAACAGTTCACAGAAAGTGTCGAAGATGAATTGCATTCATTGATTGCAGAGTTGCGTCCAGATGATGTTACTTGTTTCATCACCAGTACTAAAGATTTTCGTCTGCTTGACCAATGAATAAACCACGTGCGGTCGGCAATTCCCTAATTGATTGGGACGTTAATGAAGAAAACAAACGTATTGTTTTTCTAGAACACATGTATCGCTGTGATGGTAGAGAGGATACCGCCCATCCCAGGCATGCAACCTACACAGGTTTGTGGCAAAACTTCTGTCTCAACGAAGCTGGAAAGGCAATGCGTGACCAGTGGTTCGAGCGGATGGAAGCGGCTGACAAATACATACGGGAGAATCAGGAACTAAACGACGCAACGCAACGTCCTTTTATTTCTGGCTTTGATGATTAATCAGTTCAGTGTCGAGGCCAGGTATGTCTGCACCATTTTTTGAAATGTGTGCGGCCCTTTTATAAAAGAAACAATCGGTTTTACCTGCTTCTTCAAGAGCTACTTTGATCTTCTTCCAGTTCTCTACTTGGTACTTTTCCATCGGTCGAATCCTACTTTGTGGTTTACTTTTTTAGCTTTCTTTAGAATCTTTTTAGCTTCCTCCCTGGTCGTACATTGCTCTGCTTTAACATTAAGGGTTGCTAATTTTTTATATTGTTTTAATAAATTCATTACTACCTCCTTAAGATCAGCATAACTTTTTATTATCTTAGCGTATCCATTTGACTTTACCTATTTGTTTCTTGCCATCCTACTGAAGCTAGTACATCTGCACCTGCAGTATCACTAGATGCAACGAGGATAAGTTCGATAGGAGTGCTGGTGAAGCTGTTGCGTTCAAGCTGGAATTCAAATAAATTATCACGGTGCAGTTCTGAAGCAGTGGAGCCTTGGTTTGAACCAACTGCGTAGCCTGCTGTTAACACTTCGCCTGCACCAAGGCTGTAACTTGTTGCTGTGATGTTGTACTCAACTAATGAAGAACTACTATTTGTAACCCAAGTGCCTCCAGAAGTCGTGCCTCCTTGTACAATTTCCCAACAATAGTTTGCATTGTTAGTAATACCTAATACATTTAATGAATCCAAGATTGCTATGCCGTCAATGCGTGTGCTCTTTAGACGTAATGAAATAAGAGGATACACTGTTGAAGCAACTGTAAGATCTCTTGGAGAACCGATTGGTAACTTTGCTTCTGCTGCGTTACCCCTTATTTCATAGCCACCCTCTGAAATGACTGTCATACAAATTTGTTTCAAAGTACTACTGCTAGCCGTAGTGTCAGTGTTTGTAAGTTCAACACGCAAGGGTAAGCAAGCTGTAGTTATGTACGTTCCTGAAGTAACATTTGCGTGCTGGAATGAGTGGCAATGAATGAAGACACCATCTATTACAAATCCGCATCGGACTGTACCGGAACCGAGCCACTCAAAATCAAACCAAACAATTTGAACCTTTGATAGATCTAAAGTAATCCCTGAAGGTCCGTTGCCATCTAAGGTGTCAATATTCCACTCCGTTTTCGATACTTCTGTATTGACTAGGGATCCTGTAACAGAACTTCTCTCAACAAATGAAGGTTCATTAGTACTGTTTAGTTCCAAGTAGAGGCCATTCTCTGTACCAAAGTATCCGATTCGCTGCCTAAGATTATTTTTAGCTTCTTCAAAATTAAAAGATAAAATAGCAAGCAGAGATTTTCCAGGTTGATAATTAAATACTTTTTTAGTTTCTCTTAATACTTGTGAGCCTGATGCAGTTGTGACTGTCATGTCAAGTAAGCCTGCATCTGCATTAAAGGCAGAAGAACCTCCTGCTGCTGTTGACTCAACCCATTCGCCATTGTCTACATAGCGATGAGAAGACTCAAACAAAGTATAAGGATTCGAAACCCTTAGCCTGCCAAAAGCATCATTGCTTGTAGTTCCAGATGTGCTTATAGCTGTCGTTAAAGGATTAACTACATACACATCTTTAACTAATTCAGAATTATAATAACGACCTTGTGGCATAACTTTAATCCATATACTTTATCTCTAACATTCTAATGCCCTTCAGGTAAACAAGGGCAACATGCCTTAAAATAAAGAATATAGAATTATAATCCTGATTAAAACAAATGTTATATGACCTGTTCGGGGACTTCAGCGGTGGAATAAAAGCGAGTGAAAACAGTGCGTCATTCGATGGTAAGACGCTGGGTGAATTTTTAAGGAGTGATTACGATTACTTCAGAGGAAATAACAGAAGGGGCGGAGGTTTTAGCGGCAGAGATCCTGAAGATTTATTTGTAGCTTCTTTGATTGGTGCTGGTCCAAGGTCGAGATTCTTTGCTCCGCTAAGAAATGCAGGTATTGATACACAAGACTATCAATACTATGCAGACAAAGCTGGGATTAAAAATGTGAATAGTCAAAACGATCTTGATCAAATCATTACAGCGTTTAATGAAGACAGGAGACAAGCTATGGAAATGCCTCAAGAAATGAAAAGTGAAATGGTACCACAACCAAGTGCGCCAGTGCCTATGGCTGGTAAATACTTAGGGTTCTTCTAAATTATTAGATACATATTAAATGAAAATATATTCTAGAATATGGCACGTAGCTTCAACACTTACTGATGGCCCACTTCCCAGATCCCTTCGCAGACAATAATAAAGAAGCTGTTGCACAAGAGGTGCAGCCAACAGTTAAGTATAAGAAAGATGATAAGACAGCAAAGTTTGTATCAGAGTTGACTCGTGTTTGTGCTACGCTTGACCACCTGCGTATTCAGTCACACCTCATTCATCTAAACTATGAGGCTTCAAATTTTTTGGGTGTGCATAAGTTTCTGAAAAAGCAGTACGAAGCGCATGCAGAACAATTTGATCGGGTGGGTGAGTACATCCGTTCGATGGATTACCTTCTTCCAATGTGCGAGAAAGGTTTGAAATCCGCATCAAAAGGTGTGAAGCATGTGGAATCATATGAACCCAGCAATATGCTGCTCACTTATTATACAAACCTAGAGAACTTTGCGGTCAACCTTAAAGGCATTAGGAAACAAGCAGAGCGCATTGATGCTCCTGACATTGAAAACTATATTGCCGAGCTGGTTGGTGAAATGTTCCTGGCAGCTTGGAAGATTAAATCGATGCTAAGAAATTAAGACTCTTCTGCCTTAATCCTTGCTTCATACATTGCATCATACTTAGAAGGCAGAGCCTTTTCCCTCCAATCGGAGGGGGGCTCTGGCATCCAGCGAGCAAGTTCTCTGAAATACTTAGCGAAGCGTTCTGCATCAGCTTCCGCTTTCTTATCCTCATCCAAATTTATTCACCTTTAAGTGACGGTCTAAGTCATCACACAATGCATCCATGAACTTAAGCGACTCAATCTTTGCAACGATGTCAGTAATTGCGCTGATCAATACAGGATTTTCAGCGCGTGCGGCAAATGCAAGTGCTTCTCTCATCGCCTGATTTGCTGTGTCTACAGGAATTTGAACTTGAGTTGCCAAAGCCATGAAAATTTTATAACTATTAAAAGTATAGCCTTAATGAATTAAAGCTGCATGATGCCAATTACAAATTCGAATTAGTAATAATCTAAAAATAGAATTATATTATTTTCTTAATACATAAAGAATTGATGACTTGCAAAAAGGTATGGAAAAAGGATCAAATGGAGGCGCTAAACAATAAGGAGTGTCGCATAACTATCAATGGCAAAAGACACTACACTACTCCCTTTGGTCCGGCACCTTCGGTTACTACCATACTCTCAGAGATTGCGAGCGAAGCTGATAAAAAGAAATTAGAGATGTGGAGTAAGGCAAACCCTGGAGTAAAAGAAGCAGCAGCAGAAAGAGGAACAGCAATTCATGCTGCCATGGAACACTACCTAGCTGATGGAATAAAACAACCAGAAATAAAAGAAGACTATGCAGATTTTTGGACGGGTATGCCAGCAGTGCTAGATCAATTTGATAGTTGCATATGGGCAGAAAGGCCTCTTTTAAAAGAACATCAATTCACTGTTGGCGGTGATGGTGTGGCTAGAGTGTTTGGAATTAATGAGGAAGGTCACTGCTTTGCTGGGGCACCAGATGTAATCGGTTACGTTAAAGGAAAGCTTGTACTTGCTGATTTAAAAACTTCAGTTAAACCTTACTCAAGACGTTGGCCTGACACTTTGAAAAAGGGTTCGCAAGAGTGGAGAGATCTACTAGGTGGCTACATGAAATTTAAAAAAACTATTAAACAGTTAGCTGCGTATGATATTGGTATTGAAAATACGCTGGGACTTAAAGTGGATCAGGCAGCTATCCTTGTTTCAACACCGCTGCGTACACAGGTTTTTAAAATTAGTAGAAAATTCTTAGACTCTTTAAGGGACGATTGGTGGAAGTGTTGCGCAGAATACTTTGAACAACTGGATAAGTTCGGCCCTGTTGACAAAGATCTTATCTAATGACAAAAAATATGTGCGAAAAAAAGAAATCAATGAGGGCTAAAGATTTAAAAAAAAGATACGGGATAAGCGTTGAACAGTATGAACAAATGCTTATAAACCAAAACAATCGGTGCAAGATTTGCGGTTCTAAAGATCCCGGACATAAGAAAAAACATTTTTCCGTTGACCATTGCCATGAGACTAAAAAGGTAAGAGGCTTGCTATGCACGAGCTGTAACTTAGCCCTAGGTTACTTGAAAGATGATGTAATTTTGTTAAAGTCTTGTATAGATTATTTTCAATCACTTTGACATGCTTGAGTGCGCTCGCTTTATTACCGTAAGTTTTTTTACTTATTTATATTTGAAAATAATTGACACTTATCTTAACGTTGAGAATAGGCTTACAAAAAGGCGGAGCAATAATTAAATTAAAGGCGAGGGCGTTGATGCCCTTAGTAGTACTGGTTACTTTAAAGGGCACCGCACAAATCCCCTTGCAGCCACTGCCTTTTCTTATCTTGTTTTTTTATTTTCTTGATTGTCTTCTATTCAATTTACTTATAATTGATTATTGAATTACCGGATCTAAAATAAAAACAGCTGCAAATTCAATCAATGAAATACGTCGTTCAACCGGCGGAGTTTTCTCGTGCCATAAAATCCATCATCGCTAACGCTGTAGATGGTGACGTTCTGATTGTGCCTTTTGCGATGCAGTTACATGCTTTCAATTTGTTGAAATCGAATATATGTCCTGACAAAAATATCACCGTACAATTACTAGACGCAAGGAACTAATATGTCTATTGATTTTCAACTCAAGCCAGGTGAAATTCGCCTAGATCTGATTCCTAGTTCATGGCCCCTCACTCCACTTGGACAAGATAAAGCCCCCTACATTTTAGGGTGGCAAAAAAATCCACTGTCAGTTTCTGAAATTGCAGAGGAAGTTTATTCGAACAAAGCAAAAGCAGTTGGATTACTTTCTGGGCCGGTAGGTAACGAGCCCTACGGTTTGTTATGGGTTGATGTTGATGGTAAAAGTGCTTTCGACATTGTCGAAAAGCTATCGACAGAAACCTTTGACAAAGCTCTACCGCCTACACTAGCAATTGCAAGTGGGAAGGAAGGACGTTTACGAAAGCTTTATAAAGTATCAAAGAATGACTTTGATGTATTCGCGAGGTCAAAGTATCGCTGGCTTGGAGAAACAAATGAGCAACTAGAAGTTCTCTGGACAAAGCGCCAGGGTGTACTCATGGGTAAACACCCTGATACAAAAGGGTTTTACACAATGCCAGGGCAAGGGTTTGAGCATTGTAAAGATCTTCCCTTTGTTCCAGAGTGGATCATCGCAAATGTTCATGCGCAAAATAAAAAGAAAGGGACTCCTTCAATCGAGAGGCAGCGTTATGTAGGAATTAATTTTGCAATCAATAGTGAAATTACAGTTGAAAGAGATATTCGTATTGCTAGAAATGCAATCTTTAGTTTACCGATTGAGCATTGCGACACCTATGACAGCTGGATTTCTGCCGGTCAAGCTCTGCATTCTATTGATGACAGCTGCTTAGAAATTTGGGATGAATGGAGTCAGCAATCTAAAAAGTATAAGCCTGGAATATGTGCGTCCAAATGGAAAACATTTGACCGGGAAGGAGGTGCGGGGATTGGATCCCTTATTGAGGAGGCTAAAAAGTATGGCTTCAGTATCAGCCAAGACTTTAAAGCCCATTCTGTTTCAGACACAGAGGTTGCTGCTGCGGAACAATTCTTAAAAAACTTTGAGCACGAGGAGAAACAAGATCCGATTGAACTGCTTGAGCAGGAAATGATTGCTTTTCTACAGGAAGATAAAAAACAACTTGTGGGTTTTTATGGAGGAGGCAGCCAATTGAAACAAACAAGGAAGCAAAAAGGCTCATTGAATCAAAGTCAAATTTTTCATTTACTCGTACAAGCATACGATGACAACTTGAGATACTGCGAAACGCTTAGGCAGTTTCGTTTATTCGATGCAAGCACTGGGCAATGGTTGCTTCTCTCTGATAATAAAATGGGTGCAGACTTAATGGAACGTTTGGATATCTTAACTGAGTCTGGTCTTATCAGTGGTTATGATAATAAATTAATTAATGACATTAAAAATCTTTTAAGTAATAAATTTAACTTTAATAATTGGTATGAAGATCGAGAATATCTTTTATTTACAAATGGAATACTCCATGTGCCTAGTAAAAAACTTATTCCTTTTAACAAAAACGTTAAATTTGTACACGATCTTTTTCTGATTAATCGTCAGCCATATGCCTACGACGAAACGCAAGTGCCTAGCAGCATCATTGAATGGCTGCACTGGACTCAAGATGAGCGTGAAGACCGTGTCCAACTCTTACGTGCGTTCATGAGGGCTGTACTCTTGCAGCATCATGAGATCCAGCGCTTCCTCGAGATCGTAGGTTACGGAAAGACTGGCAAGTCGACCTTCGCAAACTTGTGTGTTGCTCTTGTTGGGCGCGACAACATTGCTACAACTAGCTTCAAGGAAATGGAAAGCAATAAGTTTGAGCTGACTAACTTTGCAGGAAAGAAGTTAATTGTCTTGCCAGACCAAGATAAGTATGGGGGAAGTGTTGGCGTTCTGAAAAACTTAAGTGGGGGAGATATGGTCCGCAATGAAGTCAAGAATAAAGCAAATGTTACTTCGTTTCAATACAAAGGAATGATTATCATTACAGCTAATGCAGAAATTCAATCCACTGATAAAAGTACTGGGCTTCAAAGAAGACGCATTACTTTATATTTTAACCGTGTGTTTAAAGGTAAACCGTCCGAACAGCGAAATCTCATTTCATTTAGCAAGACTGGAGAACCAGGTGGAGAATTTTCTAAGGAACTACCGGGCTTGATCAACTGGTTACTTTCAATGTCGGAAGAGACGATGAAAGAATATTTAATGGCCACTTCGTCTTGTGTTGAGGGTTACCACAAGGAAGAGAGTGAGCGCGATCGTCGCGTTTCAACACTCCATGATTGGTTAGGAGAATACATAATCTATGATCCTGATTATTGGACTGCAATTGGTGTGAGCAGAGAGAAGCCTTTCAACCAAGAGGGCAATCATAAGTATGCAAACTTTAACACTGAGCTCTACCCAAGTTACTTAGAGCATTGTTCCAATATCGGACAGAAGTCTTCTACGCGAGGAAATTTTATTTCAAATTTAATCGAATACTGTCGCACAAATAATTTGGCTGTTACTAAAGAAAAATATAAACGTGCAAATGGTTTGAGGGGACTTCGCATTAGAAATGAGAGCTCTGTTGTGAAGCAGAATGAGTGGCCGTCTGTTCTTGAATACGTAAATGACAAAGAGAACTATAAGAATATCTATGAAAAATAAGTTACACTTACTCAGGAAGTAGCAGTTTTTTATGACTAAGAAAAAGATTTTATGGAGTGGTGACGTTGTTGCCATGACCGGCTTCGCTCGCGTAACAGAAAATTTAATTACCCGACTCGATGATAAATATGAAATCATTGTTCTCGGAAACAATTGGTGGGGTGATCCCGCACCTGAATTGCAAAACAGATTCAGGATGTATCCATCTTCCAATCGACACCAAACAGAACCATTTGGTGTGCAGCGTATCCGCGAAGTTGTGGAACGTGAAAAACCTGACATTGTCTTTGTAAACAATGATGTTTGGATTGTTAACCAAATCTATTCACAGATTGAAAATCTACATAAGAAAGGGGACTTCAAGTTTGTCGCTTACTGTCCCATGGATTCTTATGAGTGGGCAGGCGGCTTACTTGATAAGAGTCCTGCTTGGGATAAACTTATTATCTACACCCAGTTTGGCGCTCGCGAATTTATGAACGCGGGATTCCCTAAAGAAATTGTAGTTATTCCGCATGGCGTTACAACTTCTCAGTTCACAACTTTAGATAAAGCTGAATGTCGTAGAGAGCTTGGTCTCAAAGAAGAAAGCTTTATCGTGTTTAATGGAAATAGAAACCAAGCACGTAAGCGTCAAGACGTGACCATTGAAGCCTTCGCTAAATTTGCGGAAGACAAGCCTGATGCAATGCTTTATATGCACATGGGGCTTAAAGATCAAGGCTGGGACATCATGTCATTATTTGCACAAGAAATGAATAAGCGTGGCATTGATGCAAATGGGCGCATCATCATGACATCAAATAGTCCGCACCCTCCTAATGTTCCAGTAAGACTTTTAAATGTTATTTATAACGCAGTAGACGTGGGTGTAAATACCTGTAAAGGCGAGGGGCATGGTCTTGTCAACCATGAACATGCTGCCTGTGGTGTGGCGCAAGTTGTACCAGATCACACTTCTTTAAAAGAAATTTTCCATGGCGCTGGACTTCTTATTGATACTGCATTCGTTGATGTAGACATGAATTTTAATCGAAGAATGCCAGTCCCTTCCGCTGATCATCTTGCTGAGATTCTTAATGACCTGTATCATGATCGAGAAAAATTAAAGGCAATCGGAATGGCATGTAAGGAACGAGCTCTGGATCCTATGTACCAATGGGAAACAATTGCCGCGAACTTCGAAGAGGTATTCGATGAGGTGCTGGAAGAGAAGGTGGACACAGAGCAGGCCGCCTAAGCTCAAAGGCCAAGAAGCAGCCCCTTGAATAAGGGGGTTTTTTTAATATTCTTAGTGTACGTTTTCTTTTGTCTTAGTTAAAATAAAGGTGTAATCGGTTTTTGTGATGTCTTCATTGACTCGCCGTCGCTACAAAGCACTTCCATTTAACTCGCTCGAACAGGCCCAGGAATACTTGAAACTTTCTGATAAATATCCAAGCGGACTAGAGTGGGTTTACGAGGACGGCTGGCGCACTAAGGGTGAAATGTGCGGTAAGTGGAACGCAACTGGTGAGTACTATGTCGTCCGCTTGTTTGGAGAGCAATACCATGCACACCGAATTGTTTACTACTTAAGGACAGGAGAAGACCCTTCGGGTAAAGACATTATCCACGGAGAAACAAATAAATCTAAAGACAACAGAAAGGATCTTATGGCATGGGAAGGGCTTAGGGTCAACAATGTGTCTCACAGGGGCGCACTCCGTTTTCGTACTATCAAAGAAAAGAAAAGTGCCTGAGAAAAAGCAACGTATCGTTCTTCCATTTCACAAGGACATTGATATCCTCGATGCTGAAGGCCTGGAAAACCTAGGGCTCTATCGAGGAATGGATTGCATTCACGGGCACAGCATACGTAACATCAAAGACAAATGGTGTTACCACTGTGCTCACAGAATCTCAGTGAACTCCTGCGGGTTTGACATTAACTATATAGATAGCGAATATAAAATTCGCTTTCTAGAATTTTTAAAACATGTAGATGTAAAAGGCACTAATGATTGCTGGCCCTGTGACATAAAGAGTAAGAGGATGACATTTCCTTCTTATAGATCAGAGTCTTCAAAAGCATTCTCTGAGAATTTGATGGTTGCGAAGATTATGTACACTGCAGCATGGGGGGATATAGGTTCACTAAGACTAACCAGGAAAAAAGATGTTTGTACAGTTGACAACTGTGTAAACCCCCTTCACTGGGAGTGTGTTTTAAATATTGACGTAGCTCCGAAAACAATTCATCCTCTGGTGTATGAATTAGATTTTGCAAAAATAAAACACTATGGAATTTTGAAGCAGCAAAAAAAGGTAGAGGATTATCGCCTTTCTCAATTCAAAAAGCACATCATTCACCCATCTTTATTAATACAAGGCTAAAGAACATCTTCGACTAAAATTAAGTTAATACAGTTAACTTATAATGTCACGCATATCGCAAACTACTCCTCAAAGAGGGAGAAATGCAAACACTCCGTTCCCTTTAGGTACCTTTAACCAGCTTACCCTCCGCGTTATAACAGGTGAATTAGGGCCTGTCTATAAGCCAGTGGGTTTTTCTGATACCCTTAGAAACTCTAATGGCGGAATGGGAGGAGGTACATACAACGCTTGGTACCAAGTAGAGTTGGCTGTTCCAGCTTGGATAATCCTAACGAAAGGTTCTTTTAAGCCTAGAGATTTAAATATATCTGTCTATGATACAAATCAAATAGAAAAATTTGGCAGAAACATATTCGAGAAAACTGGAATAAGTACTGAAGTTGCTGTCCAAGATTTTAGTATTGATCCGGCTTCTGTAACTATTTCCATGCCTGCTCTTGCGCGTAAAGCTTTCACTGATTGGGCAAAAATTTTCTCGGGAGAGACCTTTAATTACTATCCCTACTACAATACTGTTGCTGCCACTGGTTCAGATTTATACAATACTTATGAAGCTTACAGTCTAGATAAAGGGGATGACATGTATTACCCATTGCCTGTGGGTAAATATCTAATCTGCATTTCTATGACAAAAAATGAACCACGTGCTTATGAAGTTGGTTTAGTTGTTGAGCCAAAGGATGATATTGTTTACGTTCTTTGTGAAGATGTTTCTGTTGTAAATCTAGGGCTCGAGGATACTACAAGTTCGAGCAATTTATTGGGCGATGCTACACCTGGTTTCTTTGACACAACCCATGATCATTCCTTGTCTGATTGGGAAGCGGCGTGGAAACGGGATAATAAACCTAATTCTCAACTGCCTGTCATATTTTATCCTTTGTTAAACAGAGGATAAGCATTTTGCCCTTTAGAATAAAGTATTAGCAAAACGAGCATGTCGGAAAAAGTATTAGTTTCAGAAAAAGTAAAGGATCTCATTGCTTCCTACTGGAGCGGGCCAGCTAAACAGCATAAATCGAATCCTACAAAAGCTTTTGAGCGGTATTGCAAAGAGGAGCCCTAGCAGTTAGAGTGTAGACAATATGATACTTAAATGTGTCAACACTTATCACTAACATCCCGCCCCAAAAAGTCTGGGTACGTAAAGAGTATCTTAGGGATTTACGTGATGGGTTTGGTGAGTACGTGCTTGGTTATTGGGTCTCTCTTAAGTCCTTACCGGGGAGGCCGTTTTACTTTGAAACCTACTTACCGGAATATGGTGCGCTCTATGACAAGCTACCGATATCTGCTTTTCTAAACTGGGATTCAGATTCTCCTGAATGTCCTGTCGCTCCAGATCCAGATCTTGATCTTGAAAACCTGCAATTTTGGAATTGTTTTAGCCATGATATTGTCACACTTGAAAAAAATCTTACTTATACAATGCGGTGGGAAATACGTACTAAGACCTTTGGCACTCTTTGTGGTGATTACTTGTTTACTATCGACAGCTTTAACGGTGATCGCAGCCGCACAGACATCAGTTTCGCGGAAACCCCAGACGAACACAAATCCTTCAATGTCATCGCACTGCAAAATGGTCAGCTTGCAGCCTATCCCAACAACAGATGCCGTCTTATTGATCCTTCTCTGTCACCCGAAGAACTCAAAACCCCAGATTTTCTTGTCTCCACGCGATACTTTAATGTCGAGTATCCCAATGAAAAGTTTGGAAGACTAGGGAAGTCTGAAGAATATTTCTGGGAAACCAATACTGAAAAGCAAAGAACAGATGATCATAAGTTTATTGAAAGCGTTTACCAGAAGGTAACTAATCGGGACTATAAGGTTTTTGTTCCTGATAATGATGACGAAGCCTTCGACCTGTGAAAGAAGAAAGAAGCTTACTTTTATTAAACGTTTTGATAATGGTCAGCTTCTTAAAGCTTTTTTGACGCCCGTTAATGTCAAAAACAATAAATGCATATGGAATTTTGCCATCGCAATCAGTCGTTCCAACAGGCAAATAAATGATTGGAATAGTTGCAGGAAAAACAAACGTGTAAATAAAATTAAATCCAAGCTAACTGGTAATGTTGGAGCCAAGTCTTTAATAGAAGCTGCACGCATTACTAGGAAATGCTTTTTGCATATACAAAAAGGAGATTCAATAATTTTTAAATGCGAATCATCAATACCTAAAAAACAGCTGAGGGTTTTTAAAAAGTGGCTCATAGGCAGGGAAAAATTAAATTGGGAATATTTAGAAGATCTTAATATTTTCTTTATCTATAAAAAATAGAAGCAATTATAATTAAAGATGTTAAACATTATTAACATGGAAGACATTCTTACCAATCCTTACTTTTGGATCGTGATTGCAGCCTTGTCTGAAATCATTGGCATTTCTCCCTTGAAAGACAATAGCATCGTGCAGTTAGTTATTAAGGCTATCAACTCGCTCAAGCCTGTAAAAAAGGGCTGATGCCACCGGATGGTAAAGTAATCTTCACTATCAGCAATAGGTCATTTCTTGACGACGTTAACCGCGAGGTAAGTCGTCAAAAGTTTTATGCAACTTTGTCTAGTAAACTAGATAACGCAGAAGAAGAGTGGCATGAAAGTCAACCTCCTTCTGTACCTCCTCCCATAGAGCTGGGAGATTTGCATATTCGTGCGCCCTGGCATCAATCATCTAGTGGCTGAAACCAAAAGATGATTCCATTTTCTTTTTGAATGCTTTTACGTAGAGCGTAGGCTTGATCCTTTGATAGGGTTTCACACCTACGCTCTTTATTAATTTCCCAACAAACATTAACACGCAATAATTTATCTTTTTTCATCTTGTTTTACTGATGATGATTAAGATACCAGAAGCAATTGCCCAGCTTGTTAAAAACTATATATATATAATAAGACTAGAGAATCTCAAAGACTTTTTTACAGATCTGATACTTGGCAAGTCTATCATCGTACCCATTCCAACCGCCGTTAATGCGATAACAGCATTGATCAAATCCTTGATGGATACAAACATCTAATAGTTTGTTGTCTTCGATCCAGCTAATAGCAGAACGGAAAGGATATTGATCAGCTACGTAGTCACATCCGCGTTCAACAATTTTAGGGTCGTGTAGCTTCTCCGCGCAACGCTCATAGTTATAGCGTCCTGTTAATTGCAATACACCAGCACCTTTAAATTTAGGGCCATCACCTGGCTGTGTATTGCCAAGATCTGTACGTCCTTCATAAGCCCAGCCATCGGCTAGCTCTTTGAGCCATATAAAATTGTTTGTTTCATGCATTAAATTTGCAGTGAGCATGGCAACAGCAAAGTCGAATTTATCGAATCCTGTTGCCATTAATAGCTTATTGAAATCACCACAGAAGGTCGCATCAAATTTATCTGCAGCGTAGCCGGTAAGCTGCTGCATGACCTGTGGCGTGATTATGTTTTTAGCTGGATCAGCCGGGCCAGCACGGTAAAGTTCTGCGAATTCATCAAGCACATCTTCTGGAATTTTAGATTCCAAAAAATTGAATGCCGCAATTTGATGCGGCAATTCCTTGTAGTACTTTGCTGCGTTATTTAGGTTGATCGGCATCACACACCTCTTCCTCTTCAGGATCGAAATCAAGAGTGTCAATTAATTTTTGAATTAAGTCTAAGGAAAATGCAATAAGGTTGGGATCACCTGTGACCCTGGCTGAAGCAAAAGAATTAATGCCAGAGACCAATTCGCTTTTTTTGCAAGACATGAAAACAAATGAACTTCAATAAATATAACATAATTACCAAGGAACTCCGCGAGCAGTTGTCGGATTTAAAATTTCTTCTTCTTGTGCTGCTAGGCCTGATTCGATTGAAGTAACTGTTTCATTTCCCAGTGCATCTTTTGCCCATTGCACTGCTTGTTCTTGGGTAATTTGATCATAAGGAGTGTAATTATCTGGGTCAGGTTCCCCTAATCCTACGCTTCCATAGCTATTTGTTTGTCCTAATTGTGCTGTCCAGTGTAACGTGGTTACCAAACCCTCTGGAGGTGTATCTCCATCAGGAAGATCCCTGACCATTGAAACTACATTCCAAATTACTGCCATGATTAAAAATTACTGATATTCATATTTTAAATCATGTATTGATTGTTTTTATAAATTTATTTTAATTTAAACATTTTTCAAAGAACAGCAGAATAGGCCTCGCCATCTGTAGCATTAACCGTGTAGTGAGCGGTATAAACAAAACCATCAGCGGTTTCCCGCTCAAGATTTGCGATGGCCCATGTGAAAGCGATGGTCATAGTTATTAGTAACCTGTTGTGACTGTAGTAGAAAAGCACCGATTTTGCGCGGGGCGGGTTGCCGAAGCATCAGAGCTTGATGCGAAGCTCGCCAGTTGAAGTCTTGTAGACGTCTCCAGTGACGAGTCCACCAGCTCCAGCTGCAGCATCGTCTGCATATGTAGCGAGTCCAGTAAAATTAATATCAGTGGCTTTTATTGTTCCGTTTACTTCTAGCTTCTCTCCAGGATTCGTCAACCCGATTCCGACTCGGCCGCCGGAGGTAATTCGCAGAGCTTCAGAACCTGGATTAGCATTAGCAGTGTCTGGAGACCAGCCTATAGAGCCTGTATAAAATGCCAAAGCTGTTGGCATATCGCTAGCACCATTAAAATCTCCATCTGCGACACCTATGAGGGCTGCTGAATACAGAATGTTTGCTTCTGTACCATCA
>Ga0208898_1000116_pt1 | contig 72886 bp, 54 predicted proteins | sample VirMetDEL_Mar_4_FD_184513 | JGI IMG/M metagenome (GOLD analysis project Ga0208898, IMG submission 184513) | Aqueous microbial communities from the Delaware River and Bay under freshwater to marine salinity gradient to study organic matter... | ecosystem: Environmental > Aquatic > Marine >... | reverse complement strand
TTGGGATTTGTACCTGTGTGATTATCCCTTGGGGAGGCTTGGACGAGGTATGACCCGCGTCCAGGCCTCAAATGTGTAAACGATGTCCCCGGTTTCAGATGTAAACGATGTCTACGGTTCTACACCCGATGGCCATCTGTCAGTCACCCAATATATTGACTGATCCACCGCTATCGGGGGCAAGCCCCCTCCCACATTTGATCTCCATTCGTCTCGATATCGAACCATCGCCCCGCTGCCGCTGTTCGTCCCTGCCCCATCCTGCTATGATTCGCGCGCCCTTTTTACGGGTAATCCTGACTAAAGTACTAGGTCTTATAGTTGACTTAAATACTCGGGAATCGCATACTTGCTCCCATTCTGAAACACCTTGGTACTTGTCCATGAGACTGACTACAAAAGGCCGATACGCGGTGACCGCCATGCTTGACTTGGCCTTGCACGCGCAAACTGGGCCGGTGTCCCTGGCCGATATCTCCGAGCGCCAAGGCATTTCCCTGTCCTACCTTGAGCAGCTGTTCGCCAAGCTGCGCCGCAGCAATCTGGTCTCCAGTGTGCGTGGGCCGGGCGGCGGCTATCAGCTGTCCCGCGACATGCAGGGCATCCAGGTGGCCCAGGTGATCGACGCGGTCAACGAGTCCGTCGACGCGACCAAGTGCCAGGGCCTGGGTGACTGCCACGCCGGCGACACCTGCCTGACGCACCACTTGTGGTGTGACTTGAGCCTGCAGATCCATGAGTTTTTGAGTGGTATCAGCTTGGCTGATCTTGTGACTCGCCGTGAGGTGCAAGAAGTAGCCCAGCGTCAGGACCAGCGCCGTTGCAACACCAAGGCGCCGCGTCTGGACAAGATCGAAGCGTCCGCCGTCGAGTGACAGCCGAAGAGCTAACGGCACGCCAGCCAGCCTGATTTAGGAGAAAGTCCATGAAATTGCCGATTTACCTTGATTATTCAGCGACCACCCCGGTTGATCCGCGTGTCGCGCAAAAGATGAGCGAATGCCTGCTGGTCGACGGAAACTTCGGCAACCCGGCCTCCCGTTCCCACGTTTTCGGCTGGAAAGCCGAGGAAGCGGTCGAGAACGCTCGTCGCCAGGTTGCTGACCTGGTTGGCGCAGACCCGCGTGAAATCGTCTGGACCTCCGGTGCCACCGAGTCCGACAACCTGGCTATCAAGGGCGCGGCGCATTTCTACGCGACCAAAGGCAAGCACCTGATCACCACCAAGATCGAGCACAAGGCTGTCCTCGACACCATGCGCCAACTGGAGCGTGAAGGTTTCGAGGTTACTTACCTCGAGCCAACCACCGACGGTATCGTCACCCCGGCGATGATCGAAGCCGCGCTGCGTGAAGACACCATCCTGGTTTCCGTGATCCACGTGAATAACGAAATCGGTACCATCAACGACATCGCGGCCATCGGCGAGCTGACTCGCTCCAAGGGCATCCTGCTGCACGTCGACGCGGCCCAGTCCACCGGCAAGGTCGACATCGACCTGTCCAAGCTGAAAGTCGACCTGATGTCGTTCTCGGCCCACAAGACCTATGGCCCCAAAGGCATCGGCGCCCTGTACGTGAGCCGCAAGCCACGCGTGCGCATCGAAGCCACCATGCACGGCGGCGGTCACGAGCGCGGCATGCGTTCGGGCACCCTGGCGACCCACCAGATCGTCGGCATGGGCGAAGCCTTCCGCGTAGCCAAGGAAGACATGGCTGCCGAAAACGTACGTATCAAGGCCCTGAGCGATCGCTTCTACAAGCAGGTCGAGAACCTTGAAGAGCTGTACATCAACGGCAGCATGACTGCCCGTGTACCGCACAACCTGAATTTGAGCTTCAACTATGTCGAAGGCGAGTCGCTGATCATGGCGCTCAAGGACCTGGCGGTTTCGTCCGGTTCGGCCTGCACCTCGGCTTCGCTTGAGCCTTCGTACGTATTGCGCGCCCTGGGCCGCAACGACGAACTGGCACACAGCTCGATCCGCTTTACGTTCGGCCGCTTCACCACCGAAGAGCAAGTCGACTACGCCGCGCAGAAGGTCTGCGAAGCCGTCAACAAGCTGCGCGTCCTGTCGCCGCTGTGGGACATGTACAAAGACGGTGTCGATATTTCCAAGATCGAGTGGGCGGCACACTAACTATAGAAGCCGCCACCCAAGCTCTGTAGGAACGTGGCGGAAAACGCAGGCGTTTCTACAGGGTTCCAGAGCGGCCCTGATGAGTGAGGATTCAGTACCATGGCTTACAGCGAAAAGGTCATCGACCACTACGAAAACCCGCGCAACGTCGGCAAGATGAACGCGGAAGATCCTGATGTCGGCACCGGCATGGTCGGCGCTCCGGCGTGCGGCGATGTGATGCGCCTGCAGATCAAGGTCAACGACGCTGGCGTTATCGAAGACGCCAAGTTCAAGACTTACGGTTGCGGTTCGGCGATCGCCTCCAGCTCCCTGGCGACCGAATGGATGAAAGGCAAGACCCTGGATGAGGCTGTGACTATCAGCAACACCCAGCTGGCCGAAGAACTGGCCCTGCCGCCAGTGAAAATCCACTGCTCCGTGCTCGCTGAAGACGCCATCAAGGCGGCCGTTCGCGACTACAAGCAGAAGAAAGGCTTGATCTAAGCATTTGGCGACGAGTAAGGAGTCAACGATGGCTATCAGCATGACAGAAGCGGCTGCGCGGCACGTGCGACGCTCCCTGGATGGGCGCGGTAAAGGTGAGGGGATTCGTCTGGGTGTTCGCACCACGGGCTGTTCCGGCCTTGCCTATGTGCTGGAGTTCGTCGACGAGGTGGTGGCGGAAGATCAGGTGTTCGAAAGTCACGGCGAGAAAGTGATCATCGACCCGAAAAGCCTGACCTACCTGGACGGCACCGAACTCGATTTCGTCAAGGAAGGGTTGAACGAAGGCTTCAAGTTCAACAACCCCAACGTGCGCGGTGAATGTGGCTGCGGCGAAAGCTTCAACATCTGAGGCTATTCGTGGGTACTCCTTGTCATTTCGCTTTATTCGAGCTGCAGCCGAGTTTTAGGCTGGACCTCGAGCAGCTTGCCACGCGCTACCGAGAATTGGCGCGTGGGGTGCATCCGGACCGCTTCGCTGACGCTTCCGAGCGTGAGCAGCGCCTGGCGCTGGAGCAATCGGCCAGCCTCAACGAAGCCTATCAGACGCTCAAGAGCCCTCCTAAACGCGCGCGTTACCTGCTCGCGATGAACGGTGGCGAGTTGCCGCTGGAAGTGACCGTGCACGACCCGGACTTCCTGATGCAGCAGATGCAATGGCGTGAAGAACTCGAAGACCTGCAGGACGAAGCCGATGTGGCGGGTGTCGCGGTCTTCAAGCGTCGTCTGAAAATTGCCCAGGATGAACTCAACGAAAGCTTCGCAGCCTGTTGGGATGATGCAGCGCAACGTGAACAGGCCGAGCGCCTGATGCGGCGCATGCAGTTCCTCGACAAGCTCACCTACGAAGTGCGCCAGCTGGAAGAGCGCCTCGACGATTAACCCAGTGTGCTGCCCGTGATGCGCGCCTGATAGACAGATAAGACCTGATTACCATGGCTCTACTGCAAATCGCCGAACCCGGCCAAAGCCCTCAACCGCACCAGCGTCGCCTGGCGGTGGGGATTGACCTGGGTACCACCAATTCCCTGGTTGCTGCCTTGCGCAGCGGCCTGTCCGAGCCGCTGCCCGACGCTGACGGCCAGGTGATCCTGCCGTCCGCCGTGCGTTATCACGCTGATCGCACCGAAGTCGGTGAGTCAGCCAGGTTGGCGGCGTCTACCGATCCTTTGAACACCGTGCTGTCGGTCAAGCGCTTGATGGGTCGTGGCCTGTCCGACGTCAAGCAATTGGGCGACCAACTGCCGTACCGCTTTATCGGTGGTGAATCCCATATGCCGTTCATCGACACCGTCCAGGGCCCGAAAAGCCCGGTGGAAGTGTCGGCGGATATCCTCAAGGTGCTGCGCCAGCGCGCGGAAACCACGTTGGGTGGCGAACTGGTCGGCGCGGTGATCACCGTCCCGGCGTATTTCGATGATGCCCAGCGCCAGGCCACCAAGGACGCGGCGAAACTCGCCGGCCTGAACGTGTTGCGCCTGCTCAACGAGCCGACCGCTGCGGCCGTGGCCTATGGCCTGGACCAGCATGCCGAAGGCCTGGTCGCTATTTACGACCTGGGTGGTGGCACCTTTGATATTTCGATCCTGCGCCTGACCGGCGGCGTGTTCGAAGTACTGGCTACCGGTGGCGATACAGCGCTGGGTGGCGATGACTTCGACCACGCCATCGCGGGTTGGATCATCAGCAGCGCCGGCTTGTCCGCTGACCTGGATCCGGGCGAGCAGCGTAACTTGCTGCAAACGGCCTGTGCTGCCAAGGAGGCGCTGACTGACGCTGCTTCTGTTGATGTTTCCTACGGCAGTTGGTGCGCCAAGCTGACTCGCGAAGCCTTCGATTCGCTGATCGAACCGATGATCGCCCGCAGCCTGAAAGCCTGCCGTCGAGCCGTGCGTGACTCCGGTATCGAGCTGGAAGACGTCGGTGCCGTGGTCATGGTCGGCGGTTCAACCCGTGTGCCGCGGGTTCGCGAAGCCGTTGCCCAAGCCTTTGGTCGCCAGCCGCTGACGGAAATCGACCCGGACCAGGTGGTCGCCATTGGCGCCGCCATCCAGGCCGATACCCTGGCCGGTAACAAGCGTGATGGCGGCGAATTGCTGTTGCTCGACGTCATCCCGCTGTCCCTGGGGCTGGAAACCATGGGTGGCCTGATGGAGAAGGTGATTCCGCGCAACACCACCATCCCCGTCGCGCGCGCCCAGGACTTCACCACCTACAAAGATGGCCAGACGGCCATGATGATTCATGTGCTGCAAGGTGAGCGCGAGCTGATCAGCGACTGCCGCTCCCTGGCCCGCTTTGAATTGCGCGGCATCCCGGCCATGGTCGCGGGTGCGGCGAAGATTCGCGTGACCTTCCAGGTCGACGCCGACGGCCTGCTCAGCGTCGCCGCGCGCGAGCTGGCGTCCGGCGTGGAGGCCAGCATCCAGGTCAAGCCGTCCTACGGCCTGACTGACGGTGAAATCGCCAAGATGCTCAAGGATTCGTTCCAATACGCCGGTGACGACAAGGTCGCGCGCGTACTGCGCGAGCAACAAGTGGATGCCCAGCGCCTGCTCGAAGCGGTGCAGGGCGCCCTGGATGCCGACGGCGAGCGCCTGCTGGATGCCGAAGAGCGCATGGTCATCGACCTGCAGATGCAGGAACTGGCCGAACTGATGAAAGGCAACGATGGTTACGCCATCGAGCAACAGACCAAGCGCTTGTCGCAGGTCACTGACGCCTTTGCTGCCCGCCGCATGGATCAGACGGTAAAAGCCGCACTGGCCGGGCGCAACCTGAATGAAATCGAGGAATAATTAATGCCGCAGGTCATTTTTCTGCCACACGCCGAGCATTGCCCGGACGGTATGGTTGTTGAGGCTGAGACCGGCAAGTCCATCCTCGAAGTTGCCCATGACAACCACATCGAGATCGAAAGTGCCTGTGGGGGTGTGTGTGCCTGCACCACTTGCCATTGCATCATTCGCGAAGGCTTCAATAGCCTGGAAGAGGCCGATGAGTTGGAAGAAGATTTTCTTGACCGCGCCTGGGGCCTGGAAGCCACTTCTCGCCTAAGCTGTCAGGCCAGGGTCGGGACTGAAGACATTACCGTCGAAATTCCGAAATATTCGCTCAACCATGCGGCCGAAGCGCCGCACTGATTCAAGGAAGTGTCATGAGTCTTAAATGGGTTGATGTGCAAGAGATCGCTATCCTGTTAGCCGACGGCAACCCGGATATGGATCCCTATTCCCTGAATTTTGTTGCTTTGCGTGACATGGTCATGGCCTTGCCAGGCTTTGATGATGAGCGCGATCGCGGTGGCGAAAAGGTCCTGGAAGCTATCCAGACTGCCTGGAAAGAAGAACAGGACTGACGCCTCCCTTACGCAGTTAGGCAATACCCAAGAACCCGCGTATAATTCGCGGGTTTAATTTTTCGTAAATTACCGTTTCTGGAGTTACACCATGGCTGTTCAACGTACTTTCTCCATCATCAAGCCTGACGCAGTTGCAAAAAACGTCATCGGCGAGATCACCACTCGTTTCGAAAAAGCCGGCCTGAAGGTTGTAGCTTCGAAACTCAAGCAACTGTCCAAGGCTGAAGCTGAAGGCTTCTACGCTGAGCACAGCGCTCGTGGCTTCTTCGGCGACCTGGTTGCCTTCATGATCTCCGGTCCTGTTGTTGTTCAGGTTCTGGAAGGCGAAAACGCCATCGCTCTGAACCGTGAGCTGATGGGCGCTACCAACCCTAAAGAAGCCGCTGCCGGCACCATCCGTGCTGACTTCGCTGACTCCATCGACGCCAACGCTGTACACGGTTCGGACTCCGAAGCCGCTGCTGCTCGCGAAATCTCGTACTTCTTCGCAGCTACCGAAGTAACCACTCGCTAAGCATCGGCTTAAAGAGTGAGGGTGAATCCATGACGACATCGACTGTAAAAACCAACCTGCTGGGTCTGACTCAACAGGAAATGGAAAAATTCTTCGACTCAATCGGGGAGAAGCGTTTCCGTGCCGGTCAGGTAATGAAATGGATTCACCACTTTGGCGTCGACGATTTCGACGCCATGACGAACGTCAGCAAGGCCCTGCGCGACAAGCTCAAGGCTATTGCTGAAGTACGTGGCCCCGAAGTGGTCAGCGAGGACATTTCCAGCGACGGCACCCGTAAGTGGGTGGTGCGCGTAGCGTCCGGCAGCTGCGTCGAGACCGTGTACATTCCCCAGGGCAAGCGCGGCACCTTGTGCGTTTCGTCCCAGGCAGGCTGTGCCCTGGACTGCAGTTTCTGCTCCACCGGCAAGCAAGGCTTCAATAGCAACCTCACCGCCGCCGAAGTGATCGGCCAGGTGTGGATTGCCAACAAATCCTTTGGCAGCGTCCCGGCGACCGTCGACCGTGCCATCACCAACGTGGTGATGATGGGCATGGGTGAGCCGCTGCTGAACTTCGACAACGTCATCGCAGCCATGCACCTGATGATGGACGACCTGGGCTACGGCATCTCCAAGCGCCGTGTGACCCTGTCGACCTCCGGCGTGGTCCCGATGATCGATGAGCTGGCCAAGCACATCGACGTCTCCTTGGCGTTGTCGCTGCACGCACCCAATGACGCATTGCGTAACCAATTGGTGCCGATCAACAAGAAGTATCCGCTTAAGATGCTGCTCGAATCCTGCCAGCGTTATATGGCGACCTTGGGCGAGAAACGTGTGCTGACCATTGAGTACACCATGCTCAAGGATGTTAACGACAAGGTCGAACACGCGGTCGAGATGATTGAACTGCTCAAGAACACCCCGTGCAAGATCAACCTGATTCCGTTTAACCCGTTTCCACATTCTGGTTACGAGCGGCCAAGCAACAACGCCATTCGCCGTTTCCAGGATCAACTGCACCAGGCCGGCTACAACGTCACCGTGCGCACCACCCGTGGTGAAGACATCGACGCCGCCTGTGGTCAATTGGTCGGGCAGGTGATGGACCGCACCCGCCGCAGCGAGCGCTATATCGCCGTGCGTGAATTGAACGCCGCCGACGATCTGCCGCAAATTGCTGTGAATCGAATCTGAGAGAGGATCTCTATGCCCTTGCGCCTTGCGCTGCTTTTGCTGGTTACCGGCCTCGCCGCCGGTTGTGTTTCATCGGGCCATGACAGCCCTTTGCAAACCGGCAAGGGCCGTGACGAGGCGCGGGTTGCCTATGTGCAACTGGGGTTGGGTTACCTGCGCCAAGGCATGAGCGAGCAGGCCAAGGTGCCGTTGAAAAAAGCCCTTGAACTGGACAGCGACGATGCCGACGCCAACGCTGCGCTGGCCCTGGTGTTTCACGCCCAGGCCGAGCCTGAACTGGCTGACCGGTACTTCAACAAAGCTCTGGCCGCACGGCCTGCCGATCCGAAACTGCTGAACAATTACGGCAGTTTCCTGTTCAAGCAAAAGCGTTTTGACCAGGCCGCCCTTTATTTCCAGCAAGCCAGTACCGATACCCTCTATCCTGAGCGCGCGCGGGTGTTCGAGAACCTTGGGGTGACCTCGATGCGCCTCGGCCAGCGTGACAGCGCACGCCAGCAGCTGGAAAAAGCCCTGCACTTGAACGGCCATCAGCCACGAGCGTTGCTCGAAATGGCTGAGTTGTCCTACGAAGACAGGCATTATGTGCCGGCACGTGACTATTACGAGCGTTTTAGCCTGCTCAGCGGGCAAAATGCACGTAGTCTATTGCTCGGCGTGCGCCTGGCGACGGTTCATGAAGAACACGACACGGCCGCACGTTTTGGCCAGCAACTCGAACGACTCTATCCCGGTACGCCGGAATATCAGCAATACCTGTCGGAGCAATGATGAAAGCGGCGCACCCGGAAGTTGTAGCAGCTAATCGCGTAAACCCAGGCGACACCTTGCGTCAGGCCCGCGAAAGCAATGGTTGGTCGCTGGCGGAAGTGGCCCTCAAGCTCAATTTGACCACCACCTCCCTGGGCAACCTTGAGGCCGGCGCATTCGACAAGCTGCCTGGGCATACCTTCGCCCGTGGCTATATCCGCGCCTACGCCAAGTTGCTGGGCATCGACCAGGCCGTGTTGGTCCAGGAGTTCGACCAGTTCACCGGCACCGACTCCCAGGGCAGCAACGTGCATGGCCTGGGTCGCATCGAAGAACCGGTGCGGGTTTCCCACACAATCCTGCGTATTGTCAGCCTGTTGTTGCTGATCGCCGTGATCGGCGGCGGTTTCGTCTGGTGGCAAGACCAGACGTCCCAGCGCAGTAAGGACCTGACCAGCAACGCCATGGAGCACGTCGAAGTCGAAAGCGCCGACGGCACCACCCAGATTCATCCGCTGGATGAGCCGGAAGACCAGGCCGTAGCCCAAGGCCAGGCTGCCCCCGAAACCCCGGCCGCCGCTGAACCGTCCGAGCCGGAAAGTGCCCCGACCGCCGCCGTACCGGCCCCAGTGACACCGACCGCGCCAACTCACACGCCCGCGGCTCCGGTTGCCCAGGCTCATACACCGGCTGCTCCGGTCCCGGCGCCAGCGACTACGGCGCCAACCGCTCCGGCAGCCCCTGCGATTTCACCACCCACCACCCCTGCGTTGATCGCCGGTGACGGGCGTGTACAAATTACCTTCGTCGCTGACTGCTGGACGCAAGTCACCGATGGCAACGGCAAAGTGCTGGTCAGTGGTCTCAAGCGTAAGGGCGATACGCTCGACCTGGGCGGCAAGCCTCCTTTGACGCTGCGTCTGGGCTTCGCCCGTGGCGCGCAAGTGGCCTACAACGGCCAGCCTGTAGACGTAGCGCCGTTCACCACTGGCGAGACCGCTCGCCTGAAGTTGGGACAATAGTCATGCACGGCGAATCTCCAATCAAACGTCGCGTATCGCGCAAGATCTGGGTCGGCTCGGTGCCGGTGGGTGGCGACGCCCCCATCGCGGTACAGAGCATGACCAACAGCGACACCAATGACGTTGCCGCTACCGTTGCCCAGATCAATCGCCTGGAAGCGGCCGGGGTAGACATCGTTCGGGTATCCGTCCCGGACATGGACGCTGCCGAGGCTTTCGGTCGCATCAAGCAGCTGGTCAAGGTGCCGCTGGTTGCCGACATTCACTTCGACTACAAGATCGCCCTGCGCGTGGCCGAGTTGGGTGTCGATTGCCTGCGCATCAACCCGGGCAACATCGGTCGTGAAGACCGTGTGCGCGCTGTGGTGGACGCTGCTCGTGATCGCGGGATCCCGATCCGCATCGGCGTCAACGCCGGTTCCCTGGAAAAAGACCTGCAAAAGAAGTACGGCGAGCCGACCCCGGCAGCGCTGGTCGAGTCTGCACTGCGTCATGTTGAACACCTCGAACGCCTGAACTTCCAGGACTTCAAGGTCAGCGTAAAGGCCTCCGACGTGTTCATGGCGGTGGAAGCCTACCGCCTGCTGGCCAAGGAAATCGTGCAGCCGCTGCACCTGGGGATCACCGAAGCCGGCGGTTTGCGCTCAGGCACAGTGAAATCTGCGGTGGGTCTCGGTATGCTGCTCGCCGAAGGGATTGGCGATACTATCCGCATCTCGTTGGCGGCAGACCCGGTAGAGGAAGTGAAAGTCGGCTACGACATTCTCAAATCCCTGCGTTTGCGTTCCCGCGGTATCAACTTCATTGCCTGCCCGAGTTGCTCGCGGCAGAACTTCGACGTGGTAAAAACCATGAACGACCTTGAGTTGCGCCTCGAAGACCTGCTGGTGCCGTTGGATGTTGCAGTGATCGGTTGTGTGGTCAACGGCCCGGGTGAAGCCAAGGAAGCCCATGTGGGCTTGACCGGCGGTACACCGAACCTGATTTACATCGACGGTAAGCCGTCGCAGAAGTTAACGAATGACAATCTGGTGGATGAGCTGGAAAAGCTGATCCGCGAGAAAGCGGCCGAAAAGGTCGCGGCTGACGCAGCGCTGATCGCTCGCGGCTGATTGAACGAATTTAAGGATTTGATGTGAGCAAGTCTCTGCAAGCCATTCGTGGCATGAACGACATCCTGCCGGAGCAAACGCCGCTGTGGCGCTACTTCGAGGGGACTGTCGCGCGCCTGCTGGATAACTACGGTTACAAGCAGATCCGCATGCCGATCGTCGAGTTCACCGAGCTGTTCAAGCGCTCCATCGGTGAAGTGACCGACATCGTCGAAAAAGAGATGTACACCTTTGAAGACCGTAACGGCGACTCCCTGACCTTGCGTCCGGAAGGTACCGCCGCGTGCGTGCGCGCCGTGCTTGAGCATGGCCTCACCGGTGCTGGCCAGCCGCAGAAACTGTGGTACATCGGCCCGATGTTCCGTCACGAACGTCCACAGAAAGGCCGTTATCGCCAGTTTCATCAGATCGGCCTGGAAGTGTTCAACATCGACGGCCCGGACATCGACGCGGAGCTGATCGTGCTGACGTGGCGCCTATGGGGCCTGCTGGGCATCCGTGACGCGGTCAAGCTTGAGCTCAACAGCCTGGGCACCAGTGAATCCCGCGGCCGCTATAAAGTGGCCCTGGTCGAGTACCTGTCCGCCCATCTGGACAAGTTGGATGAAGACAGCCAGCGTCGTCTGAAGACCAACCCGTTGCGCGTCCTCGATACCAAGAACGCCGACACCCAGGCCGTGCTGGTCAATGCGCCGAAAATGGCCGATTACCTGGACGACGAATCCCGCATTCACTTCGAAGGCCTCAAGGCTCGTCTGGACGCGGCCGGCATTCCGTTCGTGATCAACACCAAGCTGGTGCGTGGCCTCGATTACTACAGCAAGACCGTGTTCGAGTGGGTCACCGACAAGCTCGGTGCCCAGGGCACCGTGTGTGCGGGCGGCCGTTACGACGGCCTGGTCGAGCAGATGGGCGGCAAGCCGACCACCGGCGTGGGCTTCGCCATGGGGATCGAGCGGCTGATCCTGCTGCTGGAAACCCTGGAGCAGGTTCCGGAAGAAATCTCCCGTCAGGTGGACGTGTACCTGTGCGCCTTTGGCGAGGCCGCCGAACTGGCCGCCCTGGCCCTGAGCGAAAAAGTACGTGACCAGTTGCCCAACCTGCGCCTTCAGGTCAATGCCGGCGCAGGCAGTTTCAAGAGCCAGTTCAAGAAGGCCGACAAGAGCGGTGCCCTGTACGCACTGATCCTTGGCGATGACGAGCTGGCCCAGCAAGTGATAGGTTTCAAACCCCTGCGTGGCCAGGGCGAGCAACAGAACATTGCCTTTGATGCGCTTGCTGCGCACTTGGCCACCTGCGTCGTGCAGGGTTGAAGCTGTCGAACAGCCGAATTTAGCGATTAAGGAGTATTGGGGTGTCGAGTACTGATGATGAGCAGTTGGCCGAGTTCAAGGACTGGTGGCAGCGTAACGGCAAGCCCTTGGTTACTGGCGGTCTGCTGGCTTTAGTGGTGGTGTTCGGCTGGCAAGCCTGGACAAAGTATCAGGCCAACCAGTCCCAGGGCGCCTCGATCGTTTATCAGCAATTGCTGGAAACCACCCTGACGCCGGACGGCAAGCCCGACCCCGCGCAGGTTGCAGACCTGGCAGGCAAGCTGAAGAACGAATTCGGCGGCAGCACCTACGCCCAATACGGCAGCCTGTTCGTCGCGAAAGTCGCGGTCGATACCGGCAAGCTGGATGACGCCGCCGCAGAACTCAAGGCCATCGCCGACAAGCCGACCAACCCGACCCTGGGTGAAATCGCGCGTCAGCGCCTGGCCCAGGTATTGGCGGCACAGAACAAGGCTGACGAAGCACTCAAACTGCTCGACGGCGATGCGGACAAGGCATTTGTAGCCACTCGCGAAGAGCTCAAGGGCGACCTGTTGGTCCAATTGGGTCGTACCGACGAAGCCAATGCTGCGTACAAGAAAGCCAAGGCGGCGCTGTCTGATGAAGCGGCGGTCGGTGGCTTACAAATCAAGCTGGACGACTTGGCCAAAGGGGATGCATGACGTGATCCGTTGGAAACATGCAGCATTGCTGGCTCTGGCCGTTCTGGCCGCGGGTTGCAGCAGCAACAGTAAAAAAGAACTGCCTCCGGCCGAGCTGACCAGCTTCAAGGAAGAAGTCGTCCTGCAAAAGCAATGGAGCCGCTCCATCGGTGATGGCCAGGGCGAGACCTACAACATGCTGGTGCCGGCAATCGACGGTGACAACATTGTGGCCGCTGACGTAACCGGCGTGGTGATCTCCATGGATCGCATGAACGGCGACGTGAAGTGGAAGAAAGACCTCGAATTGCCTGTATCCGGCGCCGTAGGCGTGGGTTACGGCATGGTCATGCTCGGCACGCTCAAGGGCGAAGTCGTGGCGCTGGACTCCAGCACCGGTGAAGAGAAATGGCGCGCTCGCGTGACCAGTGAAGTCCTCGCACCGCCTGCCACCAACGGCGATATCGTCGTGGTGCAAACCCAGGATGACCGTGTGATCGGCCTGGACGCCAGCACCGGCGAACAGCGTTGGTTGTACGACAGCACCCCGGCGGTGCTGACCTTGCGCGGTACCAGTGGTCCGGTTGTGACCAACAATCTGGCCGTTGCAGGCCTGTCGACCGGTAAAGTAGTTGCCCTGGACACCAGGAACGGCGTGCCGGCCTGGGAAACCCGTGTGGCCATCCCCCAAGGTCGTTCCGAGCTGGATCGCGTAGTGGACATCGACGGTGGCTTGCTGCTGTCGGGTGAAACCCTCTACGTCGCCACTTACCAGGGCCGCGTTGCCGCGTTGGACCTGCAGAGCGGCCGGGTCAACTGGCAGCGTGATGCTTCCAGTTATGCGGGTGTCGCCCAAGGGTTTGGCAGCGTCTACGTAAGCCTGGCGTCCGGCACCGTTGAAAGTGTCGACGAGCGTTCCACCACTGCACTGTGGAGCAATGACTCCCTGGCCCGTCGTCAACTGTCGGCTCCGGAAGTGTTCTCCAGCTATGTAGCGGTCGGCGACTTCGAAGGCTACCTGCACCTGCTGAGCCAGGTGGATGGTCGTTTTGTAGGTCGTGAGCGTATCGACAGCGACGGTCTGCGTGCCCGTCCGCTGGTGGTGGGCAACATGCTTTATGTTTACGGCAACAGCGGCAAGCTGGAAGCCCTGACCATCAAGTAAAGGTTTGACTATGCTTGGGGTAAAACCCAGGCGGCCCCGCTTCGGCGGGGCATGCGGCATTTGAATATGCTGCCCCGAGCACCAGCCGCTGCCTTGCAGCGGCTTTTGTATTTTCTGAAATAACGAAGTGGAGAGCCGCATGGTTCCCGTAATCGCCCTGGTGGGCCGACCTAACGTCGGCAAGTCCACCTTGTTCAACCGCCTGACCAGGACTCGTGACGCCATCGTCGGCGACTTGTCCGGTCTGACCCGTGATCGCCAATACGGTGAGGCAAAGTGGCAAGGGCGCTCCTACATTATTGTCGACACCGGTGGTATCTCCGGTGATGAGCATGGCATGGACGAAAAGATGGCCGAGCAGTCCCTGCTGGCCATTGAAGAAGCCGATGTCGTGTTGTTCCTGGTGGACGCCCGCGCGGGCTACACCGCTGCCGACCAGATGATTGGCGAGCACCTGCGCAAGCGCAACAAGCGTTCCTATCTGGTCGCCAACAAGATCGACAACATCGACCCTGAGGCGGCCCGTGCCGAATTCAGTCCGATGGGTCTTGGCGACGCGATCCCGGTCGCCGGTGCCCACGGTCGCGGCATCACCCAGATGCTGGAAATCGCCCTGCGCGACTTCCCCAAGGATGACGCCGAGGAAGAAGAAGGCGAAGAAGAGATCGTTGCCGAAGGCGAGGAAGCCAAGCGCATTCCGGGTCCAAGCGAAAAAGACGGTATCAAGATCGCGATCATCGGCCGCCCGAACGTGGGCAAGTCGACCCTGGTCAACCGTATGCTCGGTGAAGACCGGGTAATCGTCTACGACCAGCCCGGCACCACCCGCGACAGCATCTACATCCCGTTCGAGCGTAACGACGAGAAGTACACGCTGATCGACACCGCCGGTGTGCGCAAGCGCGGCAAGATCCACGAGGAAGTTGAAAAGTTCTCCGTGGTGAAAACCCTGCAGGCGATCAAAGACGCCAACGTGGTGATCTTCGTGATGGACGCCCGCGAAGGCGTGGTGGACCACGACCTCAACCTGCTGGGCTTTGCCCTCGAAGCCGGTCGGGCGCTGGTTATTGCGATCAACAAGTGGGACGGCATGACGCCGAGCGAGCGCGATTTCGTCAAGATCGAGCTGCAGCGCCGCCTGTTCTTCGTCGAGTTCGCCGATATCCACTTTATCTCGGCCCTGCACGGCACGGGTGTGGGTAATCTCTACGCTTCCGTACAGAACTCGTTCAAGTCCGCCGTTACCCGTTGGCCGACCAACCGTCTGACCCAGATCCTCGAAGACGCCGTTGGCGAGCACGCGCCGCCGATGGTCAACAACCGCCGGATCAAGCTGCGTTACGCCCACTTGGGTGGTGCCAACCCGCCGATTATCGTGATCCACGGTAACCAGATCGAGAAGGTACCCAAGTCCTACGTGCGTTACCTGGAAAACACCTACCGCCGCGTCTTGAAACTGGTCGGTACGCCGATCCGTATCGAGTTCAAGGGGGGCGAGAACCCATACGAAGGCAACAAGAACACATTGACTGACCGTCAGGTGAACAAGAAGCGTCGTTTGATGACTCACCACAAGAAGGCCGACAAGAAGCGTCGCGACAAGAAATAGCAGCCGCTTCACGTTGTAAGTTACAGGCTGCAAGAGAGGGCTCCTTTGGAGCCCTTTTTTGTGCCTGGCGGTTTGTCGCTTGACCTGCTTGCAGCTTGCAGCTTAAAACTTGCAGCTCACCCGAAGGGGGCTCCCATGATCACCAGCAAGCTGCCAAATGTCGGCACGACCATTTTCACCACCATGTCGCAACTCGCTGCCGAAACCGGCGCGCTCAACCTGTCCCAGGGGTTTCCCGACTTCAATGGGCCTCAGGCTTTGCTCGATGCCGTGGGCAAACATGTTGCCAGCGGGCACAACCAATATTCACCGATGACCGGCTTGCCGGCCTTGCGCCAGCAAGTGGCGGCCAAGATCGCCCGCAGCTATGGCGCCACGGTGAATGCCGACAGTGAAGTGACCATCACCCCCGGCGCCACCGCCGCGATCTTCTGCGCGATCCAGGCGGTGATTCGCACTGGCGATGAGGTCATTGTGTTCGACCCCTGCTACGACAGCTATGAGCCCTCGGTCGAACTGGCCGGTGGCCGCTGCGTGCATGTGCAACTGAGCCTGCAAGGCTTTGCATTGGACTTCGAGAAGATCAAGGCCGCGCTGTCGCCACGTACGCGCATGATCATCCTCAATACCCCGCACAACCCAACCGGCGCGCTGATCAGCCGCGCTGAGCTGGACCAGTTGGCCGAACTGATCCGCGACCGCGATATCTACCTGGTCAGTGACGAGGTCTACGAACACCTGGTATTCGACGGCGTGCCCCACGTCAGCGTCCTGGCCCATGAAGAGCTGTACCCGCGGGCGTTCGTGGTCAGCTCCTTCGGCAAAACCTACCACGTCACCGGCTGGAAAACCGGCTACGTGGTCGCGCCACCGGCCCTGACGGCCGAACTGCGCAAAGTGCATCAATACGTCAATTTCTGTGGTGTGACCCCGTTGCAGTTCGCGTTGGCCGATTTCATGGCTGAACACCCGGAGCACGTCGATGAACTGCCGGGGTTCTACCAGGCCAAGCGCGACCTGTTCTGCGACCTGCTGGCACCGTCGCGCTTCAGCTTTACCCGGGTGGCCGGCACCTACTTCCAGTTGGTCGATTACTCACAAATACGTCCGGACCTGGATGACGTCGCCATGTCCCTGTGGATGACCCGCGAGCATGGCGTGGCGACCATCCCGGTCTCGGTGTTCTACCAGAGCCCACCGCAAGGCCAGCGCCTGGTGCGCCTGTGTTTTGCCAAACGCGAGGAGACGCTGCGACAAGCGGCTGAAAAACTATGCGTGATTTGACGGCATTGCCTGACTTGAATATCGCCCTGGTCCAGACCACCCTGGCCTGGCACGACCGCCAGGCCAACCTCGAGCATTTCGAGGGGCTGCTGGAGCAGGCCCGCGGCGCCGACCTGATCGTGCTGCCGGAAATGTTCACCACCGGTTTCTCCATGGCGTCGCAAACCCTCGCCGAGCCGGAAAACGGCCCGACCCATCAGTGGCTCCAGGCCCAGGCTGCGAAGTACAACGCTGTGATCACCGGCAGCGTGATCATCCAGGCCGCTGATGGCAGCCACCGCAACCGCCTGTTGTGGGCGCGGCCGGATGGCGAGGTGTTGCACTACGACAAGCGTCATCTGTTTCGTATGGCCGGTGAACACAATCACTACACCCCCGGCGAGCGCCAGGTGCAGTTCGAATTGAAAGGCTGGCGTGTTCGGCCGCTGATTTGCTACGACCTGCGTTTCCCGGTGTGGAGTCGGGATGCCCAGGACACTGACTTGCTGCTCTACACCGCCAATTGGCCGGGGGCGCGGCGCCAGCATTGGAACCGCTTGTTGCCGGCGCGGGCTATCGAGAACCTGTGCTACGTAGCGGCGGTGAATCGAGTGGGCACCGACGGCAAGGGCTTTGCCTACACCGGTGATAGCCAGGTGCTGGATTTCCAGGGTGAGAGCCTGCTGAGTGCGGGGGAGGCGGACGGGGTGTTCCAGGTGTGCCTGGGCGCGGCTGAACTGGCGGCGTATCGCACCAGGTTTCCGGCGAACCTGGATGCCGATAGCTTTCAGTTTGTCTGACAGGCCGTTATCGGGGGCAACCCAAATCTGAAACTCAATAAAAAAGGCCCCTGGGTTCTCACCCAGGGGCCTTCTGTATGACGGCGAAGGTTACGCCGCTTTCGCTTCCTGCTGGCTCAACGAGCGGTTCAGTGCACTGAACAGTGCCTTGAAGCTCGCTGTGGTGATGTTTTCATCAATACCCACGCCATGCACCGGGCGTTCACCGTTCACACGCAGTTCGATATAGGCCGCGGCCTTGGCGTTGGTGCCTGCGCCGATGGCATGTTCGTTGTAGTCCATGATCTCCACCCCAATTGGCAGGCCGGCCACCAGCGCTTCCAGTGCGCCGTTGCCTTTGCCTTTCCAGTGCAGGTTGGTTTCGCCCTGGCCCTTGCCCGAGACTTCCACTTCGACAAAGCTGTTGCCGTTCTCTTCCTGCAGGCGATGGCTGACCAGCGCATACGGGGTGTTGGCTTGCAGGTATTCACGCTGCAGCAAGGCGTAGATCTGCGGTGCGGTCATCTCCAGGCCCACACGGTCGGTTTCGGCCTGGACCACCTGGCTGAACTCGATCTGCATGCGGCGCGGCAGGCTGATGTCGTATTCCTGCTCCAGCAGGTAGGCGATGCCGCCTTTGCCCGACTGGCTGTTCACGCGGATCACCGCCTCGTAGCTGCGACCGATGTCGGCCGGGTCGATCGGCAAATACGGCACTTCCCACAGCGCATCCTCTTTCTGCTGGGAGAAGCCCTTGCGGATCGCGTCCTGGTGAGAACCGGAGAAGGCGGTATGCACCAGATCGCCGACGTACGGATGACGTGGGTGTACCTGGATCTGGTTGCACTCCTCGACGACTTTACGCACGCCGTCGATGTCGGAGAAGTCCAACTGCGGGTCGAGGCCTTGGGTGTACATGTTCAACGCCACGGTGACGAGGTCTACGTTACCGGTACGCTCGCCGTTACCGAACAGGCAACCCTCGACACGGTCCGCGCCGGCCATCAGGCCCAGCTCGGTGGCGGCTACGCCGGTGCCACGGTCGTTGTGGGTGTGCAGGCTGATGATCACGCTGTCACGACGATTGATATGGCGACCGAACCACTCGATCTGGTCGGCATAGATGTTCGGCGTGGCGCACTCGACGGTGGCCGGCAGGTTGAGGATCATCTTGTGCTCAGGCGTCGGGTTCCAGACCTCGATCACCGCGTCACAGACTTCCTTGGCGAACTCCAGTTCGGTAGCGCTGAAAGTCTCCGGCGAGTACTCGAAGGTCCACTGGGTTTCCGGCTGCTGGGCGGCGTACTTGACGAACAGCTTGGCCGCGTTGACCGCGATGGCCTTGATGCCGTCCTTGTCCTGGTTGAACACGATGCGGCGGAACGACGGCGACGTGGCGTTGTACAGGTGCACAATGGCCTTTTTGGCGCCGCGCAGGGATTCGAAGGTGCGTGCGATCAAGTCTTCACGGCCCTGGGTCAGCACCTGGATGGTGGTGTCCTCGGGGATGTGGTTGTCTTCGATCAGGGTACGCACGAAGTCGAAGTCGGTTTGCGATGCGGCAGGGAACGACGCCTCGATTTCCTTCACGCCGACCGCGACCAGGGTCTTCCAGAAGCGCAGCTTTTTCACCGCGTCCATCGGCTCGATCAGCGACTGGTTGCCATCACGCAGGTCGGAACTGCACCAGATCGGCGCGGTGGTGATGGTTTTGGAAGGCCAGGTGCGGTCCGGGATATCGATGGTCGGAAACGCGCGGTACTTCGAAGACGGGTCTTTGAGCATGCTCATCGGGAAATCCTTTGTTGTAGGGGCCGAGAAAAGGCGGCCTGCCGTAGAACTGTTTTTAGGGATAAAACGTAAAGACGAGGCAGATCGATTCAGCCTGGCAGTCGTGCGCTGACGAGGCACAGGCTGCGGTGCTGGCGAAGCTGGATGAGGGTGTGAGAGGTTTTCATGGATTTAACCCTAACCGCGGGGGATAGGAGATGGCAAGCGCTCAAGAAAAATTGATATAAAATCTACGATTTCGCATTTTTGTAGGTTTTTATTGTTTGTTTTTTGGTTTTTTGTGGTTTTTGTTTTGCTCATCTTCGTGGGTGCGCAATGGGTGGTTGCCGTACGGCGACGTCAGCGCCGGTACGGCATCCTGGGTTGCCTGCTACGGTAGTCGTAGATCATCAACGTTTTGCTTGAATTCAATATCCGGTTGTAAATCGGCGAAACTTGGGGAGGTAGTGGCTTTCGCGCCTGGGGGGATCGCCAAGCTTTTTGCGCCCTGGGGAGCCTCGATAATCGAGATTCCGACCCCTTTGTTCAACTCGGCAACCCCTGGAACACCGGCGGCCGTATTCATGTGCACGTTGCCAACCAACGCCACCCATTTCTCCCCCGGTGGTGTCTTCCCGATGATTTTTGTCGCGTAGTAATTGAAGTCTGACAAGCGCTCTTGGACGTAGCCTTGGTTACCAGCCCTGGCCGCGAAGTTATCGCTATGGGCTGTGAGGTAAGGATGCTCGAGCCCTATGACCTTAATGCCGTGTTTGTCGGCTTCCTGAATGAGGTCATACGGGGTCGGACTGTTTGGTGCATAGGTTGAGTAATTGTAAGGGCGGGGAAAGGCATATCCCGCATCCTGAGGTTGATAGGCGCCGGCGCCGAACACTGGAGAGCCCTCGAAGTACGGGGCATTTTCGAGATAAATCGTTGTGACTCCGTTTGCTTTTAAGTTCGCCATGTTTTCAATGATGAACTTGTAGCCCCCTGGCTCGTGGTGAAGTTCGCCTATGACCAGGCCATTTACATCGGCTGGCGCCAAGGTCGATTTAATCAGCTGGGCCGACGTCGCATTCTCAGGGATGGCTGGAATGGCAGGCCGTGCCGGCAGTTGCCCCGCACTCATGCGGGCAAAGAAGTCCTGCACGTCACGCCTGAACCAACGCCTCAGTTGCCCGGTGGTGGCCGCGTTCCCGTCGAAGTCTCTGGCCGCTTGGCCACTGAGCACGCGATCCATATATTCGTCGCCCGGTGGTGAAGTTCGTCCTCTGTGCCTTTTGGCGCCGGGCAACTCACTCAGGCGCCATTCCCCTGTCCCGGTTGATTCCATGAACGCCACATTCTTGTAGATGCTGGGGGCATCCGACGGCACTTTGGGGTCGATAATACTGACCCGCCCATGCCTGGCGTTGAACACAGAATAAATCTGGTAGGGGCGGTTGATTCCGGTGCTGTCGGTATAGCGGATGTAACAGTTTTCTCCCACTTGATAAATGCCATTGGCGTTTGGTCGGACGCCTCTAAGCGTGTCTTCAGGGACGGAGTAGGCGCTCAGGTCTCGCGGTGGCGTAACGGAATGCACGACGGGGCTGGGGATTGCCTGGGACGCCCTGATGCCCGCGCTGGTCGAAGGGACGGCAGGCGGGACAGGCGCGCCGGGCGGGGGCGTTCCCTGGGTGAGCAGCGACCTTGCGACGGGAGCGACGGGGACGGGCGTTCCCGCCGCGCGAAACACCGGACGCAAAGGCGTGCTCGGCACATTGGGCAGGCCTGATGCAAGCGCGGTGAAGTCGGCGAAAAGGTTGACCCGGCCGCCGCGTGTGAGCAGCCCACCGGGCAAGTGCCGGGCATTGCTCTGGATGGCTTTCAGTGCCGCTCGGCCGAGCCGACTGCCCACCTTCACCCCGGTAGAAATGCCCCGGCCGATGACCGGTATGAGGTCCAGAAACAGGCTGCCCACCTCCACGCCAAACATGATCTTGTTACGCGTCGATTCGGCGTTCACTTCTGCACTGCTGGTTGACTGGAAGTCGGCTTTATCGATTAGCAGGCGCGTCTGTTGAGTGAACAATTCATCGTGGATGTCTGTTTCTATCGGCTTTAGGGTTATGGAACCGGGGAGACGTTTTCTTGCATTGTCCAGAATCTCGGCGGCTGCAAGAAGATCGGTGCCCCCACTGGTGGCGACTCGGCGCGCAGCGTCCACGGATTGCTGAAAATCGTTCTTTTCCGTTGGCGATTTTCTGCTCTGGGTATAGGCCTGCCATTCTTTCTTCTCCAGCAACGTCGTCAATGCGTCTAGGTTGGGCAGTTCCCTGAACGCCAGTCCGTCGGGGGCTCCGGGGCTGTAGAGCACTACAGAAGCGTCCGTTTGATTGCCGATGACCATCACGCCGCGAACCGGTTGGCCCAACTGGAGCAGGGTGTTGGCAACAATCGTTTGTCCATCCACCTCCGCACGCTGGGCCGGGTCCGGATGATCCAGGACCGCGTTGATCCACTGTACGCCCCGCTTCAAGGTCTTGTCGGTGCTGGCATCGGCTTGGAACCCACTGGGGTTGAGTTGTGCCAGGAACGCTTCTTTCTCCATCAAGTCGGCATTGCTGGCCTTCCACGTCTTGTGTAAATCAGCCGCCGGCCCCGATTCGGCATCCGGTGCCATGCGCGTCTCCAGCAGCTTGGTGTATTCGCCACCCACATCCGCAGTGTTGACAAGGCGCTTGAGTTGTTGTGTATCGAGGGTGATCGGCCGCTTCTGATCATCTAGAACCGGTGAGCCCTTGGTGTCTTGCAGCGCCAGGGTCATGGTGGTCTCGGTGTGCTTGTGGCTTTCGCCCATTTCCCAGTGGCTTGGGTTTTTCAGGGCCAGGTCGGACAGTGGCAGGTAGGTGGTGGTCGTGGAGGGGGGGTGTGGAATACCGGAGCGACCGAGGTGGAAACGCGTCTTGGTGACTACTTTAACCATCAGTTGATCGGCGTCCACATTAGCCTGGGGGTAAGCCTGTTTCAGCGCCTCATTCATTTGCGACGTGGCAAAGCTGGATAAGGAAGGAATGTTTTCCAGCAGGGGCGCGAGTTGTTCAGCGCTCTTTGTCGCTTTCCCTTCCAAGCGGCTGTAGAGAAATTCCTGAGCGGGACTGAGGTTTTTCAACCAGTCCGGCTGGCCTTTCTCGGCCAATTTCTCGTTACGCGCAAGCATGGCGTTGCTGCCGTCGACTTGTGCCGACCAGTCAGCGGCATCATCCAGGGCCGTCATGAGCGTGGGCCCCAGCGTTGGTGCGGGGCTTGATGGCCGCTGCGGGGTGAATGTCCTGGCCATCAACGCATCGACTTCCGCGCCCTGGCGCTGGAGCAGCAAATTTATCCCCTCTGCCTGCACATCCCCGGCCAGGGGCGCCACGCCTAGCATCAAGTCATCCCCCGTAGGCGGCGACGCGCGGTTTTGCAGCGAAAGCGGCAGGCTTTGCCTCAACAGCTCGGCGGCCGGCCCGCCGCTGTCGAGCCGTTGCGCCAATGCTTCGCGTAACAGTGCCGGGGTTGCGAACTCTTCGAAACCTTCGCTGGGGGTATAGAGCACCACGGGGCCATTCTGGTCGTTGAGCTTAATCTCCCGACCGGTGGCAGGCCAGGTCGGGGTGGACGCTGAAGAGCCATCCTTGCTGGTGATCATGAACGCACCGGCGAAGGCTGCACCCTGTAGTGTGCCGTCATCAATGGTGATGGGGTACACACCGGGTCTTGATCCGTCAGGCAGTTTACTTTCCCGTTCCTTTAGAGACGGGTAGCGCAGCGCGTTGTCGATCAACTCTTTACTGGCCGGGCTCAGGGTGCCGTCCATCTTGCGGATGGCTGCCAAGGTCGACAGTTGCTGTTTGTGGACCCATAGCAGTTGGTCCTGTGGCGAGGGCGAGTTCGCTGAAAGCTGGGGCGTGGTCCAGTATTCCCGAAGCGTCTGAGCGTACTCGGTGGCAATGCTCCTGGCGATGGTGTGCAGCGAGCCGGTGGGCTGGAGGACATTGGCGGCCTGATCGGGCGCTGGCTGGGTCACGAATTCGGTCCTGACCCCCGGTGTCTCGAATAGCTGTTTGCTCGGGTTGGCATAGATTTCCCGAATCGCGCGGCTCAAGGCAGTCATTATCGGCTCGGAGGATTTCAACTGTTCTACGCCGTTGTTTGACGTATAGCTATTGAACGAAACCTTGTCCGGGTCGAGGGGATTCAGTTGAGGAAACGCCTGTGCCAGCCGTGTCTGCAAAAAGCTTTTGAAATCAGGACGCTGGAGTTGCTGTGAGGCCATCTCGTCCATGAGGCCGGAGTACTGTTCATTCAGTAACTGCAGATCGCCGATCTTGAAGTGATTCGAGAGAGGGCTGCGGATGGCAGTGGCGGGATTTATGCCCGACGCGTAAGGGGCGGAGAGGCTGGCGAGTCCCCGTACGGACGAACGAGACCTGGCGGGGGCGGGTTGTGGGCCTGGGCTGTCGTTGTGGGCTGCTGGCGTAGATGATGCGGGACGAGCAGGTGGAATATCGATTTGGGGTGGCGCGGGCCTGAGGTCATAGATATGCATTAAGGAAACTCCACAAGACTTGCTTTATGTGTCCTTGTGAGCGAATTGTCCTCCCTGGGATTCGGTGTGTGGGTGGCAAGTCAAGCGATGAAGGTTCCTTCAAGAATAGGTGGGAATGGCGACGCACTGTGTCGAGTTCGGCGCCATGGTCGTTGAAAGAGGGCGGTCGTCAGTGACCGGTGTACCCGTGGGTTTTGAACGTCCAGACCGGGCTGAATGCGCTGTCGTGTATCAGGGCTGGAAGGCGCCGATAAATATCGCAGGATCGACCCGTGCGTCATTGAGGCTGATATTCCAATGCATATGCGGCCCGGTCGCACGGCCCGTCGAGCCGACCTTGCCCACCACCGTACCGCGCACCAGTTGATCGCCGACTTTTACATCGATCTTCGACATATGGCAGAACATGCTGATAAAGCCCTGGCCGTGGTCGACAAACACGGTATTGCCATTGAAGAAGTAGTTGCCGGTCAGAATCACCTTACCGTTCGCCGGCGTCTTGATCGGTGTACCGGCCGGCACGGCAAAGTCCAGGCCCGAATGAGGATTGCGCTCTTCACCGTTGAAGAAGCGGCGCACGCCAAACTTGCTCGACAGCGGCCCGTTCACCGGTTTGTCCAGCACCAGGTTGCTCGGCAGGTTCGGGCTGAAACTGCGGTAGGCCTTGAGCTGCACGGCCAACTCGCCCTCGATGCGCTTGAGCTGCGCCGGGTCGGGGTTGACCTGGCTTTTGTTCTTCAGGGTGATGCGCTGTTCCGGGTATTTCTTGTAGCCGACGATAAACGGCAGGCTGCGCCCGCCGCTGCTGATGCGCTCGTTGCCCGGCTTGACCGTCAGCGGGATGCCGACAATCGCCAGCCAGTTGTCCTGCTCCTTCACCACCAGCACGGGTTTGCCCTGGTACGTGGCTTTCGGCGCGGCAGCCGAAGGGCCGAGTTCAACCACCGCAACACCGCCGGGCACCGGCTTGTTCAAGGTACGGCTGATATAGCTGTCGGCATGAGCGTTAACGGCGAGGCATAGCAGCAACAACACACTAAAGAAACGTGGCATCAATCAATCCAATAACGAAAGGGTGACGGGGGTCAGGTGGTTATCTTCCACCCGCACCTGCAATTGGCCTTCACCGAGGCGCGCGGTGAGGCGCTGGCCGGTGTGGGTCTGTGCGGCGTTGCGGATGGCCTGGCCACGCTCGTCGAGCAAAATGCTGTAGCCACGGCCCAAGGTTGCCAGCGGGCTGACCACCTGCAACGTCTGCACCTGGCTTTGCAGTTGCAGGCGACGCGCCTTGAGGCCTTCGCGCATGGCGCGGGGCAGGCGTTCGGCAAGGCTGTCCAGACGCTGGCGCAGCAGGGCCAACTGGCGCCCCGGATGCTGGCCGGCGAGGCGGGTTTCCAGGCGGATCAGGCGTTCGCGACGGGTATTGAGGCTGCGCTCGAAGGCGCGGCGCAGGCGCATATCCAGGTCGTCCAGGCGCTGGGCCTGCTGGCGCAGGCGTTCGCCGGGGTGCCGCAGGCGTCGGGCGATGCCTTCCAGGCGCAGACGGTCGTGGGTCAGGCGATTGCGCATCAGCATCACCAGGCGGCGGTGCAGGCTTTCGACCTGGCGCACCAGGTTACTGGCGTCGGGGGCCAGCAACTCAGCGGCCGCCGAAGGTGTGGGCGCGCGTACGTCGGCAACGAAATCGCTGATGGACACATCGGTCTCATGGCCGACCGCACTGACGATCGGCGTCACGCACGCGTCCACCGCGCGGGCCACGGCCTCTTCGTTGAAGCACCAGAGGTCTTCCAGCGAGCCGCCGCCACGGGCCAGGATCAGCGCGTCAAAGCCACGGGCATCCGCCAGCTTCAGCGCGCGCACAATCTGCGGGATCGCTTCGCGGCCTTGTACGGCGGTGGGGATCAACGTCAATTGCACCTGGGGCGCGCGACGGCGGAACACGCTGATGATGTCGCGGATCACCGCACCGGTGGGCGAACTGATAATGCCGATGCGGCGCGGGTGCGCGGGCAGCGGCACCTTGCGTTCGGCACTGAACAGGCCCTCGGCGCTGAGTTTTTCCTTCAGGGCATCGAAGGCCAGGCGCAGCGCGCCATCCCCGGCGGGTTCGACGGTATCGAGGATCAACTGGTAGTCGCCACGGCCCTCGAACAGCGAGACCTTGCCGCGCACCTTCACCGCCAGGCCATCCTTCAACGCCTGGCGGACCCGCGCGGCGTTATTGCGAAACAGCGCACAACGCACCTGGGCGCCACTGTCCTTGAGGGTGAAGTACACATGGCCGGAGGCCGGGCGGGCGAGGTTGGAGATCTCGCCTTCGACCCAGATATTGGTGAACACGTCTTCCAGCAACACCCGCGCGCGGCCGTTGAGCTGGCTGACAGTCAGGACTTCGCGGTCCAGGCCCAAGCGGGCAAAGGGATCTTTAATCATGGGCGGCAGTTTATAGGCATTCGTGCAGGGTTTGACAGAACTGCTCCACCAACGCGCTCGGTGACTGCTGGCAGGCCAGGGCGACGGTGCTCAGGCAGTCCGGGTCGGCCAGGGGCAAAAAGTACACGTTGGCGGGGGCGATGTCCTGCATGGACTTTGGCAGCAAGGCTATACCGAAACCGGCCTGGATCAACTGCAACTGGGTGGTCTTGCGTGACATCACTCGGGCGGCCTTGGGGAAAAATCCCGCACGCATGCACAGTTCGGCCGACAGATAACTCAGGCCGCCACGCTGGGGATGGGGGATCGAGATAAACGCCTGGTCTTTCAGTTGCTCCAGTTCGATGGGCGCCTGGCTGCGTGCCAGCGCATGACTCACAGGCACGGCCAGCAGCAGGGGTTCGCTGTATAAAGGCATGACCCGCACACCTTCGCGCTGGCGCAGCACGGGTAAGCGCAGCACCCCGACCTCCAGGCGACCGTCGGCGATTTCTTCCAACTGCGCTTCGGAGGACAGTTTGCCGATCTCCATCGACACTCCAGGGCAGCGCTCCAGCCAGGTGCCGATGCCTTGCAGTAAAGGCCCGCTCATCGGCACGGTGCTCGAATGACTGAGGCGCAGCGTGCCCAATTCGCCGTTGCCCACTTGGGTCGCCATCTGGCTGGCCTTGAGCAATTCGCTCAGCAGGTTGCGCGCCCGTGGATAGAAGGCTTCACCGGCGGCAGTCAGCCGCGGCTGGCGCGCGGTGCGTTCGAACAGCGGGGTTTGCAGTTGGTTTTCCAGCTCCTTGATCTGCCGGCTCAGGGCCGATTGCGCCACGAACAAACGTTCGGCGGCGGCACTGAAGCTGCCGCTGTCGGCGATTTCGACGAAGTAACGCAGTTGGCGGGTGGAGATCACACGTCATGCCTTTTCGAGATGGGTAGAGGGCTTTGAAGATATTAGTCGCATCCCTCACCGATGGCTAAAGTGATGGTCATCTTCAATAAGGAATTACCCATGAGCCCGGTTGAGCTGATGAGTCAGTGGTCGTTTGGTGGTATGGATTGGCTGGTGATCGGCCTGGGCGTGGTGGTGGCCTATATCGTGTTCGGCATCGCCGGTTTTGGCACGGCGCTGGTGGCGGGGCCGATCCTGCTCGTGTTTATGCCGCTGTCGAAGATCATCCCGCTGTTGGTGCTGCTGGATTTCGTCGCGGCCTTCGGCGGCCTGCTGCAAACGCGGCGTGACGTGAACAAGGCTGAGTTGCTGCGCCTGCTGCCGTGCATGGCCATCGGTTGCACCCTGGGCGTGGTGTTTCTGCTCAACCTGCATTCGGACCTGTTGCTGCTGCTGATGGGGGTGTTTATCAGCGCCTATGCGATCTACAGCCTGGCGGTGAAAACCCGGCCAACGCAGCTGGCCGCTGGCTGGTCGATCCCCATGGGCACCGTAGGCGGGTTGTTCGGTGCGTTGTTCGGCAGTGGTGGCTTTTTATATGCAATCTACCTCAACAGCCGCTTGCCCAAGGACGCGGCGCGCGCCACCCAAAGCGCGTTGATCAGCTGCAGCACGGTGGTGCGCCTGAGCCTGTTCCTGATCGCCGGGGTGTATGCTGATGGGCCGCTGCTGATGCTGGCGCTGTGCCTGCTGCCAGCGATGGCCCTGGGGCTGTGGTGTGGGCGCAGGCTGACCATGCGCATGTCCCGTGAGGCTTTCGTCCGGCTGGTGACGTGGTTGGTGCTGGCCAGTGGCATTGCGTTGATTGGGCGGTACTTGAGCACTTGACCTGATTTCTTCAGGGATTAAGCTGCCGTCCTCCCGGGCCTCATCGCGGGCTTGTCCGCGATGAGGCCAGAAGCCACGCCGCAGGTCTCCCATGAACTCCCAAAGCATCCTTGTCCCGAAAATCTCCACCTTGCCCGTTCACGAACCCCGCGCCCGGGCGATCGTGCGTTGGCTGGTGCGCAAGAACATCATCAAGGAAGAACTGACCACCTGTGGCCGCACCGGCAACCGCATGGCCTATGCCCTGGCCGACGGCGCCCGCGCCGTGGTGCTGCACCCCGAGGCGCTGCCGTTCAACGAGCCGGTCAATGGCCTGGAGATCATCTACAAGCGCTGCATCTATACCCCGGCCAAGGGCTTTCTCGAAGAAGCCGGCTGCCCGGAATGCCTCAAGGAAGTCGGCGAGGCGCTGTTCGAAAGCCTGGAAGACTGGATGCCCGGCCACACCGACAACTTCACCTGCCCGCTGTGTGGGCATGAAGATGACATCAACGGTTTCCTGTTCTTGCAGGAGTGTGGGTTTTCCAACCTGGGATTCATCTTCAACAACTGGGCGGAGGCGGGGTTCAAGCAGAGCTTTATCGACGAATTCGCCGATTGGCTGGACCAAAAGATCAGCTGGGTCAAAGTCGAGCTGTAGTCCTTCTATCACTATTCCCAAATATGTCAGAGTTTTACATTGAGACCTGAGGGGTGTCTGAGTATAATGGCGCGCTTCCATTTTCCCGCTCGGGAGCCCCCGCGATGCTGCGTATCAGCCAAGAAGCTCTGACATTCGACGACATTCTCCTAGTGCCCGGTTATTCCGAGGTGCTTCCTAACGAAGTCAGTCTCAAGACCCGCCTAACCCGTGGCATCGAGCTGAATATTCCCCTGGTTTCCGCTGCCATGGACACCGTCACCGAAGCCCGTTTGGCAATCGCCATGGCTCAGGAAGGCGGCATCGGCATCATCCACAAGAACATGACCATCGAGCAGCAAGCTGCCGAAGTGCGCAAGGTCAAGCGTTACGAAGCCGGTGTGGTGAAGGATCCGATCACCATCGAAGCCGACGCTACCGTGCGTGACCTGTTCGACCTGACTCGCCTGCACAACATCTCCGGCGTTCCGGTACTGCACGATGGCGACCTGGTCGGTATCGTCACCTCCCGTGACGTGCGTTTCGAGAACCGTCTTGAAGTCACCGTCCGCGAAGTGATGACGCCTAAAGAGCGTCTCGTGACTGTCAAGGAAGGTGCCGACAAGAACGACGTGCGCGAACTGCTGCACAAGCACCGTATCGAGCGCGTGCTGATCGTCGACGACAAATTCGCCCTCAAGGGCATGATGACCGTCAATGACATCGAAAAAGCCAAGGCTTACCCGCTGGCCAGCAAGGATGACCAAGGTCGTCTGCGCGTCGGCGCTGCGGTCGGTACCGGCAAAGACACCGGCGACCGCGTGGCGGCCCTGGTGGCTGCCGGTGTTGACGTGGTAGTGGTCGACACCGCTCACGGTCACTCCAAAGGCGTGATCGACCGCGTGCGCTGGGTCAAGCAGAACTTCCCTGACGTGCAGGTGATCGGCGGCAACATTGCCACCGGCGCTGCCGCCAAGGCCCTGGCCGAAGCCGGTGCCGATGCGGTCAAGGTCGGTATCGGCCCTGGCTCGATCTGCACCACGCGTATCGTCGCCGGTGTGGGCGTGCCGCAGATCAGCGCCATCGCCAACGTCGCCGCGGCCCTTGAAGGCACTGGCGTACCGTTGATCGCCGACGGTGGCATCCGTTTTTCCGGTGACCTGTCCAAGGCCATCGTTGCCGGTGCTTCCTGCGTGATGATGGGCTCGATGTTCGCCGGTACCGAAGAAGCGCCGGGCGAGATCGAACTGTTCCAGGGCCGATCCTACAAGGCTTACCGCGGCATGGGTTCGCTGGGCGCCATGTCCCAGGCGCAAGGCTCTTCCGACCGTTACTTCCAGGACTCCTCGGCAGGCGCCGAGAAGCTCGTACCGGAAGGCATCGAAGGCCGTGTGCCGTACAAGGGCACCCTGAGCGCCATCATCCATCAACTGATGGGCGGCCTGCGTTCCTCGATGGGCTACACCGGCAGCGCCGACATCGAAGAAATGCGCACCAAGCCAGAGTTCGTACGGATCACCGGCGCCGGCATGGCTGAATCCCATGTCCACGACGTGCAGATCACCAAGGAAGCGCCAAACTACCGCGTAGGTTGAGGCTTCCAGCAAAACGTTAAGTAACCGGGGCTGTTCTTTCAGCCCCGAGTTGTTTCTGATTCATTAGACGAGACTGACTTCATGGCCCTCGACATTCACGCCCACCGCATCCTGATCCTCGACTTCGGTTCCCAGTACACCCAATTGATCGCCCGCCGCGTGCGTGAAATCGGCGTGTACTGCGAACTGCACCCGTTCGACATGGATGACGAAGCGATCCGCGAATTCGCACCGAAAGGCGTCATCCTCGCCGGTGGCCCCGAGTCCGTGCACGAAGCCAACAGCCCGCGTTGCCCGCAAGCCGTGTTCGACCTGGGTGTGCCTGTCTTTGGTATCTGCTACGGCATGCAGACCATGGCCGAGCAACTGGGCGGCAAGGTTGAAGGTTCCGAACTGCGTGAATTCGGTTATGCCCGTGTCGACGTGGTCGGCAAGAGCCGCCTGCTGGACGGCATCGAAGACCACGTCGACGCCGACGGCCTGTTCGGCCTCGACGTGTGGATGAGCCACGGTGACAAGGTCACCAGGATGCCGGAAGACTTCCACATCCTGGCCAGCACCCCGAGCTGCCCGATCGCCGGCATGTTCAGCGACGAGCGTCGCTACTACGGCGTGCAGTTCCACCCGGAAGTGACCCACACCAAGCAAGGCGGGCGCATCCTGTCGCGCTTCATCCTCGACATCTGCGAGTGTGAAGCCCTGTGGACCCCGTCGAAAATCGCTGAAGACGCGATCGCCAACGTACGCGCCCAGGTCGGTACCGACAACGTGCTGCTCGGCCTGTCCGGCGGCGTTGACTCCTCCGTGGTCGCTGCGCTGCTGCACAAGGCCATCGGCGACCAACTGACCTGCGTGTTCGTCGACAACGGCCTGCTGCGCCTGCACGAAGGCGAGCAAGTGATGGCCATGTTCGCCGAGAACATGGGCGTCAAGGTGATCCGCGCCAACGCCGAAGAACAGTTCCTGAACAACCTGGCCGGCGAGTCCGACCCGGAGAAGAAGCGCAAGATCATCGGCCGCACTTTCATCGACGTGTTCGATGCCCAGTCCAACAAGCTGGACAACATCAAGTACCTCGCCCAGGGCACCATCTACCCCGACGTGATCGAGTCGGCCGGCGCCAAGAGCGGCAAGGCCCACGTGATCAAGTCCCACCACAACGTGGGTGGCCTGCCTGAGGAAATGAACCTCAAGCTGGTAGAACCGCTGCGCGAACTGTTCAAGGACGAAGTCCGCCGTCTGGGCCTGGAGCTCGGCCTGCCGTACGACATGGTCTACCGCCACCCATTCCCAGGCCCTGGCCTGGGCGTGCGCATCCTCGGTGAAGTGAAGAAGGAATACGCCGACCTGCTGCGTCGTGCCGACCACATCTTCATCGAAGAACTGCGCAAGGCCGACTGGTACCACAAGGTCAGCCAGGCGTTCGTGGTGTTCCAGCCGGTTAAGTCCGTAGGCGTTGTAGGCGATGGCCGTCGTTACGCCTGGGTCGTGGCCCTGCGTGCTGTAGAGACCATCGACTTCATGACTGCCCGTTGGGCGCACCTGCCGTACGAACTGCTGGAAACCGTCAGCGGCCGTATCATCAATGAGATCGAAGGTATTTCGCGCGTTACTTATGACGTGTCGAGCAAGCCGCCGGCGACGATTGAGTGGGAATAAGCAAGGCGAGCCTGAATGGCCTGCGTTGAGTGAGTAAAAAACCTGGCCTCGGCCAGGTTTTTTATTGCCTGTCAGGCAGGAAGCCGACTTTGCAGGCTCATGCCCATATTGGTGAGGGCGCTGGACAGCTGTTCCAGCGTGGGGAACCGTATGTCATGCACGCCTGCCCAGGCCGGGCGGTCGATGTAAAAGCTGCCGTCGGCCAGCCGATTGATGGGTGTCGCAACGATGCCCCTGTCTCTGCTGTGATGCCGCAGGGTGTAGTTGCCCTGGTTTTCGTCGATCAGGTACATGCCCTTGCGAAACAGCAGTCGCTGCTGTTGCTCCAGCGTCCTGTGCACCGGCGGCGCTTCCACTTGTACGCGCAGGTCGGCATTCAAGGTGTCGAAGCTGTCACCGATGCTTTCATGACGGGGGGCGCTGTCGCGATCAATGGCGATACCGGGGTCGATACGCACCTCGTTGCCTTGCCCCGGAAAGACCTCTTCTATACGCAGCCCGATGCCTCCTTCCAGTTCACTGAGACCGGCGAACCCATTGAAGGTGTTGATGTTTCTGGCGCCGGTCAGTACCAGCCATTTACCGCCGCCGTTCAGCGCTATGTCGGCTTGGATAAGGATGTGGGCGAGGTAATTGCTCATCACCTGTTCTGAAAGATCGGCGATAGGGGTGGGGTATTTGTAATGGGCTGCGCAGTCGATAGCCTGCACGCGTATGCCATTGGCCCTGGCGGTCTTGACCAGTTCCAGTTCATTGAACTGCCCGGATGGATCAGTGCCCAGCTTGCCAAGGTAGCTTTCCAGGTCCTCCGGCATCTCGCCGGTCTGGAAGTAGTGGTTCAGATCATCCTGGGCGAAGTCGTTGAGCAGGCGCCGCATATACAGGGTTTTCACGCCCTTGCGCGCGAAGAGCGGCAAGTTGTTGATCACCAGGCGGGTGCTGCTGATACGGTCCAGGGTTTCGCCGATGACGTAGCCCGGGAGATCTTCGGGCAGGCGTTCGAGGACTTCATCGAAGGCCGTTGTCGGTTCAAAGGCGGGGATGTCCGGACGAGGTGGCAGGCGGGTCCAGGACAGTTCCTTGTAGAAGTCTTGTGCTGATTGCAGCAGTTTGCGCTGAGTTTCGCCGAAGTAGTAGGTGAAGCGGTCAAGGCGGCCGAAGCGGCGGTGAACGTGGGTTTCAGTGAGGCCCATTGCCCAGCGTTTCACTTCCGGGCGGGTGGATGGCGGGGTATCGAAGGGGCTGGTCACCCTGCGCAGCGAGTGGGGTGGCGTGGTCATCGCTTGTGGCGGTGGCGGGACCTGCGAGGGGGCCGGCCCCCGGGCGCTTTTGCTGGAGTTTCCCCCGCCGCCTTTCAAGCCGTTGCTGTGGGGCACAGGTTCCCATTCGTTGAGTTCGTTCAGGCGCACCGGCAGCGCGCCGGAAAAGCCATGGGGGGTGTTCGGGTCGACAATCGCCCAATGCCCACGGCCGTTGGGGTCGGCTTCGTAGCGCACGTAATAGGCTTGATCGTTCATCAGGATGGCTTGCTGAGGCATGCCGTCGGAGGTCCGCAGGCTATAGACCTGCTGGAATTTTCCGGGGGCGGTATCCAGGTGTTCTCCTTCCAGTATCAGGTTGGCCTGGTAGGTGGCAGGTACCGCAGGCTCAGGCACCGGCGGTGCGCTGGCGGGCGCTGTGGGCGGCGTCAACTCAATGGGCTCCACTGCGAGGGTGTCGGCCGCTTCGGCGATATCGGGCATGACCCCGTCGGCTTTCAACAGTGCCAGGTTAAACAGCGTATCGATGGCACTGAATATCGCGCCCAGCTCCCCGGCGTGGCGTTCGGCCGGGGTCTTGCCGTTGATGGCCTGGTCGATGTTCAGGCCAAGATTTGCCGCACTGGCCCCCACCACCACCAACGCTACCGGCCAGCCGACCACGGCCATCGGGCCGAAGGTTTTGCCAAAGGCGTTCAGGTAGCCGATCCAGAGTTTCTTGCGCAGGTCGCCATTGCTGCGCAGGGAAAAATCCGCGTCATTGCGCATGCGCGTCTGACTCGATTGCGCCAGCCAGGTAAAGGCATCGTCCTCGATGGTCTGGTCGGCTTGATTGATCAGGCGGTGGTCCCAGGTGCCCCAGTCGACAAACAACTGGTCGAGTTGGTGGGACAGGCCCTTGTCCACCCAGTCCGGCGGCAGGGTACCCGCCAGGGCCTGGGCGGTGCGATAGATCAGCACGGGGGTGAGCAGCATCTGCTTCCAGGTGACAGCGTCGGTGTCGTCCTGTTGGACCTGAGCCGACAGCGGGAAGTGGGCCATGAAGCGGGCGCGGTTATCCGCATGGTTGGTCTGGTTCAGCAGCCAGAAATGCAGGTCGGCGGGGGTCTCGAAACCATAGAAGGCCTGGGACTCGCCTGGCACATAGAGGATTTGCCGGCCATCGCCGTCGATGATGCGCAGGATATCCGTGGCGATATGCCCACCGATATCCAGCGCCGCCACACGCAGTCCGTCGGCGGAAGTGGCCTTGGCTTGCAGGTTGGACAGGCTGGGGGGCCAGGACAGATTGCTGGCGAGGGCTTGAAGCACCGTGTGCAACTGGGGCTCGGTGAGGTGCCCGGCCTGTCGCGCCTGCAGGGCCTGGGCCAGGCAGTTGACTTTGGCCAGGGTACGGAAGTCGTCGAAGTGGGCGCTCCAGAACTTCTCCATGCGGGTGGTATAGCGGTCGCTGAAATCGATGCTCCAGAAGTCGTTGAGCACCGCGCTGGCGGACAGCTGCACTTCGTTGTGTCGATCGAATAACCGTGCTTCGGCACCCTCGCGATAAAAACCACCGTCGCCATCGAGCAAGTCGGCATTGTCCTGGTCGTGCACCTCGAAGCGGTGAATGACCAACTGCGTCAGCGTCATCGACTGCTGGGGTTTTTGGTTGTGGCTCCAGCCGGTAAAGGTCGCAGGGTCACCGATGCCGCTGTCGAAGCGGTGCCAGTAGACATGATCGGGATCCAGGTCTGGCAGGCCATGCTTGGTCAGAATCTCACGCGCAGCCTTGATCGCCATCGTCTGCATATTCGGACAGGCATCCAGCACCACAGGGGCCAGGGCGCGGAGTTTTTGCTGGGCGGCGGGGGAGGTGTCGGTCAGCGGCATGTTGCTCTCCTTGAAGGGGGAGAGCCGAGCATGCCAAGCGCTTCAGAGGGACAGCGGGTAGATAATTAACGCCTGGCGATATCGGAGAAGTAAAACTTATCCAACGTATGCCGCGACTCGGTGTACTCGAACTGCCGCCCGTCCTGCAAAAACGTCTGGTTGCTCACCACGATCACATGGCTCTGCCCTTCGAGGTCCAGGTGTGTCTGGTCGTCCTTGCTGCGGGGCAGGGCTTCGATGGTGCGCTGGGCGTAGCTGATCTGCAGTTGCAGGGTCTGCTCGATGAAGGCGTAGATCGACTGTTCGGCGATCGCCTGGTCCAGGCCGGGGATCAGGTCGGCGACGAAGTGGTTGATGTCGAGGATCACCCGTTTGCCGCCGATGCGCCGTACCCGTTTGATGCGCGTGATGAGGCTGCCGGGTTCGGCCTCGATGTGTTGCAACAGCGGGCCTTCAAGGGGGAGCTGGGTGAATTCGACCACTTCGGTGCGTACGTCATCGCCCAGGTCGGCGTGGGTTTCGTGGAAGCTGACGATGCCGCCGAGTTGGAACTCAATCGGGTTGGGCGAGAGCACGAAGGTGCCCTTGCCGTGGATCTTTTGCGCAAACCCTCGCTCCTGCAACTGCTCGATGGCGCGACGCACGGTGCCTCGGCTGGCCTGGTAGCTGTCCATCAATTCGGTTTCGGAAGGCAGGCGCGTGCCGCGTTGCAGGCGTTCGGTGGTGATGCTGGCAAGCAGATCGGTATAGATCTGGTTGTATTTGCTCATGGGTAGGGCTCTGTGCCGCGTTGGCGTTCAAGGCAGGAACCTTAGAGGCAGAGCGGCGGTTTGTCCATTAGACCCAAGGATTTCTGCGGCTTGCAGCGCAGTGGTGTCCTACAGGGAATAAACAAAATCAAACTCGTACAGACGAGTTGTTGCTTTAACTCGTCTGTACGAGTACTTTTGCCTTCGGCGTGCTGCCAATGACTGCCCCCCAAATAAAAAAATCAAAGTGGAAACCAAGCATGAGCCACGACTATTCCAACATTGCCCGCGAGATCCTCGAGCACCTCGGGGGCAGCGACAACCTTGAGCAAGCTGCCCACTGCGTGACCCGCCTGCGCCTGGCGCTCAAGGACCCGAGCCTGGTCAACAACAGCGCGTTGAACCAGGTCGATCTGGTCAAGGGCTCGTTCTTCACCGGCGGTTTGTTCCAGGTGGTGATCGGCCCCGGCGAAGTGGAAAAGGTCTACGCCGCCCTGCGCGAACAGACCGGCCTCGCTGCCGCCACCATCGCCGATGTGAAGAAGAAGGGCGCCGACAAGACCAACGCCATGCAGCGCCTGGTGCGGGTGTTCTCCGATGTGTTCATGCCGATCCTGCCCGCGTTGATCATCGCCGGCCTGCTGATGGGCGTGAACAACCTGATGGGCGCCAAGGGCATGTTCATCGAGGGCCAGACGCTGCTGGAGGCCTACCCGAACCTGGATGGCCTGTGGAGCCTGATCAACCTGATGGCCAACACCTCGTTCGTGTTCCTGCCGGCGCTGGTGGGCTGGTCGGCGGCCAAGCGCTTTGGCGGCAGTGAAATCCTCGGCATCGTGCTCGGCCTGATGCTGGTGCACCCCGATCTGCTCAATGCCTGGAACTACGGCAAGGCGGTCGCCGGGCTCGACGGCCAGAGCCTGCCGTACTTCGATATTTTCGGTTGGTTCAAGATCGAGAAAGTCGGCTACCAGGGGCAGATCCTGCCGATCCTGATGGCGGCGTATGTCATGAGCGTCATCGAGAAATGGTTGCGCGCTCGCGTACCCAACGCCATTCAATTGCTGGTCGTGCCGATCACCACCATCGTCGTCACCGGCGTGCTGGCGTTGGCGATCATCGGCCCGGTCACCCGTCACCTCGGCATCCTGATCACCGAAGGCGTGGTCACCCTGTTTGACCTGGCGCCGATGGTCGGCGGAGCGATTTTCGGCCTGCTGTACGCGCCGCTGGTGATCACCGGCATGCACCACATGTTCCTCGCCGTGGACCTGCAATTGATCTCCACCCAGGGCGGCACGTTTATCTGGCCGATGATCGTGATGTCCAACCTGGCCCAGGGCAGCGCCGCGCTCGCGGTGTTCTACACCACCCGCAATGCGCGGGATAAAAGCATGGCCTCGACCTCAGCGATTTCCGCGTACTTCGGCATCACGGAACCGGCAATGTTCGGGGTGAACCTGCGCTTCAAGTTTCCGTTTTACGCGGCCCTGGTGGGCTCGGCGCTGGGCAGCATTTTCCTGTCGCTGAACAAGGTGCAGGCGTCGGCCATCGGGGTGGGTGGCTTGCCTGGGTTTATTTCGATCGTGCCGAGTGCCATTCCGATGTTTGTGATTGGGATGGTGGTCGCGATGGTGGTGCCGTTTGTTCTGACCTGTGCGTTGAGCATGAAGATTGTTCGGCCGGGTTATCGCGTCGTCTGATCGACCGCTATCGGGGGCAAGCCCCCTCCCACATTTGACCGCGCTCACAATTCTACTGAAGGAACCCACCATGCAAGACTGGCAACACTCGGTGATCTACCAGATCTACCCCAAGAGCTTCCACAGCCACGCGGGTAACGCCACCGGTGACCTGCTGGGCATCGTGGACAAACTCGACTACCTCCAATGGCTGGGCGTGGATTGCCTGTGGATCACCCCGTTCCTGCGCTCGCCGCAACGGGACAACGGCTACGACATCAGCGACTACTACGCCATCGACCCCAGCTACGGGACCATGGCCGACTGCGACCTGCTGATCAGCGAAGCGGCCAAGCGTGGCATCAAGCTGATGCTCGACATTGTGGTCAACCACACCTCCATCGAACATGAGTGGTTCCAGCAGGCGCGTAGCAGCCTCGACAACCCCTACCGCGACTTCTACATCTGGCGCGACCAGCCGAACAACTGGGAATCCAAGTTCGGCGGTTCGGCCTGGGAATACGAGGCGCAAACCGGCCAGTACTTCCTGCACCTGTTCGACCACACCCAGGCCGACCTCAATTGGGACAACCCCCAGGTGCGTGCCGAGGTGTTCAAGTTGATGCGCTTCTGGCGTGACAAAGGCGTGGGCGGTTTCCGCCTGGACGTGATCAACCTGATCTCCAAGCCCGCCGATTTCCCCGAAGACAACAGCGACGGCCGCCGCTTCTACACCGACGGCCCGAACGTGCATGAATACCTGCAGGAGATGCACCGCGAAGTATTTGAAGGCCATGACCTGATCAACGTCGGCGAGATGTCGTCCACCAGCCTTGAACATTGCATTCGCTACTCGCGGCCAGAGTCGAAAGAGCTGTCGATGACCTTCAACTTTCATCACCTGAAAGTCGATTACCCGAACCTGCAGAAGTGGGTGAAGGCTGACTTCGACTTCCTGCAACTCAAGCAGATCCTCTCCGACTGGCAACTGGGCATGCAGGCCGGTGGCGGCTGGAACGCGCTGTTCTGGTGTAACCACGATCAACCCCGGGTGGTCTCGCGGTTTGGTGACGACGGCGAGCATCGCGTGGTCTCGGCCAAGATGCTCGCCACCGCGCTGCACTTCCTCCAGGGCACGCCGTTCGTGTACCAGGGCGAAGAACTGGGCATGACCAATCCGGGCTTCGACAGCATCGATCAGTACCGCGATGTGGAGACCCTGAACATCTTCCGCCTCAAGCGCGATGCCGGTGAATCCGAAGCGGCGAGCATGGCGGCGATCATGCAGAAGTCCCGCGACAACGGCCGTACGCCCATGCAGTGGAACGCGCAGCCGAATGCGGGTTTCAGCACCGGCGAGCCCTGGATCGGCCTCCCGGCGAATGCCGCGCAGATCAACGTTGAACACCAGCTCGACGATCCCGACTCCGTGCTGCATCACTACCGCGCGCTGATCGCCCTGCGTCGTCACGAACCGCTGATTCAAGAAGGGGTTTACCGCCAACTGCTGCAAGACCATTTGCAGGTCTGGGCGTACCTGCGCGAAGGCCACGGCGAGCGCCTGCTGGTGCTGAACAACTTCTATGGCCAGCCCTGTGAAATCCAACTGCCTGGCGACGTGATCGACGCGGCGACCGAGCAACGCCTGCTGATCAGCAACTACCCGGACTGCCCGCCACGCACGGCCACGGTGATTTTGCGCCCGTACGAATCCTTTGTGCTGCACCTGAAGGACTGAACCCGGAACTCCCGCAGCTGCTACGGAGAGCGCAGGGTGCTTCAAAAAACATAATAAAAATATCGGAGTGCTTCATGAAAACAACAATAAAGCTGGGCCTCGTTGCATCCTGCCTGAGCCTGCCATTCGGTGCGCAGGCCCTGGAATTTGCCGGTTACTTGCGCAGCGGCGCGGGGACCTCGACAGGCAGTGGCAAGCAGCAGTGTTTCCAGTTGCCGGGGGCGCAAACCAAATATCGACTGGGCAACGAATGCGAGCAGTACGCCGAGCTGGAACTGCGTCAGGACCTGCTGACCCTCGACGATGGCTCAGTGCTCAGCGTTGACGCTATGGCATCGCTGTACAACCAATACGACCGCGCCCTTAAATTCCAGGGCGAAGACAACGGCTCGGCGCGCATGCCGCAGATGTATGCGCAGTGGTCGAACCTGCCAGCCCTCAATGGCGGTTCGCTGTGGGCCGGTCGGCGTTACTACAAACGCAATGACATCCATATTTCCGACTTCTACTACTGGAACCAGAGCGCCACCGGCGGCGGAATCGAGGACGTGCTGATCGGCGACCTCAAGTACAGCTACGCCATTTCGCGCAAGGACAACCTGTACCAGAAGGAATACGCCACCCGTCACGACTTCAACGTCGCGGGCTTCAAGATCAACCCCGGCGGCGAGCTGGAGCTGGGCTTGAGCCATATCGAAAAGGCCGGTGGGCGTGACACCCACAGCGGCTGGGCACTCACCGCGCAGCATGTGCAAAAACCCTTCCTGGGCGGCAAGAACAAATTCGCTTTGCAGTACGGCGAAGGCCCCGGCACCGGCCTGGGCTACACCGGCAATACCTTCCTGGATAACAGCAGCAAAAGTTATCGCGCCGTGGAGTTCTTCGACTGGCAGGTGACCCCGCGTTTTGGTGGGCAGATCGAGGCGGTGTACCAGAAGGATATTCGCCCCGGCAGCCAGGACCAGACCTGGATGTCCATCGGCGTACGCCCCGCGTATGCGATCAGCGAACAATTCAAACTGGTCACCGAGCTTGGGCATGATCAGGTCGATGCCACCGGCGGCACGCGCAAGCTGAGCAAATTTACCTTCGCCCCGACCTGGTCGCCCAACGGCCCGGATTTCTGGGCGCGGCCGGAAGTGCGTTTGTACTACACCTATGCGACCTGGAACGAAGCGGCCAAGCGTGCAGCGAATGAACTGGCGGCGGGCTCGGCGTTGTCCGACACCGGCGCCTATGGCACCGCGCGGCATGGGTCGAACGTGGGCGTGCAGGTTGAATACTGGTGGAAATAAGTTATCCATGGGGAAGGCATCTACCCAAGGATTTTTACAGAACAAAACGGCAGGTGACGTCATGACCGCAACTCAACCCCTGGAATTGCTGGCGCCCTTGTCCGGCGTGCTGCTGGCACTGGACAAGGTGCCTGACCCGGTGTTCGCCAGCCGCATGATCGGCGACGGCCTGTGCATCGATCCCACCTCGCAGACCCTGTGTGCGCCCCTGGCCGGGGTGATCAGCAATATCCAGGACAGTGGGCATGCGGTCAGCGTCACCGACGACAACGGCGTGCAGGTGCTGATGCATATCGGCCTGGACACCGTGAGCCTGGCGGGCAAGGGCTTCACCCGCCTGGTCGAGGAAGGCCAGCGGGTGGAGGCCGGGCAAGCCTTGATCGAATTCGATGCCGACTATGTGGCACTCCACGCACGCAGTTTGCTGACCTTGATGCTGGTGGTCAGCGGCGAGCCGTTCACGCCATTGGCAAGCGGCCTGGTGGAATTGGGCCAACCGGTGTTGCAGGTTGCGCCCGGCAACCGGGTAGAGGAGGCCGATGAGGAGGAGGGCGATGCACGCTTCTCAAAACCGTTGACCTTGCCCAACACCAACGGTTTGCACGCGCGCCCGGCCGCCGTATTGGCCCAGGCGGCGAAAGGTTTTAACGCGAGCATTTACCTGCACAAGCAAACCCAGAGTGCCAACGCCAAGTCGCTGGTGGCGATCATGGCGCTGCAAACCGTGCAGGGCGATACCTTGCAAGTGAGTGCGGCCGGTGACGACGCCGAGGCGGCGATCCAGGTGCTGGTCGCGCTGTTGCTTGAAGGCTGCGGCGAGGCCATCGCGGCACCGGCTGCACAGCTTGAAGCGCCCCTGCCGGTATCGTCGGCGACGCTGCTGCGAGGCGTTTGCGCATCGCCGGGATCGGCGTTTGGCCAAGTGGTCCAGGTTGCTGAGCCCGAGCTGAAGGTGATTGAACAGGGCGCTGGCGAGGCGTTCGAGCGCGCCGCTTTGGACCGTGGCTTGCTGGCTGCAACCGAAGCGCTGCAAGCCCTGCAAACCCAGGCGGCGGGCAGTGCCCAGGCGGAGATTTTTCGTGCCCATCAGGAGTTGCTTGAAGACCCGACGCTGCTGGAACAAGCCGATGGCCTGCTGGCCGAAGGCAAGAGCGCCGCGTTTGCCTGGAACAGCGCCACGGTTGCCACTGCCCAGCTGTTCCAGAACCTGGGCAATGCCCTGTTGGCCGAACGTGCGGCGGACCTGGCGGATGTCGGTCAGCGCGTGCTGAAACTGATCCTCGGTATTCAAGACCGCGCCTGGGACCTGCCCGACCGCGCGATCCTGGTCGCCGAGCAACTGACGCCTTCGCAAACCGCCAGCCTCGATCCCAAAAAAGTGCTGGGGTTTGTCACCGTCGGCGGCGGGGCGACCAGCCATGTCGCGATCCTGGCGCGGGCCTTGGGCCTGCCTGCCATATGCGGGGTCGGGCTTGAAGTGCTGGCGCTGGCCAACGGCAAACAGGTCCTGCTCGACGCCGACAAAGGCGAGTTGCACCTGGATCCCAACCTGGCCGAGATCGAACAGCTGGAAGCTGCGCGTAAGCAGCACGTGCTGCGACGTCAGCGTGATGTGGCGCAGGCTTTAGTGCCTGCGATTACCCGCGACGGCCATCACGTCGAGGTGAGCGCCAACGTCGCTTCGTTGCAGGAAGTGGAGCAATCCCTGGCCCTGGGGGGTGAAGGCGTCGGCCTGCTGCGCTCGGAGTTTTTGTACCTGGATCGCAATCGCGCCCCAAGCGTGGATGAGCAGGCCGCCACCTACAGCGCCATCGCCCGTGCCCTGGGCACCGAGCGCAATCTGGTGGTGCGCACCCTGGACGTGGGCGGCGATAAACCCCTGGCGTACGTGCCGATGGACAGTGAAACCAACCCGTTCCTGGGCCTGCGCGGTATACGCCTGTGCCTGGAGCGCCCGGAGCTGTTGCGTGAACAGTTGCGCGCGATCCTCGCCAGTGCCGGGCTGGCACGCCTGCATATCATGTTGCCGATGGTCAGCCTGCTGTCGGAGCTGCACCTGGCCCGCCAGATTATGGAGGAAGAAGCCCAGGCCCTTGGGCTCAGCGCGTTGCCCAAACTGGGCATCATGATCGAGGTGCCGTCTGCGGCCCTGATGGCCGATGTGTTTGCGCCCCATGTGGATTTCTTCTCCATCGGCACCAACGACCTGACCCAATACACCCTGGCCATGGACCGTGATCACCCGCGCCTGGCCAGCCAGGCCGACAGCTTTCACCCGGCGGTATTGCGCCTGATCGCCACCACCGTCACGGCCGCCCATGCCCATGGCAAGTGGGTGGGCGTATGCGGCGCACTGGCGTCCGAAGCCCTGGCGGTGCCGGTGTTGCTCGGGCTGGGGGTGGATGAACTGTCGGTCAGTGTGCCGCTGATCCCTACCATCAAGGCCACCGTGCGCGGGCTGGACCTGGCCGGCTGCCAGACCATTGCCCGTCAGGTACTGGGCCTGGAAGAGGCCGTCCAGGTACGCGAGGCCTTGCGCCTCTACCACGCGGCCACCGTTGAAACCTCACCTGTCGTGGAGCACTGAGCATGTTCGAGAAATTGCAGCGGGCGTTCTGGAAAGCCCTGACCCCGGATTTGATTGCCGAGACGGTGGCGGTGCCGACACAGGGGCTGTTGTCGGCCGAGGTGCTGAGTGCGCTGGGCGGTGCGAATAACCTCAGGTCGCAGCAGCGTGTGGCGCTGACGCGGGTGCGGGTGCAATTGCAGGATGCGGGGCGGTTGGATGAGGCGGCGTTGAAAGCGGCGGGTGTGGCGGGCGTGATGGTGTTGGCGGGAGGAGTGGTCCACCTGATCACCGGCCTCTGATCCATGTAGCGATCAAAAGGTGGTGTCTGAAATGTTGCGGTCAGAGTTGCGGAGTGTCTTCCGGCGGCTTGGTTTTATCCACACCCGGCACATGCAGATTACCTTCCACCACCTGGTTACCCTCCAGCTGCGGCTGGGTCACCCAGGTCAGGATGTCGTAGTAGCGCCGGATGTTCGCCACGAAGTGCACCGGCTCGCCGCCCCGGGCGTAGCCGTAGCGGGTCTTGCTGTACCACTGCTTCTGCGACAGGCGCGGCAGCATCTTCTTCACGTCCAGCCACTTGTTCGGGTTCAGGCCTTCCTTCTTCGCCAGGATTCGCGCGTCGTCCAGATGGCCGGTGCCGACGTTATAAGCGGCGAGGGCGAACCAGGTGCGGTCGGGCTCGGCGATCTTGTCGTCCAGCTCGTCCTTGATCTTGGCCAGGTACTTGGCGCCGCCCATGATGCTTTGCCTGGCATCCAGGCGATTGGACACGCCCATGGCCTGGGCGGTGTTCTGGGTCAGCATCATCAGGCCGCGCACGCCGGTCTTTGAGGTGACCGCCGGTTGCCACAGCGATTCCTGATAGCCGATAGCCGCAAGCAGGCGCCAATCGACTTTTTCTTCCTTGGCGTAGGCGCGAAAGTGCTTCTCGTATTTGGGCAACCGCTGCTGCAAATGCTGGGCGAAGGTGTAGGCGCCGACATAGCCGAGTACATCGACGTGCCCGTAATAGCGGTCTTTAAGGCGTTGCAGGGTGCCGTTCTTTTCCACCTTGTCCAGGTAGCTGTTGATTTCGTTGAGCAGGCTGTTGTCGTCGCCGGCGGCCACGGCCCAGCTCTGGTTGCTGGCATTGCCGAGGTCGAACGCCACCCGTACGTTGGGGAAGTACACCTGGTTCATCGCCACTTCGTTGGAGTCCACCAGGGTCAGGTCGATTTGCCCCTCGTCCACCATGCGCAGCAGGTCGACCACCTCGACGGCATCGGATTCTTCGTATTCGATGGCCGGGTTCTGCTTCTTAAGCGCGGCCAGTTGTTCGGCGTGGGTGCTGCCCTTGAGCACCATGATCTTCTTGCCCACCAGGTCCGCCGCGTTCGTCGGGCGTGACTGGCCGTTGCGGTAGATGATCTGCGGGGTGACTTCCAGGTAAGGGTGGGAGAACCGCACCTGTTGCTGGCGTTGCTCACTGCTGACCAGGCCGGCCGCGGCGAGCACCGGGCCGTTGGGTTTGCCCAACTGGCCGAACAGGTCGTCGAGGTTGTCGGCGGTCTCGATTTCCAGCTTCACGCCCAGGTCATCGGCAAAACGCTTGACCAGTTCGTATTCGAAACCGGTTTCACCGTTGCGGTCCTGGAAGTAAGTCGCCGGGCTGTTTCGGGTAATCACCCGCAATACGCCATCCTCCTTGATTCGCTCGAGCGTGCTGGGTTTATCAACACAGGCGCTGAGCATCAGGAAGAGTCCGGTGACGATGAGCCATCTGGCGCATCGCGGGCGCAAAGCAGTTGGGGAGAACATCTGCGCAGTATACGCAAACGGCCCACGGCGCCATATCTCGACAGCGGCGGACTTGTCTGCTAGCGCCGCCAAAACTGTGCTGCAGCCCGCAGAAACGTGGCTTGGCGCCCGATTGTGACGGTTAAAATAACTGCGCGGAATGCCTTGGATAACGCCCCGATAGCGTGCAAACCGTGTTAACTGACGTTCGGCAGCCGCCAGCGGTGCCGTTTCGGGTGCCGTTGGCGATGGTTTACGCTAGAATGCACGGCCTCAAAGCACACCCCTTCCCGAGGCTGTCCCGAAGATGTTGATCCTGCGCGGCGCTCCTGCCCTTTCTGCCTTTCGCCACAGCAAACTCCTTGAACAACTGAGCCAGAAGGTTCCAGCGGTTACAGGCCTGTATGCTGAATTTGCTCACTTCGCCGACGTTACCGGCGTCTTGACCGCCGACGAACAGCAAGTGCTCGCACGCCTTCTGAAGTACGGCCCAAGCGTTCCCGTTCAAGAGCCGACCGGCCGCTTGTTCCTGGTTCTGCCACGGTTCGGCACCATCTCGCCCTGGTCGAGCAAGGCCAGCGATATCGCCCGCAACTGCGGCCTGGAGAAGATCCAGCGCCTGGAGCGTGGTATCGCGTTCTACGTCGAAGGTGGGTTCAGCGACGCCGAGGCCGAGCTGATCGCCAGCAGCCTGCACGACCGCATGACCCAGATCATCGTCAGCCAGCTGGAACAGGCTGCCGGCCTGTTCAGCCACGCCGAACCCAAGCCGCTGACCGCGATTGACGTGCTGGGCGGTGGCCGCGCTGCGCTGGAGAAGGCCAACACCGAGCTGGGCCTGGCCCTGGCCGAAGACGAGATCGACTACCTGGTCAACGCCTTCACCGGCTTGAAGCGCAACCCCCACGACATCGAACTGATGATGTTCGCCCAGGCCAACTCCGAGCACTGCCGTCACAAGATCTTCAACGCCAGTTGGGACATCGACGGCGAGAGCCAGGAAAAAAGCCTGTTCGGCATGATCAAGAACACCTACGTGATGCACAGCGAAGGCGTTCTGTCGGCGTATAAGGACAACGCCTCGGTGATCGTCGGCTCGGTTGCCGGCCGTTTCTTCCCGGACCCTGAAACCCGCCAGTACGGCGCGGTGCAGGAGCCGGTGCACATCCTGATGAAGGTCGAGACCCACAACCACCCGACCGCGATTGCCCCGTTCCCGGGCGCAGCCACCGGTTCCGGCGGCGAGATCCGCGACGAAGGTGCCACCGGCCGTGGCGCCAAGCCAAAGGCCGGCCTGACCGGTTTCACCGTGTCCAACCTGCAGATCCCGGGCTTCGAACAGCCATGGGAAGTGCCGTACGGCAAGCCTGAGCGCATCGTGACGGCGCTGGACATCATGATCGAAGGCCCGCTGGGCGGCGCCGCGTTCAACAACGAATTCGGGCGTCCGGCGCTGACCGGTTATTTCCGTACTTTCGAACAGTCCATCACCACCCCCCGTGGCGATGAAGTGCGCGGCTACCACAAGCCAATCATGCTGGCTGGCGGCATGGGCAACATCCGTGAAGAACACGTCAAGAAAGGCGAGATCCTGGTCGGCTCCAAGCTGATCGTGCTCGGCGGCCCGGCAATGCTGATCGGCCTGGGCGGCGGCGCGGCTTCCTCCATGGCCACCGGCACCAGCTCGGCAGACCTCGACTTCGCTTCCGTACAGCGCGAAAACCCTGAGATGGAACGCCGCTGCCAGGAAGTCATCGACCGTTGCTGGCAGTTGGGTGACAAGAACCCCATCAGCTTTATCCACGACGTCGGCGCCGGCGGTTTGTCCAACGCCTTCCCGGAGCTGGTCAACGATGGCGACCGCGGTGGCCGCTTCGAACTGCGCAACATTCCAAACGACGAGCCGGGCATGGCCCCGCACGAAATCTGGAGCAACGAATCCCAGGAACGTTACGTACTGGCGGTCGGCCCTGAAGACTTCGCGCGCTTCCAGGCCATCTGCGAACGCGAGCGTTGCCCGTTTGCCGTGGTCGGCGAAGCCACTGCCGAGCCGCAACTGACGGTCACCGACAGCCACTTCGGCAACAGCCCGGTGGACATGCCCCTCGAAGTGCTGCTGGGCAAGGCCCCGCGCATGCACCGTTCGGCGGTACGTGAAACCGAGCTGGGCGATGATTTCGACCCAAGCGCCCTGGACCTGGCCGACAGCATCGAACGTGTGCTGCACCACCCGGCCGTGGCGAGCAAAAGCTTCCTGATCACCATCGGCGACCGCACCATCACCGGCCTGGTGGCCCGTGACCAGATGGTCGGCCCATGGCAGGTGCCGGTGGCCGACGTTGCCGTCACCGCCACCAGCTTCGACGTCTACACCGGTGAAGCCATGGCCATGGGCGAGCGTACGCCGCTGGCCCTGCTGGACGCCCCGGCGTCGGGCCGCATGGCCATTGGTGAAACCCTCACCAACATCGCCGCGTCGCGCATCGGCAAGCTGTCCGACATCAAATTGTCGGCCAACTGGATGTCCGCTGCCGGTCACCCCGGTGAAGATGCGCGTCTGTACGACACCGTAAAAGCGGTCGGCATGGAGCTGTGCCCGGAACTGGGCATCACCATTCCGGTGGGCAAGGACTCCATGTCCATGGCCACCCGTTGGAACGATGAAGGCGTGGACAAGAGCGTCACCTCGCCGCTGTCGCTGATCGTCACCGGCTTTGCGCCGGTCACCGACATCCGCCAGACCCTGACCCCGCAACTGCGCATGGACAAGGGCACCACCGACCTGATCCTGATCGACCTCGGCCGTGGCCAGAACCGCATGGGCGCCTCGATCCTCGCGCAAACCCACGGCAAGCTTGGCAAACAGGCGCCGGACGTGGATGACGCCGAAGACCTGAAAGCCTTCTTCGCCGTGATCCAGGGCCTCAACGCCGACGGCCACCTGCTGGCTTACCACGACCGTTCCGACGGTGGCCTGCTGACCAGCGTGGTCGAGATGGCCTTCGCCGGTCACTGCGGCCTGAACATCGTGCTCGACAGCGTTGCCGAGGACGCCTCTGAAATCAACGGCATCCTCTTCAACGAAGAGTTGGGTGCAGTGATCCAGGTTCGCCAGGACGCAACCCCGGACGTACTCGCACAGTTCAGCGCCGCTGGCCTGGACGACTGCGTGGCGGTGATCGGCCAGCCGATCAACAACGGCGAGATCAACATCTCGTTCAACGGCGACACCGTGTTTGCCGGCCAGCGCCGCTTGCTGCAACGCCAGTGGGCCGAGACCAGCTACCAGATCCAACGCCTGCGTGACAACGCCGACTGCGCCGAGCAGGAATTCGACGTGATCCTGGAAGAAGACAACCCGGGCCTGAGCACCAAGCTCAGCTTCGACGTCAACCAGGACATCGCCGCGCCGTACATCAAGAAAGGCATCCGCCCACAGGTTGCCGTGCTGCGTGAGCAGGGCGTCAACGGCCAGGTGGAAATGGCGGCCGCGTTCGACCGCGCCGGCTTCAATGCGATCGACGTGCACATGAGCGACATCCTCGCCGGTCGCGTTGACCTCAATGAGTTCAAGGGCCTGGTGGCCTGCGGTGGTTTCTCCTACGGCGACGTATTGGGTGCAGGCGAAGGCTGGGCCAAGTCGGCCCTGTTCAACAGCCGTGCCCGCGACGCGTTCCAGGGCTTCTTCGAGCGCAACGACAGCTTCACCCTGGGTGTGTGCAACGGTTGCCAGATGATGTCCAACCTCCACGAGCTGATCCCGGGGAGCGAGTTCTGGCCGCACTTCGTGCGTAACCGCTCGGAGCAGTTCGAAGCCCGCGTCGCCATGGTGCAGGTGCAGGAATCCAACTCGATCTTCCTGCAAGGCATGGCCGGTTCGCGCATGCCGATCGCCATCGCCCACGGTGAAGGCCATGCCGAGTTCGAAAGCGAAGAAGCCTTGCTCGAAGCCGATCTGTCCGGCTGCGTGGCCATGCGTTTCGTCGACAACCACGGCAAGGTCACCGAAAGCTACCCGGCCAATCCGAACGGCTCGCCGCGCGGGATCACCGGCCTCACCAGCCGCGACGGTCGCGTGACCATCATGATGCCGCACCCGGAGCGCGTGTTCCGCGCCGTGCAGAACTCGTGGCGCCCGGAAGAGTGGAACGAAGACGGCGCGTGGATGCGCATGTTCCGCAACGCCCGCGTGTGGGTGAACTAAGGCGGTGTACAAGCTTGCCTTCTTTGTGCCCGACAGCCATGTGGAGACGGTGAAAGCCGCCGTCTTCGCCGCTGGTGGCGGGCGCATCGGCGACTACGACAGCTGCGCCTGGCAAGTGCTGGGCCAGGGCCAGTTTCGCGCGTTGGACGGCAGCCAGCCGTTTATCGGGCAGGTTGGCCAGGTTGAGGTGGTTGAAGAATGGAAGGTCGAGCTGGTGGTGACCGATGAGTTGATCAACGCAGTGGTCGCCGCGTTGAAGCTCAGCCACCCCTATGAGACACCAGCTTATGAAGTGTGGTCGTTGGCGGATTTCTGATCCGCCCGCTGTAGAAACAAGAAACCCGCTGGGCCAGTTTGGCCAGCGGGTTTTTTTGTGGGTGCTCATGAATCCGGTGTCAAAGCCTCAATGGCTCAGGGCGCGGGGGTCAACCCGACTTCTGCCTTCAATGCACTGATCAACATGTTTTCGTAGCTGAACCGCTTGCCCTGCATCGGCTCCCAGCGGTCGACATAAAACAGGCCATTGTGGTCGACCTTGATCGGCGTCGACACGATTTCCCCGGTGCGCGAACGATGCAGCAGGATGTTCTGCGAGGGCGACGGGCGTTCGATCAGGAACAGGCCGGGCCGGCTCAGGCGTGTCCTGTCCACCGCTACGAAGGGCGCCGGGGCTTTGGTGCCGGCAACCCCGGCGTCGAGGATCAAGTCGCTGCGCAAGGCCCTGGTGTAAGGGCTGATGCCTTCGGAAACGGTCTCCCAGGCCCCCGCTCGAATGTTCCGGGCCAGGGCCGGGGCGGTGTCCCGCACATGCAGGCTGACCGCGCCCTGGAGTTCCGCGAGGCCAGGCACGCTCAGGTGGGTGTTGGTGTGCGCGCTGCCCACGAAGGCCACCCACTTGTGGGGCCCGTGTGCGGCCTGGTCGGCGTCGATGACCTTGGAGGCGAAGTAACTGAACAGCTGGTTGCGTGAGACATCCGCGTCCCCCAACCCCTTGATGTGGTAACTGGCGGTGCAGTCCAGGGCGCGAATGCGCATGCCGTGCCTTGCCGCGATCTGGATCACTTCGGTATAGGTATCGCTGCCTTTGTAGCCCGGCATATGGCCCCGATCCAGCTGGGTGAGGTAGCGCTTGAGGTTGTCCGGCAGCCGTTGGGTCTGCAGAAAAATATCCAGCTCGTGCTGGTGCAAATCGGTCAGCAGGTGCTCCACGTACAGCGTCTTGAACTCCAGGTCCTTGAGCTTTCCCATGTAATCGCGCAGCAAGCGTTTGCTCGATTGCGCGTTATGCCCTTCACCGATCACCAGCCCCGAAAACTCGCTGTGACGGATTTTCTCCAGCAATGCCTCGGGGGTGTTCGGCAGGCCCAGGACGGATGGCTCGGGCCGGGCTGGCGGCACGTGGCTGGCCAGGTACGTGTCGGCATCCGCACTCAGGCGCGCGCGGGTATCCACAAACGCCCTGAAGGCTTCCTGATGCTCCGGATTCTGCGGGAAGTAGCGCGTGTCCAGGCCATGCCGTGTGCTGGTCTGTCGGACGATGCTATCCCGGAGCGGGACGGCAATGTCGTACTCGCTGTAATGCGCGGCGGCCGCAGGCGCAGTACTGGGCGATGCTGCCGGTTCGGGGGCTTTGTACGGGGTGCGCATGGCCAATTGGTAATCGCCTCTGACCAGCGCTTCACCCGCCAAGGGGGTGTCGATCCACACGCCCACGGGTTGGTCCGTACCCACATCCACCACGCGCAGTGCGACCGCGTCCTGCAGGTCCGCCAGGCCAGGCGTTTGCTCGAAAGTACGCAGCCGGGAATGATCCACCAGGGCCACCCAGCGTTCATCCTGCTCGTCGAGGGCATCGGCCTGAATGGCTTTGTGGGAGTAATAGTTTCTGATGCTGTTGCCGCGTGGCGTCGTCGGTGGGGTGTCGCCCATTTGCAGGGCGTCGTCCAGCAAGTACGAGGTTGAGGCATCCAGGGCCTTGATCTTCACGCCCTTTTCCTGAGCCTTGCGTACCAGGGCGACGTAGGAGTACTCGGCGTTGTCGGCCAAGCCAAAGGCTTTGTCGACGGTCTTCAGGTGCCGCTCGATGTGCTGCCAGGATTTTCCGCTGTTGAGCTTCTCCAGTTTTGGACGAAACACATCACCGGGCAGGTACTCGATATAAAGGTGTTTGAAACCCTTGCTGATCAACGCGTCCATGTGTGTGACCAGCAGCTGTTTACTGGCAATGGAGCCGGGCACCGCGCCAATGACCAGGTTCTTGTTACCGCTGAAGGCATCGCTGGCGATCAGTTGTGCAAACGACGTGCTGGCGTCCAGGGCCGGAAGCTCGGCGCGGGCCGGCAACGGGTCAAGGGTCTTGAAAAAGTCCTGGGCGTCGGTGGCCAGGCGTTCGGCCTGTTGCAGGTAAGCGGTGCGAAGGGATTTGAGTTCAATGGCGGCGCTTCCCAGGATCACGTCTTGCGAGCCGAAATCCCACTCCGACCGCAGCAGTATCCCGGTGCGCACATCCGGGTCGAGCACCAGTTCCAGTTTGTTGGCGTACTTTGCCGGCATCTCATAAGGCTTGAGCGGCTCCGGTGTGTCGGGCAATTTTTCATACTTGGGCGCGCCACCGGTGACGCCGGTGCGGCGCCAGACGCCTTGTGCATCGGGCGCGGCCACGCGAGTCGTGGAGATCAGTTTGCCGGTAGGCGGATCGAGTCGGTACAACAAATAACGTCCGATCGGGTCCGGGGTGTTCTTCGCCCAAAGCAACTCGCCATCGAACAACACCGCCTGCATGTCTGCCGGCGCCAGTGCCGGGGGTTGCAGGGGATGCACCAGTTTCAGGGCCTCGCTGGCCGCGGTGGCGCTCTGGGCGGCCTCGCGCAGGGCCGGTGTTGCCAGCTGTTTAAGGGAAACCAATGCCGGACGCAGGTCGGTGAATGCCGCGCCGGCGCTGTTCAGTACATAACCGATCAGGTGTGCCACGGCGGCGCTCGTGTCGCCTTGTTGATAGGCGTTCAGGGCCAGCATGCCGTCCTTGAACGCCAGCAGCATGCCCAGGCTCAGGCTGACGATGGGAAACGGTGCGGTAGCAATGGCGGTGACCCATTCCACGCAGGTCCAGAGGATGCCCGTGATCATCTGGGTGCGATTGGCCGTGGTGCCTTCAACGTCGTCGATCCTGCGCTGCAGCTTCATGTCGTACAGCGCCCGACGCAGATCCAGCAGGGGCGGCTGGGCGCGGGTTGCGTCATAGCGTGCCGGGCTGGTGTCGGTTTTGTTCAGGTCCTCGGGCAACTGCGCCTTGGCGGTCTCCAGAAAGGTGCGCACGTTGGCCTGGGATTGGGCGCCGACCCGCAGGGTGAAATAGGCGACCATGCCGGGCACCTTTTTCAACAGGTAGTTGAACTGCCTGGCCTCGCGAAAGCTGATGCCATCCGGTGCGTTGGGGGTGTAGAGCAGCGTCGGAAAATCAGCATGGCTGAAGAGGAAAGTGCCCATCACCCATTCGCCATTGATCAGCAGGCGATGAATGGCGTAGGTGCCGCGTGTGTCGGTGGCCGTTTCATCCATGCTGGCGATACTGCGTTCCAGCCAGGTCCAATCGACCCCGGCGATGTGGCCCTCGAGCCGGCACTCCAGGGCGGCGTTCTGCATCTGGCGCTGGGTGATGCTCAGCGTTGCATTGCGCCGCAGGTCATAGTCCGCGCTGCCGACATTCAGCAATCGGGTCCGCACCTCGCTGATGTAGCGCGCGCCGACCCAGGTGCCGGTGACCGAGCGGGCGACTTTTTCCGCGGTCAACGCGCTCAGGTCAATCCCCTTGGGGCCTTTGAATTGGGCGGCGCGGGAGAACTTCTCGTCGAGGAACCCCACACCGTCGGCATAACCGTCGCGGTACAGCTGGGTATAGGTCAGGGGCGGCGGGGTCAATGAGCCGAGCAGCGCCGGCGGTGAAAATGCCCAGACGGTGTCGGGGTCGACATCGTTCTGAGGCCGTCCCAGCAGCAGGTTCAGGCGTTTTTTTGCCTGTTCATGCAGGTAGTCGGCGAAGCTGGGAAACTGCGCGTCAGACAGCGGAAAGTCCTGGTAGGTGAGCAACGCGCCTTCGCTGTCCTCGGCCAGTTTCAACAGCTTGCGGCGGTTGTCGGCGTGGGTGGAGCGGTACCAGTTCGGGGTGCTGAACTCGTAATCGTCGACGCGGCTCGCCAGCACATGGGCGGACATGGCCTTGAGGCAGTCGGCATGGCTGCCGACGTTGCCAAAGCTGATCTCTTGGTACTCGCGGTCTTGAACCTTGAAGCTCAAGCCGCTCAACACCCGCTTCATCGCTGCGCGAAAACGCAGGGCGACCCGCTTGATCAGGTAGTCGGTCAGGGTGCCAGGCGGATGTTTTTCACCGTTGTCCAGGCTCCAGCCGAGGATGTGCTGCTGGCACGCAAGCTCAGTGTCGAAGGCCTGGAATTGCTGCTCCCGTGGTGCCTCGGGCGTGCACAGCAGCAGGCGGGTGACCGTGCCGCTGGCGTCGGTTTGGCGCAATACCCATATGTCCTGCAACTGGGCCGCATGCAGTGACAGGGTGGCGGCGCTCAGGCGCGCGTCGGTGCCCTGGCGCAGATTCTGCACCAACTGAAAGTCCTCTTCACTGAGATGACCCTGGAGCATGGCGGTATAGGCCAGCGCGTTGATCCGCTGGTCGAGCATCTGTTCGATCGCGCGGCTGAGCGCAGGCTTGGCATGCATCTGCTGTTGCAACTCACCGAACTCGATACGCGGCTGCAGGGTGGTCAATACCTGTGCCAGCCAGGCGGGGGTCAGGTCCTGATAGGCCGGCGGCAGCGGTGCCTCGTGGTAGGTCAGCGTGGTTTTGTTCAGGAAGTCCGAACCCGGCTCGGCATCACCGGCCTGCAGCCCGCGCAGGGCCAGGTCAACCAGATTGCGGTCGTGTTCGTATTCACCGATGGGGTCGACGTAGCGCCGGGTGTTGACCAGCAGGTGTTCCGGCGCCAGGTCGTGGATGTCCAGCTCATCGCTCAAGCGTTCAAGCAGTCGATAGCGGGCCAGGGCCTCAGGGGTAGCGACCGGGCCCAGCACGTCGAGCAGATCCTGACGCGCCACGTTATAGCTCGCCAGGTGAGCGGCGAGCGCGGCCCGCCGCGGTTCGCTGGCGCTGCGATACCAGTCCGGTGCGCTGTGGCGCAGGTGACGCTCCAGCAGGCGTCGGCTGCGCCATTGCAGACGTGCTTCTAAGTCCGGCAAGGCCGCCGCGATGGCCTGGTCCAGGGCGTCGATCAGCACAGCGGCCTCGTGGGCGGGATTGTCTACCAGGCTCAAGGCGCGCTCGATGTCCTCGGTGCGCTTGTCGAGCAGGGCGTTGTAGGTGTGTTCGAACAGCGGTTTGTCGGTGATCGGCGTCAGTTGCAGCGGCCAGATGGCACCGGGCGTCACATCGCGATAACGCACGGGCAACAGTGCCATGAAGTCGCGTCGCTGCCCGGCATCCTCCAGGCCCTGGAGCACGTGCGTATTGAGTTGTGTCAGCGAGCCGAATGCCTCGATCCCGCGCGAAGGCGTGAACAGCATCACTTCCCCTACCGGCACAGCGCTCAGGTCGGTGACCACGGGGCGGGACGTTTCAGTCAGCACAAAGGCGCCGGCCAGCTCCACCGTCCGCTCCTGGTAACGAAAGCTCAGCGCATACAGGCCTGGGCGCAACGTGGCGCCCAGCGGTACACGCGCAAGCATGGCCTGTTGCTGCGGATGCAGCAGGCGGTCCTGGGTACTGACCGCCGTTTCATTGGCCAGGGCGGTGTAGCCGGCTTCAAAGGTCATGAAGGATTTGCGCGGCTTGCCGTCGATTTGCTCGTTGCGATCGAGTGCCAGCAGATAGGTATTCAAGCTGGACTTGAGTGCTTCGACTCGAGTGAGCAGATCGCCCTGGGTGATGTCCTGATAGAGCGCGCGGCTCTTGGCCAGGAACTGCTGGCGGTAACGCTTCAGGATGCCGTTGGTTTTTTCCAGGTAGGCCAGTTCGGTAGACGGTGTGTGTTCGGGCACCAGCGGCTTTTCGATCTGGAGCAGGTGGTGCCCGATCTGATTGAGGTGGCCTTTGATACCTTCAAAGGTCTGGGATGTTGTGCTCACAGGTACGCTCTCCATGCGGGGGTAAGAACCTTGAGCATGCGCAGGCGGGCCATTGGCAGGGAGGTAGATAAGTAGTTTTTTGATTGGTGGGAATGAATCTACCCGACTGCGACCTGCATGTTTCCTACAACCCTTTCAGGTTGTCCCTAGGAACTCACCTCACTAACCTTCGCCAGTCGCTGCTTATTCAGCGACCGGGACTGCAAGCCCGCCGAAACCTCACCAGTTAGTCACAAGCGCCTTTATAATTGCGGCGCTTTTTCATGGTCATCCTATGGTGGCTGTGTGCGGGAGACCTTCGGGTCTACCGAGATTTACTGGTGATTCTCGGTCTTGCAGGCCTGCACACAGCTGCCACCCATCAACTGCAAGTGATGCTGGTAGCGCTTACTTCACACCAGAGGTTTACCATGATCAAAGACAGTCAAAATCCCCCATCCGCCTCTCAACCCACCGACCAACTCTTCACCGTACTTCCCCATCTGAACAGCGAAACCTTGCTTGCCAATGCATCCCAGGACCTGGCGTCCGTGCAGGCGCTGGCGGCCCATCTGGCGTTTGATATCGACGGCTCGCAGCGTGATGCGGTGCTGGGGATTCATCGGATGGTGGAGGGGATCCAGTTGATGGTGGATCGAGTGCTGGATTTATCCGAGGTGCCTGCGCAGCAGTAATGCGGCGCCGATGAGGCCCATTCGCGAGCAAGCCCGCTCCCACATTTTGATCGGTGCCCGACTTGGCAATACGATCAAAATGTGGGAGCGGGCTTGCTCGCGATTGGCCAGTACTGTCACCGCAGTTCTATACCCCGGCGCCTACCTCACGACCACCAACCAAGCGCTCCAATGCTTCTCCCAACCCCGACGCCTGGTCACCCATCACTAGGTGCCAGACCCCGCTATCCAGCTGGCTCACACCCTGGCAACCCAACGCCGTCAGTTGCGCTTCGGACACCACCGAATCATCGCCCAACTCCACTCGCAGCCGGGTTATCGCCACCGCTTCCAGCTGGCGCACATTGCCTCGACCGCCCAGTGCGGCCAGCCATTGTTCGGCTTCCTGCACATTCACCGCAGCCGGCTTATCCACAGGCGCAGGCATTACGGGAGCGAGGGCCGCAAACCCTGGCATCGCCAACCGAATCTCATCGGCAATGCTGTCCGCCAGCGGCCCGACCACCACCTGCAAACTGCCGCCATTGCCGGGGCGAACCACGGCCATGGCGCCCAGGGCTTTCAACTCGGCATCCATGGCCTTGTTGCGGTCGACCATGTCCAACCGCAGGCGCGTGGTGCAGGCGCCCACACTGAGCAAATTGGCCGCACCGCCCAAGGCCCGGATATAAGCCGTGGCGCGCTGGTTATCAGTCATCGCTTCAGCCTGTGCCACCTGGATATCCTCACGGCCCGGGGTCTTCAGGTTGAAGCGGCGGATGCAGTAGCTGAACACGCTGTAGTAGATCGCCGCGTATGCCAGGCCCACCGGGACTACCAGCCAGCCATTGGTGGATTTGCCCCAGCCCAGCACCATGTCGATAAACCCACCGGAGAAGGTAAAGCCCAGGTGGATATTCAGCAGATTGGTCACCGCCATCGACAGGCCGGTGAGCAGTGCATGGATCAGGTACAGGAACGGCGCGAGGAACATGAAGGCGAATTCGATCGGCTCGGTCACCCCGGTGAGGAACGACGTCAGGGCCATCGACAGGAAAATCCCGCCCATCACCTTGCGCCGCTCCGGCAGGGCGTTGCGGTACATCGCCAGGCAGGCGGCGGGCAGGCCGAACAGCATCACCGGGAACATGCCGGTCATGAACTGGCCGCCTTTGGGGTCGCCGGCAAAATAGCGGGTCAGGTCGCCGGTGACGACGGCACCGGTGACGGGGTCGGTGAAGGTACCGAACACAAACCACGCCATATTGTTGAGGATATGGTGCAAACCGGTGACGATCAGCAGGCGGTTGAACACGCCAAATACGAACGCGCCGAAGCTGCCGCTCTCCATCAGCAATACGCCGAAGCTGTTGATACCGTGCTGGATCGGAGGCCAGATCAGGCCAAAGATCACTCCCAATGCAACGGCCGAGAACCCGGTGACAATCGGCACAAACCGCCGCCCGCCGAAGAACGCCAGGTATTCCGGCAGCTTGATGTCCTTGAAGCGGTTATACAGCGCACCGGCCATCAGGCCGCTGGCGATACCGGCGAGCATGCCCATGTTGATGCTGCTGTCCATCACCTTGAGGGTGGAGATCATCACCAGGTAACCAATCGCCCCGGCCAGTCCCGCCGTGCCGTTATTGTCACGGGCAAAGCCCACGGCGATGCCGATGGCGAAGATCAGTGCCAGGTTGGCGAAAATCGCCTGCCCGGCGTCGTGCATCACCGCGATGTTCAACAGGTCGGTGTCACCCAATCGCAGCAGCAGGCCGGCAATCGGCAGGATGGCGATGGGCAGCATCAGCGCGCGGCCCAGGCGTTGCAGGCCTTCTATGAATAATGGGTACATGGCGGATCTCCTTTTTCTTGTTGTTGTCAGCTCAGCGGCCAGTGGTGTTGACAGGCTTGGCGAACCGCCCTGGCGCTGCTCAGGTCAAGCAGGCCAAGGCTCAGTTGCCGGCATTGCGCCGCGTCCAGGTGACGGACGCGGTCCTTGATTTCTGCGATCTGCGGCGGGCTCACCGACAGTTCGCTGACTCCCAGGCCGATCAACACCGGCGTGGCCAACGGGTCGGACGCCAGGGCGCCGCACACGCCGACCCAACGTCCGTGTTTCGCCGCGCCGGCGCAGGTCTGGGCGATCAGCCGCAACAGCGCCGGGTGCAGGGCATCGACACGCGCGGCGAGGCCCGCATGGTCGCGGTCCATGGCCAGGGTGTACTGGGACAGGTCGTTGGTGCCGATGGACAGGAAGTCCGCGTGCTCGGCCAATTGTTCGGCCATCAGCGCCGCAGCGGGCACTTCGATCATCACCCCCAGCTCGGGGCGTTGGCTCAGTTCCAGCTCTGCACTCAACTCATCCAGGCGCTGGCGAATCTGCAGCAGTTCGTCGACTTCGCTGACCATCGGCAGCAGGATGCGGCAGCGCGCCAACGGGGAGACTTGCAGCAGCGCCCGCAGTTGCTGGTCGAGCAGTTCTGGACGTACCTGGGCCATGCGGATGCCGCGCAGGCCCAACACCGGGTTGGCTTCGGCGGGCAGCGGCAGGTAGTCGAGCTGCTTGTCGCCACCGACATCGATGGTGCGGATGATCACCGACTTGTCGCCCATGGCGTCCAGCACGGCTTGATAAGCGTGGCATTGTTCCTGTTCATCTGGCGCGGTGCGGCGGTCGACGAAGAGGAACTCGGTGCGCAGCAGGCCGACGCCGTCGGCGCCGTTTTCAAAGGCCACCTGGGCCTCGGCGCTGGAGGCGACATTGGCGGCCACTTCGATGTTCACGCCATCGCGGGTTTGCGCCGGTTGTTGGGCCTGGGCCTGTTGCTGCCGACGACGCAGTGTCTGCGCGTCGCGGATCCGGTGGACTTCGGCATGACGCGCCTCGCTGGGGGCCAGTTCCAGGCGGCCGTTGCCGGCGTCGAGCACCACGCGCTGGCCGTGCGGCACATCGAGTACCTCAGCGCCCAACGCGACGACACATGGCAAGCCTTTGCCCCGCGCCAGGATGGCGACATGGGACGTGGCGCCACCTTCGGCCATGCAGATCCCGGCAGCCTGTTGCGCACTCAGGTGCAGCAAATCCGAAGGAGTCAGTTCATGGGCGCTGACAATCGCTCCCGCAGGCAATTCGAAATGCCAGGCTTCACCCAACAGTGCGCGCAGGACCCGTTGCTGCAGGTCGCGCAGGTCGTTGGCGCGTTCGGCGAACAGCGGCTTGCCCAGGGCCAGCAATACCGCGCACTGCGCCTGGATCGCATCGCGCCAGGCGTGGGTCGCGGCGCTGCCGTGTTCGATGGCGTCGGCGGCGGCTTCCAGCAGGGCGGGGTCTTCGAGCAGGGCCAGGTGGGCGGCGAAGATCTCTTCTTCTTCGACGGCCTTGCGTTGGCGCGCCTGGTCCAGGGTGCTGCGGATTTCACCGCGCACCTGCTCCAGGGCTGCGTCCAGGCGTTGCAGTTGTTCGTCAGTGACGTGATGGCCGGGGTCCGACGGCAACTCGATACCGGCCAGCCGAAACAACGGCCCGCAGACCAGGCCCGGTGCCGCGCACACGCCCTGCAACACATCAACTTCCGTCGTTGCCCGGCGCGGCATGGCGACGACCGGTGCGTGGTGTTCTGCCTTGACGGCGGCGGACAAGGCCGCGACCAGCGCCTGCAGCGCGGCCTCGGCGTCCTTGCCGCGACAGCTCACGCGCACCTCGTCGCCTTCGCCAATGCCCAGCCCCATCAGGCCAATCAGGCTGTCGCAGGCGGCCGACCTGGCGCCGAAGTGCACCTGCGCCTGGCTGCTGAAACCCTGGGCGGTCTTGCGGATCAACGCCGCCGGCCGCGCGTGCAGGCCGCCACGGTGAGTCACGCGCACGCTGGCGCTGGCTTCGGCGACGGCGTTATCCACCGCCGCTTGCTGCGCTGCGTTCGCACGCGGCACAACCTGCACCAGGGGGTCGCCCAGCCTGACGGTTTTCGCGGCCAGCGGGCGCAGTTCAAAGTGTTCGCCATTGGTGAGGATGATCAGGCTGACCAGGCTTTTGCACTGGCGGGCGATACGGTCCAGGTCAAAGCGCACCAGCGCCTGCCCATTGCTGACCCGGGCGCCGTCCTTGACCAGCAGGGCAAACCCTTCGCCGTTCAATTCGACCGTGTCGATGCCGATGTGCAGCAACACTTCGGCGCCGTTGTCGGCGCGTATCGTCAAGGCGTGGCCGGTGCGGGCGACATGGATGACCACACCATCGCACGGCGCATGCAGGCAATCGTTGAGCGGGTCGATAGCCATGCCGTCGCCCAGGGCGCCGCTGGCGAACACGTCGTCAGGCACGTTGCCCAGGGCCAGTAACGGCCCACTGAGGGGGGCGTTGAGGGTCAGTTCATTATTGTTGTTGGGCATGGGCACGGTACTCATCAGGAAAGCGCGACTCAGTGAGTGCGGGTAACTTTGCTCAGGTGGCGCGGCTGGTCCGGGTCCAGGCCTCGGGCGACGGACAGGCCGGCCGCCATGACATAGAAACTCTGGATCGCCAGGATCGGGTCCAGGCTCGGGTGTTCGGCGCGGCTCAGGGTCAAGTCGCGTTCGGCGATATCGTCCGGTGCTGCGAGCAGCACGCGGGCACCGCGTTGGCGCATATCGGCGGCCAGGCTCAACAGGCCGGCTTGCTCGGCACCCCGTGGTGCGAAGACCAGCAGCGGGTAGTCCGCGCCGATCAAGGCCATCGGCCCGTGGCGCACCTCGGCGCTGCTGAAGGCTTCGGCCTGGATCGCCGAGGTTTCCTTGAGCTTGAGCGCCGCTTCCTGGGCGATGGCAAAACCGGCGCCCCGGCCGATCACCATGAGTTGCTGGCAGCCGCGCAGCGCCTCGATTGCGTGGGTCCAGTCCTGCCTGGCGGCTTCACGCAGGCCTTCGGGCAGGGCCTGGCAGGCTTGCAGCAAGTCGGGCTCCTGGTTCCAGTGGCCGATCAACAGCGCGCTGGCGCTGAGGGTGGCGATAAAGCTCTTGGTCGCGGCCACGCTGAGTTCCGGCCCGGCGCACAGGGGCACATGGAATTCGCAGGCGGCTTCCAGCGGCGAGTCTTCGGCGTTGACCAGCGAGATGCTCAAGGCGCCACGCTTGCGCAACAGGCGCAGGCTGTTGACCAGGTCCGGGCTCTGCCCCGACTGGGAGAAACCGAACGCTACCTGGCCGCTGACTTTCATGGGTGCTTGCAACAAGGTCACCACCGACATCGGCAACGACGCCACCGGGATGCCGACATGCTGCATGGCCAGGTAGGCGAAGTAGCTGGCGGCGTGGTCCGAGCTGCCCCGCGCAATGGTCATCGCCACTTGCGGCGGCTGGCGGCGCAGGCGGCCGGCGACTTCTTCCAGCCGTGGGCCCAGGCGTTGCAGTTGCGCCGCGACGGCGTCACCGGAGGCCAAGGCCTCTTCAAGCATTTTTGAAGACAATGGTTTCTCCTTCGACCATGACGTCGGTGAGGTGCAGGGAGCGGTCCAGGCGCACGCAGTCGGCAAAGCTGCCGGGTTGCAGGCGACCGCGTTGTTCCAGGCCCAGGTAGTCCGCCGGAAATTGCGACAGGCGTTGTGAGGCTTCGCTGATGGGCAGGCCGATCTTCACCAGGTTGCGCAGCGCCTGATCCATGGTCAGGGTGCTGCCGGCCAGGGTGCCGTCGGCCAGGCGCACGCCGCCCAGGCATTTGGTCACGGTGTGGCTGCCCAGCTTGTACTCGCCGTCGGGCATGCCGGCGGCGGCGGTGGAATCGGTGACGCAGTACAGGCACGGGATCGCGCGCAGGGCCACGCGCATGGCGCCGGGGTGCACGTGGAGCAGGTCCGGGATCAGCTCGGCGTACTTGGCGTGGGCCAGTGCCGCGCCGACGATGCCGGGTTCGCGGTGATGCAACGGACTCATGGCGTTGTACAAATGGGTGAAGCTGGTGGCGCCGGCGGCGAGGGCGGCGACGCCTTCTTCATAGCTGCCCAGGGTGTGGCCGATCTGCATGCGCACGCCGCGTTCGCTGAGGGCGCGGATCAGGGCGTCGTGGCCGGCGATTTCCGGGGCGATGGTGATCACCCGGATCGGCGCCAGGCGCAGGTAGGCTTCGACTTCGGCCATCAAGGCGGTGTGGGCGAAGTTGGGCTGCGCGCCGAGTTTTCCCGGGTTGATGTAGGGGCCTTCCAGGTGCACGCCGAGTACCCGGGCGCTGCCCGTAGGACGCTGCTCGCAGAAGCGCCCGAGTTGGCCGAGCACGCTGGAGATTTCGTCCACCGGCGCGGTCATGGTGGTGGCCAACAGCGACGTCGTACCAAAACGCACATGGGTGCGGGTGATGGTCTCGAACGCGTCGGCGCCTTCCATGATGTCTTTACCGCCGCCGCCGTGGACGTGCAGGTCGATAAAACCCGGCAGCAGGTAGGGCAAGTCGTTTTCAGCCGGGTCGCAAGGTTCGCCCTCGATGGCGATGACCTTGCCGTGCTGGTGCACCAGGCGGCCGCGCATCCAGCCGTGGGGCGTGAGGATATTGTCTTCGGACATGGGCAGTTCTCTAAGGCCGCAACTCGGCGGCAAAGTCATAACGGCGAAGCTCTGCGACAAAGTCGTAGTAGTCGTTGCGGCAGTAGGTGTCGGTGATTTCGATCGGCGTGTTGTCGGCGGTGTAGCCGACCCGGGTCATCAGCAGCATGGCGGTGCCGGGGGCGATACCCACCAGCCGGGCGAATTCGTTCGAGGCGTTGATCGCCTGGATGTGTTGCAGGGCGCGAACGATAGGTTTGCCGATGCCTTCCAGGTATTCGTACAGCGAATGGCCGATGGCTTGCGGCTGCGGCAGTACCGAGGCGGGCATGGCGGTCATCTCGATGGCCATCACGGTGTCATCGGCCTTACGCAGGCGTTTGAGACGCGCCACCTTGTCGGTCGGCGACAGGCACAGGCGGATCAGTTCTTCGTGGGTCGGCGGGGTGATCTCGCGCTCGAGCCATTGGGAGCTGGGCACAAAGCCCTTGAGGCGCAACATCTCGCTGAACCCCGACAAGCGCGACAGCGGCTGTTCCAGGCGTGGCGTGATAAAGGTGCCGGAGCCCTGGCTGCGGCGGATCAGGCCTTGGGCGAATAACACTTCCAACGCTTTACGGGCGGTGACCCGCGAAATGCTCAGCTGTTCGCTGAGGGCGCGCTCCGAGGGCAGGGCCTGTTCGGATTTCCACTGGCCGGCATGGATCGCCGCTTCGAGGTTGCGGGCCAATTGCAGGTACAGCGGCGTGGATTGCTTGTCGTCGGGACGCAGCGTCAGGATGGGGTTCATCTATGAAGTTTCCGATGCGGTTATTGGAGTGTTGTCGCCCGGTATTGGCCGGAAGCTAATACCACTTAAATACCATGTCAATGCCGCTAAAACGGTGCAAGTACCGGTTTCAGGGCGCCTTAATGGTGCCTGGTATCAAGTGGTATTAGAGAGGTCTTTATCGCGCGCAGAAATGCGCAGCCTGCGCGGTGAACTGGTATTCACCGGCAGGCGTGGGAGGGGGAGGGAAATATTTTTAATTAAATTACGAACGGTCGAAGATTTACGGGCGGATCTCGATCAGCGTGCCGTCCTTGACCAGGTTCCAGACTTCGCGCATGTCGACGTTGCGCATGCCGATGCAGCCGTCGGTCCAGTCCAGGGTGTGGAACCACTGCTCCGGGTACTCTTCGGTGTCGGGCGTGCCGTGGATCATGATCATGCTGCCGGGCTTCACCCCTTCGCGGCGGGCGCGGGCGGCATCGCTGATATTCGGGTAGGAGATGTGCATGGACAGGTAGTAGCGGTCGCTGGTCTTGCGCCAGTCGATCCAGTACAGGCCTTCCGGCGTGCGGCGGTCGCCCTCGATCAGCTTGTGGCCCTTGGGGTTCTTGCCCAGGGAAATCCGATAGGTCTTGAGGGGCTTGCCGTCGTTGATCAACTGCAATTGGTGGGCGGACTTGAGCACCAGGACTTTTTCGACCGTCTTGCCGCCCAGGGTTTCCACGGTAGAGGCCGGCGAAAGCGTGGCGAACGACAGGCAGATCAGAGCAAGCAACCAACGCATTAAAACGGTATCCCTGTGGCGACGAGCTGCCGAATGGTTATTGGGCGGGCTTGGAAAGAGGTGGCACGGCTTCGCTGCGCACCGGGAACGACTGCTGGCGGCGGTCAGCGAAAAAGTATTCTAGGGTACGCCCGACCGTGCGGAAAGCCAGCTCGGACCAAGGGATGTCCGCCTCGTCGAACAGCTGCACTTCGAGGCTTTCGGGGCCTGCGGCGAAGTCCAGGTCGACCAGTTCGGCGCGGTAGAAGATATGCACCTGGCTGATGTGCGGCACATCGATCAGGGTGTAGAGGCTCAGGTTGCGCACCCGGGCGCAGGCCTCTTCCAGGGTTTCGCGCATGGCGGCCTGTTCCACGGTCTCGCCGTTCTCCATGAAGCCTGCGGGCAGGGTCCAGTAACCCAGGCGCGGCTCGATGGCGCGGCGGCACAGCAGCACTTTATCGCCCCATACCGGCAGGGTGCCCGCGACGATATTGGGGTTCTGATAGTGAATGGTCGAGCAGTGATCACACACGAAACGCAGGCGGGCGTCGCCTTCGGGAATGCGCTGGGTAACCGGTTTACCGCACTGGCTGCAGAAATTCATGCTGGGGTTCCTGGAAAGTGCGTCTATCTTGGCTTGGCTGGCAGGGCCCTGCAAGTTGTCGTTTAGCGACATGCCCCGGGTTTTGGGGTTGGGCGCCCGGCGGCTTTGGTGCATGATGCAAGGTAGCCAACAGACCGAGATGACTCATGCTGGACGAGCTACTTCGCCGGGTAAGCAATCACACACCCCACACGCTGGAAACCGACGGGCGTTTCCCCGAGGCCGCGGTGCTGGTGCCGATTACCCGCAGTGACGAACCTGAGCTGATCCTGACCCTGCGCGCCAGCGGCCTGTCGACCCATGGTGGCGAAGTGGCCTTTCCCGGCGGGCGCCGCGACCCCGAAGACCCGGACCTGATCTTCACCGCCCTGCGTGAAGCCGAAGAAGAAATCGGCCTGCCCCCCGGCCTGGTGGAGGTCATCGGCCCGCTGAGTCCGTTGATCTCCCTGCACGGCATCCGGGTCACGCCCTATGTGGGGGTGATCCCCGACTATGTCGAATACCTGGCCAACGATGCCGAGATTGCCGCCGTCTTCAGCGTGCCTTTGGATTTTTTCCGACAGGACCCGCGCGAACATACCCACCGCATCGATTACCAGGGCCGCAGTTGGTACGTGCCCAGTTATCGCTTCGGCGAATACAAGATCTGGGGCCTGACGGCAATCATGATCGTCGAGTTGATCAACCTGCTTTATGACGACGCCCAGATCAGCCTGCACCAGCCGCCCAAGAGCTTCATCAATACCTAAGCCGTCGTTTGAACGGCCAGCCGTGAGGGAACAGCATGAAATACCGTCTGGGCGATGCCCGCGTCGAGACCCATCCGCACAGCTGGGTGGCGCCGAATGCCACGCTGGTGGGCAAGGTCAAGCTGGAGGAGGGCGCCAATGTCTGGTTCAACGCGGTGCTGCGTGGCGACAACGAGCTGATCCTGATCGGCAAGAACAGCAACGTGCAGGACGGCAGCGTGATGCACACCGACATGGGCTACCCGCTGACCCTGGGCACCGGCGTGACCATCGGCCATAACGCCATGCTGCATGGCTGCACGGTCGACGATTACAGCCTGATCGGTATCAATGCGGTGATCCTCAACGGCGCCAAGATCGGCAAGCACTGCATCATCGGCGCCAACTCGTTGATCGGTGAAGGCAAGGAAATCCCCGATGGTTCCCTGGTGATGGGCTCGCCGGGCAAAGTGGTGCGTGAATTGACCGACGCACAGAAGCGGATGCTGGAAGCCAGCGCTGCGCACTATGTGCATAACGCCCAGCGTTACGCGCGGGATCTGGCAGAGCAGGAAGAATGAGTGCAGTTGAACGACCTGTTGCCTCGCCCTGCGTGAGTATTTGTGCGCTGGATGATGACGATATCTGCACCGGCTGCCAGCGCACCGTGGATGAGATTACGCGTTGGAGCCGCATGGACAACGCCGAGCGCCGGGTGGTGTTGGGCTTGTGTCATGAGCGGGCGGTGGCGGGTGGGTTGGTGTTTATGGCTTCTGGTAAATCCGGCGCCTGATGGATCGCCATCGGGGGCAAGCCCCCTCCCACATTTTGACCGCATTCCTACAGATTAAACGCGGTTAAGTGTGGGAGGGGGCTTGCCCCCGATGAGGTCCGCCCAGACGACATATTTCCAAATGTGAAGTACCCTGTGCCCCTTGTTCACAGGTCCCTCGCCCCATGCTCTTCCTGATCGCCTACATCAGCAGCGTCGTGCTGATCAACTTCGCCTTCTCCACCGCCCCGCACCTGGACGTCATCTGGTCGGCCTGGGGCGGCCTGGTGTTTATCCTGCGCGACATGGTGCAGACCCGCTTCGGCCATGGGGCGATCATCGCCATGCTGGCGGCGCTGGCATTGTCGTATATCACCTCCGATCCCTCCATCGCCCTGGCCAGCGCCACGGCATTCGCGGTGTCCGAGTGCATCGACTGGCTGGTATTCAGCATCACCAAGCGCCCGCTCCACGACCGCCTGTGGATAAGTTCGGCGCTGAGCATTCCCCTCGACACGTTTATCTTCTTCGGCCTGATCGGTGCGCTCACCCCTGCCGTGGTGGGCACTGCCTTGGCGTCGAAGTTCGCCGGGGTCACGGTGGTGTGGCTGATCATGGCCTGGCGCATCCGCAAGCGGGCCGTCGCCAACTGAGGCCAATTTTTACAGTTCATGTAAAATGCCGGCCTTTCTCCCCATGATCCGCTCCCCTGAGGACCTGAGATGACCCGAATCGGAACTCCATTGTCGCCAACCGCGACCCGCGTTTTGCTGTGTGGCTGCGGTGAGCTGGGCAAGGAAGTGGTGATTGAACTGCAACGCCTGGGCGTTGAAGTGATTGCCGTGGATCGCTACGCCAACGCGCCGGCCATGCAGGTTGCCCATCGCAGCCATGTGATCAACATGCTCGACGGTGCCGCCCTGCGTGCGGTGATCGAAGCGGAAAAACCGCACTTCATCGTGCCGGAAATCGAAGCCATCGCCACCGCCACCCTGGTGGAGCTGGAGGCCGAAGGCTTCACGGTGATCCCGACCGCCCGCGCCACGTCGCTGACCATGAACCGTGAGGGCATCCGTCGCCTGGCCGCCGAAGAGCTGGACCTGCCGACCTCGCCGTACCACTTCGCCGACACCTTCGAAGACTACAGCAAGGCCGTCCAGGACCTGGGCTTCCCCTGCGTGGTCAAGCCGGTGATGAGCTCGTCGGGCAAGGGCCAGAGCCTGCTGCGCAGCGTCGACGACGTGCAGAAAGCCTGGGACTACGCCCAGGAAGGCGGGCGTGCCGGTAAAGGCCGGGTGATCATCGAAGGCTTTATCGACTTCGACTACGAAATCACCCTGCTGACCGTCCGTCACATCGGCGGCACCACCTTCTGCGCGCCGGTCGGCCACCGTCAGGAGAAGGGCGACTACCAGGAATCCTGGCAGCCGCAAGCCATGAGCCCGGTTGCCCTGGCCGAGTCCGAGCGTGTGGCCAAGGCGGTGACCGAGGCGTTGGGCGGTCGTGGTTTGTTTGGCGTGGAGCTGTTCATCAAAGGCGATCAGGTGTGGTTCAGCGAAGTGTCGCCGCGCCCCCATGACACCGGCCTGGTGACCCTGATTTCCCAGGACCTGTCACAGTTTGCCCTGCATGCGCGCGCCATCCTCGGCCTGCCGATCCCGTTGATCCGTCAGTTCGGGCCTTCGGCTTCGGCGGTGATTCTGGTGGAAGGGCAGTCGACCCAGACCGCATTCGCCAACCTCGGCGCGGCCTTGAGTGAGCCGGACACGGCGTTGCGTCTGTTTGGCAAGCCGGAAGTGAATGGCCAGCGCCGCATGGGCGTGGCGTTGGCGCGGGATGAGTCGATTGAAGCGGCTCGGGCCAAGGCGACCCGTGCTGCCCAAGCGGTTGTGGTAGAGCTCTAAAAGCATCGGGGCAAATCCCCTCCCACACTCGAATGTGGGAGGGGGCTTGCCCCGATAGCTGTTTATCCGGCAACCCTGTTCAAATCATTATTCCGCGTCTCTTTCAGGCACAGCACCGCAATCAAGCTGAGCAACGCCGCCGCCGACACATACCCACCGACATAACTCAGCCCACCCATCGCCACCAGCTTGGTTGCGAAGAACGGTGCGGCCGAAGCACCCACGATCCCACCCAGGTTATACGCCGCCGAAGCCCCGGTATAACGCACGCGGGTCGGGAACAATTCCGGCAACAGCGCACCCATCGGCGCGAAGGTCACCCCCATCAGGAACAGCTCCAGGGCCAAAAACAGCGCTACGGCCCAGGTCGAACCGTGGGTCAGCAATGGCTCCATGGTGAAGCCCGACAGAATCGCCAGGACCGCGCCGACGATCAGCACCGGTTTGCGCCCGTAGCGATCACTGGCCAAGGCCGCCAACGGTGTGGCCAGGCCCATGAACAGCACTGCAAAGCACAGCAACCCCAGGAACGTCTCGCGGCTGTAGCCCAGGGTCGAAACGCCGTAGCTCAGGGAAAAGGCCGTGGTGATGTAGAACAGCGCGTAGCACACCACCATCGACGCGGCGCCCAGCAGGACCGGCAACCAATGCTGGCTGAACAGCTCCACCAGCGGCACTTTCACCGGGGCTTCCTTCGCCACGGCATTGGCGAACACCGGGGTTTCATGCAGCTTCAGGCGCGCATACAGGCCGACCATCACCAAGGCTGCGCTGAGGATGAACGGGATGCGCCAGCCCCAACTGCGGAACTGCTCGTCATTCAGGCTCATCGCCAGGATCAGGAACAAGCCGTTGGCCGCCAGGAACCCGATCGATGGGCCCAGTTGCGGGAACATGCCGAACCAGGCGCGCTTGCCTTTCGGTGCGTTCTCGGTGGCCAGCAACGCTGCACCGCCCCATTCCCCGCCAAGCCCCAGGCCTTGGCCGAAGCGCAGCACACACAACAGGATAGGTGCCCAGGCACCGATGCTGTCATAACCGGGCAGCAGGCCGATCAGCGTGGTGCACACGCCCATCAGCAGCAGCGAGGCCACCAGGGTCGACTTGCGGCCGATGCGGTCGCCGAAGTGGCCGAACAGCGCCGAGCCCAGAGGGCGGGCGATAAAGGCGATACCGAAGGTCAGGAACGACGCCAGCATCTGCGCGGTACCGGAAGTCTGCGGAAAGAACACCGGCCCGATCACCAGCGCGGCAGCCGTGGCATAGATATAGAAGTCGTAGAACTCGATGGCGGTGCCGACGATGCTCGCGGTGGCGACACGTGCGGTCGAGTTGGTCGGGGCGGCGGTCGCGGCCTCGTTATAGGTGGTGCTCATGGCGGTATCCCTGACGGTCATTGCGCGTTTGGACGCGGATTATTATTGGGTCGAACACCCTTGGATCAGGGTTGTGCGCGGGGCGGCTCGGGATGGGAGCGAACACCGGTCGGACATGGTAAAGCGGTGCCTGGACACGCTGAGTGCGGGTAGCACGCGGTCGGGCGGGGGCTTGGGTAAGCCGCAGGGATTATAGGAAGGGGTTTGGAATTACAACAAGTGACTGGATTGCGGTTTATCAGGAAGTCATGCGGCCACAGGCATGTGGCTGGTATGCCAGATCAGCACCTTGCTGACGCGGTTATCCTCGGTCTCGAGGATTTCCAGGCGGTAGCGGCCGATCTTCAGGCACACCGCGCAATCCGGAATGGTTTCCAGGGCCTCGGTGACCAGGCCGTTGAGGGTCTTGGGGCCGTCGCTGGGCAGGTGCCAGCCCAGGCTCTTGTTCAATTCGCGGATCGACGCGGCGCCGTCGATGATATAGCGGCCATCGGGCTGCGCTTCGATATGCGGGTTGTCCGCACTTTGCTCGTTTTCGAATTCGCCGACGATTTCTTCGAGAATATCTTCCAGGGTGACGATACCCAGGACTTCGCCGTATTCATCCACCACCATGCCCAGGCGCCGCTGCTGCTTGTGGAAGTTCAGCAATTGCAGTTGCAGGGGCGTGCTTTCCGGGACGAAGTAGGGTTCGTAGGAGGCCTCGAGCAAGGCTTCCTTGGTCAGGCTGGCGTCCGGCAGCAGATGCTGGATCAGCCGGGTGTTCAGTACGGCCTCGACCTGGTTGATGTCACTGTGGAACACCGGCAGGCGAGTGCGCGGGGAGGTGCGCAGTTGCTCGATGATTTCTTCGATCGAGTCATCCAGGTTGATACCGTCCACTTCGCTGCGGGGCACCAGGATGTCATTGACGGTGATGTTGTCCAGGGCGTGGATGCCCGGCATGCCAGGGGTACGACTGTCGTCGGCCTCGGGTTGCGGTTCATCGTCGTGGTCGGGCTGTGGCTCGTCGCTGTTTTTCACCACGCCGGGCTTGCGGGCAAACGGGCGCAGCAGCAACAGGCTGATGCCATTGAGCAGCCAGGCGGCGGGATAGAGGATTTTCAATGGCACGCCCAGCAGCGTGTTGCCGAAGCCCAGCACCGCTTGCGGATGCCGGGTTGCCAGGGCGCGGGGCAGGTAGTCGGCCAGGATCAGCAGGACGGCGCAGGAGATCAGCCAGCCGAGCCACGGGCCGTTCTGTGCCCAGGCATAAATCGCCAGCAGGGTGCAGAGGATGACCACGGCCGCACGGCACAGGCTGTTGCACAGGATCAGGCTGTGGCGCGGGAAACTCAGGCGGGCGGCAGCCTTGTCGCCCTGGCGCGTACCGGGGCGCAAGGCCAGCAGGTGTTGTTGTGCGGCTTCGATGGCGGTAAACAGCGCCGCCCATAACACCAGCAAGGCGATTACCGCGAGCATCGGCCCCAGGGGCAAGTTGTCCATTTTGGCTGCCCGTCAGATATGCAGGATGTATTCGCGAACCAGCTTGCTGCCGAAATAGGCCAGCATCAGCAGGCAGAAACCGGCCAGGGTCCAGCGAATCGCCTTGTGCCCGCGCCAGCCAAGGCGGTTGCGGCCCCACAGCAATACGCTGAACACCACCCAGGCCAGGCACGCCAGCAGGGTCTTGTGCACCAGGTGCTGGGCAAACAGGTTTTCGACGAACAGCCAACCGGAAATCAGCGACAGCGACAGCAGCGTCCAGCCGGCCCACAGGAAACCGAACAGCAGGCTTTCCATGGTTTGCAGCGGCGGGAAGTTCTTGATCAGTCCGGAAGGGTGCTTGTGCTTGAGCTGGTGGTCCTGCAACAGCAGGAGCAAGGCCTGGAACACCGCGATGGTGAACATGCCGTAGGCCAGGATCGACAGCAGGATATGAGCGAGGATGCCTGGCTCTTCATCGATCACCTGCACCGTGCCGGTGGGGGCGAACTGCGCGAGCAGCACCGTCAGTACGCCCAATGGGAAGAGCAGGACCAGCAGGTTCTCGACAGGAATCCGATAACAGGCCATCAGCGTCAGCGCAATCACCGCCGCGGCGATCAGGCTGGCGGCGCTGAAGAAGTCCAGGCCCAGGCCAACCGGCGTCATCAGGTGGGTGAACAGGCTCGCGGCATGGGCCAGCAGGGCGAGGACGCCAAGGCCGACCAGCAGGCGTTTGTCCGCCTTGGCGCCTTGGGCCAGACGAGAGCCCTGATAGAGGGTCGCAGCGGCATACAAGATGGCGGCGGCGAGGCTGGGTAGCAAACTGGGTGACAAGGGGAGCATAAATCCTGATAGACAAGCCCGAAAGGCGCTGAGTTTGGCACACACCTGCGCTCCACGAAAGACTCCAGGGCCAGACAGCGGGTGTGCATGGGCGCAGTCTTCGCTATAATCCGCGACCAGCCCACGCCGCAGGCTCGCCGAACGCTGTGTTTAATAGCGATTTACCACAGCCTGGGCCGCCATTACCTCGGTCTACCAATGCATTTCGATGAATAGGGCCTGAAAGGATCGCGCATGTTTGAAAACCTGACTGACCGTCTCTCGCAGACGCTGCGCCATGTAACCGGCAAGGCCAAGCTGACCGAGGACAATATTAAAGACACCCTGCGCGAAGTGCGCATGGCGTTGCTGGAAGCCGACGTCGCCTTGCCTGTGGTCAAGGACTTCGTCAACTCGGTCAAGGAGCGCGCGGTCGGCACTGAAGTGTCCCGCAGCCTGACCCCGGGCCAGGCCTTTGTGAAGATCGTCCAGGCCGAACTCGAAAGCCTGATGGGCGCGGCCAACGAAGATTTGAACCTCAGTGCCGTGCCACCGGCCGTCGTGCTGATGGCCGGTCTGCAAGGTGCGGGCAAGACCACCACCGCCGGCAAGCTGGCGCGCTTCCTTAAAGAGCGCAAGAAGAAGTCCGTGATGGTGGTGTCGGCCGACGTGTACCGTCCGGCGGCCATCAAGCAGCTGGAAATGCTCGCGGGCGAAGTGGGCGTGACCTTCTTCCCGTCCGACCTGAGCCAGAAGCCGGTCGACATCGCCAACGCTGCTATTAAAGAAGCAAGGCTCAAGTTCATCGACGTGGTCATCGTCGATACCGCCGGTCGCCTGCACATCGATGAAGAGATGATGGGCGAGATCAAGGCGCTGCATGCCGCGATCAACCCGGTCGAGACGCTGTTCGTGGTCGATGCCATGACCGGCCAGGATGCGGCCAACACCGCCAAGGCCTTCGGCGACGCGCTGCCGCTGACCGGCGTGATCCTCACCAAGGTCGACGGCGACGCCCGTGGCGGTGCCGCGCTGTCGGTGCGTGCCATCACCGGCAAGCCGATCAAGTTCATCGGTATGGGCGAGAAGAGCGAAGCGCTCGAGCCGTTCCACCCTGAGCGTATCGCGTCGCGTATCCTCGGCATGGGTGACGTGCTCAGCCTGATCGAGCAGGCCGAAGCGACGCTCGACAAGGACAAAGCCGATAAGCTTGCGAAAAAGTTGAAGAAGGGCAAAGGCTTCGACCTCGAAGACTTCCGCGACCAGCTGCAACAAATGAAGAACATGGGCGGCCTCGGCGGCCTGATGGACAAGCTGCCGAACATCGGCGGCGTGAACCTGGCGCAAATGGGCAATGCCCAGGGCGCGGCAGAGAAGCAGTTCAAGCAGATGGAAGCCATCATCAACTCCATGACCCCGGCCGAGCGCCGCGACCCTGAGCTGATCAGCGGTTCGCGCA
>Ga0208898_1000115_pt1 | contig 73651 bp, 91 predicted proteins | sample VirMetDEL_Mar_4_FD_184513 | JGI IMG/M metagenome (GOLD analysis project Ga0208898, IMG submission 184513) | Aqueous microbial communities from the Delaware River and Bay under freshwater to marine salinity gradient to study organic matter... | ecosystem: Environmental > Aquatic > Marine >... | reverse complement strand
TTTTCTCAAATAAAGATTTTTGCTTGTTATTCTTAAAACAGTGCCTACATTTGAGGAGTAATAACAAACAACAAAAACCACAAACCATCAAAACCGCCTAACCATGGAACAGGTAAAGAATGTCCGAGAAGTAACAGTTTTTAATGTCCCTACAAAAATGAGCGCGGCACTACTCACCAGGGCGAAGGCAGGGGATCTTGGCACCTTCGCAACAGGTAAACCCGTAGCCGTTCGCAAATACGGAAGAGACGAGAGCGAAAAGTTAACATTTATTCTTTTCGAGACGGAGCGAGGACAAGAAGAGATTTTCATGTCCCGTTTTGAATGCCTTGTTGATGCGCGGGACGCGACCGTTAAAACCGTAGAAATCCGCAAGTAATCCCAAACCACAAACCATGAAAAAGCAGCTCTTAAAATTTGCCATGATCGTTTTGTTTCAGGTGTCTCTATTGGCGCTCTTGTTTTCAAACGCATTGATGAATTTTTAACCACAAACCAAAAACCAAAAACCATGAAAACCACAATCACCACTACCGACCACAATGCTCAGGCTGAAGCCTTTCTCAGAAATTCAGGCGTAAAAATGTCCGTCAGTTATTTCGGATACGGCCCACACTTCGCAGGGGATACCGATAGCCGGCACCGCTACCGGGTAACCTTCAGCAGGAACGGCAAGCGCATGCGGGTAATGTTTGGGCAGTCCATTGCGGCAGGAGCAACCGAGCCGAGCGCTTACGATGTTCTATCATGCCTACAGAAGTACGATGTGGGCACATTTGATGACTTTTGCCATGAGTTCGGCTACTCCGAGGACAGCCGGAATTCCGAGCGAATTTATAAGGACATACTAAGAGAGTGCGAAGGCATCGCGCGAGTATTTCCGCAAGATGATAACAGCGTTGAAGCCTTCAGAGAAATTCAATAACAACGTTTCACCCTTTCAAAGTTTAACCCGGCCACAAGGCCGCAACATTAAAAGCCATGAAAAAAGAGACCACCATTAACAACGGCAGAACGGTATTCAAGGACGACCGCACCCCTGAGCAGATGGAAACACATACCGTTTTGATAACGGCCACTGACAAATTCATGTCAGGATGGGGAGGAGCCTCAAACGGCCTTAGCAAATGTGCATGGGCAGTTGAACGCAAGAATTGGCGTAAAATGTTGGAATGGGTCGAGAACCGTTCCGACATGAAATATATAAACGTAAATTTCACAGGTAATTGGAGGCCGCGAAACGCTGCACACGTCCATATCTACGTAGCGAGCAAAGGCGACCATCCAGCGCTAAGAGACTGAGAAAGGACAGCCCCGACCGGAGGACCGGACAAAATCCCGAGCGATACGGGACCGGGGCGCAGTAATGAGTAACTAACCACTAACCACAAACCACAACAACATGAAAACAGAAGTAATAACCCGCGAAATCTTCACCTTCGAGGAGCTTTCTGAAGATGCCAAGCAAAGGGCCATTGACAACCTGAGAGAGATAAATGTTAATTACGAATGGTGGGACATGACATATGACAACCTTCGTGAGCTTGCTGAGATGTGCAATATAGCCGGGTTTGACATTGAAGGGTTCGACCTTGACAGAGCTCAGTCAATAGCACTAAGTGGAAGCGTTGACTACGCTGATCTTCAGTCCTTCGCAAGACAGCCCATAAAAGAGGATGGATATAAGCTACTTGATGAGCTGCACAAATTCGCGAAATCGGCACTGATTAAAAATCTTTGTCCGGCCATGAGGACGGTAATAGCGACCACGTACGCCCATGGATACCGATTTGAAACAGGAGCAAGTTACGAGCGGACCCGATACGGGTGCACGGATGATACCCGCGTAGAAACAGAAGCCAACTATGAAGGAACGTCCGAATTAATGGTCGAACAAACGGAGGAGTGTGCAGAGGCCTGTTCTGAATTTTTGGAGGAGTTCAAAAACCTTGCTTTCAAAATGCTTTCTGATGAATTCGATTACCTGTATTCAGATGAAGCAGTGAGAGAAGCCATCGAGGCCAACGACTACGAATTTTTGGAAAACGGGGAGCTTGCATAAAAATACAGCCCGGCACCCGATAACGGACACCCGCGAAACGGTGCCGGGCCAATACCACTACCAACAAAGAACCAACAAACAGCCACACCATGAATGTCAATTCAATCAAAATAGGGGACACTCTTAAACACCCATACTTCAGCTTAAGCGGGATAGTCACCGAAATCGGGGAACCTGAAAGCACAGGACAAGGAACAGACTTTAAACCCGTGAAACTGAAACCACTGAAAGGTTCAGGCCCGGACTATAATGAGTGCATCACCTCATTTACCCTTACGTTTCACGAAGACGAAAACGGGGATTATACACATCAAGGACTCTTGAAAGTCAACTGATAACCACCAACAACGCTACACCATGAAAGCAACAGTCAAGACCATTAAAGGAACACCGGGAACGGCAGTCTTCAATGCCAACCTGAGAAGCTACGCAGCCGACAACCTGAAGGGATACAGGCAGCTCAAATTCAACGAGACACTGAAGGGCAAACAGGCCGCACACGTTGTCCATATCAAAGGACGATACTTCAGGGGCGAATGGTCGGGATACGTTTCACAGGTCGTGACCACCTTTTACAAGTAAACAACAACCGGGCAGCCGCCCATAAAAACCACAACCAACAATGAAAAAAGTAAGAGCAATTTTCGACAACGGAGGACAAACATTCGACCGCTACACCGTCATCTTTTCGGATGGGGAAATGATAGGGGCAAGTGAACATCCGTTCAGCCCGGCCGGGTTCGGTCAACATACGGGCAACCTGATCGACAACTACCAACGGAATGCATGGGGAGGACGGGGAACAGACCGACCGACCAACAAGCGAGAAATCAACCGATGGATAACGGTAGACATTCAGAACTTCAAAAAGAGCAGGAACATAGGCAAGCTCATAAAGTTCGAGCAATTACCGGAGGACGTGCAAAAATTCGTTCAACAGGAATTAACGGAGTGAACACCATGAAAACAACAGCCGCAACCACAGCCCTACTGTTAGCCCTTGCCGTGACATCCGCACAGGCACAGACACAGGAACCGACAACGGCCCCACCGGACAGCACAACAGGCAGTTCCATCCGTTGGGAAGGTCGCAAGTTCGAGCCCATCTACCAAACACCGAGCGGAGGCCTGTTCCTTGCGAGGACCAACAGGCAGGGGATCTATTATCGGAAATTCATCAAAGACGAACCAACAACCAACAAGCCATGAGTGAAATCAGAGTTCAACAAACAAACGAGAAAATCGGATACCCTGAAGGGAAGATATTTTGGGAACCATTGAAAGGCTGGACAAGCCAATTAATGAAAAACCTTTACAAGCAAGGCTACAGGGCCTGCAAATCCGGGTCCGCTCACATCCTGAAAGACAAGCAGGGCACAGAAGTTTGCAAAGGTTATTCATGGGAGGGCTTGTTACTTGAAGCCGCCCTGATAATGAGATGACCAACCAACAACGCCAACAAGCCATGAAGACAATAGACGGCAGCAGACAATGGACGGTGACACCCGCCCCGGAATCCCCGGAGGACCACCGAACGGACACCCAGTTAATGGAACAGCTCAACACGGACTATTTCAGGGAACACGGAAAGACGGTCCGGGCATTGTGCGAATCAATGGGCCTAACATTCATAGGAAGTTGGGGCGCATCTATCCAACGCCCGTCCAACAACAGGAACAGGCCCTTTGGCCGGATACCGTTCACGGGCCAACACCCGGACGGACGGCGAGAGGAGTTTTTTTTGATCGTACGCATAAAGACCAACAAGCCATGACCACCACCAGACAGACATTCCACATCTACAATCGAAGAGGATGCCTACTTGCTATGCACGTATGCGAGACAACCGAACAGGCACAGGCAGCGGCCCAGTCCAAATATCCCAATAGGCAAACATTCGTTAGACCATCGGGCAGCAGATGGGCAACGTAAGTAAATGACATTGCGCGAAAATTTTTTTTCTTTAGCTTAAAAGAATTTCCTTGCATATCTTAAAAGAATAACTACCTTTGGCAGCACATAACACAACCAACCAACAACCACAAACCATGAAAGCCAACACCTACAAAATGAGAGCCGAAGGGGCATGGGACGTTGCCCGCTTCATCGGGGCAACAGCCGGACAGCTCTCAAAATTCAAGATGGAAACCATAGGCCACGGCCCGGACGTGACACTTGAATTTACCACCGTTCACTCGCGAGCCAACATTCAGAAAGCTCTTTCAATGTTAGACGATGCTCATGTGATGAGCCAAACATTGGCCCTCAAACGGGACTACACAGGCGAGCGCATTTAACCAATTCAACCAACAACCACAACGCCATGAACCACTACACAGGCACAGACTATCTGATTGACAACGAGAATGGGACATTCGGAACCGAGAACGACTACGGAGTAATTGAGGACGGACTGACATTTGAACAGGCAAAGGAGCGTTCCTTAAAGTACAAACTTGGATATTCCGACCTCCTTGTTGACTGCCAGACATTTGACGACTACAAAACAATCGGTTCAGAGATTCAGCGAATGCGAAGGCTTTACAACACAATAAAAGAGCGGTCAAAGTATCTCAAGAGAGCATTAACACCTGAACAGGCCGCCATCGCAGAGGCTTACAACTTTTAATGAACCAACAACCACAAACCATGAAAAAGGAAAACTTCGAGAAACTCATTCAGGCAGTAACAGGCCGTCCTCTTGAGATTATCACAGAGGACAACGAGATCCAACTGCAAACAGAGTATTGCATAGCTCACAGGAACATAGAGGGCACTGACAACTATGTTCGATTTTATTGGAAAACACCAAAGAAACAAGACAACATCATGCGATCATTCATTACCGCCTTTGCGTCAAAGTACACGCAGCCGAACCCGGCCAAATACGGACCGAACGACTGGAATCCCGACCGCAAGACATGGGACCAGATGACCGGCAGGGAGCGAACTATGGCCTATTACCACCACAGGAGCTATATGTACACCAAGGAGCAACTACTCAAACAGGTAGAAGCCAACTTCGGTACACCTCAAATGGGAACCGCCATGATGCGCTACGGTTTCTACCTTACAGACTACGGGTTTGGAACCTTCGTCTTGTTCGGAGGGCAGCACGTTGAGAAGGCTGTTATGAGGATGCGCGAGTATCTGAAATTGGAAAACATCCCTTACCGGAACGAGCTTTCGGACGCAAGATGGGTGCTCCGTTTTGTCCTCAACATGGGGCGACCGATACACGAGAAGATCCTGACCAAGTTTAACGCAACAATCAATTAACCCGGCCAACAGGCCACAAACCAAACGGTCATGAAGACTACAGCCAACATTCACCCCCACAACGAGGCCGCTATCAAGAGCCTTGTTCAAGACGACATCCCACATAGCAGCATTCACGGGCAACGCCTTGCAGCCCTTCATAGGTTGATACAGATAAAAGGCCAGCCGATAACATCGGAGGACTATCTGAACGGGCACAGAGCCATGAAACTACCATCGGGCGACATGATAGCCATCATTCACAACCCAGCAAGGCCCGGAAACTTTTTCCCGTGCCAAATCAAGTCAGTCATACTTTCTGAACTGACAACGCCATGAGCCAACACCTAAGACCCACATCGACCCGCATACGGACACCCTCCGGAGCTATCCGATACAGGCCAACAATAGTGGACATCACGAACAGGCCACACCGCAAGACTTACGTGGGAACGCCACAGATAAGGGCAGGGACAGCGAAAGCCATCGCGGATGCCTATGTATCGGCCAACAAGTAGAAAGCCCGTTAGAGGGCCGGAAATCAAGTCAACCAACAATCAAGCACTTAAAAGCAACCACGACATGAATCAGCAACAATTAGCCACCGAGATTAAGGCCGCGACAGGGGCCACCTACTCAATTCAGGGATGGAATATCTACCTGAAATCATCAGAGGACATTGCCGAAAAGGTGGTTTCCATACTCAATGACCTTAACGAGAAGCACGACATGGGATATAAGCGATTCGGGAAGGTGAAAAAAGATTCGGGTAGGGTATTGATAACGTCCGTTCCATTCGGTATTGCCCTGACCATCAATTAACCAACACAAGCCAATTCAACCAACAGTCAACACTTAAAAGCAACCACGACATGAGAGTAATTAAAAGAGCGAATTTGCCGACATCACTCAATTTGAACGGGAAGACCTACAAACGGGGAACCAAAACAACCAACAGCGTAATTGTGGAAGTTTTGCGCGGCAAGATGAAAAAAGTTGAAGACTTGCGCGGTAAGCCATATCAACCGAGAGTTCACTACTTCAACCCATCAAGCCATGAATGAAGCAGTGATAGACCTCTTTATATCTATTCTTATCCGCAAACACAAGCCATTAAGACACAGGATAGGAATACATGAAAATTCATATTGTCTCGTCAGGTCACATCCTAAAGGCGATGATGTTCTCATGGCGAAAACCATTACCGACCCCATTCAATTCAAAGAAGAGGTGGAGAACATCGCAAAGATTTTCAACGCAACCATCATTGAAGAAACAACCACTAAACACCAACACCATGAACAACAACAGCAGAACACTTGACTACGCATGCAACAACGGACTGTTTGCCGTAGAGACAACATCCGAAGCCAACGGATACCCGGCCAACTTGCGCCAAGCCCTCACATTCGACACCATTACAGACCTTTTAGTTTGCTCCGATGAACTGACCAAATCAGGGCATTCCGTCACGGAGCTTTTGCTCCACAAGCGGGACGGCTGGCAGCTTTGGCACAGGAGAGCCACAAGTATCGACCATAGAATGTTCCGAAAGGCAACAGACAGCGAATCTGTTTTGGAGGTCAACATATCCGATGATGACAACGAGGTGGCTTTCGACCTGATTGCACAGGGCCGGACATTCACCGACCTCGAGGAGATGAGAAGGGCAATCGATAACGTGGAAACCTTCAAAGACGAACTGGAGAACATCCTCTCAGAAGTTGAGGACAAGGGACTGACAGAGGCCACCGTGTTCTATGACCCAAACAACTACGCTATCAGGTATTGGGCCGACAACGAGACCATAGGATACAGCCATGACACCCACACCTACCAAGTGGCCCTGATGGTGGACTGGAAAGAAGAGGACGAGGAGGACAACGATTGACAGACATGGTTGACACGCTACGCGGTTGACCGGGGCGGGACAACGGTTGAGACACCCGCCCGAAACCACACCTTAACCAAACAACCCAAAAACAACCAACAATGAGAGCAGAAATCAATTTCACCCGAAAGGGCAACTACATCGGGCGCAGCGGACACGCCACCATGCACGGCCTTGATATACTGACAACGACCAACCAACGGAACGTTGTGCTGTCCCCTATAAACAGCCGAGGCCCAGCACAGTCAACATTCTACGAGATCCCCAAAGAAGACATACCCAACATCGTAGAGGCATTGACCAACGCAATGGGGCAGGACTGGCCGAGGTATTTCCACGTAGGAACAGAAGACGGTGTATCGTTAGGAGTCATCCGAGGGAAAGACAACGATGAACTCAACACCAAGCTCCAACAAGCGCTTCTCAATGGACTTGCAGCGGAGGCCGTCAAGTACGAGAAAGTTGACTTTAAGTTTTGGGAGAAGGAACATTCGACCGATGTTGAAGTGAGCTGGCTCCCGAACGGTAGCGGATTGGGCGACATCCTCAAACAGAAACGAATAGTAATCACCTACACATTCATGCAGCCATGAACCACGAACAGACAACCACCGCACAGGCACACCGAACAAGGTCCGAGGCCAAGTTCTCAGAGATGTTCTTTCGGGCAGCATCCCGCGCAAAAAGTATTCACCAACAATCCAAAAAACCAACAACCAACATGAAAAAACAACTTCTGACAATCGCAGCCGCAGTCGTAGTAACAGTTTCCACCGCATCGGGTCAGTGCGACCGGCTCACGACCGTGACCCACGACAAATTCACGGGAAAGAGCACCGCATCAGGTGCTGACTATATCGTGGTCAGCGAAGACGGCATCAATGGAGTGGCATTCCTGTTCGTTTACGGGGAAAAGTCGCTGATACTTTCGGGCAAGATCTACGGGCCGAGTGCCTGTATAGATGACAAGGCCAAGATCTACCTCCTGTTCACGGACGGTTCCAGATTGACAATCCCTAATCAGGGAAAATTCAACTGCGATCGGAACTTCAGCCACTTCTTCTTCAATCCGGAGCGGTCGGACATCCTCTCTCAGCTACGGACAAAGACCATCGAAGCGCTTCGGGCAGAGACCGCGAAAGGCTCCGTCACCGAGGACGTTCCGAGCGATAAGGCCAACGACATCAGGGAAACGATCAACTGCCTTCTGAAATAACCAACCAACCAACAAACAGAAAACATGAAAACATACGTGATAGTAAAACGAGAGTATCAGTACGGACTGGCCAAGAAACTTAACGCGATGGGCGTCAGCACCTCACAGGTGGTTGACACCGTGAAGGGAACCCTTGAAGATGCCGGTCGGGCATTGCTCGATAGGCTGCGTGACAACGAGCTTCGTGTAGATGGAGACACCTACTACACACAGGTCAAAGGCGAGTTCATTCCCGCATTCACAGTAGGACAGGACCACTGCGAGGTAGATGAACTGTGGTCCGAGTTCACTATTGCAGAAGCATAAGCATAAACCAACAATCCAAAAAACCAACAAAAGCCATGAAAAAGTACACCCTCAACATCCCCGCCAACACCCGTTCGACAACCCTCCGCGTGATTGCGGTAGCACTTCTGGGCATTGCCATGACAGCGGCCTCCGCCAACAATTCCACCGCACAGACCGTCACCGTCGACCAACACGGGAACCTCCACGAGAAGCCCCGACAGGTGGCCGTGACAGACAGCCTGACAGGCCGAACCTTCACAGACGCGAAGGGGAATGTCCACGATGTCTTCAAAGGAGCCAAGAACGCACTCTACATCGGAGTGATCTCCAAGAACGGGAACTACTATCGCAGGTACCTGAAAGTGGAGAATAATTAAAGGAGTTTTTTTTCGATCTCTAAAAAGTAACTACATTCGCAACCTAATAACAACGCAAGACATGGGACAGGGCAGAGAAACAGAATTGAGCAGGCTCAAGAGGCTTGCCAACGAGTGGCAGATAAAGTGCCGAATAGCAGACTCAAAAGAAGAGACACCCGATAGCGAACACACGGCAGAGCGCAACGGACACGCGGCATGGGTGCAATTCGTGGCAAGCAAGATGCAGCCCAACTGCCCGTACCCGAAGGGGTCTGTGCAAGAGGTTGCATGGAGAAGGGGCTGGAACAAGGGATAAAGCAATCAAAACCAACCGAAAAATGATCACTTTGAAAGACATCGACAAGGCCAACTTCGCAACGGCCATCGGCTACAACACGAAAGTGAACAAGCTGTGCAGGAGACTGTACAAGATGGTTCCAGAAGAGGGTGACGGGATAACACTCGTCTCCGCCCGCGTGGCCGTACCCAACACGACCCTCGGCCAGGTCGCTCGACTGGTGCAGGTGGAGGCATCCAAGAGAACGGCCTCTGTAGGGTATGATCGCGCAGAGGAACACTTCCTTGAGATCAAGGTCGGGGAGGCCGTTGTAGAGGTTTTTTGCATCGTAGAAAAGAATTGAGACATGTCAAAAGAACTCAACCAATTCGCAATAACGGTTTCCAAAGGGGCGGCCAACACAAGCCCCTCCGCAATCCTCTACATAAAGGAGGGCGCGGCTGAAGTCCTCCTCCAATACCCCCGACAGGAACTCATGTACATGACCGAGGAAGGGGACGAGGAGGACAAGGACGGGGAATACCCCGACAGGTACTTCGTTGCGGTCGTCCCCGAATCAAGCCCATTCGAGGGCCGGATAATGTCTCGCGATAAGAGGCGCAACGGGGCATACCGTTCGGCAGTACCGGCAGAGCTGTTCCCGATCGGCACCTACATCATGAGCCAACACCCGGAACACATTGACGGAGTGGACTGGTTTGAACTTACGCCCGAAAAATAGTCGTCCTATTAAAAGATTTCTTTTGCAGGACTTAAAATAAGTGTTACCTTTGGCGTCACGCACACGCACCCGATGAACAGCACAGCAGAAACATATAACCAAGGACAGATAGAAGATGCTCAGAAGGATATTTCCCGACTGACATCCGAGGTAGAGTATCTGACAGCGGCCCTTGCAGACATTCAAACAAAGTCGCATGGGGAGGTGGCTGTTCTGCGAACCCGCTTGAAGGAGCTGAAAGAGGAGTCTGATTCCGAGTCCGACATCAACGAGCTTCTGAGGATGAAGGACGAGATGAATGCCATCTGCTTTACCTTGCAGGAGAACGAGGCCGCGTATAATCGAATGAGACTACAGAGCGAGCACTTCTACAAGGAGTCCGAGAGGAAGCTGATAGAGAAGTTGTCTGAGGCAATGGCTGTGAACAGGGCGGAGGTCAAGGCAAAGCTGACCACGCTGGAGGTCCGCAAGATGCACATTGACGCGGCTGCCCTGTACGAGGACTTCAAGGGACTGAGGTTCGTTGCCAAGGAATCCGTTGAGGGAATCCAACAGAGGGTGGCCGTGTTGAGGAGAGATGAGGAGGTGTCCCGGATGAGGGAATCAAGTCACGCATAGAGCAATCAATCAAAACCAAACCATAAACCATAAACCCGCCTACAAGGCACAAAACCAAGAACCGATGAGCGCATTGAAAGTTCCATCAAGAAACAGTGAGGGCACCGCAGTCCTTGAGCATCCGTCCCGTTACAGGGTCTCCTTCAAAGGGGATACAGGGGAATTCGAGGTGTACGACAAGAGCACCAAAGAGAAACAGCGCATTTCGCACGACAAGTTCGTGTTCATGCCACTCATTCGCACCGCAGGGGCCTCCGGCTACTATCAACCCGCAAACATGGGGTACTGGTCGAACGAGATTCAGGACAGCCGCACCGACATCCTCGAAGTGAAGGGTAACGATGGGAGCACTTTCTGCAAGGGCCTCTGGAAGGAGATCAAAGAGCAGTGCAACGCCCGCAAGATCGAGTTTATCGGGAACCTGTACGCAGCAGTCAAGATCAGTGGCAATTATGAGATTGCCGTCATAGAACTGAAGACCACTTCTCTGGTCGCCTTCGGGGAGTTCGCCAAGAAGTTGGCATCGGAGAAGGGGAAATCCAATGCCATTTACAACGTGGCTGTAAGGGTTTCCGCACTCACCCCGAAGAAAAACGGAAGCGTGAACTATGTCGTGCCCACATTCACGGCACAAGAGGTGTCACCGCAGGGCATGGAGGCAAGTGGCAAACTCGCGGACACCTGCATAGCGTACCTCGAAGGGTACTTCTCAGAACAAGAGGAGGCTCAGGCAGCAGCACCCGCAGCGTCAGTCCCCGTCCAAGCACCCCAAGCAACGGCAGCCCCCGCGCAAGTACCCGCACAACAAGCCCCGCCACCGCCCATGGAGGAGGACCTTACAGCAATGTACGGAGAGGATCCCCTTGCGGGAGGCATCGACTTGGGAGGAGACGAATTGCCGTTCTGAGGATACTACACAGGGATGCGGCATTGGGTCACCGCTTGTAGCTACCATCCAAGCAAACTGCGCGGGGGAATTGAGTGGTCGGGTTCGACTCCCGGCATCCCTTCTACAATTAACCATCAAAAACCAATCTGACATGAGTATCACAATCGAACAAGTAGAAGAGTTCTTCTCCAACAGAGCCCTTGACGTGGCCGAGGGCATGGCCGACCCGATGGACGTCTATGCTGAACTTTCCCGCACAGAGAAACTGACCGAGGCTTTGAAGAAGGCCGTGAAGGAGGAGGCTATGGCGCAGGCACTTGAGCATGGGGCCGATAAGGAGAAGGTGGCCTACCATGGGCACACATTCGAGGTCAGAAAGGGCCGTTCCATGTACTCCTTCAAGCACATCGAGTCGTGGGCCAAGGCAGAGGAGGAGAAGAAGCGCATCGAGGAACTTGCAAAGATTGCCGCCAAGAAGAATGTGGAGGTGGCCGACACGGAGACAGGAGAGGTAATACCTCCCGCCCACGTCACCTACGCAGCGGACTCACTCATTGTATCACGCAATTAAGCCATGAAAGCGTTATTAGGATTCACTATCGGGATGGGGATGATTGGCGTAGTCTTCAATATGATTGATGGAAACACAATGGCTGCCGTATGGGCTTTTGCATCAACTCTGCTGCTCATAAGCCGTCTCGCAAGAGAATACAGAAATTGAACGAGTACAAGGCCAATCCTCTCCTGTTCATCAACACGTTCCTCCGCAGAGCGCACGAGCCGTATGTCTCAGAGGAGCAGTACATGAAGGTAGCGAAGGGGAAACCCAACGTGTATGACCTGAGATGGCAAGTGAGAGTGAGGAAGAATTTTTTCGACAACCAACAAGACAACAGTGGTCATGGCAGCCAAGAAAAAAGCTGAACAAGCAGAATCGGTAACGCAGGAATCCTTCGCTCTTACCGTGGTGAAGGTAGAACTTGACAAGAACATCCCTCAAGACCTGTGTAATGAGCTGACGGGGGCGTTCTTTCCGATATACCGGCAGATGCAAGACCTTGAGGCCGAGTACGAGGCCATAACAGGGGCAGATGTGACCGTACACACGAACAAGATCTCCAAACAGGCCCGCGAGTTGCGCCTCAAATACAAGTCCCTGCGAGGGGTCAAGGGATTGAAGGGCGTACACGAGGAAAAAAAGGAGTTTTACCGTAGCGTAGGTAGCGCGATTGACGCCCTCGAAAGGGAAGGTCGATTAGCGGCCCTCGCAAGGGAGGAGAAATTGGAAGAGATCGAGAAGTTCCACGAGAGGCAACTTCAAGAGACCCGAGCGGAGGAATTGCAGCCGTACCTCCTCGAAGGTCAGGAGATGCGTAAAGACCTCGGCACCATGAACGAGGACGATTGGGAAATCGTCTTCATGGGACAACGGACGAAGTTCCAAGAGGCGACAGAGAAGGAGGCCAAGAGAGAGTTGAGACGGAAGCGCATCGAAGAAGCCTCGAAATACGCCCTCTACATAGAGGACTTCGACAGCATCCAGTGGGAGGGTCTGCCGGAGAAAACCTACAACAGCCTCCTGAAAGAGGCCAAGGACGCGCACGAGGAAAGGGAAGCGGCAAGGTTAAAGGCTGAGGCCGAGGCCAAGAGACTCCAAGAGGAGGCTGATGCACGGGAGGCCGCGCACAAGGCAGAACTTGAAAAGAAGGCCGCAGAGGAGATTGAGAGACAGCGCAAGTTCAGTTCCAGAGTAGCGTCCGTCAAAGGGGGTGAGCTGAGAGAGGACGGCATCTACTACAAGGACAAGAGGATCTACACAATGAAGTCGCTGCAAGAGAAACCTGACGAGGATTTCGCCAAGTTCTTGCAGGCACACCTCGAACGATATAACGCAGATTTTCAAGCCGAGGCTGACAAGAAGGCCGCAGAGGAGGCCGCGAGAAAGGCTCAGATAGAGGAAGCGGCAAGGGTCGCAGCGGAGAACGCCCGCTTGCAGGCCGAGAAGGATGCCATCGAGAAGGCCCGCAAGGAGGCCGAGGAGAAGATGGCCGCGCAGAGAGCCGGGGCGGATGCCAAGAAATCGGCACCCGACAGGGATAAACTGAAGGAGTTCCGAGATGAGTTGGCCGGGTTGGGATACCCTGTGTGCAGCACCGAGTCAGGGAGGATTATTGTGGAAAATTTGCAGAAGCACATTGCGAAGGCCGTAGAGTACATTGATAGGAACATTTGAAAAGATTTGAGCAGATGAACACCTACTCCTTCAGCAGACTCACATCGTGGCACACCTGCAAGGGTGCATGGAAGAGGAACTACATCTTGGAAGACAAGGGGGAGAATAATTGGTTCTCCCGTTTCGGCTCCCTCGGTCACCTCGTCTTTGAAAAGGTGGACAGGAAAGAGATAGCCCCCGAACAAGCACTTCAAGAGTGGACCTCAAGATACAAGGAAGCGGTACTTCTCGGTGCGGACACGCATGAGGTTCCTTGGATGATGAAGCGGTATAAAGGGGCTTGCGATTTCTTTTCGGGATTCACAGGGTGGCGCACCGATCCTGTATGGATTGAGGAACACATTGACATTGACAGGGGGACTTTCAGATTCCAAGGCTACGTTGACCGCCTCAGCATCCTCCCGAGCGGGGACTACTCAATGCAGGACTACAAGAGCTCAAAGAGGTACGAGGGGAAAGAATTGAAGGAAAAGGCCCGGCAGATGTACCTCTACTCGGCAGCCGTGAATGAGCGCTTCGGGGTGTTCCCGAAGAATCTCATCTTCTTCCACTTCTTTCAGAACATCCCCGTCATAATCCCATTCAAAATGGACGACTACTGGGAGGCATGGGATTGGGCCGCGAGGACAGTGGCTGAGATAGAGGCTTACGAAGACGACTACCCGCTGACCGATAACGGGTACTTCTGCAAGGCCATCTGCAATTACAGGAACGATTGCCCCGTAGCGGCACAAAGCAAAAAAAACTGACATGAGCACCTCGCCAAGAACCATCTTTAATATGCCCTTTCCCCATGCCTTCTTTCGTGGGGGCATGATGGAGGTCATGCTTGCGGAAGTGTCCCTTGAAGGAGAGGGAGGGGACAGGCTTGTGACGGTGACATTCTCGGGATCCTCGCAAAAGGACTCCTACAAGGACAGGTTCTCAATCACATCATCCCTTGCGAACATGGCGTCCCTCTCAAAGCTGCTCCATGCGAATTGCCCGACAGCGGCCATCTACGGTACCTCCGAATGGGCCGTGGCGACAGAGACCCAAGAAGGAAACCTGCTGCTGTGTCTCAATCAGGAGGCCAAGATGGTGATGATCGAGGAGGATGAAGTGGCATTCACCCTTGACTTCTTCTCTCTCCCTGGACTCCGCTTTCACGATGCCACGCCAAGGCACGATTCAGGACGCCCCTGCATATCCCTGAATTGGGATGACTCCGCGAAGGTTCAGAACAGGGACGCCCGACTGTGGGAATGGAGGGGAGGCCACAACAAGAGCGACCTGATAGGGGCATTGGCAGAGTGCCCATGGGTGATGTTCGAGAATGTGATACTTTGAAAGAGCAATGACAGCGGCAAGACTCAAAGGACTGAATAAGCCAAAACTGACGTGCCTGCCGGTCGGGACCAAATGGAGAACCTACGATGGACATGAGTACGAGATCACAGGAGTGTACACCGTATTCGGCAAGAACGGGTATCACGTCAAAGAGGACGGAGAAAGAAAGCCGAGATGGGCCAATGCCAACGGATCCCCGAGATATGTTCCAGAGGAGGAAGTGAAGGAGCTCAGAGCGAAGAAAATTTGAAATACTGGCAAAAAAAATCCTTCTCACTTCATTCAATTAAAAGAAAATCCTTACATTTACACGCGCAAAAGCAACCGACATGGCAACAGGTACAATCGAGAAACAGGCCGCTTTCAGGTTCATCGAGCCGAAGCTGCCCTCCATCAGAGAGCGCATAAAGAGCCTCCTTTCCAAGTGCAACGGAAATGGACTCACTGCAAAGGAAATCTCCGCAGCGTTGTCCGTGAAAGCGAATACCATCACGGGCCGGATTGATGAACTCTGGGACGAGGGATTCCTCCACGGGGTATCTTCAAAGGGCATCGAGACGAGGTATCGCGTCACGGCACCCAAGGACGTGAACCGAGTGAAGGAGGCCCGTAGGAAGGAGAAGTTCCATGTGTGGCTCAGAAAAGGCCGCGAGAGGTACGGTGACGTGATCACTGACGAGGTGTGGAATGAGATGTTCAAGGTAGCAACGACTGAATTCAACTGAGATGAAAAAAAGACACGTTTACCTCGTTATTCAGGATGATAGACGTTACCCTTGCCGCGATCACAACGACACGCAGCGGCACATCTTAGGCGTTCACACCAGCGCGGCAAAGGCATATGCTCACCTCGAATCGTGCAAGCAGTCACGGCTTGACCTTGGATACATAGAGGTTCGGGATGAGGAATATAACCCCGATTTGCATGACGGAAAGAAGAGGGCGACATACCTGAGCCACTACAAGCACGGTTCGTCCGAGTTGATAATTGACAAAGTACAGGTTAGATGAAATACGCATACACCTACGTCCTCACATGCTGCGTGTGGCTACCGTGGTACACCGCGCCAAAGCCTCCACAGCCGACACCCGAACCCGAGTCCATTGGCGTGGTCTGCGAGTGTTGTCTTCCGGCTCAGGAACCCGATTGGGAGTGCGCGGATTGGCAGGCCAAGCACGGAAAAATCCCGGACTTCATCAAAAACGAGTTCAAGTAATCGCCTTAGCACCCACAAAAAAAACCGACATGACCCACAGACAAGAACAGCAGGAACATTTTGACCGGCTATGCCACCTCCGAGGGTTCGACCCCTTGAAGCGCATCGACAACAGCCACGCAAGAACCCGCCTAAAAAGGTCTGACGAGGTATGGTATGAAGGGAGGGCCTATCGGGTGATTGACGTGATGGGGAGTCCTAAACTGGAATTGATCAACAAGGTGAAGTAGAATGGAGGCAAAGCCAATCAGACCCAAGAAAAAGACCCCTCCATGGAAGCGGAGAAAGGTCTATGCGATGAGCCGATTCGAGGAGTACAAGAGACTCATGGCGTACACCCACCTCATTTACTCCATGGGGATAATCGAGAAGGAGCAGCCGGGAGTGGCCTTCAAGGTGCTTGCAGAAATAATCCTGAACACTGACGGATTGATCACCGAGGGAATGCTTGAGGAGTACAAGAAGAGAAACAAGAAGAAACTACGATAGGAGACATGGAGACAGAACTTCACTACATCACCGTCAAGACCTCCGAGGAGGACGGCTACACGGTGTGCATTCAGTACGAACCCGCGAGGATGACCCGTTCGAGGACTCACTTTCAGCCCGAGGAGTACGGAGAGGACAGGATCATCTCTATCACCCACGAGGACGGCACCGAACTGAAATCCAAAGAGGTCTCCGCTCTCGGTATCACCGATTACGACTTCAAGAACATCACTGAGATTGACCTTACACAAACACTTCAAACAGATCAGCAATGAAAATCATCATCAGAGTACTCTCTTCACCCTTCTTCTTCGGACTTTACCTTGTCCTTGGCTTGCACATCGCCCTGAAAGGAACCTACTGCTTTATACGCTACGGAGGCGAGATGCTGACCTACATGCAGGGAGACAAGGAAACCATTGCGAATATCTACAACGAACTCAAAGAGGGAAGGCCATGAGTCATGACTACACCTCATACCACGCCAAAGCCTCCCTCGACAATTCCATAGAAATACTCGAAACGGTATCCTCCAATCTGAGGCGCTATCTGGAGACCAAGGGAAGAACCCGCACGGATTTCCTGAAGTGGGTCAAGGCGCAGAAAATCAAAGGGGTGCCCCATTCAAGGATTGCCCGATGGCCGGGCATGGAAATGGAACCAGGCAGGGGTAACGTGGAGACGGATACGATTCGGGCCGTGTCCCTTGTAGCAGCCTACATGGGGAAGTCGCCAAAAGAGGTCATGTTCTCGAACATTCCTTTGGACAGCCTGTGAAGCATGATATTCAAATATCCCCACATGGATCCCGAGCAGCGGGCTCAGTTGCTGTGCGACTACACAGGATTTCAGAAAAGAGTTCCCGTTGTCGGTTGCCGCGAAGACAAGAAAAAGGAGCTCGTACCGATTACAGTAATGAAGGAAATGTGGGACGAGCTCACATCTTCATGCCAGCTTTCAGAGACGAGAAGGAACAACGCTTTTTTCTATATTGCAAGAGAAATGGGATACGGGTCGGGGCAAATCGAGAGGGTCGTTGAGGTGGGCATCAACAGAGACCTTGCCCTCGCTAACGGGAGGTCTCTGATGGAGTACAGCTATCAACTCAGCGAGGCGTGGGCCGCTATCGAAGAATCACTTAACAGGTAAATACAGAAGACATGACCAAGAACGAAATCCGCATCGCTCTTCTGAAGCACATTCAGCCGATTCCAGCCAAGAGCCTCGAAAAGGCCGTGGACGAAATCTACCTGAGTGTCCAAAAGGCCCTCGGCAAGGAGTCCAGAAAAAAGAACACCGAGTACGCAGACCTGAACGGGACCTACCACACGCACCCCAAGATGAATTCCAAGATACAGGAGTTCATCAAGGCAAGGAAGGAGGCCAAAAAGCCGATGACGAAGAGGGCCGTTGAAATGCTCCTCGACAAGTTCAAGAAAGGTGGCTTTACCATCGGAGAATGTATTGAGGCCATTGACGTGGCTATCTTGGGGAACTATCAGGGAGTATTCCCTAAGAAGCAGTTCAAGAGGGCCGCGCACGAAAACCCAGACCCGAAGATCATTGACTACACAGAAGGATTACCAACTCACAAAAAACCGACAACGACATGAATAAGGCTTGCGACATCCTTGAAATTGAGCGCCACAAACTGATTGTTTCCCAATCAAAATTATTACTTAAACTCTTGCAGGGGGATGATGCCAAGGCAATTGAAGACATTTTGATGCGTTCAAAATCTGAAATAGACAATCACAATAATTCAGCACGAACAATATGTGACATGACCAATATAGAAGACGGGAAATGGAGGTCAACGATTAAAAAGGTCATTATTGGTAAATTCACCAATTACTTTCGCGACAACAGGGCTCTTGGAAGTTATCCTTATGGGTGCGAAGCCTGCAATGATTCAGATGTACCGTGCATCGAGTGTCAAAAGGAGTTAGCCGAGTATCAAGCTAAGAGAGAAGTAGCTGAAAAAAAAAGAGATGCGTTTTCAAGGGCTTGCGAAAAGACCGTTTTCCCGGATGACCTTAAATTCAAATACATCATTCTTTGCCGAAGGTCTATGTGGCCGAATCAAACCCCACTTGAATTAGTCTTAAAAGAACTTATTCACACGGAAATCTTGTCAATTTTTCAGTCCCAAAATCAAGAACTAATCTCGACAACATGAAAGCCAAACTAACCGACTCGAAAAGCCTTTTGAAGTTCATCTTCAATCAAATGGAGAAGCTGGATAAAAATAAGATAAACCCCGATATTGCAAGGGCACAGGCGGCACTTGCGAGACAGGCAAACAATACCTTGCGCATCAGAATGGATGCCGAAAACAACGCTAAGACAAAATGAACATGAACTTCGATGATTTCCTCCGCAAGGAGGCCGACAAGAGTGGATTCCAATGGAATGACGTTTCAGAGTGGACTCCCGAACAGCTCGCCGCAATGTGGCACAAGGCGGGGCAATCCATCGTGGGGCCGTCCTACAAAGATGTTGACCCGAACCTCACACAAAACCTCGTGAAGTACCTCCTCCGTGATGAGTCCTTCGATGGGAACCTTGACAGGGGCATTCTGATAATAGGCAACAACGGGACAGGCAAGACCATCTACATGAAGATCCTACTCATGCTCCTCACCTATCTGCACTCCAAGCGGACGCCCTCTTACTCAGGGAAACAGATAGAGGCCAATATGAGGCTTCCAGAGGATGAGCAGGGAAGAATAGACGTGCAAAAGGCACTCCTTGCCCCGACATTCTACTTCGATGATCTCGGGGAGGAGCTTGACAGGGTGATGGTATATGGTACCTATGTGGAACTCGGAAAGGATGTCCTGACACAGCGCTACGAGGAGTTCACCTCCAAGGGCTCCCTTACATTCGCCACCTCGAACCTCAACATGAAACAGATAGAGGACAAGTACGGGTATCGAGTGGGAAGCCGCATGCACGAGATGTTCAATGTGTTCATCCGCAAGGGGGAGGACATGAGAAAAGGATTTGTGTGATGAGGGTGCTAAATCTGTATGCCGGTCTTGGAGGAAATAGAAAAGATTGGCAAGGAGTAAAGGTGACGGCTGTTGAAATGGAGCAGCAGATAGCTGACGCATACAAGCGCCTGTATCCTGATGACGAAGTAATAGTGGGAGACGCTCATAAATACCTGAAAGAAAACTTCCGACACTATGACTTCATTTGGAGCTCGCCACCGTGTCAAACTCATAGCAGAATGATGAAAGCCACCCGGCACGATGTCGCAGATTACCCCGATATGAAACTCTACCAGGAAATCATATTTCTTCAACACTTTTTCAAAGGAAAGTGGGTTGTGGAGAATGTTAAGCCCTACTATGAACCGCTTATCCGTCCAACCGTCAAAATGGGCAGGCACTACTTTTGGGCAAACTTCACTATTTGGCCCATTAAGATAGGCTCTCCAAAAAAGTTCATTACAGCCGGGACTACCGAAGAAACACAGGCATTGAAGGATTGGCTGGGCATTCAGTATGATGGCAACATCTACTACAAGAACAATCATTGCCCGGGACAAGTGTTACGAAACTGCGTCCACCCAAAAGTTGGAAACCACATACTCAATGAATCAACCCGAAACGGACTCTTCTAAATGACCACCCCCCGCAAGACCTCCTTCCCGGCAATCCCCTCCTTAGAACACGTTAAGGTTCCTCCCAACGCGGTCGAGTTGGAGGATGCCGTTCTTGGTGCCTGCCTATTGGATGCCGACGCGTTGTCCGAAGTCTCCTCCATTCTCCGGCCCGAGATGTTCTACAAGTTGGAGCACCAGATGGTGTTCTCTGCTATGATGTCCCTTGAATCCGAGGGGAATCCCGCAGACATCCTGACCGTGACACAGAGATTGAAAAAGGACGGGAACCTCTCCGTTGTCGGAGGGGCGCATTTCGTGTCAACCCTAACGGACAGGGTCGGTAGCGGTGCCAACGCGGAATACCACGCAAGGATCATCGCCCAGAAGTTCATTGCAAGGGAACTCATACGGGTGTCGGGAGACATCTACGCGCAGGCGTTCGATGACACGATAGACCCATTGGAACTCCTCGACAGGGCCAATGACGAGGTGGCCTCCATCGGGTCTGACGTTGTGGGAGATGCAGTGGAATCCAATCAAGACCTTCTTAGGCAGGTGATAGAGGACTCCGAGAGGACGGCCTCGGGGGGGAATGTCATCGGAACCCCCATCGGACTCCGCGAATTGGACATCAAAACAGGAGGCTTGCAGGAGGGCCACTTGGACATCCTTGCAGGAAGGCCCGGCATGGGCAAGAGCTCCTTCGCCATCTACGAGGCGTACAGGGTGGCGTTCTCGGAGAAGAAGACCGTGCTGTTCTTCTCATTGGAGATGCCCGCGAAGGAAATCATGCAGAAGATCCTTTCGATTCACACCGGCATCGACTCTTGGAAACTGAAGACAGGGAAGCTCGACCCCGAGCATTGGAACCGCATCAATGCCATGTCAGGGGAGATTATCAAGGCCCCCATCACAATAATCGACAACATCTCGGAGTGGTCCAAGGTCAGGACGAAATGTGTGAACTCCAACAAGAAGCAGCAGATAGGGCTTGTTTCCATTGATTACCTGCAACTCATACAGATTTCCAACAGGAAAGGCAACAGAGAGCAGGAAATAGGGGAAATCAGCAGGGGGTTGAAGCAACTTGCCAAGCACCTGAAATGCCCCATCCGTGCCCTCGCACAGCTATCGAGAGGAGTTGAGACAAGAGGTGGCAACAAGAAGCCTATGCTGAGTGATTTGAGGGAATCCGGCTCAATCGAACAGGACGCGGATAGTGTCACCTTCCTGTACCGCCCCGAGTATTACGGCATAGAGTTCTCCGAGGAGGGAAACCTCCCAACGAACGGCCTCTGCGAGGTCATCATTGCCAAGAACAGGGGAGGACTGACGGGAACGGTTCCCGTTCGGGTGAACCTCGCAACAAGCACCTTCGAGGGTTGGGAGGGAGGTTCCTTCAAGGCCCCGTCACCGCCACCCATTGAGGAGGTGCAGAGATGGAGCCCCATGCCGAGAAGCACCGAGTTCGATGACGATGACGGGAACCCTTTTTGAAAAAAAAATAATTTTAACAGAATAAAGTATATCCAAAAAGCGTTCCCTACATTTGAAGCCTCAAACAGGAATGTCAAAAAAAACCATCATGGCAAAAACAGCAGTAGTGAAAATCGAAGAGAACACCGAGGACACGTCCCTTCAGGGCATCCTCAATAGTTTGTCCCACAACGAGCGTCTTGATTGGCTCGAAACGAATGCCTTCTCCGTGAAGGATGAGGAGTATCATGCCCCGCTCTCTGCGGAGGAACTTGACGAGGTGAAGGGTTTTATCACTCAGCAGAACATCAAGTTGCAGGAATTGGAAGACAAGAAAAATAGGTTCATGGAGGAGCTCAACGCTGAGTTGAAGCCCGCCAAAGAGAAACTTGAAGTGGCCGTTCGCGAGGCGCGCTCAAATGAGCGTCAGGGCTTTGGTAAGGTGTACTACGTGCCGAACCACGAAGAGGGTATCACTTACAAGGTCACGGAAGGGAATCTTATCGTAGGCAGCCGCCCGATGCGTTCCGAGGAGCGTCAGATGAATCTCCTTGCCAAGGTGTAATGAAGTTGGTTCCTTTGGGGAGGTGGCGAAAGATAGACGCTATGTATCCTTTAGAGTTGACTGGTAACGTATGTACCTCATCAATGGGCGACAATCCACCGATAGGTTTGAGGGAAGACAACGTAGCAGATTACAGGAAAGGTGAGGAGCTTATGCTGAACCTCTAAACTTCAACTCGTGCAGGTATCAAATCCTGTCCTCCCCATCGGAATCACATTCAAGAGTAATTCAACAGTAAAACCAATTATCAGCCTCAAGAGGATTGCCAGTCAGGAACAGGCTGGAAGAGGATGACAAACGGGAACAGACCGCTTGCCAACGGAGAAGAAATCCGTGACACCTCGGAAAGACGGGTAATGGGGACATAGCTCAGTTGGTTAGAACGGTTGCTTTGCAAGCAATAGGTCGGGGGTTCAAGTCCCTCTGTCTCCACTAAAGCGCAACACGTGCAAACCGTGCCCTACCCGTATTTAATCGCGCGAGGCTCGTGGCTCAGAAACCACAAGCCGATTTTTTTTCGGCTTTCATGTCGAGAATCCAAAAACTTTCAATTAACTTTGTCTCAGCTTTTGGGAGGGAGCTAATTGAGATGTTGAAATAGGATTTTTAGAGCTCTACGCTCGGACCCGCCAACATGTCAACAGCTCCTTCCCAGAGTAAGCATAAGACGGGTCTTTTTTTTGCCCTGAACTGAGATGATGCAGGTGAAAGAGTACTGCACTACCAATGTTCGGGAACAGGACAAAGAACCGCAGCAGAATGAAGGAATACGGGGTCGGGATAGTAACGGCAGCCCATTTCATTCTGTGCTACTGTGGGATGCGTGAAGCAAACGGGGAGAGCAAGGAGAGAACCCCAAGCGCACAGGCGGCAGGAAAGCCTGGAAGTTCCTCTCGAGTCGTCTGACACTGCCTGTCAGCGATGTGGGCGATAGGGGGGATGGCTCCGTTTAGGAACATTTTTCAAAATCGACTTCCACGGCTCTCACAGGTGCGGAAACGCGCTTGGGAGGCGAAGCCGTGGGACTCCTGAAAGAATTCACCATTTAGGAATTACCCTTTACAAGGTATTTCCTAAAAAAGTATCCATTAAAGGGAATTTTATAGAAACACTTTTATAGGGATACTTTCATCTATTGCCCAAGCTATGCCTCAGAAATAGATCAAAGAAAGGATTTCCCAACCGAGGTATCTTTGCAGGGAACCCATTCAAGAACCTTGCAGCATGAACAGTAACGAGTACGAGATAGAGACAAGCCAGCCCGACCCCGAATCGGGAGCCTCTGAGCACGGCAAGGAGGCAACGTCCATCCCTAAGCTGATCCTCCCTGCACCGATACCCGTCAGGCCACCCAAGTATTCTCGGAATCAGTACGAGGAGGAACACAAGGAGTGGCTCAGAAAGAAGCGAGGGGAATCGGCATGGAGAACTGAGCAAAGGAGGAGATGGAAAGAGGGGTTTGCGGGATTGACGGGAATCCACTACTTCTACATTACCCAGATGCGGATAAAGGACGCGGAGGGAAATCCCATCCGGCCCATGTGGAGGGATGTGGACGAGGAAATCTTCCGAGAGTTCGAGCTGTGCTACAAGGACGAAATCGACTTCTACGTGTTCAAGAGACGTGAGGTGGGACTTTCATCCGTGTTCGGAGGTGCGATTCCATTGTACCTCCTCATCATGTACCCCAACAGCACCTCGCTAATGACCTCCGCTGACCTTACCCGCGTGAAGGACCTCATGGCGAACAAGCTCATTGCCCAGCACAGCTACCTTGAGGATTGGGTAAAGCCGAAAAGGAAGACCTACGACCCGCAGAAAGGGGCCACGTTCTTGGAGATTGACGAGGACGGCAACGAGACAGGGAACATGGCCGAGATTGTTTGCAGGCAGACATCGCAGGATAAGAAGGACGTGACCAACTTGGAGGGCGCAAGGGCCAAGTATGTGTTCCTTGACGAGCTCTTCCTTCACCCGTACCCCGAGGAGGTCCGCTCGTCAGCCCAATCGTGTCTCATGTCGGGCATGGAAAGAGTTGGGATCATGGTGGCGGGAGGTAGCGCGGGTGCCGTGTCGAGGCTCGGACTGAAACAGGCAAGGGAAATATCTCAGAAGGCATTGACGGGAAGCCTGAGAATGCTGTTTCTGTCGGGGGCGAAGGGGATAACAGCCGCAACGATACGAGATGAGAACGGAAAGAAGATAGGCACGGAGAACTTCTGCATAAACGGATGGTCGGACGTGGCGCGGGCAGAGGCATACATTAAATGGCAGAGAGCGATACTTGACCTGAGCCCCAACAAACAGGAACTCATCTCATTCACCAAGAGGTATCCGCTCACGCTCGAAGAGGTACTCACGTCAGACGATTTCGGGGTGATTCCAAGAGACATTGCCGAGCAGATACCCGCACAGGAACTCGAACTAAGAAGCAACCCAAGAAACCTCAAACGGGTCACGATAACATTCGAGAACGGGAAGCCAACTTTCAGGAACGACAGCAGAGGCGCGTGGCTCATCCTTGAACACCCGGTCGCTGGAGAGTACTACTGGATGGGAACGGACGCGATTCCCATGATGGCAAAGAAGGCTGAGGCCACAATAAACCCCGATGGAACGGAGCGGTCGATGCACTGCTCGGCCATTAAACGGAAAGGCACCAACAGCTACGTTGCCATATATCTCCGCAGGACATCCGATGTGGACCTCATATTCGATGAGATGTTCGCAGCTCAACAGGCATATAACAACTGCCAGAACATGATTGAGAGAAACTCCGCAGGACTCATCTACGATAGATACTCCCGTAGCGGAAACCTCAAATACCTCGCGTATCAACCAGAAGCGTTCGGCTCCAAGGGATTCAAGAAGGGAACCGTCAGGGGAGTACACAAGGACGGGCACAACTCGGAAAGGATCTACAACGCAGGGTTCGACTACTTCAGGGACAACATGCGCCTCGTTGACTTCCCTATCATCCTCGAACAGCTCAGAGTGTTCGGCTCAGAGAACACGGACGTGATTGACGCGATAATGATGTGCGAGGTGTTCCATAAGTATCAGGAGATCTCAGCAGGGGAACGCGCTGTCAGGGCCATGAAGCAGACCTACAAATACCAACCCTACATCACATACGAGAACGGGAACCGCGTAGTGAGACACAAGAAGGTGGCCGTCAATTCGGCAGGTCAAGTAATAGGCCCCCATCAAGGAATGACACCACTGACAGGATTATTGTGACTTGTAAAAAATTTATTTGCACAGGTTAAAAATTGTGCGTAGTTTTGAAGGCATGATCCAATCCACCTCCTGCACGGTGCATCCCTCAATAAGCCCCTCCGAGAATTATCTATCGGTGTTCCTCGGTGTGCATCAGTACAAAGACCAGTTCGGGGCTTATCCAGTGGCGGTCGTGAAGGACAAGAACGGGAGACTCATGCAGTGCAAGCTGTCGGCAGTGGAGGTAGAGGTTCCTTGGGGGATACCTTGCAGGGTCATCTACAAGGACACCGACTACACGACACTGTTCTTGGGCACGTTCGACTTCTCCGATGGAGAGAAATCCTATCCGGTGGCCGTTATCAGGAACCAGGATGGGAGGTTGCAGGCAATCCGTTTGGAGGCCGTTCACTTTCTCTCCTCCGTGTATCTCTTTGAAAGAAAAAAGAATGAACCATGAACCTCCCCGACACCCCATACAAGATAGGCTCCACCCGAATCCTCAACGAGGGCAAGAAGTGGTTTCTTTGCAGGGCCACCCCTCCGATACACAAAGGGTTCTGCTATGTGGTCTGGAAGAAAATCAAAGAAGTGCCCAATCAAACAGGAAAGTCGCAGCTTGAGTTTCAGTTTGGGTAACGTATTGGTATATGGTTAGTGCCGTGTAAATAGCACAGACCTTTGAATTAAGAACAGAAGTAATAATTAAATATTTTTAGAGCGTGGGCAAAATAAATAACTTATATACAGCAGAAGCATTATCATTTATGAAGGAAATGAATGATAACTCTGTTGACATAATAGTAACATCACCACCGTATAATTTAATGGGGCAATACTCTTGTAAATCACAAATGAACAGAAGTTTTACAAGTAAAAGGCTTGAAGATTGGTATGATGATAAAATGGATGAAAAAGAATACCAACAATGGCAAAAAGAATGTGTTAGGGAAATGGTTAGAATATGTAAAGGAAGTGTTTTTTACGTGCATCAAGTTAGATATGCTTGGGGTAGAAAAAACGAGTTTTACCACCCTATACATTGGTTAAATGAATTTGTTATATGGTCTGAAATAATTTGGAATAGAGGAAATGGTATAAGTGCTGCAAAAAGACCAACAATGGCTGACCAAAGGATTTATATGATTGGTAAACCTAAAGTTTGGAATAAGCCAAATTGCACAAGTGTTTGGGATATACCTTCTGTTAGAAATTCTAATCACGTTTGTCCATTTCCTGATGAATTAGTAGAAAGATGTTTAAATATGTGTAGTAATGAAGGCGATATTGTTTTTGACCCATTTGTAGGTATAGGAACAACAGCAAGAGTTGCTAAAAAAATGAATAGAAAATATATTGGTGTTGATATAAATGAAAATTATATAAACGAAGCTAAAACCAAATTGCTGACGTAGGAAACAAAAGAGCGTGGGCAAAAAATATTTAATTATGGGTAAAAAGGCACAAACGATTGAATTAAGCACGAACTTAGGCATTAACTATATACCGTGTTGTAAAATCGTTTTAATGTTTTACAACGTTTTCGGGCTTGGCGAAGGCGGGGATTTAACCACAAAAGTTTAATAGAATGACAGAAGATAATTTACATACAAAAGTTGATTTGGAAAACGGAAGCCCCGCTTTTGCCAAACCCGTGTTATACGCTGGGGCGGGTATCAAGGCAAACATTTCAATTTATAACGAGGACTGTTTGCAAGCATTAAAGGCAATGGCAGACAAACAATTTGATTTAGCCATAGTTGACCCACCTTACGGAATAGGAGCAGAAAACCACGCAGGCAATAAAGATAATGGATGGACACAATGGGCTAAAAAAGATTGGGATAAGGCAATACCAACGGCTGAATATTGGGAGCAACTTTTTAGGGTAAGCAAAAATCAAATTGTTTGGGGTGCAAATTATATGACGGAATACTTACCACCTAAAATGGGTTGGATTGTTTGGGATAAAGGGCAAAGGGATTTTAGCCTTGCTGACGGAGAACTTGCTTGGACTTCATTTGATAAAGCAATGAGGATATTTACTTACGCAAGAGCAAAAGCATTAAAGGAAGGTAAAATACATCCAACGCAAAAGCCGACTGATTTATACAAATGGCTTTTAGATAAGTATGCAAAGCAAGGCGATAAAATCCTTGACACCCATTTAGGAAGTGGAAGTATTGCCATTGCCTGCTGGGATATGGGTTACGACTTAACAGCCTATGAAGTTGATAAGGAGTATTACGATAATGCTTGCAAACGATTAGAAACGCATAAGTCTCAATTAACGCTATGGTAGCCCTTGCGTATAACTCTCCGATACACGAAAGTTTACTATGCAATGAAACACACAGTGTCAACAACATACGATTTAGTGTGGCAGATTAGTGGCGCGGAGCATTACAAGTTTACTTCTGATGGCATCTGCATAAATACCCGAACAGGAAAACGAATAAAGAAGACCCTTTGTGGCCGTTCTGTCGGGTATTGCATTTCGGGGAAATTCGTGTCGACCACTACGCTAAGGACACGACTTCAGCGAATCCCGAAAGAGATTTCCTGCCCGTTCTGACATCATTCCCTCCATTGCGTTCCCTTCCGTAGCTTTGTCCCCTACGGAGATAACTCAGCATGGACAACTACAAGCTACTTGACACGGAAGGCCCATCGCATCAGATGGAGACCCACCGCCCTAATGTCGTAGGCACGAAACGGGCCCTGAAAAAAGAACACAAGGGGATGCACGGCATGATTGCCAAGTACCTCCGCTTCATGGTCACGCAGTGGAACCTCGACTACAATACCCCTCTCTACTCCACGAGGAATCCCGGCCACATCCTTCACAGGTCTCCCGTAGAGGAGATGCTCCTCAATTACAAGTACTATCAGTCCCAGCAGGATGTTAACAGCTATGCCTACCTGACAGAAACCGCAGAGGGGGAGGAGCGTCCAGCCAAATTTACCCATGGTTCAGAGATCTATCAGGTGGTGCAGCACATGGTAGGCCCCGTTGTGAAGCACTTCGCAGGGACAACCATCACAATCGAATCCCTTGATCCCTCCGTGCAGTCCAAGCGGCAGGCCAAGGTCGCAATGCTTCAAGCCAAGAAACTCCTGCCAGACATCTTCAAGAGGTTCTCCGAAATGGGCGCCACGTTCATGCCTGAAGGAGCAACCGAGGCAAAGGACATGGACGGGGCTATTCAGGAGGCGCTGAGAAAACCAGCCCACAAGGTCGAGCGGTACGGCATGGACATCCTTACTCATGTCAACAACACCAACAGCGTAAAGGACTACATGCCCAAGCGTTTCAAGGATGTCGTCATTGGAAGGCATTGCGCAACGCACAGAACAGTATCCAATGGAAGAATCGTCCTCGAAAAGATTGACCCTTGGAACCTCATCTTCGACAGAGACAACTCAGATGACGACTACAACAGGTACGCCCTGTTCAAGGGATTCATCAGTTGGAAATCCCACGAGGAGATCATGCAGGCGTACACCCTCGGAAGCGATGCCGAGGAAGAACTCAAGAAGCTCTTCGACAGCAACAGGAGTGCAACACTGCCGGGACTCAACGGAGTGATGGGTAATGTCCCCCAATCTGGATTCTCTTGGCTGGAATCGGACGGACCCCGTAGAATAGCCTGTGTGACAGGATACTTCATCGCCACGATAAAGGAAGATGACGGGACATCCTATCAGACCATCTACGAGGGGACTTTGATAGGAAACACGGTGCTTGTCAACTTCGGGGAATCCAACAACATCAGCTACGACATAGCCCGACCTGAGTGGCCGGTCATGCCCATCCATATCTACAGCCCCGACACGATACTCGGAACGAACGTCTGTCCCGTGGACCGGTTCAGAGAAATGCAGGAGGACTTGGATGCGTTCAAGTACAAGATTCGGGAACACATCGACAGAGACCTCGGAAAGGGGTATGTGTTCTATGCGGATACAGCCGTTCCGAAAGACATCATTGAAGACCTCAAGAACTTCGGTGTAACAGTCATCAACAGGGCCGACCCCGAGGAACCCATCATCAACAACAACAGGATGGTGGACACAGTGGACATGACCCTTGACCCTAACGTGGCACAGTACATAGCCCTGCGAAAGGAGTTCAAAGCGGACATGGACAATGTGGTATCCCAATCGAACATCACGAGAGGGATGCAGCAGACGTACATCGGTGGAGGTACACAGCAGGCCACCGTTGCACAGGCCAGCAACGGCACCGTTTCTCTCATGTCGGGATTCTTCCAACACTTTGCCTTCATAGAGCAGGACATATTAAATACCGCCAAGACAATGCTCTTGGAGCCCAAGAACAGGGAAGAGGCGGAACTCATTCTCTCTGACGCAAGCGCAGATTTCTGGGAGGCCATGCAAGACCTCAATGTCATCGACATGCAGGTGCGTATCGAGATGGAGGACTTCATTGACGAGGAGCGCAGGGCAAGGTATCAGCAATATGCCCTCGCAATGGCACAGAACGCGAGAGAGACAGGGTTCACAATGCTCGATGCCATCAACATCGAGAACGCCCGCACAAGTCAGGAGTTGATGACCAAACTGAAAGAGTCCCTCGAACTGAAAGAACTGAAAGCCGAGCGCATGAGACAAGAAGACATGGCTATGCAGCAGCAGATGCAACAGATGCAGATGCAGCAGCAAGGTCAGATGTTCCAACTCGAAGAACAGAACAAGGCTCTTCGAGACCAGATCCGCAACGCGCCCAAGCACGAGGCCAATCAGATCAAACGCGAGGAGATGAACATGTCAAGGGACATGGTATTCGCCTCCGAAGCAGGAATGCCAGGAACAGAAGTGGAATAAAACCTCTTCTTTTACCCTTGTAAAGTATCCTCTTTTACCACTGTAAAGCATTGTATTTCAATGCGATAATTTTCTTGCGTATTTCGATTCTCTGTATATTTGAGGCGGCACTTTTGCCACTTAAAGACAACTACAAGAGAACCACCAAAAAGCAAGAAAATGGCAACCGAAGCAGCAGAAGTAATCGAGAAAAAGGAAGGCGCAGCAGCATCTCCCGAAGGCGGTACCCCAACTGGTGCCCAAGCTGGCGTTCAGCTTCCTGAATTCGACCTCGAACCCGAAGTGGAATCCGAGGTGGAGGCCGCTGTACTGGCAGCTCACACAGGCAAGGCCAAGGACCAGCTCGAAGCCGAGATAAATGCCGCAAAGGAGGCGAAAAAGAATGAGCTCATCGAGACCTACAAGCCGCTTCTCGACAAGGCCACCGAACTGAAGGCCCTTCCAGAAAACGAGGGAAAGACCGATGAGGAGCTTCTCGAAATAGCTCAAGCAGAGATTGAGAAAGGCAATTCTGACGGTGACGACACTCCAAAACTCGGGGAGGACTTCTTCGGTGTAGGTGTTAAGGCAGAGAGTAAGGATGCACAAGCAGGTGCCAAGCCTGCGGCTGAGTTCGTTGTCCCCGATGAGTACAAGCCTCAATGGGAACGCGCCAAGAAAATTACGGAAGACCCCCTTGCCGAAATCTATTTCAAAGCAAAGGAAGCGGGTCAGGTGAAGGACTTCATGGACCTTCTCGGGAAGATGACACCCGACCCCGACACCCTTTCACCCGAGCAGCTCAAGGAGATGCAGGTGAGGTCCTACGACCCGAACATCACTCCCGATGACCTTGACGAGGTCATGGAGGAGTTCAAAGAGAAAAAGACCTACCAAAAGAAAGAGGAGGTATCTCTCTTCGCAGCCCAAATGAGGCAGGCAAGGGAGAACGACCTCAAACTGCTGGAAGGCAATGTTACCTCCAAGGCAACAGCCTCGAAGGAGTCCACCGCAAAAGCTATCCAAGAAGCCGAGAAAGAGCTGAACGGAAGCTACAAGGGACAAACCTTCTATGGGGTTGAGGTCACGGAGGAAGTAGCCCAAAAGGTGCTCAACAAGATGCGTCAGAACGGGGTCAGCTTCACCCGCCCTGACGGAGCACCTGACGTTCAGAAGTCCATTCAAGCGACACTCCGAGAGGAGTACTTTCAAGACATGCTCCAAGCAGCGTTCGAGAGAGGACTCAAGACGGCCACCCGAAAAGAGGCCATCAAGCGGAGCAAGCCTCTGACGGGACTCAAGACGCGGGGAGGCATTCCGAGAACCCAGCAGAAGAACATCAGGGAAGAAATCTCTGAGATCATCAAGCAGAAAGTAAACGGAGGCCAAAAGAAGTAATGCAAACAGCCTAAAACCAAAAAACAATGGCACTTTCAATTCCAAGTCTGGCCAGTAACCTTCAAGTCCAAGCACTTGTTGACTGGAACGACATCAGCAAAGTCAAGTACCTCACGAGGTCTTCTTGCAAATTCCTTGAGGACATCGTAGCCCTCAATGTGAACATTCCCAACGCATCTCAGTCGATTGACGTACTTGAGTACCGCGAGAGCTTCCTTGATGACGACCGCATCGTGGCCGACATCACTCAGGTTACCGCAGGTGCCACAAGCGTCACCGTTGACCTTGCACCGTACAACGGCAACCCCGTTCAGTACATCCGCGTGAACACCCTTATGTTTGGCAACAACAAAGCCTTCCAAGGTCGCGTTGTTCAGGCCACCCCGGGCCAAATCGTTCTTGAGCCTCATGCAGGTGCTACTGTGGCACAGCTTGCGGGTTCCCTTGTCGTGGGTCAGCAGGTAAACGGTCGCGGTATTTTCGTACCGTATGCCAACTCATCCGGTGTGACAGGCATCAAGCGCGTTCCAGATTGGCAGGTGAACTACCTGACAACCATGCGTGAGGGCAACGACCACAACCGCGTTGATTTCCGCAAGGAGCGCGTCAAGTACGTGGGCAAGTATTGGGAGGACGCCCAAGTTCATTTCACCCTCGAGCGTTTCCTGAAGGACATCGAGTACGACATGATCTACGGTCTCCCGTCCTTTGACCCCACAAACGAGACCTCTACGAACGGAGGTGTCGATTGGGCAATCCGCAACAGAGGTGGTGTAGTGTTCGGTTTCTCAACACTTCCTGACCGCACAATGTTCCAAGATTGGCTCGACACGGTGGCGAACCAAAGGTCATACACTCAGAAGCCTCGGAAATTGTACATCGGTCGTGCGCTTTACGCTCACATTGTCAACAACTTCGGAGTAGGGTTCACTGAGCAACTGACCCTTATGCAGCCTACTAACGGTGTCATCGACCTGAATCCTGACATGATCAAGATAGGTGGTCACACTGTTGAATTGGTGTACGCCCCAGGTCTGTTCCAAGATCCTACCTACGACACCGCGCCCACTCAGATACCCGGTGCAACAGGTATGAAGAAGGAGTGGCAGGCGTACTTCATCGACCAAGACCCTGTTATGACTGTCGGAAGCGGTGAGGTTCCATCCATTCAGCGACTCCACTACGGAGAGAGCCCATTCTATGCCGTAGTCGGTAAGGGTATCGGTGATTTCCCTGTTGGAATGCCTGTCACGTCCGACATTGTTGCGGACAACTTCGGCCAGCCCATGGACATGCAGGACCGCACCACGATACAGTTCATGTATCACGGTGGCGTCAACATGACCACAGGCAAGTACTCAGGATGGTTCGGTGCCACCATCTAATCTCTCACATCCAAAAACTCAGAAAAAATGGATCAGATTTTTGTAATCAACACAGTACAGGCCGCAGCAGCGGACCTGTCAACACCGGGCCAAGGCAAGGTTCTCGTAACAGGGGACACCAAAGGCTTCATCCGCGAGGACGTGGACAGTATCTCGGTACTGCCACACAAAGCGGAGACGAGTCAGATTGTCGATGTGACAGCCACTGCTTCGCCTGCGGCAAACACCGAATACAGTTTTCGGATTGTGCAGAACGTGGACGAAGTGCAGGTGATTCGTGCTGTTCACTACAAGACAGGCGCAAGCGCTCCGAACGCATCCGCTTTTGGAACCGCCCTTGCAGCAGCAGCTCAGGCCGTTGCTGACGAAGGTGGTCTTCAAATCTCTGTAGCTGCCATCACAAGCGGCAATGGAGGGGTGAAAATCGAGGGTGCGTCAGGCTACCCGCTTGTAAGTGTTGTTCAGCAAAGCATCAACCTGACCGTAGCGGCAGGTCTTGTAACGACAGGAGGTGTAACACGGCCGATTATCAGCACAGGCAACCTCGCTGTTGTCAGCGGACTCACCTTAAAGTTTGGACAGAGCACAACGGCAGCCTTCGAGGTTGGCCAGACGCTTTATCTGAGCGGATGGAACTCGGCCTATGTCATTAACGGCAAGTCTGATGTCGAGGGAACATACGTGCGTGTTTCCGCTATCAGCGCGAACACCCACGTTGAGTTCATTGCTGAGTCTGTGTCAGGTACCATTGGAACGGCCACTACCGACCTGTCCATCATCCCGCAAGAGGCCGCAGGAACAGCCGCAGTATTGGCTGAGAGAGCAATCACAGGCGGTGGAAACCCCAACGTGAACATCGACAACACCGAGGTTTACCACGAGGTTGTAGTGTCAGGTGGGCAAAAAGCCGGTCAGTCCAAGCAACAGAAAGACCTCGCACCAATCGTGAAGAGGTACTTCATTGCCGACTCCGCTTCCATTGCTAACGCGAACGACCTCTTGGTGCGCTTTAAGCAGGTCAACAACTGGCTTGCGGCAGGTGGCTCATTCGACCCGCTCCTTCTCAGTTAAGGATAGGGATTGTCTTTCAAAGAAAGAGGAGAGCATTAAGTTGTTCTCCTCTTTTTTTATATACCTTTGCCAAAGTAATCAGTCAATCATCTTAATTACCAAAACAAAATGGCATCACAACAATCAATCATCAATGACCGGGACGTAATCCTTCGTATCGGCTACAATGGGGTCATCACAGGTACAACCGACAACCCCATCTGCCAAAACCTTGCAGCATCCAATCCTGACGGAACAGTAGATGTGCTTGTTGACGGGTGGAGAGTGACAACGGTGAAATACGACACTGACGAGGATAGGAAAAATGCGGCCACATTAAAATCTTTCGTCCTTAAGGTCACCCGCAGGTCTCCCAATGTTGTCATCAAGCGTCAGGACGGCCTGTCCGACACTCAAATCAAGCAAGTGGTCGGCCTGCTTGAGCGCTGCGGTGCGTTCCTCAATATGAATGACACCAATCAATGGGACCCCGTATTGGACCAAGCGGTAGGCCCCAACGCGAACCGTCCATGGTTCTATCAGGACATGACCAAGGCAAGGAAAGCGAAGATGAACTCCTCTATGGAAACCATCGCCATCAACGAAGCCCTTGTCGGAATGTACGATGACATCGCCAAGATGCGTGACGCTCTGTTCCTCATCGGTCAACGCCCCCTCACAAGCGACTCAGAGGAGGACCTGAAATTCGCCCTGTATCAGGAACTCATCGAAGGAAACAACTTCAACAGTCGCAAGAAGTTCCTTGAGATGTTCGTCCACAAAGGACTGTCCCCCGCGCAGCTTGATGCGAAAAAGTGGTTCGAGAAGGGCAGGTCATACGGACTCATCACAAACAACAGCGGAGTGTTCGTCTCTGGAACAGACAGGCTCGGTATGACCGAGGATGATGCCATCGAGTGCATCATGAACAGGGACGACATCCGAGGGTTCCTCATCAGTTCCATCAGTGCGAAGTCACACATGGAGGAGGATAAGAAGGCAGCAGCAGAGGTTATCCGCAAGGCCAACGGGGAGAATGTCTCTGAAGGCGTTGTTGATGAGCAGGTGGGAATCGCCTACATCAAGAACCTTGCGAAGGACAAAGCTATTGCGGTGAATCCCGGCCCGATGTTCGGCAAGTGCAAGACCCTTGCGGATGCTGTGAAGGTGTACAACGCGAAGCTGAAAGAGGCCAACCTTCCCAACCCTGTATTCCTCTCAGAGGAACTCGTGTTGGAGGAGATCAAAGCGAAATGACATGGAGCAGCAAGCCATAAACAACCGCGCCAGCGAGATTCAATCTCTGTTTGAGTCCGAGAATCTGTTTGTGACCACACTCAATACTCAAGGTTACCATGACCTGATCCCAAGGATAGGAGGGCAGTTTGCCCCGCTTTACGAAGCATTGGGGTTGGGCCACATAGAGGGGTCGAGAAAAAAGACCATCATGGGATATGATGGGTTCGGATTCTACGCATTTACCAACGCGACAGAAGAAGAGGCACCTTTATTCCATGAAAGGAACATGGTGTCTTCAAGGAAATTTGGAAAAGTGATCCCCGCAAAGGACTTCGACTATACCCACGCTCAGATTCTCTGCGAGAAGCACCGATACCAAGGATTCGCCCTGACACTTGCCAAAGCAGAGCTTCAGGATTAGACAGTCACCCTTTTCGTTTACATGCCGAAGGGCCACGGGGAACGCATCCTTCCGTGGCCCTTCTCTTTGCGCTCTATCTGGAAGAACGCCAACCCCCGATTCCCGCCCATCAGCCCTACATGAACGCTATTACCAAAAAGCGCGAAGAGGAGGCCATCATAGCTGAAATTGCCTGGGCGGGCATCTACCAATCTCACTCCTTAGGAAGGGAGTGCGCCTTGTCCCTCTTCGGGGATAAAGTTACGGTAGCCGCGACAAGATCTCACAGGCGCAGTATATCCCTACGAACACCCCTACAAGCATGCTCGGTATGGCAATCTCCTCGGGGAGATAGATGTTGTATTCCTTGCGTGGTTTTTTCATGTCAGAACAGTGTGAGTTGGGATTTGAACTCGCGGTATCTTTTTTCTTGTGCCGCCCAATAGTCAGGGTCAAGTTCTGCACCGATGAAATCCAACCCAGCGCGATGGGCTGCAATGCGGGATGAACCGCTGCCGACAAAAGGGTCTAAGATGGTGTCGCCTTCCTTGGCGTAGTGGTGTAGAATCCAATCATATAAAGCAGTCGGCTTTTGTGTAGGATGGATTTTTCCGTTTGTGTAAGCCTCAACGCGGCTCATTCTAAATGCCTTACTTGAACTACCAAAAGATGTCCAAGCTAATTCAAAGTCAGCACCGCTAAACTCTTGCACCTTATCCCAAATTAAGTTGCATCTTGTAGGTGGCAGCGCAAAATAGTTGCCACCCCAAATTATTTGGTTTTTTGAAACCCTAAACATTTCCAAAATAACCTCGTCAGATGGCAACACGTCCCAATCAACATGCCTAATATCTCTGACAAACTTTGATCCTCGTTTTTGTCCGCTCAATAAACTGTGACCTATGCCATACGGAGGGTCGGCTATACAAAGACTGAAATACTTATCAGGATACCCCCGCATCAATTCCATGCAGTCCATTAAATGCACCTCGTTTTTCATGTCTCCGTGTATTTCTCAATCTGTCCAAGTATCCATTCCCTATCGAACTTCACACCGCTCTGCTGCATAAAATCCATGTGAGTGGCATAGAGCATGGCCATGTACTGAGTCTTGTCCCCGTACTCGGTATGCTCCTCCCTTGTGAGCCCCATCAGGTTTTCAATCCGGTCGCACAGTTTTGAGGACCCCATACCCCTTGCCTCTATGTGATGCACGTCCTGACACCTCTGCCCGGACATCTCGGAGGGAATGAAGTCAGTGTCCCCGTATCCGAATGCCGCCATGTAGATGGCCGTGTGCAGGGGTTTCCCATTAACCCTCGGCTTGGGTTTCGTTTTCAGGGCCGCTGCGCGGGGTATAAGGCTCGGCCCCCCCTTCAAGGAGGCCTCCTTCTCGCGTCCGCAGCAGTCCTTGCAGCGGGGCGGGTTGGCCTTCCAGATGTAGGTCATCTGATTGCACCCTGAGCAGAGTTTCCGTTTGGGTTGGAGGCCGTTCATTGCTTGTTGTCTGCTATCCATTTCACTGCAATGTCCACCTCTTTCATGTTGCTCGGAAGGAACAATTCAGGATGTTGGTCGGTGACCTTCAAGTGCCTCTTGAACAGTTTCCACCTCATAGGGAACAATTCATTGGCCCGCCCCTTTACCTCTATCACCCAAGTCATATCAGGGCAAGTGAAGTCAGGCTTGTATGTGATAGGGCGTATCCTGTCCTGTCTCGGAATGAACTTCTTACGAAGAGACTCCCACGAGGACACCGTTGCAGTGAATCCTTCAATAATAGTGAACGACCTTTGCTCATACTCGAAGGGAACACCCGACTCTTTGAGCCTCTTGTATGTGTACGCCTCAAGACCAGACTGGAATTTTATGCCATCAACAAACGTCTTCTTGCTCGTTACAGGGCCTTTGCTTTTTCTCCTTATCATGGCTTTTCACATGTATTTCTCACACTCATTACACGCATAGATGACCCTGTGCATGGTCTCCTCTTCGCAGCACCCGCATTGCCTCACAAAGTCCAACCCCTTATACTCCTGAACAGCCTCCTCTATCTGTTCATCGGTCAGGTTGTTCAATAGGTCCCTAAGTGGGTATGTCGCTCCGCAGGACTCTTGTAGGAATTTCTCGAATGTCATGGCTTTCTATCTCAATGTTTCTCCGTGGTAAAATTCCTGTTCTTTTAGAGGTACACCCGTAAGAATCCTGCCCCCAGAACCCGTTATCATTGGAAGCCCGTTCTTTGGGTCGAACTCAACTCTCAAATCCTCTATGCGTCCGAAAACGCCAAGATTGCCGCAGGCGTCAACAATCCATGCGTCTTGATTCTTGTATGGGCGTATAGCACGACCTGTCTGCTGATAATACTTTGCAAGGGATCGCATCGGCCTCGCTATTAAGACAACCTTTAACGCAGGATAGTCGAAGCCTACATCCCAAACGGAACAATTCACAACACTCCGAAGTTTCCCGCTCTTGAAATCCTTTTCAGCCTTGCTCCTCTCGGCCTTGCTCGTTTTTCCCGTCACCGTGGCACTGTTACCAAGTTCCCTCGACACGAACTCCGCGTCAGCGACAGACGACATGAAGCACAGCACCTGTTTCCCCGTAGCATTGATCCTGCGGATGAGCTTCACGATGTCAGTCTTGAAGTCAATCGTGTCGTAGTACCTCTGCAAGGCCGCTTCATCGTAGTCCGCCCCCGTGGAGTTCACCTTCAAGGCATTCCTGTCGAACCCGTGACTGAGTTGGCTGCGGACATCGAAGTACCGGCAGTTAGCAAGGTACCCCCTTTCTTTCAAATCAGAAATCTGGACATGGTATCCGACCTTGCCGAATATCCTCGGAGACGTCCTTGTGAGGAACTTCAACATGGAGTCCCTGTTGCCGTCCCTGCTTGTGTGCGGGTATAGCCTGAATGGAGTAGCCGTCAACCCGAGAACCCTCGGATGGTTCAAAGCGTCAAGAAAATCCTTCAGTTGGCATCCTTTCGGGTCCGACATTAGATGAGACTCGTCTATGATGATGTTCCTATAATGAAGAAAGTGCTGCATCGATCGCTGCATCCCATTCCTGTCCTTCGCCATGATACTTTGGATGGACGCGAACGTGACCACGCCAAGGTCCTTCCTGCCGACAGACGCAGAGTACACCCCCGCATGACCACCATAGGAGGTGAACTTCTCGTAGTTCTGTTGAAGAATCTCCTTGGAGGGTTGCAGGATGAGAGTCGGCTCTTTTAACCTCTCTGCAATACCCGCTATTATCAAGCTCTTGCCCGACCCTGTGGGATGCACCTGAATCTCATTCGGCCCCGAACTTCTGCTGAAAAAATCCAACCCAGAAACGATGCCCGCCTCCTGATAATCTCTCGGAACATACTTCACAGGTGGCTTTTCAAAATCGACAGCAGACTGCATTCCTTACAAGGCATTAAAAAAGTTGTTTTAATTGAACAGGCGACAAGTATCCCTCGAACTGGCCGCCTTGTCAGATTCATCGAATCGGGTTACGGGCAGGTGTGCGTTCGGAAGTACCTGTCATAAACGCGGGTCCCTTTCTTTAAGGTTCTTTCCCTGACAAGGATGACCCCGTGCTGAATCTTCTGTTCGAGGATGCCTATATGAGGCTTCCTTCGGTAGTACACCGCTTGCGGGGTCATCTCAATGCCTTTCTTCGCGAGGGCATCAATGTACTCCCGAGTGGTCATCCACCCGGTCTCCTTTCCGTCATTCAGAAGGGGGAAACCCTTGCCCTCGTGCTTTGTCGTGTATTTTGCCATGCTGTGATTGAAAACTATTGACCCCGCAAATGTACATAGAAAAAATTTACCTCAAACACATGAAACCTGTTTTTTTATACGGATGAAGGAGTTACTTTTGTGGCATTCAAATAAATCAGCGCATGAGCAACGAAAGGGTTTACAGCAGGAAAGTGTGGACAGGAAGAGGCTTCAAACAAAGGTCTGTCAAGGAGTCCGAGTTGACAGCTGAGGACGTGACCTATTACTTGGCAGAGCTTGGGAAGGCTTACAATGCGGCCCCGTTGGTGGTCAAGGAACTGTTCCTCGATGAGGCTGTCCCGAAGATGAATGAGTTCAGAAGAAAACTCAGGGAGGAGGGCATCACGGAGGCCCTTGAATCGGATACTGTAGCAAAGGCCCTTGGAGGGGATAACGAAACGGTGAACTGATGTTCAGCAAATAGTATCTTTGCCTTCCTAACGGCATCCCGAAGCAATGACCACAGGAGCAGACCTCTACAACTTCCTACAGGACGGCATCGACCAAGCCTACTCGGGATACATGAACGAACCCCGCGCCAACGACCTGTTGCGCGAGGCCGAGATAAAGGTCGCTGAAAAGCACTACTCCACGAACAAGACGCAGAAGACCTCGGATGAGCTATCCCCTCTGACGGTACTTGATAGGTCTATCCCTGTTAGGGCCAACAGGTTCAGGACGCTTCCGTTCAGGGTCACCGCGCTTACTGTTGTCGGTACCATTGCCAACATCACAGTGGACGCCCCTCACTCACTCCTTGTCGGTGACGCTGTCACCGTGGCCTCCGTGCAGGGATTTGCCCCGGGCATTGATGGGCAGTACGTTGTGGCATCCATTGTCACTCCTACTCAGTTCACGATAGCAGTCCCCGCACAGACAGGTGCGTGGGCCACGGGAACGGGCAGCGTGACGACATCGTACATGATACCCGACATGGTACACCCGTTGGCGATTCGCCCGACATTCATCGCAAAGGAGCGAATGAGCATTGAGGACGTGGTTATCGGTGCAACTCCTTACCTGAAATTCAATCGTCCGAACTTCATCCGTGAGGATTCCCTCATTCGGGTAACAGGCGGCCTCGGTGTCGTGGGCCTCAACGGGGACTTCTACTGTAAGTTCCGCAACAGGGTGTCCTACTACCTCTACACGGATGAGGCCCTGTCCGTCCCCGCAGTCCTGTCGGGAACCTATCAGGGGTCTGGGCAAGCAGTTCTCGTTGTAAAGGAACAGGCCACCGTGCTGAGGCCCGATGCGAGGATCTCATACAGCACACAGAACAGTGACGAGTGGACACCCAAGTTCGGGATCTCCGAGAACGGCATAAACCTGTATCCCAAAAGCAGGGTCTGCGAGAATGTCGAGGTGGACTACATGAAGCAGCCTCCCGTGACCATGGATGTGCTGAACACCGACATAGACCTTGAACTGTACTACACCTTCAAGTACCTCATGCGGATAAAGGATGAGGCCGTCAACATCTTCCTGTTGCAGATGAGGGAACTTCAAGTGGCACAGGCAGAGGTGGCAATGACGCAAATCAATCCTTAACCTAAATCAATCCCAACATGTACTTGTTCAAAGACAAAGACTCAAAACTTGCTTACAGATTCTATCTGAAATCGTTCCACGAGGAGTCGGTGAAAAAAAAGGCATCAGATGTGCTCGAGGTGATACTGCGAGATTCGGGCCCGAGGGGATTTGAGTATAAATACAGATGGGTGACCGAGGCGGATATTGCAGAGGCAATCCTGACAATGTGCCGAGAGGGAGTCTTTAACAAGGAGGAGTTGTCCAAAATAATCGAAGTAGATTTAGATGGCTTTGTAGCTACGAATCTTCTTTACGACATGGTGGTAAGGTTTCTCTATGAGCATGTAGCTAAAGACGTTGACGTGTTTGAAGATTCTTTTTTCAGAAGGGTCTTCGACACAACAAGGTTTCTTGGAGGTGGTAAGTTAGCTGTTTCACCAGTAGGGCATCAAGAATGGATTGATGATATTGGCATAGACGCAACCCCAAAAGACGTTGTAAAGTACATGGGCTTCAACAAGAATCAGGCAAAAAGAGTGATTGTTCTGCCTATTCACGATTCAACTTACAGGATGTATGTCGTCACTGACCTTGACGAACTTAAAAACAAGTTCTCCAAAAGAAGGGTCTATTGTAAGTTTTCAGGAATGTCTTATTGCAAAAATTTTAACGGACAAAAAGACGGGTGCATCTATCAAATAATGCACGACAAGAGGTCTCAGTTCAACATTGCATGGACTTATTCGCTGCTTCCCAATTCAACAACACCTGAAATACCTTTGAAAAGATGAAACTCAAAGAGTGTATAGAGATACTTCAGGCGTCCCTCAGTGGAGGCGTGTTCACGGCAGAGGGCCTTACCGATGTCAAGTTCATGGAGTCCGTCCTCGCAACGGCCCGGGCAGTGTGCATCAAAGAGATGTACCTCACGCAGAACAACATCCACGAGATCTACTACCAGCACGTCTATCTGGACTACGAGGAGGACATCCAGGAGGACGACTGCTACACCGTGTTCAGGTACCCCACGATACTCAACATCAACACACAGGTTGACGGGCATTCCTACATAGGGCAGAGCAAAGGGGATGCGAGTTGGAAGCGCATCAAGAGTCACGCGCAGTGGGCCAACTTTCAGAAGGCCCGGCCAAGACGCATAAAGGACGAGAGCATCTACTACCTGTTGGAGCCTCAGTACGGGCTTGTCAAGGTGTTCAAGGAAAAAGGCACCGTCAAGAGAGCTGTCGGGTATTCAATCTTCGCAGACCCCCTCGATAGTCTGATACCCTTCAACAGGCAGCTTGACGAGTACCCTATCACGCCCGAGTGCATGGCCCTTGTCGAGCAGTACCTGAGACAGGGCAAGTTCGAGAAGTACTTGCAGAGGCCGTCTAACATGATCGCAAACGGGGCGGATGATGCACAGTTGATGATGACAGGTCAGCAATGACACCGCTATACAGGGACATCGAACTGGAAAAGGAGTTCAAGAGGTTCCGCAGAAGCCCCGAGGGAAGGCGTCCATACTTCGATGCGCTATGGACAACATGGGAAATTATGAGGGCAAGCGACCTGAAAAGACTGCCGAACAACACCTTTGCCCTTGTCCGCGCAAACTTGTACCTTGCAGGGCTGCACTTCAACATTCTGCCTGAGCAGAAGAAGTTCTACGACTACACGGTATGGTTCATGGAGAACAGACTGAAAAATACAGGGGCAAAAGGTTATTGTAGATGCGAAATGTCCGAACTTTACAGCCCTGCAAAGGATAAGAGATGAGATTCAGTGAGACAACATACGACCAGATAATCGCTATGGCGAAGTTCGGCCTGAACCTCGAGAACACCACCGACCACGACCCTTGGTTCATGCTCCTCCTCGATGAGTGCATGAGAGGAGTGAAGGACAGAAGCATAGAGGAACTCAGGACAGAGATCATCCCCCTCGATGAAGGCACCGCCCCACTCCCTTGCGGGTTTCTCCGCGCTATGGCTGTATGGTTCCAAAGCAGTACAGGCCCATGCACCCTTGCCCCGTATGTGGACAGGAACATAGTCAACTACTGCGACTGCGGGGTGGACAACGTGAACCTGACCGCCCTCGGGACATCCTATCAGGTTAACGGCAATCACATCGTGTTTCACAACCCTATGGCGATCTCCGCAGAGGAGGTCTCCCTCGCGTACCTCGGACTGAGGCTCAACGAGAACAATCAGCCGGTCGTCCTCGAGAGTCATTCCCGCCTCGGTGCCGCCTTCATCACATGGAAGTTCAAGACGAAAATGGCCTCCGCAGAGAGGAACGCAGGGATGAGAAACCTTATGCGGAACGAGACAATGGACGCCAAGAGGGAGTACATGGCGCAGAAACGATACGTGGAAGGCGAGAGCAACAAGCGGCAGTGGGATGAGGACAAGAAATCAATCGGGAGAACCTTCAACGCTTGGATAACAAGGCACAACAAGAGGGGTCTTTACAGTATGCCGTAAGAACGCACTGAGACATGGCAGACAAGATCACGCGCATAACCCCTGCGGGGAACATGGACAAGGATTCCGACCCAAGGTATGTCGGAAAGGGAGAACGCGCAGGAGATTACCTCGATGCAAGGAACATTCAAGCAGTATCCGAGGACGGCAACCTGCAAGGCTCCGCTATACCTACAAAGGGATGCGTATTAGGCTTTGACCTCGGCAGCGTCACTCAGCAGAACAAGCGGTACAGGATATTCCTTGACGGGGATGCCACGAAGCAGCACGCGGTAAGGTTCCTCTCTACGCAGCGGGACGCGAACATACTTATCGGCACGGGGCCGTTACCTGGTCAGGCGGTTGAGTTCAACGGAACGGTCGCAAGTTGCGTGGCAGCATTGCAAGCAGCGGGTAACGCTGGGGTGATGACCTTCTCAGCGACAGCCACAACGGTTGACGTTACGATGACCGCTTATCCGATGTACCAATGGTACGCGGAGAGCGTTGGTCAGGACGTTGTTCAGGTGACATGCGTGGCGGAGGCCATACCTGTTGACCTCGCGGGGCCGCTAAAGGACATCGGCAGCTACGACTTACTTGGAGACCTGTTCATATTCAGTACGACTCAGGACAACGAGCCGACAGAGATAGCTCCCGACATAATCCTTGTAGGCCCGACATCGGGAGGAACATACATAGGCCCGCTCACGAGTTTGCTCTTCAACGGCAACCATGGACTTGTTCAAGGACAGTGGATACGCATCACGGGCTCGAACGAGTCGTTCCTGAACGGCCTGTTCGTGGTGAACTCAGTAGTGGATGCCACTCAGATAGAAATCGTGACGGTCACCGCGTGGGGAGTCAGTCCTCCCGTGACCACCCTCGGAACCCCGCAGGTGTTCATCCACCCGACAGGCATCGGAGAGATAGGTGTCGCTCAGAAGGACGACAACACTGATTCGTGGACTTACACGAGATTGCTCCGGAGCGTGGAGTTGAATTTTGTGAGTCGTTGGCAGGTGGATTCCGATGGGGAAAAGGAGGTTAATGAGGTGTCCATCTACTTTGATGACGATTACAATAATTACAGGAGAATATATTACAAAGGCGATTACGTCACCGATGGGCTTCTCGGCTTTATTGGGGCAGGGAATGATTATTCATACGGGAATATCAATTCTCAGATATACGGATTCAGTCCTAAGCCTTATGTGATAATTGATTATGACGGCCAATCGAACCCGGGTGGAAGTCTGGTGTCCGGAAATTACAGGTACTTTTTTGTCTTCAAGGATTTTTCTGGCAATGAATCCAATCCATCAGACCTGTCAGGTGTTGTCGTGGTCTATTCTGATGAGGAAAATTCCCTTGCCATAGGTGACGATGCGGGAGTGACAACCAACAAGTTGACAAGGTTGACTGTCAGTGGGATTGATACATCGGTATTCTCTCAGGTCGCGCTCGGATACGTGAACAACACGCTTGGGGTTCTTTCCGCTAACATAGGCCCTTTTCGAGAGGTGTCGGGGGTTGAAATGAGTTTTGTCCATACTGGGTTCGAGGAGTTCATTCCTTACGATGTGGCCGTATTTGCGTCTCAATGGAACTCTTTGAACTATGACTTTGCAAAGAACATCCGAATAATAGACCAACGGATTGTGAGGTCGAATCTTAGGAAGCCAAGATATGCTGACCTTGAGGATTTTTTCGCTTCATTCAAGCACTCTGTATGCGTTGAAAGGATAGATGGCACACAGGCCCCGTCCGCATCAAACCCTGCTGGGGAGTTCAAGGACACTTCAAACGTGTTCTACAAAAAGGGGTATATGTTCAATGAGACCTATCGGTTCTCGGGTAGGGTCGTTTTTAACAACGGTTCAATATCGGACTGGTTTTGGATTGATGACATCAGAATCGACCCACTCACATCAAACGCGGCAAATCCCAATGATGACAGGAGAGACCAATCCTCCCCCAACATCGCCACGTCATACGACCTTACAGAGAACATACCCGGGATAGCTATATCCCAAACAGGCAGAAAGACCCCGGACGGCAGCGTTTTCGATTCCAATGGCAACCTTGTCAGCAACCCGCAGAATGGTGTCGGGGATTATTTCTCCGATTCAAGGTATTTTCACAAGACCGTGCTCGTTCCCTATGTGGAGTTTTTTGGAGCAAACATAAATGCACCGATAAACGGCACTCCCTTATCCTCATTGATTTCACATATAGAAATTGGCAGGTGCGAGGTCGTCAAAGAGGTGATTGCAACAGGTATGGCAGTGTCCTCTGTTCGGATAACAACATCAGATGACCTCAACGTGCCCGGGGAGGATTTTCAATCTGTTCAAGGCATTTTGAGAGGGCCTTCACTTGTGGGGACATTTTCTATAATAAACCAAGGCTCTAATCGTCTCCCGGACACAAGGCTTGGTCTTGGAGTGAGGACCGGTGACAGGGATGGGGTTTTTGAGACTTTTCACGAGTATCCATACGTGTACTCTTCATTTCCTATGACAAGGATGGTAACAGGCTCAACCCCTGCTTCGTCTGCGCTGCCATTCATAACGACTCACCTTTTGGAACACTTCGTTGTGACCTTTCAGCCTGAGGGTTCGTGGGTGAACACGTTCCAAGGCTTCAATGACGGGTCAACCCCACCGGGTGTTTCTGTTTACTACCCATCCGCAAACGGTGTTGACTTCTGCATGAACGACATACCGACCACTGAGGAGGATTCCATTGGCACATCAACGACTCTGAACAACTTCGGAAACAGGTTAAAGTCTGAGAGGAGATACCACACCATATATTCCCCTGATCTGATATTCGGGCAACAACAGGAATTTGAGCCATCAACAATATCTTCTGTAATAGATTTCGGGGAGGCTTTTCTTGACATGACTCAGTTTTCAAATACATTTTACTGGAAAGCTGTTTCAACAGGGAGTGAGGATGTTCAGATTCCATCATGTGTCAGTAGATACATCCCTGAGAACATGGGTACATCATTCAACGAGTACACCATAGACAGAATCTCAATAATCGGGGCGGGGGAGAGGGTTAATATGGACGGCTTCAATGGATTCAGGAAGGCACATGACGCCTTTTCATTCTTTGCCGGGCAGTTTATCGGTGGGCCACCCCCAACCACCCGAAAGATTGGTTATGAAGGGTTATGGAAGATGATTGAAAGCCCGGTTGTTTTCACTGAGAATAATGGCCTCGGCATAGTTTCTCAGGGTAAAAATCCCGACCACGGCATCAGGTACATTCAACTGTTCACGAAAAAGGATGACAAGTACGGGGATAAATCCGAATCCACATACCTCACTACAAACACTGTTCTCGACATCAGGGAAAGAGAACCTTTCGGAGATATACAGCCGGGAGAGATAAAAGTTTTCGGAGGAGACACTTACACACAGCAATCCTATCTCAAGACCAAATTTTCAGATGTCTCCGTGAGTCCGGGTGCAAATGATGGAGAATGGAGCACTGACGACACCCTGATGTCCGCAACCAAGGGACCTGGGTTCGGGGGAGGTCTTTTCGTCTATACCCAAAACAGGGTCAACTCGCAACTCAGATTCGACACGGAAGATCAGTTCATTCCATTGAAGGATACCAATACGCTCGGTGAGTGGGCATGGGATTTCCGATTACTTGATAGGCACACGTATTCAGGAATATATGACGGTGACGTGTCGGATGGCCTTACTCAGGCATCAGGAAACGAGGGTCTTGACCCAACGAGATTTGATTTCCCTTCAAGGATCGTATGGTCTCAGAAGAAAATCTACGGGGAACTTTCCGACTCGTACGCGATGTTCCTTCCTTTTGACCTGAAAGACCTTGATCTCAGGTTCGGGGAAATAATGCACCACGAGAATGTGAACGGTGAACTATTCACTCTTCAGTTGCGGAAGTGGATGGCGCAGCTCTTCAACACCCGTGGAGAACTCCAAGTGTCGGGCAATGCGATAGGCGCAGTCATCGGTGATGGCTCGGTACTTTCCCGTGACGGGCAGACCCTTTCCCGCTACGGCACGGAGAACAAGTGGTCATGCGTCCTTGGAACGAGCCAAGGCGGCAAGGATGTCCTCTATTGGTTCAATGCCGAGAACGGCCTCTTTCTAAGATTCGGTGCAGACGGCACGGTAATAATCTCCGACACAAGGCGTTTCAGGTCGTTCTCCAACAAGGCCGCCAAGTGGGTTCGCGGGAAGGATGCCCCCGCATTCGAGCAAGGCATCAGGGCCGTGTGGGACGACCGCAGCAAGGAGGCCATCTGGACATTCACCGGCTGGAGAGATGTTGCGGAGTGGGCCCGTCCTGGCGTCATCATCCCGTCCACAACAGAAGGCACCGTTGTCAGCAACCCCAACGCACCATCCCTCACCTACGAAAACCTCCCAAGGTTCTTCAAGGCAAAGAGCACCCACGCTAACCTCCTTTCGAGAGAGCCGGGGGTCGGGGCTGATTGGCAGGAGTTCTTCGAGGAGATACCCGTGACGGACACCGACTACTACTCCGTGTTCACGGTGGCCCACAACGAGATGACCAACGGCTTCAAAACGTTCTACGGGCACATCCCGAAGACCTACTTGAAGTGGCGGGACACATTCCTTTCAAGCCACCCCATATTCAGGAACCTCATCTTTGAGCACAGGAAAGGGGATTACTGCACATGGTACGGTAATGAGGCAAAAGGAATAGCCCCAAAGATCGAGGACGCCCATGTGGAGATGGTCGTCAACGAACTCCCCGAGCAAAGCATGAGAGGGGTCGCTGTCAGCTTCCTTTCGGACAACGCCCCCGACAGAGTTGATTTTAGCACCCCGAGACAGAGAACATTCTCAGAGTCTCAGGACTTTGTCCGCAGGGATGATCAGTACTTCGCGCCTATAAGAGGAGATGTGTCTCAGGGCCTTGCACCGAACCAAAGCAGAGTTGCATTGTCGGGTGATTACTTGCGTGTCAAGTTCACTATCTTTGGCGGGACTTACAACCTACTTCACAGCATCATTGTCAAGATAAGGGACAGGATGCGAAGGATAAATAACTGAGAACGCATGGCAGTTCCTGTAATGGCAATAGCAGGGTTGGCGATGGGTGGCATTCAAGCGGCCATATCCGCATCGAAGGCCAGCAAGCTACCTGAGAACAGACCTTATACCGTGTCCCCTGAACTCAAGGCCGCCTACACAATGGCCCGAAGAAGGGCTGATGAGGGCTATACCCCAGAGGAGCGGGCCAATTTCGAGCAGATGTTGGCAAGGCAGGGGACAGCGGCCAAGCAGATGTTCCGCAATATGGGACTTGCGGGAGCAGGTTCCGCAGCGGCAAATATCATGGGCATTGATGCCCTGAATCAGTTTGCGGCAACAGGCGCGGGTATTCGGAGGCAGAATGCAGGAGATTTCTACGGACTTGCGGGACAGATGCAGAACGTGCAAGACCAAGAGACCAACAGGTTTAATCAGCAGGTCAACATGGAAGCGCAGGCTCTCGGTCAGGCCATCCAAGAAGGAGGAATCAAAAACATTATGGGCGCGGTCGGGAATTTCCAACAGTTTCAAGGCCAGCAACAAGCCATCGACATGTACAAGAACATGGGTGTTGGAGGCAATTCAGGAGCGGGGCTTTTATCAGGGCTTTCAGGGATACTCGGTCAAATGAACCAAGCTGGAGGAAATTCATCTCTTGCAGCTGCGCCTCAGACACAAGCAACGGCACAGGCACCTGCATGGAATTTCGGGCAAGGCTTGATGAATCAGCCTCCGCAGCAGGACATGTACGGATTCAATCCCGGCTTCGCCCCAAGCACTTTTTCAAACCTGTTCGGAACTCTGTAAGCAATGGCAAACAACCTCAGCACAGGTATCGGGCTGTCAGGACAGTTCGACTATTCCCAAACAGGGCTTGAACCCGTATTACAGGCGGAGCGGGACCTTGCGGGGAGACGTGCGCAGGAGCAGCAGCAGAAGAACAAGGAGAGGAAGGCTTTGCTGGACGAGATCAAGAAGGTGACCCTTATGGATCACGGCTTGAAAATCCCCCTGTATCAGCGTCAATGGGAGTCCACGATGGCAGATGCCATGACAGAGATTGTTGACAAGGCCGCAAAAGGAGAGGATGACGCTTACGCGGCAGCGTGGAACCTTCAAAGGAGAATGAAGAACTACACGCAGGACCTCAAAGCGGCTGACGAGGAGCTGTACAATGTCTATGAGGCTGTGAGGAAAAACCCTGAGAAGTATGCGTGGAACGACCCGCAGGAAATCATGGAGAAGACCTACAACAACTTCTTTGAAGTACTGAAAGACCCGTTGATGGCAGATGTCAACAACATGAGGGAGGCCATGAAGTACTACGGAGGCACGGAGTATCTTCTTCAAGAGAACGACCCCGAGTCTATTTCGAGAGGAGCTCCCCCATTCACCGTTCACTACAATCCTCAAGAGATGGTGAACCCACTTGACTACGCCATGGAATTGGCAAAGGAGAAAGCTCAATACGACCAACTTGAAATGGGTAAGCCGTTCATGGTCGGAGGCAAGATGAGAGCAGAGGAGGTTTACAGGATGAGTCCTGAGACAATCGGACTGCTCACTGATGAGGCGTTTCAGAACATGGGCGTTCTCAGAAATTACGAGGAACGTCTGTTCAAGAACCGTCCCGACAAGAGCATGACAAGAGCGGAGTTCCAAAAAACTGATTGGATTGAGGATGCAAGATTGCTTCACGAGCAAAAAATCAAGCCTCAGTTGCAGAGAATGGCTACAGGGCAAGGCACGATTGACGTACCCCTACCAACCCCCAAAGAGGCCAAGCCGTCAGCCTTTGAAAGGTCATGGAGTGTTTCAGCACCAGCGCAATCTGAGTACGGCATCGCTGAAGGAGCGAGAATGGATGTAAACGAAGTGAACTTCTATCCAACGGCAGGTAGATCAAGGCAGCCCGTTAACATGCAATTCCCTGAAGGAACTCTTCAGCTTAACCAAGAAGGAGAACTCAAAAAAGTGGAGTTGTCTTCAAGCGAAGTTGTTCCCGCTGGAGTGACCTATGTAAGGAAACACACTCAGTTGTCACTCCCCGAGGGCAGGAAGCTAAAGACATTCTTCAAGTACAACGGTGACGGGATGACCTATTTCGTTCCGTTGCGACAAGGGTCTTTTGAAGAATTTGTCGGCAGGACGGAAGCGAAACCAGATGAGGTTTACAACAAAATCAAAACACTGCACGGGGGAGACAAACAAGTTATCGAACAGTTCGATGAGTTTTTTAAGGGGCTTGGGATGACGCAGCAGGGAGGAAATCAGAAGCCATCCAGCAACACGGCAACTTCAACCTCTTACACGAACAGGCAGAAGGTTAGAGACGCCAATGGCAACTTGTTTGAAATTGGAGTAAAGAATGGAAAGTGGTATAACATAGCCACAGGAAAAGAAGTCAACTGATGCGGAACCAAGACCCAACCCTACCCCCACTTCCCAAAGGATTCACCGTAGTAGAATCGTCTGACGCGCCTCCATTGCCGTCAGGATTTACTCCCGTAGAAGAACCCATTGTCCCTGAAAAAAAAAGCCCTATCGGGTCATCTTCCCAAGATGGTTCGCAAGGCTTACAGGGTGCTCCATCGTCACCTTCGAGAGGTATTCAGCTTCCTGACCAGCCCTTCTCGGGATTGGGCGGGGTAATCGAACAGGACGACCCGATACTCCCAAAGGTATCCCTTGAGAGGCCACCAGTCAATCCCCTTGCGGAATACGAGCGGATAGCGTCCAAGAGACACGAACTCCAAGCGAGTAAGGTATCCGCATTCGAGGGGCCGTTCATGGCTCTTGGAGTTGGATTGGCAGGAGGCCCCGCTGCGGACAAGTACAGGAGGGAGAAGATTGAAGAGGGAAAGAAGGCTGTTGCGGGGACTGACAGGGACTTCAATGCGGCAAGGTCATCCGCTATGTCCGCCATAGAGAATATCGTACAGGACAGGATAAGGGACAACGTAAAGGAGTTCACCACATCAGACCTGACAGGGGTCTCCGTGCCCGACCCCCGAAAAGTGAAGGAGTGGGCGCAGGCGGTCGCAAGAGAGAACGGACTGCCCGAGGACGGCTGGGCGTGGAAGGCACTCAATGACAAGGCCACAGACCATATCGCCTTCAAGATAGTCCAGCCGAGGGTTGATAAGGCTTTTGAGAGGATGTGGAAGGAAGAGAAGGGGAAGGAAGTGCCGAAGGACGTGCGCGAATACCTCGGAGTGAATCAGAAGGAAACCGAAATCGAGCGCGAACTCATATCGGGCCTTTCGCAGGAGAAGGCACAGGTGGAGGCACAGGTGGAGGAGCAGTTCGCTAAGGTCACAGGCGGAATGCCCGTGCAGGAGTACGTACAGATGAGGGACGCGGCCCATGAACAGAGAATCAGAGAACTTCAATCACGGTACGCTCAGTTCATCACCCCGCAAGGAGAGTTCGCGGGAAGCCCCGAACAGTATGCTCAGTACCAATCCGAGTTCGAGACAACTCAGAAGCAGTACGAATCAGAGGTTTCAAGGACGGTGGGCGAACTTACCCAGATACAGGCCAACGCCAACAGGAGATTCAATCGCGTCCGCATCGAACGTATCGAACAGGCCGAGCGGACCATGCAGGAGTTCATGTCCGAGAAAGAGAGGCTCGTTCCTGGGCTTCAAAAGGAAATCGAGGACACCTATCGGAAGGCATACGGAAAAGTACTCGGAGAGAACGACTCTTGGAGGGAAATCCTTTACAGGGACAACAAGGTGATGGCCCTCGGGACATCGTGGGCATCCGCAGTAGGCGGTTCTGTAAGCCGCATGGGAAGCCTGTTCGCATCCCCCGAGATGCAGTCCACGGGGAAGGCCATGGAGAACTTCTTCTATACGGGAAACCCGAACATGGAGAAGCTGAGTGACTGGCTCGACCTTTTCAAATCGGCCCGGTCCACAGGCAACCTCATGGGCAGTATGACCACATCGATGGTACCCGCTGTCGCAGCAGGTGTCGCAACGGGGGGTCTGGGGGGCGTGGCCCTCGGAACGATGATGTCGTGGGCAGGAGAATCAGCGGATATAGCGGGGGGCATCGCAGAGCGGATATACAATGAGACGGGGGATCCCGCGAAGGTTCAGCAAGGGGTGTCACAGGCATTCTCTGCGCAAGGGCTGTTGCTCCCGACCTACTTCCTTGAGATGTCCAACATCTTCGGGAAGATATTCACTGGCGGGGGGCTTGGAAGAAGGATTGCTCTCGGGGCGGGTACGGAATACGTTATAGAGACGTTATTTCAGGAATTTCCACAACAACTCTTCGAGGAATCCATTGTCGCGGGAAAAGGACTTGAAGGCGTTCTTGACAACTTCACACCAAGCAATTTTGAAAAGACAGCAGGGAAACTCAAGGATGTGGCATTGAACACTCCTTCCGTCATGCTCATGGGCGGTCTCGGTCAGGCAAGGGCGTATGTGGACGAGAAAGGATCACAGGAAAAGAGGGAGGAGCAGATAGCAAATAGGCTAAGTTCCATCAACTCAAGAATGCGGGCGGGGGACTTCACTGGCACGGACTTCCAACAGTCGGCACTCAAACTTGCCGTTGACTTCGGTGTGTACGAGGCTTCAAAGGTGGCCGTAGCCACGTACTTCAATGGGGGCATCACATACGAGACCTTCACAAGGATACAGCAGTCGTTGAATGACGCGAAGGAGATCACTGAAAAGGTGAATGCCATGGAAGGCATCACCGATGAGAACCGTCTGTTGTTCTCTATGATAAACATGGAGCACCGTGCCCTTGAAAGGAAGGCCGAAAACGAGAAAGACCCCATCTTCAAGGCAAGAGCACAGAAGGAGGCCAATGAGAGGAAGGCCATGCTCGATGAGATATTCGAGGGAGGGACACCCAACTATGCCACAGCGGAGTTCGAGGACGGCAACTTCACCGTTATGACCCCCACGGGAATCAAGAAGGCGATGTCCAATCCAGCGTTCATGCAGGAGGTCGTTGACGGGAAGATCAAGTTCAACGCCTTTGGGAAAGATTCTCAGCAGGTCGTTGAGGAGTTCGCCAAAACAATCAATGATTTCAAGCAGAACCAGCGGGGGAAAGTTGATGCGGACATAGCGAACAGGAAAAAGGAACAAGCACAACAAGAAGGGTACGAAGCGGAAAGGGAGGGGTACTTGATTAAGAGAGAAGAGGAGCTGGGCATCATCCCCGACATAATGGAGCCTGCACCGAAGTTTGTGACTGCTGCAATTACGCGAGTAGAAGACGACAAGCCAACAAGCCTTAGTCAAATTGAAGCGGCATCTGATTGGCTGTATTCGGAATACAAGAGAATATCCTCATTAAGAGATAATCCGAAAGAGAACCCTCTGAGCCAAAAAAGAACGAACGAACTCCTCGATGCCATAGGAATGGACATCGAAATGCTTGAGTCTGCCAAAGGTAAAATGGAAGCAGAGGACATCGCAGCATCTGATGCGCCAATCAATCAAGAACCGAAAACCGAAGAATCAATACAAGCCCAAGCAAGCAAGCCTTCCCCCGCACCGACCGTCAACACGACCCCGACAGAGGCCAGATACGCATCCGTCGATAGGAATGACGGCAAAGACCCCGTTGACCTGACCAAAGAGGAATACCTCGCAGAGATGGAGCGGAGAGGCACGCCTGTTGAGGAGACCGCTACGGAGGCGCCTCAAGCGGAGAAGAAAACCGAATCGCTTCAACAGGAAAAAACCTCCATCGAACAGAAGATGGAGGATGAGATTGCGAAAGCAAGGGATCCATTTTATTACGCCCCTCTACCGTTCCCCGATGGATTGGCTCGGACGCCCAACAATGAAAAGCGTTGGAGGGAAGAGCAAGAGGCTCGCATAAAAGAGCAGATGAACGAGGCGGAAGCCGCTATCAGAGAGAATTACGCCACACAGCTTCAGGGTATAGACGAGAAGATTTCCCAAGCAAATAAGCCAACCCCCACAGAGCCCACAACACAGCCCGTAGAAGCACCTGTTTCCGAATCTGAGTCAAATAAGGAGGGTGTGTTCAGTGAAGGACTGACATACACTCCAAAGAGCAACGTAACAATAGATGCGTTTTCTGAATTTGACGATGAGGGAGTCCCGCAAGTCAGGATTGACAACATGGAAGTCCCTAAGAGGGACAGAATGAAAGGAAAGGGCAGGGCCGAGTTCTCTGAAGTGGAGGCGTGGGCACGGGAAATCGGTGCGGAGCGGATTATCATAGAGTCAGAGAGAGACGCAATTCCTTTTTGGAAGGCCATCGGATTCGACATTGACAACCAAGGCGGAGAAGTCTCCACAGGAATTTACGAAATACAACCAAACCCAACCCAAGATGCCCTTCAAGAGCCAAGCGCAGAGACGCGCCCTGTACGCCAAGAACCCGAAACTCGCCAAAGAGTTCGAGAAGAAGACACCCAAGAACAAGAAGCTGCCAGAGAAGGTAAAGCCCAAGAAGAAGTAGGCGCGCCCGACATAGCGTCCATGTCGAGAGAATCCCTCCTTGACTACCTGTTCAGCCTGCGTGAGGATTACTCCCTTGTGGACGTAGAGAACGAGGCCGAGGTCAGTCGCATAGAGACCGAGATGGATGCTGTTGAGGCCGCGATAGAAAAACTTCCGGAGCCTACTGAACCAAAGCCCGTAGAAGAAACAGAACAAGAGTTTACCGAAGAAGAGATGGAAGCCGCATACGCGGAACGGGAGAAAGAATTGGAGGAGTTCAAAGAAACTACCTTTTTTCAAGACATACAGGAAACCTTCCAGCCTATATCCATCGAGGAGTACGAGCGATACATGGGTAAGAAGACCTACAGGGACAACAGAAGATACCTCAAAGGGCTTGTCACAGAGCAAGGCGGAACCCAGCCGATAGATACCCGCTCAAAGCCTAATGCAGCAGAAGACGTAGAGTTCTTTGATCCTGAAGACATCATCGACTTCATAAATACCATTGCCGCTGAGAGGAACATCACAGGAGAGTCAAGATACAAGATTCCACCACAGAGAAACCGAAAGGAACGAATCGGTAAACCTTCTCCAAAGAAGAAGGTCAAGACGGGGGACTTCCTTCGGAACCTTGCAAAAGAGGTTGCCAAGGGCAAAATTGATAATCGCGGGATAGCTATGTCAGGAATCCCCGGATTTGTTCAGGCGTGGAACGCTGCAATAACCGCAGCAGAGAAGACTCTTGAGGCCACGGCCTACATGTCAGATATTGTGGATTTCCTTGTAGAGCACATAAGGAACAGTCCTCAGTTCATGAGAATGAGGCCAGCGCAGAGAAAGGCTTACGACCTGAGAGGAACTGTCCTACGAGAAATGGGGATTACTGAGCAGCAGTACAATGATTCCCGAGTAGAGGCTGAAAAGGCAAAGGGAAAGGAGTCTGTAAAAAAAGCCCGTGCGGAGGAGAGGAAGAAAGCATCTGAGAAGATGAAAGCTCTTCGGGAATCACTTGAAGGAAAGTTCAAGAAGTACAGGCAGGAACTCAAGGACAAGACAAGGAAAGATTCCGACATCATAAAATCAGCTCAGGTTGATATGAGGAAGGATGTGCGCGATGCCGGAATCAGCTTCAATAATGTTCAGGCATCAAAACTCGGAAGGCTCATATCAGAGGTCAATCCGAGCAATTATGAGGAAAAGACATCCGAACTCAAGGATTACATAGAGAAACTCGTTGCATCGCATAACGCTAAGGAGGCAATAGAGGAGGCTCGAAGAATAGAGAAGGAACAGGCCAAGCAGAGAAAACGTGATGAGCAGGAGAGGCAGGAACTTGTCTCTGAAATATCAGACGCACTCAACATAAAGAAATACGGGAGAAAAACCCAAAGGACCCGTAAACGCAAAAAGGTAACAATAACCAACCAGGCAATTGATTCACTAAGATCTCTGTCAGAACTGTATGCAGAAAGCATCAGCAGGATGTCCATGGACGAACTCATTGCTCTTGATGCCATAATAGAGGACATCGTTCAGACGGGGAAAATCGAGAGGAAGGCGTCAGAGGCCATGATGAAGGCAAGAAGACAGCGTATTGCAGGAGTAACACTCGAGATGGCTCAGAGAAAGGCTGGAATGACATTCCCGATAGAGGGTCGGCAAGCGGTGTTCAATCAGATCTCACCGGCAATGGGAACAGAGGGAGGCGGAAACCTTGTCCGATTAAAGGATGGGACATTCCTGTTTCCGGCAAAAGAAGGGAGAGACCTTTCAGACACACTTCCCGATGAGGCTTTTGAAGGGGCCACGCTGATAATAAGGCCAGTTCCAGATATGACTCAGAGACAGTCGGACGGATTCCTGAACTCAATCAGAGACAGGGCAAACAGGATGATAGGATCCGTTAGGTCGAGAATGGATGTACCGAGGATGCTTCAAGCACTTGCTCAAACAAAAGAGGACATGGATTTCCTATACGAGACATTCATCCTCTCAAACATGATAAGTGATGAGAAGGTATTCTCTGACAGGAAGATGCTCAAGAAGAAGGATGAAGCATTGAAGAAGTCTGTTTTCGGCTCAGAGGACAAAGCAAAGAAGTCGCTCGACAAGAGAACAGGAATAGACCTTGAAACCACGGACAAAGGAGTGAGGTATGAGAACGTGACCAATGACGAGGCTATATACATCTACAATCAGGTCAAGCAGTCGGGGTCGATAGACAAGATGATGGAGGCCAAGATGACGGTGGAATCCATACTCAATATCGTGAATCACGTCAAGTCAGACCCTGAACTGAAGGCCTATGCTGATGGCACAATCTCCATCTATGACTCATACCTTCCGACAGCAAACGATGCGCTTGAGGCAGGTGGTTACATAGGTGTTGCAAAAGTCTCCAACAGGAAACTCAAAGAGAACCTTATGTCCATGTCGGGGGAAAGTGGCCTATCAGAGATAGAGGCCGCAAGAGAATCTGTCGAACAGGCCGAAGTGAACCTTTCCAACAACGTTGACCCAGCAGATGAAGCAATGCTTGAGAGACGGGTTGAAAGAGCGAAGACGAATCTCGATAACGCCATAAAGAATGTCGATGCGTTCAACATGAAAAGGGTCCTCATGGAGGCCGTTTACGGATCCATAGAGAACATCCCTGAATTTGAGGAATACTCCCCAAGAAGCGTGGCGGGAACAGACCTGTCGGTTCAAGGCCCCAATGAGTTCTTCTCGCAATCGGCATACGACAGCAAGACTGCCCCGAGCATTGTTTCGGGGAACCTTGTTGAAAGGCAGTCAGGAGGAAGCCTCCGTCTCGAAAGCGCTCAGGAGATGATGGCAAAATACATTGACTCCATGCCTGTATCAGCCCACAAGATGCAGGATTTTGAGGCAGCTTGGGCCGCATTCCATAACAGCAGCCCTGTACTGACATCCGCTAAGAAGATATACGGGGACGGATTCGGTGAGGCGCTTCAGATGATGATGTTCGACACTGTTACAGGAAAGCCTTCGCAGATTGCGAACCTTAGCGACAAGATGGGTTCTGACACGATGCTCAAGTGGCTCCTGTATTCGTCATCGGACATTATGTTCTTCAACATGAGGTCTGCCATATTCCAAATGCTGTCCGCTCCCAACTTCATAGTCGATGCGTTCACAGAGTATGGGATAGGTAGGGAGTACATGCAAAAGATGTTTGACAGGGAGACATACAGCACAGCCAGTCAAGAGATATTCGAGTCAGGTCAGTTCTACAACAGGGTAAAGTACTCGAGCAATCCCGACATAAGGGATATGATAAGCACAAGGAAGACGCGAGGGGCTAACGCAGCGGCCAAATGGTACATCGACAAGGTGAAGAAGATCTACGAAAAAGGATACTCTCCAACTCAGTTCGTTGACTCCAACATCACGATAGCATACGCTGGGGCACCACTGTACGCAGCACTGAAGGAGAGGAACATAAAAGAGAACCTTGAAAAAGGCATGGACGAGAATCTTGCAAGGGAAAGAGGTGCAGAGAAGGCTATGGCTCAGTTTTGGACCAATGCCAACAAGACGCAGCAGAGTTCCCTGAATATGTTCAGGAGCATAGAGCAGTCTTCACGAAACCCGCTCGTGAGAATGTTCCTGACGTTCGGTTCCGTGTCACTTCTTATGACAAGGGCAATGGCGGAAACCGCTTCCGATGTAAAAAATGGAAGGGTCGGTAAACTTGAGGGCGCTGCAAGGATAGCCTACTACGGGGCTGTTCAGAACCTCATGTTCTACACGGCTCAAAGCGGGATACTTTGGCTTATGGGAAGCGATGATGATGACGAAAGGAAGGAACTCATAAGGCAACAGAAAACAGTCGGAATTTTGAACGACTCCTTTAACAATGTTCTCAGGGGGCTTGGGGCGTACGGTGCTGTACTGTCGTTTGCAAAAGACTTTGCTATGAGCGAGTATTTCAGGTCATTGAAAAATGATGAGAAAAACGAGTTCAAGAAGGATTTGAAAGTTCTCGAGAAGATGACCGCATCAGGATCTGTTGGGAACAACCTCGTGAGGAAAGGGGTCAAAATGGTTCCCGCCATCGATGTCAGGGTCAGGGATATTGAAAAAGCACTTGCAGCCATAAGGAACGACAAGACGGGAGAGGCAAGGGGGGAGGCTGAAAGGCTTTGGATGATGATGGATGCCCCTGTTCAGGTTTTCTCCGCTACAGGTCTTGCGCCCGGAATAAGAACCGCGTCAAGGATTGTTGACGGGATCATGGACGCATCATACGAACAGCTTTCAGCAGCCGAGGCCGCAAGCAGGGTGACAGGGCTTATGAGTAGGTACGACATGGAACAGATGTCAGAGAAAGCGACCCCTCCTGAATCCATCATCAAAGAGTCCGAGAAAAAGAAGGCAGAGGAGAAAGAGGCTGCGATAACGGAAATCCTTGAATCCATCAAAGAGAAACGAGGAAACTCCTACATGATGAAGTCCCTCGTCACGACACCCAAAACGAGACTCGACAAAATAGGCGCAGACAAATCGACCATTGCTCAAAGGTTCAATGTGGGCGTGTTTAAGGAGACTGACGGAAAGGAGGACAAAGAGCTGTTAAAAGCCTTGGTTACAAATGATGGGAACGGCAATACATTTGTCAGTGCGGATCAACTTGCCAAGAACTACGTTTCAATATCCAAGGAAGGAATAAGCGAGCAGCATCTTGGCAGGATACGCAAGGCAATGAAGCACCTCGACCAGAAAGCAAAGTCTGCATACATGTTGAAATTCAAGAACAAGTACAAAGAGTACATTCAACTCATAGAAAGTCAATCCAAATGACCATAGCAGCCATCCTCGCCATCGCTTCCAAGTACGCGCTCCCCATCTGGGATTTCCTCAAAGGCCCCCTCACGGATTTCCTGAAAGAGAACTGGAAGCAGGTCTCCTACATCGCACTCCTTGCGTGGGCTATCATGTGCCTCCTCACGCATTGCTCCGGAGTGATAGACCCTTGGGGAAGACACGGAGGAAATGGAAACGGTATTGAGTTAAAGATAATAGATACCCTATGGGTGTACCCTGACACGAACGCTATATTTGCCCTGCACGGCTTCGACACCATACCGAGGCACATAGAGAGACTCAATGACAGTATCAGGAGGCTTCAATCACGATTCAGACCCAGACCAGCAGACCATAGTACTGACAGCACTTGTGCTGATAGCATTGCTACTCTGCGGAACCATAGCGAGGTGCTGACAAGCATCCTCGATGAATGCGATGAGGCATACCACGATGCGATCGCCCTCAGAACCTACGGAGACACCCTTAGAAACGACAGCATAGAGGTGGCCGTCAACTTCCGCGTTGAAGGCCGTCTCAAAGGAGTTCCCTCAATCAGATACCGATACCTCGCCCCTTACCCCGTCATCACGAAGACGGTCACCGTCAATGCCCCGGTCAGAAGGCAGGTGTACATTGACGGAGGCATAGGGCCGAGACTCACATTTGAGAATGTTCCGAACGCCATCGAAGGAAGCCTCGGATTGGGGTTCGTGAACAGGAACAACCTTTCTGTGGGAATTGAGGCGGGTGTCTCTCATGTGGATTACAGGGTAGGGGTCAGGGTTAGAAAGGGGTTCTTGGTGGGGAAATGATAAAGCATAACCACGATTAGAGGATAGTACGTAGATTTGCGGAATGACAGAGGTCAATCGCATCAAGGCCGATACCGTCAATGAGTACTTGGCGAAGTACCCCGACCTGCCAAGCCTCACGTTGGCCCGAAAGATTTACCACGAGAACGTGAAATTGTTCTCATCTCTGGAGGGCGTGCGGTCTGCCATAAGAACAAGGCGAGGGCAGAACGGACGGTTACACCGTGAGAAAATCAAAAACAAGGTTCAAACACAACCAGCCCAACACGCCACAGCAATGGGGATAGCCAATCCTTTTTTTCTTCCTGAGACGGATGAGACGGAATGGGAGCCGTTCATAATCCCCAAGGCTGTGACGCGGCTGCTTATCCTTTCTGACGTTCATCTTCCATATCACAACATAAATGCCGTCACGCTTGCGCTGCAATACGGCAAGGATAACAACGTGAACGGCATAATATTGAACGGTGACATCCTCGATTTTTACGGCTTGTCGTCCTTTGAAAAAGACCCGCGCAAAAGGCGTTTCTCCGCTGAGTTGGAAATGGGCCGCGAGTTCCTTCGTGTGTTGCGCAAAGAGTTTGACGGTGTGCCAATTTACTACAAGCTCGGAAATCATGAGGATCGCTATGAGCGTTTCCTTCGCATCAAAGCCCCTGAGTTGTTGGACATACAGGAGTTCCGTTTGGACATCCTTTTGAAGTTCGGTGAACTTGGCGTGCAACTGATAGACGAGATGCGAATAGTCCAGTTCGGTCGGCTTAACATCATGCACGGCCACGAGTTTGGCAAGTCGGTATTCAGCCCCGTCAACCCCGCGCGAGGGGCTTACATGAGGGCCAAAGAGAACTGCATCATAGGCCACCATCATCAAACGAGTTCACATGCTGAACCGACCATGAACGGTAAGGTGGTCAACACTTGGTCAACTGGTTGTCTTTGCGAATTGCATCCCGCTTACATGCCCATAAACAAATGGAACAGGGGGTTCGCTTACATTGAACGCGAGGACGATGGCGACTTTACCGTGTACAATCACACCATTATCAAAGGCAAGGTGCGATGAGCCTACGCTACGAACAACACGAATCTTTGAGGCGGACGAAAGAGTTTCTGTTCGACCTGCTATACACAGAGACTCGGCCAAAGACGGTAAAGGAAATGAAGGCACGTGTACGGAAATGCCTCCGACACTTTCCGCCACTGACCGAGACGGGCAAGCCGTTGTTCTCCAATGACCCGTGGAGCGATGACAAGGGATAAGGCCATAGCCATTGCCCGTGAATCATGGGCCGCGTTCAACCGTATGCCGCTGACCGAGTGGCGGTCATACGTGAACGCATTGACGCTGGGAGAGGATGAACGGTGTCGGCAAGCTGCTTTGGCGCGGATGGAGATGAATTTCACGGTGGCGCGGGAGGCGGGTCATAAATAATTCCCTGCTTTTGCGGGGTGTTTGTGTTTGGCCCGCGGCTGCTTAGGCGGTCACGGGTTTTTTCGTTACGCAAACCGTTGCCGTCATTTGATTTACCGTGGTCTGTCTGTCACAAAAAGGTGCTACTTTTGCATTGCATATCGCGATTTGCGATTACCTTTGCCGTGCCGCGATATTGGACTGGGGTGTCCCCGATCGGTCGCTGCATGGCCCCGAAGCACCGACCTTCTAAATCGGATTGCTTCGGGGTTTCTTTTTACCTTTGAAACCCAAATCAAGTCCTCAAACCAAATTTTGCAGGTAATGGCCGCACCAAAAAAAGACCCGAGATTAGCAAGGGCCGGGGTATCTGGTTTCAACAAACCGAAAAGAACACCGTCTCATCCGAAGAAATCACACGTTGTCGTGGCAAAGCAGGGAGATACCGTCAAGACCATCCGTTTTGGCGAGCAGGGGGCAAAGACCGCAGGAGCGCCCAAGAAGGGTGAGTCAGAAAAGATGAAGAAGAAGCGGGCGAGCTTTAAGGCGAGGCACGGACAGAACATCAAGAAAGGCAAACTGAGCGCAGCATGGTGGGCCGATAAAGTGAAGTGGGCATGAAAGGACTTTACGCCAACATACACGCCAAAAGAAAGCGCATAAAGGAAGGCTCAGGGGAGTCCATGCGTAAGAAAGGGCAGAAAGGAGCGCCTACTGAAAAGGCTTTCAAGCAATCTGCAAAAACTGCAAAGAAGCCGAAGAGGAAATGATTTCCCAGTAAATAAACCCTTAGATTTGCAGTCAGTTCATAAACCATAAAAAACAAGAACAATGGCATACGGTAGCAAGAAGAGCGGCATGAAGACATCCATGAAGAAAGAGATGAAGTCTCCCGCTAAGAAAAATGGCAAGAAGTCTATGGGCAAGACCCCAAAGATGCCCAAGAAAGTGAGTAAATACTGATAGTCAATGTCATTCAAGGTAACGCCTAAGCTGAAGGTCTGCCACTCCTGTCACGACAAGGGTACGTTCCTGTTGTCCGATGTCACTGGACCATGGGACGACACACTGAACCCCTTCGGTTGGCAGCCTGACGCGACAAGCCCTCAGACACAGATCAAGTTACAGGACGTGGCTTCGTCCGCGCTCACCATTACATCCCCATCAGGGACTATGTACGGTCCCTACGACATTTATGCCACCCTCCCGAACCTTGACGGGACTGAATTGACAGTTGACCTCTCAGATATTCTCGGAAGTGGGGATGAGGCGTCCTACGAGGATGGCTATTGGGACTTCGATTGGGTGGTCAAAGGGGAATACCCTGACGGGGTTGGCGGGGAGACGCCATTCCACGCAAGGTGTTTGAAAAGTGAACTCGTCCTGTGTGATGTTCAATGCTGCACCGACAAGTTCACCGCTGACAGCGACCCTTCTTGCGGATGCTCAGGCAAGGGCAACACAAAGGCCATTGACGCAATGCTCACTTTGGAGGCCATTCAGGCTGCTGACAGATGCGGGCAGAAGGAGAAGGCCAAGAAGCACCTGAAAAACCTGCAAGCACTTTGCGGGAACAAATGCAAAAACTGCTAAGTCATGGGATGTAATGGTGGATGCAACGGGAGTTGCGGTAATCTTGAATGTGGAACAGGTCCTGCGGGACTTGACGGGCAGAACTCGTTCAACTTCACCACGGCTGACTTCACGCAGCCCGCAGTAGGGAGTACGGTCACGATTGACGTATCCGCCCTCGGTCAGATGACAGGGCTTTTCGCGAAGGTCGGCCAGGTCATATTCGTTGAAGGTGGCGGATACTACGAAGTGGTATCCTCTACAACGACCACTATCGAACTTGAGAACCTCGGCTACACTGGGAATGCCTTACCGACATCTACTGTGAGTTTCCCCGCGGGGGTTTCCCCTGCTGGGCTTGTCGGACCGCAGGGGCCTGCCGGTGCAAATGGTTCTGCGGGAGCCGATGGAACATCTCAGCTTGTGACAGGCTACTTCGCGACAGCCGCAACAGGGACATCGTTCTCCCCTCTTCACACCGCTCAGACACTTCCGTCAACGTCAGGCGACCTGCTGTTCCCCTCCACGGGTAGCATTCTCAGGATACACCTTGCAGCAGTCCTTGCAGCGGTATCTGGAAACAGTAGTTCCGATTACTGGAAAGGTGACATAGAGATAGTCCTTGATGGCACGACAATAGTGTTGCCCATATCGTCTCCATTCCTTTCAACCCGCTCCTACGCTCCGTTTAACGGAATGACGGCAATAGTTGACATCGTAGCGATTTCACTATCCCCTCTCACGATCATTGCTGACGTGAAGGCGTTCGAGACGGGTTTCGGGGCGTATTCAGGAACATCTGGATACCTTGTGCTGCCCACATCTGCAAACAGCCCATCGCACTTCGGCAATCCGTTCGCGTCAGGCCAGACCACTGGTGTTAACCAATCCTCTGATGTCGTGTTGCAAGTGAACGGAAGAAGGACTTCCGTGGGGTCTCCGTCAGGGGCTCCATCACTATTTCTCCCGATGCTCAAAGTAGAACGCCTCCTCAAATAAAGAGACATGAGCCTTAAAGCAAACAACGTCTATCTGATCGCGCTGACAACAGGCGGGACCACCACCCTTGACAACGGGGACGTGACTCTCATGGGATTCACCTCGGACAGCCTGATAGAGAAAAGCTGCACCAAGTACCTCATCGGAGGCACACAGACACTGACATCCAACTTCATTGTTGCGATGACATCCCCTGCGGACAACACTCTGGTAGAGGTCTATTGGAGGGCGAGGTGTACACCAGGGGCGTTCACTGCAACGGTTCTCGGGAAGTTGATCCCAGCAGACATCCTCGACAAGGACTTCACGATGAAGTTCGTTGCCAATGGAGGCTCGTTCTCCCTGCTTGAACTCAACCTCGACCTCTCAAAAGGATCACAGCTTCCTGCTGACAGATTGGTGAACGCAAGCGTGAATACAGCGCAGATGACCGACAAGGCCATCACCTATGCGAAGATGCAGGACGTTGGCGCGTACAGTGTCCCCGTCAGGGCATCAGGCACAAGCGGTGTCCTTGCAGATCTCGCGATGGCGGCCAACTCCATCATTGCCCGTGTTGCGGGGAACATCGTAAACCTCGCAGCGGCCACGAATGGGCATGTTCTCAAGATGACCGCAGGAGCACTTGGGTTCGCTCAGGTGAACTTCAACGAGTTGGCCGGCACGATAGCCAATTCGCAGATACCCGATAGGGAGCTGGCCCTTGCTAAGATGAACTCTACGGGCATGCTCGCCTCGCTGACATCCGATGTGGGCACCACTGCCGTGACATCCGAGGAGGTCCTTTTCAGCTACACAATTCCTGCGGGACTGATAGCGAACAACGGAGAGGGTGTCTCCATAACCGTTGCAGGGACAACCGCTGCAAACGGCCATACAAAGACCATCAAAGTAAAGGTCGGTGGGAATGTCTATGCCTTGAACTCAGTGACAACGGCCCCTAGCGGGAACAATTGGTTCGCTCAGGTGAAAGTCCTTCGAGGAGGTGCGACAGCAGCAATCGGGGAAGGTTCTCTTGTCGTGGACAACGCGCATGAGGGCATTCAGTTGAATGCGACAGGGCTTACTTGGGCCAATGCCCTTGATGTGGAGGTAACCGGGCAGAACGGTACCGCAACAATCAACGACATCGTTGTGTCCTTCGTGTCCGTTCAACTCCTCCGATAACAGACGATGAGACTCACCTCCCTAAATATCGCCAATGTCCGCCTCAATGCAGGATGCTGCCTGTCAGACATGGTGGAGCGCATGTGGGCGTACAAGGAGGAGGGCGACACCGAGAATGAGAAGTGCGTCAGGGAGAAGGCCCTTATACTGAGTGGCCTGATAAAGACCCTGTGCAGGTGGAGGCCAACGATCAAGACCGCAGGAAGGTCAACCCTTGTCGGAGAAATCGAGTCGGGGACATTTCCCATTCCGTACCTTTACGCGGGGACATCGACAGATGGACTTCCAACATCGAACCCTTTCATGGTGCTAAGTGGGGGCAATCCAGAGGTCGTTACAGCACTGCTTGACGCCACAAACTGCTTCATATCCCCTAACGATGACCTCGTGCAGACAGTGTCCACAAGAAGGCTTGGCCCCGAGAAAATAGAGGTCGTAAGGGATTATGCTGAAGGGGTGGATTTCCTTATCTCTGAGTTCCCTGACGATGTGACATGGGAAATCACGGGAGGGGGTGAGCAGGTGACAAACCTTCCAAACTGCCTAACAGACGCTCAAGTATTGTCCATCATCAAGAAAATTGAGGAACTTTGCCCCTGCGGGTGCTAACACATAAATCCAACGCCATGAACTTTTTCAGACTGATAGGAAATGCTTTGATCGCCTCTGTCGGAGGTTTTCGCCCGGTACTTCGGGGAATCGCCAACGGGGTACAGGATGATGATGCTGCTACGGTGGGGCAGTCGGTGCCTCCCGTCCCATTTGCATTCTCAACACTAATAGAAGTCAATGACGGAGCAATATCGGGTCTTTTCGAGGTTCTTGATTACGAGATAGATGTACCTTTAAGTGCAATACAAGGTGAGGAGGCAAGCGTTGAAGGGTTCGTGTTTTACTTAGACACCCAAAGAGGCTCTTATTGGGGAGACATTCAAGTGTCTGTCACTGCATCAGAACTCTTCGCTGTTGACATCAAACTTGAGACTATTGACACTACTGAATGCAACAGCCTTGTGGTTGTTACCATAGACGGAGAAACAACTGCCGGCACTTCTCATGCAGTGGAAATAACGGCAACAGGAGGGGACCACTCTATAACAAGGACATTCACGCTGAACATTGAGGAAGAGTAATAACAAGGCATAAAAAACATCATGGCAGTACTATCATCACAAGAGGTTCAGGTACTTGTCGATCAGACAAAGGCCCTATCAAGCATGTCCGGCATTAACGGCTCTATGATCTATGGAGTGAGTGTGGCCGCACACACAGGTTCATTCTGCGCGATCTCAATAAGAGAGTCAGGCACCACTTTCACTTCATTAGTAGCGAAAGGAGCAGGACCCGACCTTGCATTGACAGACTTCTACAAGGATTCCACTACACCTCTTACAGGGGATCTGTTGACCCCTCCGAGAGGTTATGCGTTCACATCGTTCCAGCTCAGTGCCGGATCAGTACAGGCCCACTGATGTTCGTGTTTAACGGGACATACATGTTCAGACCTCAAAAATGAGTAGTTGTCCTTTCATATTCGGTGCAAGAAGTTCTGGAGCAGGCGGCTCTGTTTCCCTCGCAGTATCGGACATCTCACCTAATGCGGGTGACACAGTTACCTTAACGGCAACTCCATCAGGTTTTACACCAACAAGCTACCAATTCTTACTATTCAATGGCAGTGTAACGCTTCTTTCTCAACAATCGGGAAACACATACAACTGGACGGTTAATGTGCCTGCTGGTAATTACTCTATCTATGTACTTGCCACGGATGGCGCTACGGATGTGTTCGATTCGCAGGATGTTACCGTAAACGCATTGTATCTTCTTGGTTTATACCCTACCGACTGCATCACGGATTTTGCACCTTTCAGATTGCTTGGATCCTTTACAGGTAGGATTATGGAGGTGAGGAGGTTGGTTGGGTCAACTACGACAGCGGTTGAAATAGGATTTGACGGTGACTACGTGACACTGGACAGTCCTGTGTTATCTGTTACCGTTGGCAGCTCATCGGCTACCACATTAGGTTCATTTGTGAACGCATCGGGATACCCTAATCAAGACAGCTTATCGGGAGCTCAGTCGGCATTTGTGGTGCGTGGATATAGGCAACTAAACGGTGCGCTTGCATGGGAACAAACAGTAGCGGCTAATCAGCCAAGGCTTGTGGATAGCGGAACACTTGACGTTTTGGGTGCGTTCGGATGCCTGAGATTCCTCGGAAATCAGTGGCAGGATTACGGACTGATAAGTGGTTTAAACAAACCAGCGAACTACTCTATTCTGTCCGTTGCCTCGTTCGATAGCACGGGAGCGATGGGACTGTATGGGTCGCGGCCTGCGGGCAGTGGTCAAACACCGTTCAGTTACGGTCATATATGGAAGCAGCCATCGGGTAGTAGTACGATAACAACGCTATATGGTGATGGTATAAACCAGCGAATCGCGACAACATTGACAAATCCAATTGTGGTAACGTCTATGCAGCTTTTTGAAGACTACAAGTCATCGGGGGTCTTAGATTCTGATCTATACGTTGACGGTAGCGGACCTATACCCTTTTCAGGCACGGGCAGCGCGCTGAATGTTTTTGGTACGGCAACAAGGATGCTGTTCGGAAGGTTTGGCGATTCATCGGGCAACATTTTAACGGGCCGACAGCTCATGTTCGTGGTCTATGAGGGCAACAAGTCAGCCGACCGATTAGGCATGAAGAATGCGATAAACTCAATACTTGGCACGTCATGGTAAAGCTGGGATACCTATACGACAACGAGGCCGCTGCACTTTCGGCACGTGACCTGTGCGACAATTACTACGGATGTCCGAACCATGCAGCCCAGCATTGGGTCAGTGTGCAGCAGTGGGGGGATAAGTGGGCTATTATCTACAACAACACGCTGCCAATTGTTCTTGGCGCACCTATTGTTTTACCTGAATTGGAAAATGAACATGAATAAACCATGAAAGCAGACCACACCATAATCACCATAATTTACAATCTCTAATGAGTGGTTACAGGTACATATTCGGGGCAGTTCCAGGAGGAAGCGCTCCATTAGCAGGGCAGGTTGACCTGACCCAATCCCCTGTGTACTACATTGGATACTGTACTTGCAGCAATAGCCTCAATCAAGCCAGTTCCTTGATGATTGTGAATTGATCGCTAAATTTGCCTCAACAATCAACAGCAGGAAAAATGCCGCACTCACTGAATCTTTTGCAGATAGACCCTTCAACTCTGATAGATTCAGCATCAAAGGTCCAGCCTGGTGATTACAGTGGGTACACCTTTGCTATAGTGATATTGACCTTGATGCTAGCAGGAAGTCTTCTTGCTGTCAAGAAGCTTTACGAGGAGAACAAGTCACTTCAAACAGCCGCAGTAACAAGAGCCGAGAGTGCGACAAAGGCACTGATAGAGGCTCTCACAGAGGTAAAGAGGCATTACGAGATCCTCAATGAGACCCTCAAAAGAATAGAGCAAAAACACTGAAGCATGAAAGCCTCTACAAGAAAAGCCTTGAATGATTGCTCGGGAATCGATGCCATACATGGATTCACCTGTAAGCTCAAGCAGGACATGAGCGTGCATCTTCCAAATGAAGTTGACAGATCTCAAGTGGTCGTCATGCAGGTGTCCCGTCAGATGGAACCGGTCAGGTCTTTCATGGACACATTTCAACATCTTCCTTTTATCGGGGCAATCTTGTTCAAGACTACATGAGCACATACATCAGCACTGCGGAGTTCACCAAGAAGCACGGACACTTTCGCATCTCGGAGTATTGCATCGAGCAGAAACCCCCGACAAAGCGCATCGCTGACATCATTCTCTCTAATCACATCACTCCCATGAATGCCGTGAGGGAGGCTGTTGGAGAGCCTGTTCTCGTGTCCAAGCGTTCGGGGTACCGCCCAAGGAAGTACGAGCAGAGCAAAGGCCGGACAGGAAACTCTCAGCACAACTTCGAGGAGAGCCACCCGAACGGGACAGGTGCAGCAGACTACACATCGGCCAGCGCAAAAGACCTCATCGAGCCCATGCTCGAGCACACCTGCTACACCCGCGTCTGCTACTACCCGAACAACAACTTCGTTCACGCGGATTTCAAGCCGACCCCAAGCGGGAAGCGAGAGCTGTACACCGCGCAAAGCCCCACATCCAAGTGGAAGCTCGATAGGGTTGTGGACATCCAAAAATAATTTTATAGGAAAAAAGCATTTTACTTGCATAGAGTAAAAAGGTTGCTTAGATTTGTCATCTCAAACGAGAGGCAAAAGAATGGCTGTCACACCAAACAAGAACGGTCAACATGTCAGGATACGGGTGATCTGCATCAACGATTCAGGCCGACCTTCCGACATTCCCAAGTCTAAGTGGCCCGTCAAGGGAAAACACTACACGGTAACATCCCATGTCGTGATGCACAGTATGGGAGGACGTATCGGTGCGACTCTTGAGGAGATCTCTCTTGATGGGTGTTTTCCCTACAAGTACTACCTCGCGGACAGGTTTGCGATACCTGCAGATGACATGGAGGCGATTTCCCGTGCCGCAGAGCTTCTCAGAGAGGTTCAAAAGGAGTTGGACAGGTTGAGTATCGAGGAAACCGAACTGGACCCAGCGTAGCAGCGTAGGGCTTAAAACGAGGCGACTGAGCAATGTCCAAAGGATACATCCTCTTCAAGAAACCGAAAGTGAACAGGCATGAGCCTTCCACTGCCATGCCCATCGAGTACTTCCAGTCAAAGGGTCTGATAGCGATAAGCGGGGTTTACTACGAGTTCTACATAGAGAAGAAGTTTGAGGACAGTACGACAACGGTGACAGGATTGAAGAGGCCCGAGGACGGGGTTTTTGTAGGGGCATCCACCCCTGAGCACATGAGGGTGATAAGAGCGATAAAGGAAACATTCAAAGGAGTGATATGAGAAGCGAAGACGAACACATCTTTATTCAGACCCTCAGTAGCAGGAACTACAGGAACCTTGATGGGGGTGGAACAATGATCTCCATCTCGGAGCACGGGGAGCTTGTACAGGATTGGGACTACCTATACGAGGAGCCAGTCAATCCTGAAGACTTAATGATGGGGTACAAGGAGTCTGACCACTGCGGACTCTCTGTCATGTACCCCGAGCATGTCTCAGAGATATGCCTCAAGAGGGTGTACATAACGGATGATGTCGGTGTGGACGGTGAGGAGATGTTCCTGTGGAGGGTGATCATCTACGGCCCGCTCGGAGAGACCTTGTTCAGCTTCGAGTCGAAAACAGAAGCAAAGGAAACCTTGAACTTTATCCTTGATTGGAAACGCAGATACAGCATGAAATGAGCGACACACCACACAAATGCCCCGTATGCGGAGGCACGGGAAATGTCCCTAGCGGATTCTACCTTGGAGGAAATCCAGCGCTAAACGCCTTACCTGTTACCTGCCGCAGTTGCTTCGGAACAGGAGTCCTATGGAAACCCGTAACAAAAGTCGACACCAATGCCAAGTTCGGCCCCTCGGAAAACAACCCTCTTCGTTCGAGCTTTGAAAACATGCATATCCGGTTAGGAAATTCTGTCAGTAACCCTATACGGCATGACGACATCGACCCCGATGGACTTGACACAAAACAATGAGCATGACACGCATAGGTAAATATGAACTGATCTCCTATCCGTAGCATCTCTGCGTGGTATGCACGGACAACATCGAAGAGGCCGCGAAGGAATAAAACCCTATCGGGGCCTTCCTCTTTAGCCCACAATGCAACAAGCAAGAAAAAAATTTTTCGTGCAGTCTAAATCCAATTTTTAGACGACCCTAAACCCAAAACACCCCCACCCATAAAACCCACACAAGGAAACCCATTGACAAGAACCAACTACAAGGAAGCCCTAACAGAGAATAACAAAAAGAAAAACCCCAGAGGAAAAAAGCGCAAAGGAAAACCCTGAAAGGAAAACCTCGATGGGGAATACTCTACGGGGAACTATACCCCCCATCCGCGTTCCCCGTCCTCGCCCCAAGATGCCCCCCGTCTCGGTTCCCGCTCGGGGGCCCCTACGGTTTCCCGCTCCGGGCCTCGCTGTCTGGCCCACCTTCGCGGGCATCCTTTGCAGGTGCCCTTTCCTTGCGTCCCTTGCTGTGATACCTGAACGGGATACCTGAAAGGGGTAGCGGTGTTAGTGGTGAATGAAAGTATATACGCTATATAGAGTATATACGCAAGCAAGGAACAATAACCTGTCTATTGTATATATTCTATATAGTGTATATACGGAACGCATGAGAGTAAAGCTGTTTGAAGTATATATTCTATATAGAATATATATTTGCAGCCCTAACTAAAACAGTAGAACAGATGCCGAGGATGTTGATAGACTTGACGGAAAAAGAAGCGCAGGAACTGAAAGAGCTTGCAACGTTGCACGGCCACAAGGTGAAACCCTTTGTGGAGTATATCGTCAGGATGCAAATAGGAACACTGCCAGCACCCACGGTTGCGCCCCTTGCCCTGAGCCCCGCACAGGATACCGAACAAGAAACCCACGAAGAGGAACCGCAACAGGAACAACGCGAAGAACCACGAGCAGGAAGAGCGCCGAGGATGATCAAGCCTTGGATCCCAAATAAAAACCTTGCAGCATACACGGAAGAGACAGAGCCGGGCAGCGGTATATTCACGGACGGGAAGTCCTTTGCGGTTCAGGTCGGACCGGTAGGACGGCAGTCGGCACACTTTTTCCAGTTCATTCACGAAGCCGAGGAATTCAAGGGAAACGAGGCCTCTTAAACCCTATATATATGACGTATATACAGCCCGGAAATAGAGCTGATAGAGGCCATTGAAAACATATATACAACGTATAGCTTTTATCGGTTCACTGTATATATAGAATATATAGGAACACCGCAACAAGGCCCATAAAACGGGCCTTTTTTGTGCCCTGTTATAGGGCATAGGACGGGAACCCGGACAAGGGACAAAGGGGAGGGACCGAGCAGGGGAACGGACGGGAAACCCGCACGAGGCAAGGGATACGGGGACTTCTTGGGGCGATCAATTTCCCCAACCGCGGCCCCTTTACCGGCCCTTTCCGGTGTCCTCTTCTACGGGTCTTCCTTTCTTGCTGTTCCCTTCTCTTGGCTTACCTGTTGGGGTGTTCTTGGTTGTTCCTATGTGTAGGGCATTCATTAAGGTATCTTTCGCGCGCACGGGTGAGGACGGTGATAAATTTAGGGCAATCTAAAAATTTTAGGTTATTCGTTTAGACGGGTCTAAATCGGCGTTTAGTTTGCGCGAAATCTTCTTTTTTTTGCTCATCATGTCGCACTAAAGAACAAAGAAAGCCCGTAAAGTATTCATATTCAGTACTTTAAAAGAGTAAATTTTTTTTTCTCAAATAAAGATTTTTGCTTGTTATTCTTAAAACAGTGCCTACATTTGAGGAGTAATAACAAACAACAAAAACCACAAACCATCAAAACCGCCTAACCATGGAACAGGTAAAGAATGTCCGA
>Ga0208898_1000113_pt1 | contig 74463 bp, 71 predicted proteins | sample VirMetDEL_Mar_4_FD_184513 | JGI IMG/M metagenome (GOLD analysis project Ga0208898, IMG submission 184513) | Aqueous microbial communities from the Delaware River and Bay under freshwater to marine salinity gradient to study organic matter... | ecosystem: Environmental > Aquatic > Marine >... | reverse complement strand
CTACTCATCCCGTCTTTATTACAACGGCGGTTTATACTGAATACGCTAACATTCTGTATAAACGTGCTGCCCCGCGGCAGCGTCTTTTTTGCCTTTAAAACCTGTTCAAACAACTAAACCGCGGCAGTTTGCGATCTTCGTCCTGTTAAGGATAGTAGTTGAGTGCTCTGTACAGCGCAGAGACTTGCCACCCTGTCCTCCGATGAGTCAGGTCCAACGCACACGATATTAGCCTGTGCTAGCCGTTACTGATTTTGTTTAAGATGTGGGAGCCATGGACACGGACTTGTATATGTCCGTTATAATATTCATTTGATTCTAATACACGTCTTAGGAATTGTTCTCTTGCTTCAACGTAACTGCATTCTGCTTTACTCTTACAAAGGTATAGTATTTCCCTTGTAAAATTTTCACTGCCTAATGTTTTTACGTCTTCGATTAGTTCCAAATTAGAGCCATAATATTCGCGCCAGTCAGAATCGACTTGTGATCGAATCTTCTTTTTGCGTTTGTTACCATTTTTGTATTTTACAGTTCTTGTTGTTGTTTTTTTAAATTTTGCTAGTTTTTTGCCTATGTATTTGCGCCCTGATACACAGTTTGTAATGAGATATACAAATCCAGCACAGTCCTCGGGTAATTGGTCAATATCTTTACCTTCATACAGCCAAGTCATTGGGGATTTGTTCTACGTCCATGTGTATTTTAATTATGCCATAATAGTTTATAAGTTATAAGTTCTGATTATTATACAACTTCTACATCCGTTGTATAACTGGTAAATCCGTTTTCTTTGACTACAGTTAAAATATTATTTACACGCCCAGCCAATTCGTCTTTGTGGCTGACAAGCCAGATACTCTTGTTGCTTTCTCTGCTCATTTTCTTAAGAATAGCCAAACTGTTTTCTACACCCGAAGCATCCATACCCGAATCTACTAACTCATCGATAAACAACAAGTTGATAGGTTGATACAGACTTTCCCATACATCACGGAAACTCCAACTTAAACTGAGGATCAAACGATTGCGTTCTCCCCTACTCAAGTTGTCAAAGTCTAACTCACGACCTAATTCTTCAATGCTTACAGTTAAGTCGTTTAAGAATTTGACCTGGTGTGGCAAACCAATACGATCCAGATACTGCGCCAATCTGCCGTTTAAGTAACTGAGGTTCTGATCAATGATCTTTTTACGAATAAATGAATCTTTGTTGGTCAACAGTTTGAGCAAGAACTCTTGGTGCTCTTTGACTCTGGTCAATTCATTGATAGTGTCGTAAGTAATCTCTTCAACCGCAGTTTCTTTCATTTCTGCGATCTGTTCACTGTAGGGATCCGGTTCTTCCTGTTTGGCAGTTAACTGCGTTAGCACACTGCCCATACTGCTTCTATGTTCAAATGCATCTGCTTCTGCTGAGTAAAATGTTTCGGGCCGACTGCCTAACTCGCCTATGTCTGCTACAGTTTTTGTGTGCTCCTGCCATTGTGTGTCATTTGTTAATAACTGTAGTGCGGCTTCTTGCTTTTGTTCTTGCTTGCTTTTAAGTATTTCTTCTTGCTTGGCATCGTGTATGTCCTGCCCACAAGCATGGCACTTATGGTCTTCCAATAGAGCAATTTCTTTTTCTAGTTTGTCAATGAGTTTCTGTTGTTTGTCGTTGTCACGTTCAATACTAGTAATCCATTTTGTGCATTCGTCAACTTGCGACTTTTTACGGTCATAATCTGCCAACAGTTTGTGTGCAGCCAATTCTGCTTCAATGTCTAACTTGGCCAGTTCGTCATAGGCACTTTGTAAAGCAGCAACTTCACTGTCTTTTTTCTTTTGCCACAGTACTTGCCTGCGCTCTAAACTTTCAATTTGATTGTTGATGCGCTCGTTGGCATCTGACACTGCTTTAATTCTTGCTTCTTCATGTTGAATGGCATCTTTAGTAGAACGATTTAGCTCTTTCAATGCTTCAGCTTTTTCACTCAGCATGGTAATACCCAGAAGCTGCTCAATGATAGCACGTTGGTCATTGGCCCGCATACTGAGAAAAGGCTCTGTATAAGTGTTTAAGGCTACAACGTGCTTGAACATGTCATGACTCATGTTGAGCAAGCGTTCGATTTCCTGTTGTGTTTCTCTGCTGTCACCTTGACTGTTGTCGTCTCTACTTTCCTGCTCTTCGTCGTTGACATAGAACTTGAGCACATTGGGTTTGCGTCCACGCTCAATCCTGTAACTCTGTCCTTCGCAGTCAAAGTCGATGGTGATCAACATGGCCTTGCCGTTGGTCTTGTTGATTAGATTATCTTTTTTGATGTTAGTCAGTGCCTGTCCAAACAGTGCATAACTAAGTGCATTGATGATTGTAGTCTTGCCTGTACCGTTACGTGCGCCACTATCATCGCCACCCAAGTCTAAGTTTTCACCTAACACCAAAGTCAAGTCTTGGCGATCAAAGTCAATGCCCTGTGTGGCATTGCCCACGCTCATAAAGTTTTTAACTGACAGTGTTTTTATTTTGAACATTATCGCTTATTTCTTTATAAATTGGTTTGAATACTTGATCGATGTAGTCTAAAATTATTTGCCTATTATACAACAGTCTACTTTCTAATTCAAGATTTATTTGTTTCAAATAGTCTAGCGGCCACTTAGAAACAATCTCCGCTTGTTTCATAACTGCCAAGAATCTTTCACTGGGATCTTCAATGGAGTCATAACTTTCATCCCAGTAATCGTCAAAAGTTTTTATTCCAAACGACTGCAGATATCGAATAGTTCCTACCGCACCCAATATGATAAAAGGAGTTGTACACAATATTGGTCTCAATATTTTTTCACTTATGTAAACAGATGGGTAATCAAAAACTGATTCGGACACTAAATCTACTGCGAATTCTTTGTAAAAATCAGATCCGTTTGGTGGTATATTTGGATTTATGTAACTTTTTGGTACAGGAATTTGATTTAAAAATAAAATTTCTTTGTTTTGCGTTAACGTTGTCCAATCTTCACTAACTGAAATCGCATTATTGTAAACATAATCCAAATTGTCATCGATATTGCTCTGATTTTGATTTGTAGGTATTTCACTTAGCATTTTAGTGTTTGGATTGTTAATTGAATACTGAATCTCCGAACAATTATTTTTAATGATGTAGGCTATAAGTTTTTCTCTATGTGCTCTTAATAAGCCCACCATACACAACATAGGATATATTATATTTTTCCTATATCTTATAATATCTTTAACATTGTTGTAACTATTATAGTTTAGAATAAGATTAAAAACTTCCGGTTGGTCATTATTGTCAAAGTAAGGAATTAATTGTTTTTTAAGGTTACTACTGTTACAAATAAATCTAAAAACGAAACCAGGAAATCCCATAGATTTAATCGCTAATAATAGATTGTATATTGTAAAACTCAAAGGAGAATTTAAAAAATAAAAGTCAGTGTCGTTATGTAAAACTACAATTCTTTCATTTGGCTTAAATTCTTCCTTAAAAAGTGTTTTTAACTTACCATGTAATGAAGGTGCGTCTTGCCGATAATGGATCAAGTCAATAACATCAATTACGCTAATAGTCATGCAAGTTCCTCCAATGATTGTATATGTTTTCTAAATTTTCATATGGAATTATTTGCAAAGTATTTGCAATTTTTTGTAGGTTATCTATGATACTTTTATATTCTAGTAATTCACTTAGCGGGATCACAATATCGTTTTTTCCAACAGGAGGATTTTTAAAAAGATGAGTGAAGTTGTCTTCAATAATATTGTTCCTTATGAATCTATATAGACTGTTTGTTTTTACTTTGTACAGATTTTGGCTTTCAAAGCCAGCAATTTTATAACTGTCTCTATGTTCTTGTTGAGTAATTTCATAGCCATCATCTATTTTACGTGCAGAGTATCGTTTGCGCCATTTGCTTTTATAGAACCATTTTAAACTTGGCTGATCTAGCATAATAGTAATTATTTGATAATGCTGCATCCAATTTGGGATATTAAATTTATGTGTATGTAATGGTATCCACAAGTCGGCAAAATTTATTGGAAGATTTGATAAATCGTCCCCTCTTGTATATGTTGCACTGTAATATTGATTTATTGAATAGCAGTTTTTTGGTTCATTATCTAACCAAGAATCAAAATCGCTGGTAAAACTACTTTTAAACCATTCTGAATCAGATTGCTCAGTGTTATTCCAAGATTGTATATCGGGGTGAAATCCTAGAAGAGCACAAAGCATTTTACCTGCACCTCCTGGCGGATAACGCACAACAAGAAATTTTGCCACTAAAGATTCCTATAAATGTCCAGTAACAGATTATTATCGTAGTGATCGCTGGCAATAGCAGTTAGTTGATTAGTTACAATCTGATCTACACTTTCGAACTGCACATTACCCTGTATTTCATACTCTGATAAGTCTGTATTCTTTTGCGGCAGCAGTGTAATCTCACGCAGGTTATACTGCCCAATAAAAGTTTCTTTGATAAAATTGGCTTCTTCGTAACTGATATCAATGTCCAAGTTCACACGCACATGCATACCTGGCGCCAGTATGTCGTCGGCATGATCCAGTATTGCTGCCAAGCCTAACACACGGTATCTGGGTTGATCGGGCCAAGCATGATACTCAGGCTCTTTGCCCCATTCAATAACACACAGTCCTCTGTCATCATCACCAGCGTCTGCATAGTTGTGTGGAAAGCAGTTGCCAATATAAGTGATGTTGCCGTGGTTTTGTCTTTTGTGAAAGTGCCCTGTGTAAACTTGTTCACAGGCCCGAAACTGTTCACGTTTGACTTCACCGTGATCGGGCATCTGCACCATGGCGTTCATGTAAAAGTGAGGAAGTTCAAAGTGTCCAAATACATATTTGGTCTTTAGTTTTGGCACACGTTTGTAGTCATCACCTACCAACCAAGGTGCAATAGTTACATCACCTTCCGAGAACCAATCATTACAGATTCTAACATTGGGCAAATGTCTAGCCCACTCTACACTCTGTATGTCACGTTTGTCCCTATAGTACAAATCGTGGTTACCAGGGATAAAGTAGACCTGATCAAAGTTTGCGTTTAAATGCTCTAAGGCCTGCAGACTGTAGTTCAGTGTAACAATATTAATACTGGCACGGTTGTTGTGCCAGTCCCCCAGGAATAAAGCAGTTTCGCAGCCTTGGTCTCGTGCAGTCTGAGTAGCCCATTTGACAAAGTTCAAACAGTCTTCGTTATGCAGTTGACTGTTTGACTTTAAGCCAAAGTGTATGTCCGTGAACACGGCTGCTTTTTTGAATAGATTAGCCATCTATCTATTATAACTTCGTTTTTGGTCTACTGCAACTGGAAAAATTGTCATTCGTCGTAATATCCGCCACCACCACCAGTCATCATGCCCTGTCGTGTATAACTGGGGTTTAGGTTGTTCATTTCTAAAATGTCATCTCTGATATTTTGGTTACGTTTTTCAATGTTGAGCACACGAGTAAACGAGTTAGTAATTGCCGCAGTATAGTAAGCAAATGGGTTCTGACTCTTGCTTTCATCAAACTGTAAGCCAATTTGGCTTAACTGTAGCAGTGCCTGGCTACGCATTTCGTCGTTGTAAGTGTAGCCGCGCCAATTTGATCGAGTAGCATAACGCTCGCACAGTTTCATAAACATGTGTGCCAATTTGTTGGTCATTTGTCCATGCTCACGTGAAAATTCTCCCGACTCTAAATCGCCCCGCCAGTGACTTTTGCCTACCAGTACAGGTTCACCCTCGGCATCGACACGATAGTGATAAAACGGTGGAAAGTTTACTTTGACATACTTGTTATGTTTAGGATCTTCCTCGTCATACTCGGTGTGTGCTGGTTCGTCCTCATCGTCAACTAAGTCTTTAGCCTGTTGACGTGCTTTGTTAGTTTTGACTTCATCTAAGGGGATATGCTCCCAAGTCATTACACGAAACACACAGTCAGTTTGTGGGATTTTGGTATACTTAATTTCAAAATCTTCTAACTTTTGCTTTTGTCCTGTTTCTTTTACAGCCTGCTCATGTGCCAGTTTGGTCAAGCGTTCCGCCCTTGCACGGCGTGCAGCCACAATGTTTTTCTTATTGATTTTTTTGACACTGTCTACGATCATGTCAAAATTAGCAGCGTCTTGGTCCAAATAACTGCAATAGGTAGTTTTACTTTTGTGTATTTCTTTAAGAATATCTTTATTATTAAGGTAATTGTGTTTAATAACCGTTCTCCTTTATACTGTTATAATAGTAACATAGTTTTACTGGGTTGTCAATTCTTGAATGCAAAATTGGCATAATTTTTGGCGATAAATATTTTAAATCGGAATAATTATGGCAAATTTACAGCAAGGTCCTAGTAGTAACTCAGACAACACAGATCCATCTGGAGTTAGTCAAACTGCTGGGGTAGCACCACAACAACAGTTTGCATCAGGCGGAGATGCAAGTGCATTTCGTTTAAGTACCCTTGCAGAAGGCATTGTAAAAGGTGGAGCCTTTGCTTTGGAAGCCATAGCTGGTAGTGTATTTAACTTTAATTCTACTGGTGCGAACCCTAGTTCAATTGGTCCTGACGATGACTGGCGTGTGCGTATTAGTATGCAACCACAGACTGCTGCATTGTTTTATAATAATCCAGGTAATCCTATATTGTACCCGTTGAGTCAAACCAATGGTGTAGTTTTTCCTTATACTCCACAAGTAGATATTTCACACCAGGCTGATTACACAGCGCAACCATTAACACATAGCAATTATCAAAGTTACTTTTATGACAAAAGTTCAGTACAACGTATAAACATTACTGCTGATTTTACTGTACAAAATATTCAAGAAGGACAGTATCTTGCTGCAGTTATGCAATTCTTAAAAAGCACAACAAAAATGTTTTTTGGAAATAGTCAACTAGCAGGTACACCACCTCCAATGGTGTTTTTAGACGGATATGGTCCAGCAATTTTACCACACGTTCCTTGTGTAGTGACAGATTTTAGTTATACTATGCCTGGTGATGTAGACTATATAAAAATACCAGTTGGCGCCAGTTTGCAAAGCACCGCCGGCAATCCCATACAAAATAGTAATTATGCAGTACCAGCAAGACTGCCCACTGCTTGTACATTACGTATCGGACTACAGCCAATTTACAGCAAAAATAACGTGGCAAGAAACTTTACACTAGAGCGTTATGCTGCTGGAGGCCTGATACAAGATTCACGTGGCGCTAGGGGAGGATTTATTTAATGGCACGGTCTAGTTCTAAGGTTGAATACAACTCAACAAGTCCTTATTACAATACACCGGTTATTGGAGGATACCTGGATTTAGCAAACATTCCTAGCATTCCTAAACTGCAAGGTGATGTTATTGTTACTGTAAACAAGACTTATCAGTATCGGCCGGACCTATTAGCATATGACTTATACGGTGATCCTGGATTATGGTGGGTGTTTGCTGTAAGAAACCCAAATGTAATAAACGATCCCATTTTTGACATGCGTATTGGTAAACGTATTGCAGTACCTAAAAAAGAAACATTACAAGGTATCATTACATAATGGCTAACCTTTTTGATTTTAGTGCCGAGTTCGAAGGCGTCGATCAGGCAATTCAAGAACAAACAGGCGCAGTATATAATGAACCAGATCCATTTGTAATACCGTCAAGTCGAAACACGACATCTGTAGTGGAATCGTTTGGTGCAGAGAATTTCGTACCTACAGGTAGTCTTAGTCCTTACTTGGTAGATGAAGCAGCCCAAGCACAAGTTGATGAATCGTTTATTCAAGAAGCAGAAGGTTTAAATGCACAACAATCTGCTTTTTCTCCTAGTCTGGTATCCCCTACCACAAAAGAACCTGTTTATACAGTAGAAGTAAGAGGTACTGCACCAGCACAACAACCACTTGTAAATCCCTTGCACGATTTTGAAAGTTATACCTACAATTTAAGTTTACATGCAATCACAATTGAAAATTTCAATAATTTAACAGACAGCCCACGTGGATATATTCCAACCGATGTTTTAATTGCAGGCGCTGGGCGTTACAGTGATAACTTTAAACGCAATCGCTTTTTTGAAGAAGACTTTTATTTTGAAAATCTAAGATTAGAGTCTATTGTTAACACAAAAAAGACAAATAGATTTAGTAATGTTGTTAATATAGAGTTTACAATCATTGAACCCGGTGGGTTTACTCTTATTCAAAGGTTAATTAGTGCTTGCGAACTTCCTCGCAGTCAAGGAGGAGTAGGAGGCCAAAATTATCTTAAACAGCCTTTCATATTACAAATTGATTTTTATGGACAAGTCGATGGTAATATAGGTGCTGGTATTATACCTAATCAAACAAAATTAATTCCAATTAAGTTAGTTTCAATGAACACTAAAATTGGTACAAAGGGCACACAATATGATTTCGAAGCAGTCCCTTATAACCATAATGCTTTTGACCCAACAAAAATAAACTTGCCAGCAAATTTCACCGTTAAAGCAGCAAAAGTTTATGATATATTTGGTGATGGTGAAGTCACAACAGAATCCACAGCAGAATCGCAAGCACTACAAGACCAAATTGAAGCCAGAAATAATTATAGTGAAACGTATGGAGCTGCATTGACAGAAGATAATGAAGGGGCAGCAGCAGTTCTCGCAAACCAAGGAATCTACCAAACTAAGGTTACGCAAACACTTGGCAAAACAGGAATAGCGGCTGGATTTAACAGTTATTACAAGACGTTAGAAGAAAAAAATAATTTAAAATACGATAGAATTAAATTTAGTTTAGATCCTGAAATTGGAGACTCGTTAATTTATACATCAGGACCAACTAGTATTTCTAATGCTGCAGAAACTGGTAGCACTGAAACTGCCGCTCAACAAGCAGGCGGAGCAAATAAAGGAACTATTGCTTTTAATGCCGGACAGTTAACTATACCTGCGGGCACAAATATTCAAAGTGTGATAGAATGGGCAATTACTAATAGCGAATATATGAGCAAACAGATAATAGGAGTACAAGGCGCGGGTGATCCCAGCAAAGGTGTTGTAAATCAAAGTGCTGAAATACTTAAATTGGTAAAAATCGTACCAAGAGTTAAAATCAGAGAATACGATCCTACTAGAGCAAATTACAGTTATGACATAACTTATATAATTAGAAAATTCCTAGTTAATAGTAGGACACCAAACGCACCGCAAGGCAGAGTGCAAGGGTGGGTTAAAGAATACAACTACATTTATACCGGAGGTGTTAGTCCTTATACCGGTGATGTAGCAGTTAATAGAGACGTAATTAATCTTGATTTAGATTTTAACATGTTGTTTTATACAGCAATTACTGGATTTAGAGAAAAAAACAAACTGTTTACAACCGGCGCAACTCAAGCCAATGGTGCAGATGATTTACAGACAATATTGAATGAAAATGCCAGTGGGTTCGAAGGCGATCCGGGAAATACTCCTAGTACACAAACAACTAACCCAGCAAAGGCATTAGAAGATCTTGTTGAACGTGCAGAAGTTGTATACCAGTCTGGTAGTAAAAGAAATCAAACTAGAACAGGTGCCGGCCAAGCTGGCGTTCAAGCGAGTGCAGATATATTAAACAATCAACTTTCTGATGCTAGAGGTGATATGATCAACGTGTCACTTACTATCACAGGCGATCCCCATTGGATTAAACAAGACGACATTCTTTATAATCAAAATTTAGTTGGACAAACTAGTAGACTTACTCCTAATAACAGTCTTTACACTGACAGCGGTGAACTTTATGTTTACTTAAACTTTATGAGTCCCGTAGACTATGATGAATCAACCGGACTTGCTATACCTTTTGGATCTTCATATAATTACAGCCTTTTTTCTGGTGTCTACAAAGTTATAACTGTTACGTCGACGTTTAGAGGAGGAGAATTTCGACAAATATTAGAGTTGATTAGACTTCCCATTAGCGACCAGAATAGACTTAAAGAAGCACAGAGTGCATATAGACAGGCCTATGGTTTTGAAATTGGTACAGGACAAGGCGTAGCATTTCAAACAAGTCAACTTGCAGGTCAACGAATTTTTGGTACTATACTAAGTGGAGCACTTTTAAATGGAGGTGCTGGATTAGAAAGCCTTGCTGCTGCTGCAACCAAAAAAGTATTTGGCGAAGTACAAAACATTGTAGCAAAAGAAATTGGTAGATTAACTTCGGATATTTTCGATAGCAGCATTGCTGATAACGCAGCTGATGCTCTTTCTTCGATTAATTTTGATGACATCGGAGGCGTCAACGCTACATTCCAAGACCTTGGAACTGATCTTGTTAATAGTTTAGATTTCCTAGATGTTGAAGTAGGCGACCCTACGCAATTTACCAGTGATGTAGATTTCCTAGGCGACTGGTTGTGAAGATAATTAACTAATATGGCGCAACTACCTTATCAGAATAATAAGAAAAAACCAGAATGGAGTGAAAGTTCAAGCAGTATTTTCACTCCAACTATCGGTATCTACAAAGGTCTGGTTAAAAAACTAGACAACGGAACACGTAGTGGGCGCCTGTATGTATATGTTGAAGATCTAAGCACTGCCACTAGCAACGATCCCAGCGGTTGGATTCTAGTAGATTATGCTAGTCCATTTATGGGCAGAACATTAGGTCCTGCACAAAAAGGCGCAGTGACCAATACTACAAATACTTTCTTTACAACACAACAGAGTTATGGTTTCTTTATGACTCCACCGGACATTGGAAATTATGTGCTTTGTTGTTTTCCGGGCGGCAATAACCAAAGTGGTTATTGGTTTGCTTGTGTAAGTAACAGTCTTAGTAAACAAATGATACCCAGTATCGGTGGCCTGCCTTTAAGCAGAATTGATCCTGCCAGCGTCCCTCCAAATTTTTCAAGTTATCTCAGGCCAGGCCAAATCTATCCTGTAGGAGAATTTAATGAAAACACGCAACAAGTGTTTACATCTAACTGGGCTACTGCTACTCTTAAACCTCTACATATTCCACAGTTTACCAGACTACTAACACAGGGCCTAGATACAGACGCAAACGGAAGAGGAGTAATTAGCAGTAGTATACAACGTGACCCAGTAAGCGGAGTTTTTGGTTTTAGTACTCCTGGCAGACCTACAAACGATCCTGCAAGTGATCCAGATTTAAATGTAAAATTAGCATCGGGTGAAATAGATCCTGTAAACTTTGTTGCAAGTAATAGAGTGGGTGGTCACAGTCTCACAATGGATGACGGTGATTTATACGGCAACAATAACGTTGTAAAACTAAGAACTAGTGCTGGCCACCAAATATTCATGAATGACACAGATGGATTCATGTATATTGCCAACAGTAATGGTACTGCCTGGGTTGAACTTACTAAAGAAGGAGATGTTCTAGTTTACGGGCAGCGTGATATCAGTATTCGTAGCCGAGGTAACTTAATGATGCACAGTGACCGTAGCATTATGATGAATGCTCGCGGCGCCATAGACTTAAAAAGTCAAGCACTGAGAGTAGAAAACACAGCAACAATTATAAACTCAGAACAGGCAATTCAAAATTACGCTCAACAAATTTCGATAAATGGAACCAGCGGAGTAAGCGTTTATGGTAGCAAAGCCAGTATTACAGGTCTGGGTGGCTTGAGTCTGACAGGATTTCCTATTAGTATGAATAGTGGGACACCAGGCCAGCCACCACAAGCACCTAAAACGTTAAATCAATATCAACTACCAGATACTAGTTTTGTCCAAGGCCAAGGATGGGCAGCAGTTGATGGAGTGCTTCCATCAATTGCATACAGAGTTCCTACACATGAACCTTATGTTAGAGGAAATGTTGCAGCACTAATCCAACAACAAGAAGAAATATTTTCTGGAGGTACTGCTACTGTAGACGGAAATCAGGAAAATCAGATTAAATCGGTGAGTAGAGCAAACCTTAAACCCGGTATAGATGCTGCAAATATTTTAGGAATATCACAAGGTTCAGCAGCACCCACGGCAAATTATATTACTCAGCCTTCTACATTGTCATTGGGCGATTTAAATAGCACTCAACTGAGAGCATATTCTGCGCAGGTAGGATATAATGCCAGCGGATCAGCATACGATGCTTACGACAGTCAAGGTCGCTTAGGGAAATATCAGATATCCCCTCAAGAATTAGTTAACCAAGGCTTTTTAAAACCCGATACTCCAAGAACCTTGGACGGAGTTAATAACCCTAATAACTGGACAGGTAAATTCGGTACAACAAGTGCTAATACTTTTTTCCAAAATACGCCATTACAGGATGCTGTAATGTACCAATATACTCAAAGCAACTATTCTAAATTACAAAATATAGGCTTGATTGATTCCAGCAGTTCCTCAGATGAGATTGCTGGATTATTAAGTGCTTCTCATTTTAGCAACCCAGAAACTGTTTCAGTATGGGCAACTAAAAATCAAGATTTATCAAACACAATTGCTAAAAATTACAATAATGGAAGATATAGTCAGACACAGGTTACTGTTTTAGAAGCCAGCGACCGAAGCAAACAAATTGCTTCGACCACTCCAACAGCGTAATAATCTCGATAAATATTCATATGCCTATTCTATACAAAGGATTTAGTACAGTTGGTCGAAAAAAACATTTTCGCTTGACAGACTTTGAACTTGTAAAACAGGACCTTACAAACTATTTTAATATTCGTAAGGGTGAAAAACTGTCTAATCCTGATTTTGGAACTGTAATTTGGGACACTATCTTCGAACCATTAAATGAAGATACAAAAGCCGTAATAATGCAGGATATAAAACGTATTATCGGATATGATCCCAGAGTAGCAGCACAGAATGTCATTGTTACTGAATATGATAGAGGCATTCAAATTGAAATAGAATTAATTTATGTGCAGACAAATCAAGTCAGCACTTTACAACTGCAATTTGACGAACAAAGCAGAACTGCTTATCAGTTCCAATAAAACCCCGGTTTTTCCAACCAGATAAATATCTAAAACGGAACAAGTATGGCCACTACCACGAGACAAAGCAGTTTATTAGTCAATCAAGATTGGACTAAGTTGTATGAAAGTTTCAGAGCAGCAGACTTTCAAGCCTATGATTTTCAGACCTTACGCAAAGCCATGCTGGACTACTTGCGTTTGTATTACCCAGAAGATTTCAACGATTATACAGAAAGCAGTGAATATATTGCCCTTGTTGATCTTATTGCTTTTATGGGCCAAAGTCTTGCATTCCGCACAGATTTAAATGCCCGTGAAAACTTCATTGACACTGCTGAACGCAGAGATAGCATTTTAAAACTAGCCCGCCTTATTAGTTACGTTCCAAAACGTAATCAAACTGCCACAGGATATTTAAAGTTTGATAGCATCCAAACTACAGAATCTCTATTTGATAGTAGCGGCCTGGATATTAGTAATTCGGTAATTGCTTGGAATGACAGCACAAATCCTAATTGGTACGAACAATTTGTTACGATTTTAAACGCTGCTATGCCCACAAGTCAAAGTGTAGGTGAACCATCTAATAGTGCCACAATTGGTGGAATATTAACAGACGAATATAATGTAAACGTGCCAACCAATACTCTTCCTGTTTTTAAATTTAATGCAACAGTAGAAAATGCAAATTTAGGATTTGAAATTGTTAGTGCAACTAGTGCAAATCGAAGTTACGTATATGAAGCAAGTCCCGCACTAGGTCAGCCTTTTAATATTCTTTACAGAAATGATAGTTTAGGTAACGCCAGTAACAATACTGGTTTCTTTTTTTACTTCAAACAAGGCAATTTACAAAATCTAGATTTTAATTTTAACGAAAGTATTCCAAACAATTTAGTTAATATTAATACTAACAACGTTAACAACACAGATGTTTGGTTATACCAACTTAACAATCTAGGTGGGATACGTGCCGAATGGAGCAAGGTACCTAGTGTAAATGGGTTTAACATCATTTACAATAATAACGCAGCAAAAACTAGTTTCCAAGTTACTACACGAGTAAATGATCAAATTGATTTAGTTTTTGGTGATGGAACATTTAGTGCTATCCCAACTGGAAGATTTAGAACATATTTTAGAACCAGCAGTGGATTAGAATATAAAATTACACCCAACAATTTAAGAAGTATCAATATATCTATTCCATACGTAAGCCGCAAAGGTAGATTAGAAACATTAACTGTTGTTGCAAGTTTAAAATATACTGTAGCAAATGCAGTTGCAAGAGAAAGCAACACAGAGATTAAAACAAAAGCACCACAACAGTACTATACACAAAATCGTATGGTAACTGGGGAAGATTATAACATTTTTCCTTACACAAATTACAGCACCATAAGCAAAGTAAAAGCAGTAAACCGTAGTAGCAGTGGTGTTAGTAGGTATTTGGATGTGTTAGATAGCACAGGCAGGTATAGTAGCACAAATATTTTTGCTGATGATGGTGTGTTATACCGAGAAGAAAGTACAAACAGTTTTGATTTTACCTGGAGTACAACTTCCGATATTAATCGAATTATTCAAAATAATATTCTACCTATTATCAGAGGAAAACCTTTATTACACTTTTATTATGACAAATTTTTAAGGTTCGGCCTTACTAGTTATTATTGGAAACGCAGCACAGTAGGATCGGGATCCAGTACAGGATATTTTGTAACTGCATCTGGTGGCTCAATTGCTGCTCAGGTAGGTGCAGGAACAACAGGCAATCCTTCATATGTAACTGAAAATAGCATTGTAATTTTTAGTCCAGGTGCAGGAAATTATTTTAATGCAGAAAACTATATTACTCCTATACCTGCTTCGGGCGTAATTCCTCAAAACGGCCGTACCGAACTTTATGTTACTATTACACGCCTAATAGGAAATGGCACACAAGGTAATTTAAGTGATGGATCTGGACCTATTGCGTTAAGTCAAAATGTTCCAAATAACGCACAGGCGATCACAGTTATTCCTGCGTTTAGCAATAGTTTTAGCGCCTCATTGATAGCCAGATTAATTCAACTGATTTCTTCATATAGCGAATTTGGAATTAGGTACGATCAAGAATTGCAAGCATACGCAATTGTTTCTGCACAAGATATAGACGCCGCCAGCGAATTTAGCCAAACAAACCAAGGTAGTGAACTAGGTATTAACAATGACAGTAGTTGGATAATGAACTTTACATTGAACGCTACGACTTATAGTGTACAAACCCGTCAACTTAGTTATATCTTTCAAAGTGTAAGTGAAACTAAATTTTATTTTGATGATAGTTTTAAAATATTTGACTCAACTACAGGATTAACTGTGAATGACAATGTCAATGTACTAAAAGTTAACGGAAACCCTGATACAGGAGCACCTTATACCAATAACTATCCATGGTATATCTATGGACAGATTGCAGAAAGTGATGGCTATGTTGACAATAGTAAAGCATTAATTACTTTTTCAGACTTTGATGATGATGGAGTCCCAGACGATCCCGATATTTTTAATACTATTGTTCAGCCCGACACAGACCCATTGGAAAAATTTATCTACTTACAAAAAGTTTACGGATACGAAAGTTTTGTTACTTACAATATATTAGATAAATCCTTGGTAGATTCGGGGTACGCAACTGAAGATGATATTTTACCTAATGTTAACAATTATCCTTTGGGACAAATTTTCTATGCAACAACTGAAGAAAACTTTTACGTATTGGGCGGCACAAATACAAATAGAACACTGACTTTATCTAACGATTATTTGGCACGAACTGGAAGACAAGGTTTGTATTTTCAATATAGACACAACGCACCAGCAACAAGAAGGCTTGATCCAAGCCCAAATAATTTAATTGATCTTTACATCTTAACTAAAGAATACGAAAATCAATATAGAACTTGGGCTTTGGATACAACAGGAACCGCCACTGAACCTGATGAACCAGATAGTGAGACATTACGATTATCTTTTCAAGACTTAGAAAATTATAAATCTGTCAGCGATGCAATCATTTATAATAATGCTCAATTTAAACCATTGTTTGGATCTAAGGCAAGACCAGAACTGCAAGCAACCTTTAAAGTAATTAAAAATCCTAACCTTAATCTTAGCGACAGTGAGATAAAAAGTCAGGTACTAACAAGTATTAATAATTATTTTGCTGTAAACAACTGGGACTTTGGTGAAACTTTCTATTTCACTGAGTTAGCAACATATATTCAACAAGGACTTGCTCCTGCTATTAACAGTATAATCATTGTACCAAATAGTGATAGTCAGACTTACGGAAGTTTGCAACAAATTAGTAGCCAAGCAAATGAAATTTTAATTAGTGTTGCTACTGCACAGAATATAGAAATAATCACTAGTATTACTGCTGCTCAACTCAACCTCGAAAATCAAGCGGTAAATACTATTATTAATTAAAAACTGGCATGGCAATAACTAAAACTTTACCTTTCCTTCCTAGTGTTTTCCAAACCGAGACTAACGATAAGTTTTTAAGCACTACCCTTGATCAGTTAGTGACGGAGCCAAATCTCGTTCCTATTAATGGATATGTTGGCAGAAAGTTTACACCAGGTTGGTCTGGAATAGAATCTTACGTAAGAGAACCAAGTGGGGTTAGAGCAGATTATCAACTTGAACCAACCACAGTTGTTAAAAATGCTGCAGATGCAGACTCTGTTGAATTTTATAACACTTATCCAGAATTGCTGCAAAAAATTCAAGAACTTGGGGGCAACGTTGCAGATCAAGATAGGTTATTTACTAGTCAATTTTATACATATGATCCTAAAATAGACTATGATAAGTTTGTAAATTATAGTCAATATTATTGGTTACCTGCCGGCCCTGATTCTGTAACTGTAAGTGCTACTAATATTGCAACTTCAAGGACATATTACGTTTATCCTGAAGACAACATTAATGTTTACCGATTTAGCAGCGAAAGCAATGTTGGCAATCCTGATATTATTGTTGTAAGAGAAGGAACGTATCAGTTTGTTGTAAATCAGCCCGGCAAAAAATTCTACATTCAAACAGAACCTGGTTTAAGCGGAAGACAAACAAATAATAATAATTTAAGTTCTAGAGAGATCGAAGGTGTTACTAACAACGGTGATGATGTTGGTACAATTACCTTTAATGTTCCTATAAGTACTGCCCAAGACAATTTCTTAAATGCAACAAATGTTGCAGATGTCGGGTTTGTAACAAATTTAAAATATAGCCAAATTGACCAACAACTGTTAAGCACAGTTGCTGCATTGGGTGGTATAGATGGTGTAACTGCGAACACATTACTCGATGGCCAAAGTTTAGTTTTTGGTACTTATTACAGCGACAGTGCAGATTGGGATAGCGGTAGCGGTCCTGTTAGTGCAGGACTACGCTATGGAGTTTGGGATATTACTTTAACACCAAGTGGCGGAGATTACTTAATTAGTTTAAGTTCAGGAACTGCCATACCAACAGGTAATAAAGTTACAATTTTAAGTGGTCTAAATTATGGTAATACAGAATGGTACAAAAATACATCAGGTTATCTGAGTCAAGTTCCTGTTATTACTGCACCATTTGACACGTTGTATTATCAAGACAGTGAGGATGCAGAACAATATGGTCGTATTCAGATCCTTAGTGCAGTAACAAAAACAATAGATGTTAATACAGATATTATTGGTAGAAAAAATTATATTAGTCCAAATAAAATTACTTTTACTAACGGACTTAAAATTAAATTCGATAATACCGTAACACCTGAAGTTTACAGAAACAACGAATACTATGTAGAAGGAGTTGGCGATTCAATAACTCTTACTCCGGTAGAATGGTTAAGTGTTTTTTATAGTTCTAGCCAAGAAAATTTTAGCCCAGTTGTTCGTTTTGTAGGTACTACAACTTATGCAAATTTAAATCAATCGAGAACACAACTAAGCATCGAAAGTAATGTTGATCCTTATACTGCAAATATTTCAACAGATTATGCCAGTTCAGGAGAAAACCGAAACAACATTTTCTCCAGCAACTTAAGTTTTCAATTTCCTTACAGAGGTGGGTTTAATACTGTTGGAGATAACGCTGACAATTTATTTCGAACAGGGACAATAGGTATGTCTTTGGTAGGAATACCATTTTATGGTCCAACCAATGAAGCATATATAGAAGGTAAAAATGCAACTTCGTGGCACTACAATTCCCCATATGTTAAAATTAATGGACAAGATACCTATGGTGGTTATCCTGATTCAAATGGCATTTACCACTACAACGACAGCACGTTCATTACTGCAAATGCTTGGGGAAATGTTGCTGGCCTGGGTAGCAATCTGTATGTGGAAACTGACGGGCATAGCACACTATTAGGGTATGCTATAGACGGATATCCCATATACGGACCTTACGGGTATTCCAATCCTATGGATAAAGATAGCGGCGCAGTATTAATGGTAAGCAGTTATCAAGCAGATGATGGTGCTTCTTATAGGCCTTTATCTAAACTGGTTACTGTTACTGCTAACAACACTTCTGGGTCTAATATAACACTAAATTCGACTTTTGAACTTGAGCCCGGCATGAGGCTTACATTTAGTTCTAATGCTAGTATAACAACCCCAGACGAGTACTGGATTGTTGCTGCCGGCCAACAATCCAGCGTCGGCCTTCCAAATAATAATTTAGGATTAAATCAGATCCAATTAAACAAAGACCTAATAATTTATGCAAATACAGACATACAATTTGGCTTTCCTTCTGGTTCATTCATTGAGGATTATACGTACCAAGAAGGATTGGGTTCATTAGATAGGTTTAATGGTAGATATTGTGTAACGCCCGACTATCCCAACGGGACCTATGCATACTTCTCGACTCAAGACACAACGGGTGTACCCACATACCCTTATTTTGTCGGACAAAATTTCTATGGTAGTTTGGATATTAGTGATATCAATCAATTGACTGAACCAGACTATATTACCATTGATAGATCGAGTAGGGACCAAAATCCGTGGAGTAGACGCAACCGTTGGTTTCATAAAGAAGTTCTTGCACAAACAGCAAGTTATAACGGAACTTCATTGATTAGTTTAGACACTTATCAAAGAGCACAAAGACCTATTGTTGAGTTTATTCCTAATTTACAGTTAACTAACTTTGGCAATCTTGCACTAATACCTGTTGATATTTTTGATACCACGATTACACAACCATTCAGTGCAGTAGAAGGGGTCACTGGTATTTTCTTAGACGGTGTCAGGATCGTCGATGGTATGCGTATTATTTTTGCCAACGACATTGATCCGTTAACACGAAACAGGATTTATGTTGTACGCTATGTTGACCAAGACGGTATTCCTTCAACTGCTCCTATTTTAACACTAAAACTAATCGTAGCCTATGACGGCATCCCTGATCCAGGCGAAACTGTTAGTGTTCTGAATGGTGTTAGTAACGGTGGTAAAAGTTATTGGTTTAACGGTGGCCAGTGGGTAGAAGGTCAGGTAAAGACTGGACTTAACGTTGCGCCTTTATTCGACATTTTTGACGAAGATGGTAATAGTTTCACTGATAGGGACATTTATCCGTCAGTGAATACTGCAACAACATTTGACGGAACAAAACTATTCAGTTATCGAGAAGGAACTGGTACAGATGACAGTGTTCTTGGGTTTCCTTTAAGTTACAGATCACTTAACAATCAAGGTGATATAGAATTTGTAAACAACTTTGATGTTGATACTTTTGGTTACACCACAGATGGTGTCACAGAAGTAATAAAAAATATTAGTTTAGGTTATATTCATCGGAACAATGTTGATGGTACAACTACTAAATTAACATGTTGGAATACAGTAGTAGAAAACACTAAACAATATCAAATTTTTAGTTATGAATTTGATGGAATAAACAACGATTTTAGTTTTGATATTGCGCCAAGTCAAAACACTGCTATTCCTAACCTACAAGTTTTAGTAAACTTTAAAAATCTGCAACAAACACAATATCAGGTAGAAGTAAGGCCAAATAATCAAAGATCAATTTCTATCAATAATAATCTTTTAAAATCTGGAGATAAGATAGATATTAAAGTTTACAGTACCCAAGTGTCTTCGCTTGGTTATTTTCAAGTACCTGATAATTTAAATTTCAATGTACAGAACGAAGTAGTTTCTTACCCTACGTTAGGACAAATTAGAAACCATGTAGGAAAACTTGTAAGAAGTAGCACACAATTTATAGGCGGGTATCCGGGCACTAGCAACCTTCAAGATTTGAACTTGACAGCATATCCTGGGGAAATACTACAACAAAGTAGTCCTATTAGTTATGCCAGTATGTTCTTAGTTGACAAAGACTTCAATTTTGTCAATAGCATTTATAATGCACAACAAGAGTATACCAGATTTAAGAATAAGTTTTTAAGTATTGCGACCAGCACCAATCAAATTGACTATAACGATCCTGTTTCTGGTGTAAACTACATTCTGAAAGAAATTAACAAAGTAAAAAATGATACTTTTCCTTGGTTTTATAGTGATATGGTACCATATGGCGACAATGTTAATGTAATATCCTATACTGTTTTTGATCAATTACAAACCAACTATGAAATTACAACAACATTTAGCCTAAGTACACTGAGTAACCAGGCTATACTTGTTTACTTAAATGGTGTTCAGTTACTCAATGGGTATGATTATACTTTCTTAGCATCAGGTCCTGGCATTGCTTTAAGTTCTAATCTTTCAAGAAGTGTCGGAGATACATTAAAAATATATGAATATAGAAATACAGACGGAAACTATATTCCAGAAACACCAACTAAATTAGGCCTTTATCCAAAGTTTAAACCTGAACTAGTGGCAGATAGTACTTATAGAACACCTATCTATGTAATAGTTGGCCACGACGGCAGCAGAACCCCAGCATTTAATGATTTTAGAGATACCTATCTATTAGAATTAGAAAAAAGAATCTATAATAATATTAAACAGGAATACAACGAAGATCAACTAAGCATCTACAACAGCATGCCTGGCAAGTTTAGAACTAATGATTATAGTTTAACAACTTACAATAGAATCATTAGTCGCAGTTTCCTGTATTGGGCAGGACAAAATAAAGTAGACTATAGCACAAACACAACTTACAACTCGGAAGATCCATTTACTTGGAACTATAGGACGGCTAAAGACAGCGACGGAGTATTTTTGCCAGGCAGTTGGCGTGCTTGTTACGAGTATTTTTACGATACTGTCAGGCCACACACAAATCCGTGGGAAATGTTGGGATTCAGCGAACGTCCTGATTGGTGGGTATCTACTTACGGTCCTGCACCTTATACCAGTGGCAACACAATACTATGGACAGACTTAAAGAACGGATACATTGCTGGTGGCAGTAGACAAGGATACGATACAACGTTTGCAAGATCCACATTACTAAGCATTATACCGGTAGATGCCCAAGGAAATCTGCGTAGTCCTATTGAAATACTTACTAACAATTATGATATTTCCAATATGGATGAAAATTGGAGTGTAGGCAATTGGGGTCCTGGTGAGTATGCTTGGAGGACTAGTAGTGATTGGCCTTATGCTCAGCAGATAGTTATGGCATTGACCAAGCCTGCCCAGTATTTCGCATTAGGGATTCAGAAAAACAAATATGTTTACAGTTCAGTAATCAATCAGTACACTGTAACTGACACAAATTATAGACTGACACCATCAGATGTAGATATAAACGGAGACCAAGATGCCGATGGCAGTATTATCCGTTCTGCCGGATATTTAAATTGGATAAACGATTATCAAGTCAGTAATGGAGTATTGACAAAAACAAAACTTAATAGGTACTTGCACGATTATAAAATAAATCTTGCTTACAGAATGGCTAGTTTTAGTGATAAGAAACTGCTAAAAGTTTTAGCGGATCAGAACAGTCCTAGTAGCGTGAATAGTTCAGTTATTATTCCAGATGAAGATTACGAATTAATTTTAGGTAAATCTACTCCTTTAAGTAAAATAAAATACAGTGCAGTAGTAATTAAGAAAGTAGCCACTGGATTTGAAATTAACGGATATGATAGATCAAATCCAGTGTTTAACATTGTTGCCCCAAATATTGATAACGAATCGGATGTTATAACTGTTCTTGACCGGCAAGTCCAATATTTTACTAAGTTTAGAAATTATCGATTGACGATCCCTTACGGTACAGTTTTAACAACTATTCAAGACGTTGCTAATTTTATAGCAGGATATGAAAGATTCTTACTATTGCAAGGATTCTCATTTGACTACTTTGATGAAGATCTGGGACAAATAAGAAATTGGCAATTAAGTACAAAAGAATTTATATTTTGGACTCAACAAGGCTGGCCTGTAAATTCTGTAATAGTTTTAAGTCCATTTGCAGAAAGAGCAAAGATCAGAACTAGGAACGCTTTTGTAGAAGCCATAGAAAATAGTTACTATGGTACCAAAGTAATGGATCAGAACTTTCGTATTCTTGATAATGACACATATACCGTTAGAAGAGATCCACAACAGTTTTATTTAGAAATTGATGACATTAATAATAACAACTCTAGACTAATCGGTTATATCGAGTGTAATCTTATCCAAATTGAAAATGTATTGATTTTTAACAATACAACTCAATTTAATGACATTATTTACAATCCTCAGTCCGGAGAGCGTCAGTATAAACTAAAACTTATTGGACAAAAAACAGGCGAGTGGACAGGAAGTCTTTATGCGCCAGGATACATTTACAATGAGCCAGGCGTACCCGAATGGAGACAAAATAAAGACTACCTTAAAGGTGACCTCGTTGAATACAAAACCTTTTATTATGCTGCAAAAGAAAATGTGCCCGGATCAGTAGAATTTAATTTTACTGATTGGAATCCAGTTGATAAAGATGCAATAAAAACAGGTCTTTTAAAGAACTTTAGTTTCAACGCTGGTCAGTTCACTGATTTTTATGACACTAACAAAGTTAACATCGAGTCAGAAGATGACCAATTGGGTTTCGGATTGATTGGCTTTAGAAGTAGGTCTTATCTAAGCAATTTTGGTGTTAACGACGCAAGTCAGGTTAAGTTATACCAAGGCTACATTAAGCAAAAAGGAACAAGGAATGCTATTAATTCATTGGCACAAGTAAGTCAGGATCCTTATACACCTACAGTAGGTGTTGATGTAAACGAACAATGGGCATTCAGAGTCGGTAGTTATGGTGCTTTAGAAACTAATCAAGAAGTTGAAATAGTTTTGGATGAAAGTTATTTCCTAAGCAATCCAACAAGTTTGACCGTAAATCCCAATAACTCGATTACCTACAGTAGTATTTACACACGGCCCGATGACTTATATAGGACAACAACTATACCTTTTTCTAGTCCGTTTTTATTAACAAGAACAGACAATACACCTAGAACTGATGACATACTGACTGCTGGATTTCCTAACATAGAAGATGTAGACTATACATTATTCAACTTAAATGACCTTAGCACTCTCAACGCTAATATTAACCAGATTGGATCAGGAACAACTATTTGGGCCGCAGTAGACTTTAACAAGGACTGGAATGTTTATTATGTTACCAGTATCCATGCTTCTGTAATTGAAATTGGAAATGCACTCAATGGCCGAGTAAGTTGTTTAACAAGTGGATTTCATAATTTAAGTAAAAATGATGTAATAGTGTTACAAAATGCTGAACAATTTTCAGGATTTTATAAAGTTTTAGAAGTAAATGGATTGAACTCATTTACTATTGAAACAGATTTAGATCTTAACGGGTTTAGCGGAGCAAGTGTAGATGCACCAGCCTATAAGTTGCAATCTTTAAGATATGACTATGCAACACAAATTAATTCTTGGACTCCAATAGACGGTTGGGCCGTTAATAGTAAAATCTGGATTAACAAGAATACAATAGATAGCGAATGGGGTGTCTACAATAAGACTGAGCCGTGGAGTGCCAACGTTAGTTTACCACAAAGCCAGTATTTTACAAATGGCTTGTTTGGTTCTAGTTTAAAAATTAGTACAGATAATAATTTTGTAATTGTTGGACAACCGGGATATAATGGAAATATCGGATCTGCTGTAAACTATAAAAAATCTGGAAGCGGGTCACTAAGTCTTGACAGAACTATTACAGGATCTTCTAGTAACTTGCGGAGTTTTGGATTTAGTTTAGAAAGCCAAAACAATGTTGTTGCAGTCGGCGCACCAGATTCTGGAACAAACGGAGAAGGTTATACTTACATTTACACTAGAGATTTTACAGGAGCATTGGCCTTAAATCAGATACTAAGTGCAAGTAATGTAGACACAAGAAAATTTGGTTACAGTGTTGCAATGAGTTCTGACTACCAATGGCTCTATGTGGGCGCCCCAGACACTGATCAGGTAATTGTTTACGGCTGGGATTCTTCAGTTGAAGAAGAAGTTGATACATTAACTGGAGACGGTAGTACTAGTTTTACGCTGACTTTTGATCCTGCAGGCACCGAACTAGTTACAGTTAGTAACACGACAACAGAGTTTGTTCCTTATAGAGATTTTACAGTAAGTACCTTTGGGATTACATTCACTGCTAATACATCGGTCGATACATATGTTGTTAGACAACTCGGCCCTGGCTATAGAGAAATTACTACAATAAGCGGAACTGCAAACACTAGTTTTGGTTTTAGTGTCGCTACGAGCACAGAAGGAGCACAGGTTGTTGTAGGTGCCCCCACTTCTAATGTAACTGTTGGTAATACAAGTCTTCAAAGCGCAGGAACAATTAGTGTTTACGATAGATCTATCGAAAAGTTTGTTGCTATTTCTGGCCAAACAGATTTTGGAGGTGTGCGTAATCCAGTAAGCATTACCAAAGTATATATAGGAAGTGAACTACAAGTTAATGGTATTGATTACATTTTTTCAGGAGCAATCTGTCAGTTTGTAGTTGCGCCTGGCGCCGGCAAAATTATTACAATTGAAACAGACGAATTTAATCAAGTTGAAGAAACCGCAGCCGACTCACCACTAGCGGAAAACCAGTTTGGCTATAGTGTTGATTTATGTTCTTATAATTGTAGCATTTATGCAGGAGCACCTTATTATAGCAGTAATGAAGCAGCAGGAAAATTTCAAACTGGTGCAGTTTATCGTTTATTGAATCAAGGACGGATTTACGGTAATATAACTGGCGAGGTACAAAATCCAACAGTAACATCTGCTGACAGCATTAGACTAAATGATTATGAAGTAATTTTTACTGGTTCATCGCTCACACAAGTAGTATCTGATATTAATAATAAACAAGTTCCTGGAGTTACTGCTTCTAACGCCAATGGATACCTTAGTATTGTAAGTAGCGGAACAATTTCTACTGACAAACTTCGTGTATTACCGGGCACCGGATCTGCACTAACTGATTTAGGATTAGATGTATTCCCGCAAACTGAAATTATTTTAAACCCAACAAACTTTGCATTTGACCAGTTCGGCCAACGTGTGCTAATAGATAATACCAGCGAAAGACTTGCTATCGGTAGTACAGAAGCGATTACTATTGCAGACACCACATTTGATCTTGCAACTTTTGAAACAATTTTTGATGCCAATGGCACAAGATTTAAGGATGAAGTGGATTCTGGCGCCGTGTGGATCTTTAATTTACTAAGTGATAGTAGAGAAAATATTGACAATCCAAGCCAATTTGCTTACGTTCAACAATTAAAACCAAGTAATATAACATCCCCTGATTTTAATATTACTGAAGGCATGAAATTTGGAAGTGCTTTTGATTTACAAAATCAAAAAATCTACGTTGGTGCAAAGAATGAAAGCACATTCGAAACGAACGCAGGCGCAGTGGCATTATTTGTTAATCCAGATAATTTGTACGGTTGGGATCTGTATAGGTACGAAGAAGCAAAAATTGATACTACAGCCCTTATTAAGAGTTACACATACAGTGCTGAAAATCAGTTAATTATAGATAATTTAGATTTTATTGACCCAGTTAAAGGAAAGATTCTTGGTGTAGCTGAGCAAGATATTACATACAAAGTTGACTACGATCCAGCAGTTTATAATAATGGAACATTAGATACTGTTAGCATTGACCCTGAATTTTATTGGACAGATAAACGTGTTGGACAAGTTTGGTGGGATCTGAGCACAGTACGTTTTCTTGATTACGAGCAAGGCTCGGTACTATACAGGACAACAAACTGGGGCAGAGTTTTTCCTGGAAGTAGTATTGATGTCTACGAATGGGTAGAGAGTGATTATCCACCGAGTCGTTATGTAGAAACAGGTGGCGACGGCGAGCCTAAGTATCCAGACAACAGTGCTTACACAACAATTTCATACGTTGATCCGCAATCTAACACAACTCTAGTTAGGTATTATTACTGGGTTAAAAATAAAACAAATGTAACTGCAAACTTATTTGGTAGGACAATACCTACAACTTCTATTGCAGGATACATTAGTGATCCAAAATCTAGTCTTATTCCTTACTACGCAGCAATAAGACCGGATTCTGTGTCTCTTTACAATGTCCAAAACAAGACTGTAGGTAGAGACACAATTTTTCATTTAAGTTATAAGACAGCAGACAATACTGCCATAATTCACAGCGAATATGCGCTGGTATCTGAAACTGGCGGAAATGAGAATTTAATTCCTAATTCTATATATAACAAATTAGTTGACAGTCTTGCAGGATTAGATAAATTTGGAAACCCAGTTCCTGATCCTGCACTTGGTGTACAAGAACGCTACGGTATTGATATTAGACCAAGGCAGAGCATGTACATTGAAAGAGAATCTGCAGTAAAAACTTTTGTTACTTTTGTTAACAGTGTGTTTGCCAAGTACTTAATGAGTGAAGGTTATAATTTATCTTTACTTAATGGCAGTGTATTAACAGCAGGCGGTAACGGCGAAACTATTCCCGATTCTAATTCTGGGGCCTACAATTTAACTGTAGATACTTACGACGAGCTAACTTATATTAACATCATTATTCAACCAGTTGGCTATAAAGTTCTTGTTTTAAATGATAGGACAGTTAGTAACCTTTGGACAATATATACAAAACAGTCCGACAACACGTGGTTGTTAACTGACGTTCAGAGTTATAGAACAAGCGATTATTGGCAGTATATAGATTGGTATGCTCCTGGATTTACAGCAAAAACTGTTCCAAATTATACAATCAATACTTTTGCAGATTTATCGACTTTAACACAATTGCGTTCTAAAGATATTGTAAAAGTTCTAAACAATGGACAGAACCAATGGGTCTTATTGCAAATATTCCCTAACGTTGTAACTACAGTCGGTGTTGAAAATGGTACTATAAAGTTTTTAGACAGCTTGTGGGACTTACCTAACAACGCTATGAGTTATGACAACGACTTATTTGACGGCGCAAGGTATGACCAAAACCCAAGTTTAGAGATAAGGCAATTAATACAAGCAGTCAAACAAGATTTATTTGTAAATGAACTGGGCCCAGACTTCTTAGAATTATTCTTTGCTTTAATTTATAAAGCCTTACAAGAACAAAAGAGTTTGGATTGGGTCTTTAAGACTAGCCTAGTTGATATTGTACAAAAAATAGACGGTTTAAACCAACCACAAATCTATTTTAAAGATGACACCGATTTTTACTTAGATTATATTGAGGAAGTAAAACCCTATCATACAAAAGTCAGGGAATTCATTGTAGACTATCAAGGCAACGATAATTGGACCGGTTATACCACAGACTTTGATGTACCATCATACTACGACCCAGTATTTCAGCAATACAGAAGTCCTACAAGCGACTATGCACAAGATATAAATGCAAGAAACAATTTGTTGCAGTACAAAGATTGGAGAGACAACTATCAATACTACATTGAAGAAATTACTGTAGCAAATGGGGGATCAGGATATACAAGTACTCCTAACGTAACAGTAACAGGCAGTAATATAGGAAATGATGCAGTAGCAAGGGCATTGATCACTAATGGAGCAGTTACACGCATTGAGGTATTATACCCAGGCTCTAATTATGTCTTACAACCCAATATTACAATTTCAGGAGGCAGCGGATCTGGCGCCACAGCATACGCTATAGTAAAAAATGATGTTACTAGAAAACTAAAAACTACTTTAGCGTATGATAGAATTACATACGGTTCTGAAGTATTAGTATGGACTGCTAATACATCTTATAGTGCCGGCAACATTATTACCTATTCAAACGTTGCCTATCAAGCCACGACATCATTTACTTCAGGATCCACATTTAGCGGTACAAACTTAGAACTCTATGATGGAAATAGATTTAGAACTGCCAATGACAGGATTCAAAGTTATTACGTAGCCGAAACCGGCCAACCTGGAAAAGATTTTGGACTATTACAGACAGGTATAGACTATCCTGGAGTCGGCGTCGAAGGCCCATTATTTACTGATGCGGGCGGCTTCGATATTGGAAACTTTGATTCGAGTGCTTTTGATGCTCTGCAAATTGATGCAGACGGTACTTATATTATAAGTGAAACCATACTAGATACTACGATTACAAGTGATTATACCGACACTAGTTTAGGAACTAAACCAGAAGATATTCTAGTAGACGGTGGTCCTTACATCAGTGAACAAGTTTTAGAATGGCAGGCCAATACTTATTATCCCCGAGGTACAGTAATTAAGAATGACGGTGCTTACTACATATCTAATGTAGGAATAACAACAGGTAGTTCTTTTAGTATAGACAACTTAATGTTATACCCATTAAATCCATACAGTGCATTTGGTTCTCATGCTCCAGAGGAATTAATACCTGGGCGTGTATTTGATACCTTAGACCTAACAGTATATACACTAGCAGTGGGCGGCACAACTTCCGGGTATCAAACCTGGGTTAATGCAACTGCTTACAGTGTGGCAAACATACAAGTTGTGGATGGTGGCCTGGGATATGACAGCAATGTCGCTAACATTTCAGTAATTGTAGAAGGTAGCGGCGGAGCAACAGCCACTGTGGGTAGTGTTGACGCTAATGGTGCAATTACTTCAATTTCCATTATAACTCCAGGATCAGTTTATAAGTCACAACCGAATGTGACAATTACCGGCGCAAATACTAGTCCGGCACGTGCATTTGCAAGACTAAGTCAAAGCGATTACACAACATTTGAGTTTAGGATGTTTAAAGATATGAATGACAATTATTCATATTATCGTCTTGATTGTGATGCAACTGTAACGCTGACCAATGCCTTAACTATTACCAGTAATACAATAAGTGTAAGTGACAGTAGCAAACTAGCAAATCCTGTACCATACGGAGCAAATCCTGGCGTGATTATAGTTAACGGTGAACGCATAACTTACTATCAAAAAGACGACAGTACAAATACTTTGAGCCAAATTCGCCGCGGAACATGGGGTACAGGAGCAAATGCCCATGCAAATGGCAGTGTTGTTACAGATATTAGCATAAGAGAACAAATTCCCTATACTGAGCACAGTTTTGTCTCTAACCTGTCAGGTAATGTGTTAACTACAGCCGGAATTGGATACGAATTAATTCCAAGTATCACATACATGCAAAGTACGCTTATATATGCTCGCGGCCAAGGCCCAGAAGACATTGCTACAGAAGACCCATTTAGCGGCAATACTCCTGCGAACTTACTGATAACAGAAGTAAGTGAAGACGTTATAACAACTTCAGGCGGCGGCGCTCCAACAGCAACCAGTGAACAGGGTATGTACGTGGGACGTAATGCACAGACTGTGTTCATCCTGGAAGGCGCATGCTAAAAAACACTATAAATATATGAACGGTATACAAAAATGGCAGTAAAAATTTCAGAATTACCTAGTTTAGGATCAGCAAGTTTAAACACGTATGAAAGCGTAGTTCCTGTTGTAGCGAATACAGGGTCAGAAAATGTCACCTATAACACTACAATGGCCAATGTTAAAATTTTTGTTGAACAAGGCGATTTTGACGCAACTGGCAACATCAGTTTCCTTAATGGTAATATCATCGACGGAGCATTGACGCTAACTGGGGGTATAACTTCTGGAGGAGATATATCTGCCGGTAATGCTTCGCTTACCTCTGTTACCACTACAGGAGCAAGCCAAATTGGCTCCAACTTAGTTGTTCTTGGAAACCTAGTAGTTTCGGGCAACGTAGATTATGTGGGTGTAAACAATGTTATTACCAGCGATAACATCTTAGAGTTACACGTTGCCAATACTGCCAACATCAGTGAGCCTTGGACTTTTGATGATGGCAAGGACATCGGCATTCGCTTTCACTGGTATAGCTCACAGAATGAAAACGCTGCACTAGTTTTTAGTCATGACGAACGTTATTTAGAATGGTATGACAGCGGTTCACTTGGTACAGATACTTTTACTGGTAACAGTTATGGTACATTTAAAGCAGGCGGTATTATCTTAGCTAACGTTACTCCTACAACCGGTAACGGAACAGGCACACTACAAAGCCATGGAGGTGCTTCTGTTACAGGTAACCTGTGGGTAGGTGGTTGGGGAAATATTGTTGGAAGAATTGATACTCAAGGTAATATCACTACAACTGGAAATATAAATGCATCCAGCGGTGATCTTAGACTGAACGGCGCAAATGTTATTAGTGGCGCTGCAACATTTACTGGAAATATCGATACTACAGGCAACCTAACATTCTTTAATGGTAATATTGTAAACGGTAAAATGATTCTTACAAATATTACAGGCGGCGTTTACACAACAGGAAATATCTTTACAGATGCTAGAATGTCAACTGGCAATCTGGGAGTAAATTCGTATATTACCGTTGGAACAACAGCAGTGGTAGGTGCTAATGCAACTGTAAATCAACTTACAGTAAATAGCACAGCAACCGTTGGTAGTACGCTAGGAGTAACTGGCAATATCAGAACTGGTGCTGGTGCTACTGTTGTTGGTAGTGCAACAGTTGGTACTACTTTCTATGTTGGCGGTGCAGCGTTATTTAATTCAACAATACAAGGCGCCAGCATACAAAACACTCCAATTGGAACAGTAACTCACGCATCCGGTAAGTTTACTACTTTAACAACTACAAGTGATAACCTACTAGGGGGTGACTTACAGGTTACTGGTAATATAACACCGACTGCAAATGCAACTTACGATATAGGAAATGTTACTTACAGATGGGCTAATATTTGGGCATCAGGAACTGTAACTGCCAATGCAACATATGCATTATACGCTGACTTGGCTGAGATGTATGTACCGGATCAATATTACGATCCAGGTACAGTAGTTGTGTTTGGTGGCGAGCAAGAAATTACAGTTACTGACCAGCAAGGTGATACTAGAGTTGCAGGCGCTATTTCTACACAGCCTGCTTATGTTATGAACGAAGCGCAAGAAAACGGCGTGCCGCTTGCTCTCCGAGGCAAAGTTCCAGTCAAAGTAGTAGGTTCAGTGAACAAAGGCGATTTATTAATTACTAGCAACAGTGCAGGTTACGCCACTGCTGCTAAATGGTACAAGCCAGATTCCAATGCAGTTTTTGCTAAGAGTTTAGAGCGGGATGATAGCGAAGGACCAAGAGTAATATGGGCAGTTATACTATGATAAATAACAATACAGATTCTACTGAGTTTATATCTGACGAGCCGGAACCCAAAAGAGTCAGCGAAGAACGCCCAAATGAATCAACAGGAATCTATGTTCGTGGTTTTTTAAAAATTACAGACCCCGAAACTGGCAAAGTAATTGTAGAAACAGGAAGTTAATGGATCATAAAATGTTAGATAACGCAAAAGCAATGGTACAAGGACACGTTAAAATTTGGGATCCATTAACCCAGGAAATTTTTATTGACAAACCAAATGCCATTCACTATGAAAATATGAGCGAAGCACTGGCAACCGCTGTGGCTAATAAAGGCACACAATATATTCAAAATATGGTGTTTGGTAATGGAGCCACAGTAGTAGATACAACAGGTGTGATTACTTACTTGCCGCCCAATACATACGGTCAAGGTGCAACACTTTATAATGAAACTTACAGCAAAATTGTAGACAATACTAGCGCATTAAACTTAGATCCCAATAGGAATTATATTGAAATTAGACACACACCAGGTCTAATTTATACAGATATCTTTGTAAGTTGTTTGTTGGATTATGCTGAGCCTGCAGGACAACAAGCGTTTGATAATAGTGCCACTATGCAGGGAACATATGTTTTTGATGAATTAGGTTTAGAAAGTGCAGATGGTAAACTATTAACTCACGTTATCTTCCACCCTGTTCAAAAAGCACTTAATAGGCTGATTCAAATTGATTACACAGTTAGAATACAAACACTAACAAACCTAAGTTCTAACTTATAATAGGAAATAAATATTAAGAACGGTACGTAAAAAATGGCATATACAATTAGATTAACAAACGGTTCTACTTTAACCACAATTGCTGATGGTACAGTTAATACTACCAGCAGCGATTTGACTTTGGTAGGAAAAAACTATGCAGGTTATGGAGCCTTTCTAAATGAAAACTATGTCCATTTACTAGAAAATTTTAGTAGAGGTACTGCCCCAACAACCCCACTAGCAGGACAAATATGGTGGGATACCGCCGGAAACCTTAAAGTATACACCGGAACTGCATGGAAAACTTTGAGCAGTATTACAAGCACCTCAGTAGAACCAACTTCTGCATCTACTGGCAACAGTTGGTGGGATACAACAAACGAACAATTATATATTTGGAATGGTACAAGTTGGACATTGGTCGGCCCTGCATTTAGTAGTAACACTGGTACCAGTGGTACAATTGTAGGTACAATTACAGATACTGGTAACGTCAATCACGTTGCTGTAAACGTTTACGTTGCTAGTGATTTAGTAACTATTATAAGCAAGGACTCGACTCCTTATACTCCACAAACAACAATTACAGGTTTTACAACTATTAAACCTGGTTTTAACTTAGTATCTAATACAGTTATTCCAAATATTGCATACTATGGAACTGCAGACAATGCAAATAATTTAGGATTTGTAGCAGCAAGCAACTATGCACGGACGGATATAGCAGAAACTTTTGACAGTACAGTTACTATTGCTGACAACAACGGTTTAACAGTCGGACAATTCAATAATTACACTGCCAGTGTTTCTAGTAATGTAGTTCAATTGACTAACAACATTAATAATGCTAACGTAGCAATACGTGCAAATGTAGGAGGTTTATTAACTTCGGCAGTCCTTGTAGTTGGTGCATCGGGAAGAGTAGTTTTCAGTAATGCAATCTCGGTTACTGGAAACGCTACAGTAAGTAATTATTTGTTAGCAACTCAAGGCGAAAATGCTACCAGTAACGTTACAGGTGCTATCCGTGTAACAGGTGGTATTGGACTAACAGGAAACATTTATACTAGCGGCAATATTACCGCAGTTGGCAACGTAACTGGTAGTTACTTTGTTGGTACTGCAATTACTGCACAATACGCTGACTTGGCAGAACGTTTTGAAGCAGACCGAGATTATCCTCCAGGAACGGTGGTAATGATTGGTGGCGAAAAAGAAATTACGCAATGTGATACTGTAAACTGCGAAAATGTATTAGGTGTTATTAGTACTGAACCTGCTTACTTGATGAATAGTTTAAATGGCACAGAACAGGTTAAAATTGCACCACCAGTTGCTATGGTAGGTCGTGTGCCTGTGCGTACAGTTGGCAGAGTGCAAAAAGGTGACCGTTTAGTAAGCGCAGGAAATGGCTGTGCTCGATCTGCAAATGCTGACCACGGTGCTGTTATCGGCAGAGCACTTGAAAACAAAGATATGGATGACGAGGCATTGCTTGAAGCCATCGTCAAGGTAAATATATAAAAGGATTAGAACATGACATACAGTTCAGGTGGTTTAGTTGAAGCAAGTGATTATAATGCATTTGCGGGCGGCGCAGCAGCCAATGTATCAGGTCAACTAAACACCTTATGGTCAACAGGTTATGGTAATGCAGGTTATGGTCAAACTACAGTTGCAAACGTTACTGCCGTATCTGATCAAATTACAGCTGGCCAATGGACTACCTTAGTAGGTTCACTAAATGCAGTTCGCAAACATCAAAGCGGCGTCGGTTTTAGTAATCTTAGTACGTATATAACCGGCGAAGTAATTAATGCCACCAACGATGTAAGTACAAACTTAACCACCGCTTATACAAATAGATTAACAAGTGCTGCTGCAGGACCAACTCTTAACCAACCTGACCAAGCTGCAAGCATTAACACCAGTAGTACTAGTGCAGTCGATTTTAACTTTGGTAGAACTGCAACATTTGGCAGTTCGGATCAGGCCAGATACTTTTTTAATGCAGGCGGAACTATTGCAATCCAGGTTACCAGTACAACCAACACCGGTGGTACAACTCGTGGCGCTGCTCTATTAGACGTTATTGATAACTGCACAGGTAAAACTATGAGTGCAATTACATTTAATGCTATTACTACCCCTGCTCCGTTTACAGAAAACACAGACTTGACTACTTATGGCTATTATGGCCAGACTTCGGCAAACTTAGAAGTGTATAAAAATACCGGCAGCGACAGTGGCAGTGCTTACAATGCACAGTTTGCCAGAGTGCTAACTAAGGTAACAGGAACTGCAGGCTCAAACGGCGGTGTAGGTGAAGTAATTACATTCAGCATCGAAAGTCAAAGTCCAGCACAAAGTCCAGCGTTCGACGACAATATCGACGTAACAGTTAACCATAGACTACAAGTTGTATATCCAAGTACAACATACCTAGCCAATACTTGGGGCAGTGTAACATTTGGTTAATTAGTTCAAATTAATTTGACAGCCCAAGGTACAGAGTATATAATACTGTACCTTTTATTATTTTTGCAATGGAAAATTCTATTAACACGCTGGTAGATCAAGTTAGACAGTCTACTAACTATCAAATCAACAAAAAAATTCTTAGAGAAAAAATTAAAACGGATCTGTTACTGCCTTATAACAACGGCATGTTTATAGTCACACAAGAACTGTTGGCATTTTTGGCTACCTGGCCCGATGACGTATTGTACCTCGAAGACACTTATCAAAATCCTGTAGAAGTCAATCGCAAAGAGTTACTAGAATCTGCTAGACAGCACTATCAAACTGTAATGAATACTTGGCATCAACAACATGCAGAACTCAAACAAGTCAGAAAAATCTAGAGGCGTAGTTATTTTTGCATTCAATTCTGTCAGGGTTGATTATGTAAAAATTGCAGGACGTTCTGCCAGATTGATAAAACATTTCTTACAAATACCAGTTACTGTAATTACTGATAGTGACGTAGCAGACAATGTCTTTGATCGAGTTATTAAAATCGAAAACAAAGATTCTAACTTTAGATATACTAGCGATGGCAAAACTACTGAATGGCGAAATTTTGGCAGGCACCTGGCCTATGAACTAACACCTTATGATGAAACTATTTTAATAGATGGAGATTATTTTATATTAGACAGTAATTTGAATAAATTCTGGTCTATAGACTTTGAATATAAAATAGTGACTACCAGCAACAGTCCTGACCAAACCATGAGCAATGCTATGGGACACAGGGGATTTAATCTGCTATGGGCAACGGTTGTCATGTTTCGTAAAACTAAATTTACTAAAACATTTTTCGATCTAATCGGCAGAGTGCAGAAAAACTATGCCTATTATTATAAACTGTTTAATTTAACAGGTCCTTATAGAAATGATTTTGCTTTTGCAATAGCAGATTTAGTTATCAATGGTTATACCAAAGATCCTAGAAACTATTTTCACAATGCTATGTTAACGATAGAGCAACCTATTCGAAATATTGAAGTAAGGAATAGTCTTTTGGTCGTCAGAGAATCGCAACGAGCACACGTTATTTCACAACAAAATATTCACATCATGGACAAAGATTTTTTGATGAGCGACAATTGCCATAATTTTGTAGAAAGCATAGTCAGTGAGCCAGCATAAAGACAGTCAAGGTTTTGTAACCTTTGCACAAAATACTGACCAAGTTAACTATCTACAATTGGCTTATGTACAGTGCATGAGCATAAAACTTACGCAGAAAATTAACAAGTATGCGGTTATTGTTGACAAAAAAACAGAAAATCAAATTGAACGACATCATCGCGAAATGTTTGATTACATTATTGTTCTAGACAATGATACCACTACCGATGTTGCTAGATTTAACAACGAATGGCAGGTTTTTAACCTAACACCATTTAAGGAAACTGTAAAACTAGAAAGTGATTTGCTGTTTACAAGATCGATTGATCATTGGTGGAACACATTTAGGCTGCGGGATATAGTACTCAGCGTGAGCTGCAAAAATTATCAAGGCCTAAATTCTAATGTCAGGTTTTATAGAAAATTATTTGACGACAACGGGTTGCCAGACGTCTACAATGGTCTGATGTATTTTAGATATACCAAAACTGCACATGATTTTTTTAACAGGGCTAAAGAAATTTTTCAAGAATATACGGCTATTTCGGATCATGCTTTGGTTAATTGCAGAGAAGTACACCCCAGTACCGATGTTGTTTATGCTATTGCTGCTAGTATAATTGGAGAGGAACATTGTACATTACCAGCAGCAGACTTTATTAATTTTGTACATATGAAACCCCAAATTAATAACAACAGGCATGAGCGATGGCAAAAGGATTTCATAACAGAATTAGACCAAGGCATGATAAGAGTAAATATGTATAACCAATATGATCCTTTTCACTATTATGATAAATCATATGTTACTGAGGAAATAATCAATGAGTATAGAACAAGATGCGGCAAAATTTTGGGCTGAAGTAGAACAATTAGAAAAAAACAATCAAAGTACTGAGCCAGTATACGAATATAGAATTTACTATGAAGAAGATGGAACAGTTGTTTCTGGTCAACCTGTCAGGCTTGACCGAGCAGACGGGAATCCTTTACCAATTGGTCCTTATATAACAGTTTCCCTTGAAGAATATAGAAATCTAGGCAACAAAATAGTTAAAGATGGTGCGCTATATCAACCACCAAGAGCTAACCACGTTCAAGCACTTTTAGAAAAAGCAGACAGTGGTCAATATGTAGTTAAAAACAATGCCGCACTAGCCATCAATGAAAATGAAACTTATCAAGACGTAGAACAGTATGGAAAAAAATCTGATTGATATTGCAGAAAAGTTACTTAAATTTCAGGTTAACCTATAAATGAAGATATGGGTTTTTGGTCATAGTTTTAGCTTACCTTACAAAGTGGAATTTGGATGGCCTGATCATTTAAAAAAGTATTTTAATTGTGAGGTTGTAAACTTAGCAAAGGCTGCTATTGACAATTTATATATCTATAATTCATATTTAGAAGTCCAAAAGCAGATAGCAAAAGATGATGTAGTTATTATAGGATGGAGTCATCCCTCCCGTAAACTGTTTATTTTAGATAACAACAACATCCATCAGACTAGTATAATAGATAAAAGTTTTTACTTCAAATCTAAAACAAAAGAATTTATACGCAGTACTGGTGGAAGTGCTGATAGTGCTGAAAAGTTTTCATTGATGAATCCTATAGACGGTACATTAAGTTATTATAATGATTGGTTTAATAAATATTTTTCTAAACCAGAACAATCATTGAATTTTCAAGCATATTATGATAGCGTTTTGCTTACTAACACAAGTAGATACATTCCGTTTTTCTTTAGTAAAAATAGTATAAGTGATATTGACATACGGAATTATACTGAATTGTGTATGTTAGACTATATTATAGATAACAAATTAGAATTAAGTAAAACAGACGTTCATGCAAATGAACAAGGTCATTCCGAATGGGCCAATATATTAATAAAAATTATAGAAACAAATAATGTTAGTTGATATCGCAGACTTAGACTGCATCTATTTAAGTTACGATGAACCCAAGAAAGAAGAGTTTTGGATTAAGATCCAAAACATGGTGCCTTGGGCAAAACGAGTGGACGGAGTACACGGTAGTGATGCAGCACACAAAGCCGCTGCTCGTGCAAGCGAAACAGAAAGGTTTGTGCTAATAGATGGAGATAACATCCCTGATCCAAATTTTTTTAATTTACAATTGCGATTAACAGAACGCAATCAGGATCATGTATTTCGTTGGAAAGCACGTAATGAAATAAATGGCTTACAGTATGGCAACGGGGGAATTAGTTGTTGGACTAAACAGTTTGTTGAACAGATGCAGACACATGAACATAGTGATGGTAGCGACGATACTTGTGTAGAGTTTTGTTTTGACCCCAAATATCAAGCAATGCACGATTGCTACAGCACAACTTATCCTAATGGGAGCCCTTATCAGGCCTGGCGTGCAGGATTTCGTGAAGGTGTAAAAATGTGTCTAGATCGAGGCGCAAAACCTAGTCTTCAAGAGTTTGAACAACGTGTGCACCAACGTAATTACGACCACTTATGCATTTGGCAAACAGTAGGCCGCGATGTGGAGAACGGATGGTGGGCAATATATGGTGCAAGACTAGGCACATATCTTACAATGTGTAAAGAATGGGATTACAGACAAGTTCAAGATTTTAACTATTTGAAAAAGTTATGGGGAAGTTTTGGTAAAGACACAGATGATGCCAGCGTGAGACTGGCAGACATACTAAAACAAAAACTAGGCTTACCCATTGCAGAACTTGATGCAGACCAAAGCCGTTTTTTTAAGCATCATTATCGACAGAGTCAACATAATTTAGGAACAACTGTAACTGAAATGGACATAATCCGTAAACAGGAAGGTTGGTAATGACTTGGCAATGTGGTGCTATTGATAGTGGTGTTACTATTTTTCCTGATGCAAAAATACGGCCTTGTTGTTTGGTTTCTGCTGATTATAGTAAGCCTATTAGTGAAATAACTAACCCTAATAGATTCCAAGACATCAAAAATGAAGACAAGCCTGAAGCTTGTCGCGCTTGTTGGAGCAAAGAAATTAATGGCTGGGAAAGTATCAGACCGTATTACGATTCAGGCATAGGTGCTACTAAGCAAATTAAATTCTTAGATATCCGTAATACAAATCAATGTAACATAAAATGTAGGTACTGTGGCCCTCATTTTAGTAACCAATGGGCTAAAGAATTATCAATATTTCCTGCAATCAAACAGACAGAAATAACTCATCTATTAGATACAATATTAACAGAAGATTTAATTGACTTGTATTTTACTGGTGGGGAACCATTTATATCTGCTGACCATTTTAATGTTATAACTAAATTAATCGACATGGGTTATAGTAAAAACATTGTATTGCGTTATAATACAAATTTAACCGTGTTGGGATATAAAAATAATGACTTTTTTAAGTTATGGAAAAATTTTAAAAAAGTTCATATAACTGTTAGCATTGATGCAATTGGTACAGAACTCGAACATATTCGATCTGGTGCATCGTGGACTACTATAAACAATAATTTGGAAACAATACAAAATAAAAATTTAAAAAATTTAACTGTGACATTATCTCCTGTTGTGAGTTTATTAAATATTTGGTTTCTGCCAGACTTGCTTAAATTTACTATTGCAAAAAACCTTCAAGTTGATTTAATACCGTTATACGGGCCGGATTATTTAGACATTTCTGCAATACCTAAAGATTTAAAACCGTTGGCTAATGAAAAACTGAACAAAATAAAAGACCATATTAAAAATTCAAAATATAACGAATTAATTTACAAATTAGACAATGTTGATAATGAATTTTTATTCACTACAACACTAAGACATATTTTATTATTAGACAAGTTACGCAATGAAAATCTTTTTGATTTATTGCCTTTTAAACAATATGCAATCGATAATACACTAAGAAATAACGAATATGAATAAGAGCGTATTTTTAACAGGAGCAGAAAATATGCGGGACTTGTTAGGGCCCAGTCTTTGTTTGGCTAAATGGAAACAAGTTAGTCTGCATTTACCTACAGGCCTAAACAACAGTTGCTATCATCCTCCACTACACCAAATTGACGCAGCACAAGTTCAACACAATCCCAGCGCACTGCACAATACCGAACATAAAAAACAGCAACGTCAGATCATGCTTCGAGAAGAACGTCCAAGCGAGTGCAGTTACTGCTGGACACAGGAAGACTTGGGCAATTTAAGCGACAGGCACTATCGCAGCGGCGAGCCTTGGGCCGCAAAAGATTACCACAGTATCTTAGAGTCAACAGGCCATGAGGATGTTCTCCCTTCCTACGTTGAAGTAAATTTTAATCACGCTTGTAATCTTAAGTGCAGTTATTGCAGTCCTCAGTTTAGTAGTACATGGGATGAGGAAATTCAACGGCATGGTGCTTTTCCAACAGTGCCTTTGCACAATGCACCTGAACACTTTACGGGACGCAATAGACCTATACCAGCAAGGGAACAAAATCCCTATGTAGATGCATTTTGGCAGTGGTGGCCCGAACTGTATCCTGAACTGGAACATTTTAGAATGACTGGTGGCGAACCTTTAATGGATCGAAACACTTATCGTGTGTTTGACTATGTGCTGGCCAATCCCAGTCCTCGCTTACACATAAACGTGACCAGCAACTTTAGTGTTGAAGATAATTTGTTTGAAAAATATTTGGATTATGTTAAACAGTTGACTACAAACGAGCCAAGGTATTTGGAGCACTTCATGCAATACGTTAGTCTTGACTGTATGTTTGAACGTGCAGAATATGGCAGACATGGCATGAACTTTGAACGAGTTTGGGAAAACGTAAATAGATTTCTCAATGAAGTTCCTACACGTAGCAGTTTGACATTCATCATTACTATGAATACCCTGAACATAACAGGGTTTCATGAAATTATGAATGCCATATACGGGTTGAGAATGATCTACAACAAAGACTATCAGCGTGTTTGGTTTGATACTCCTATACTGCGTCAGCCTGCTTGGCAAAACATACAGATTTTGCCAGAGTTATATGTGGACTACTTGGAAGAACCTTGGGCATTTATGATGAAAAACATAAATGAAAATAAGGAAAATAAACTACATGGATTCAAAGATTATGAACTTCACAGACTGCAACGAGTAATCGATTATATGCGGGAAGGTTGCAAATTAGATCCTGAATATGTTAAAATGCAACAGGCAAACTTTTATCGATTCTTCTCAGAACATGATCGTCGCAGAGGTACAGACTTTTTGACAACTTTTCCAGAGATGACGGAATTTTGGACAACTTGTAAACATTATGCAAAATGAATCTATCTTTTTGAAAGTATTTTTGTCAAAACATAATTTAGATTTTTTTATGACTTTTGAAAATGAACTAAATTTATCAAATTTTTATATTAATAGGTTGAACTCGGCGGTAAATTACTGGGAGCCATTGCAAGTTACAGATTTTTTAGTTGTTGATCCAGAATCTATACAGAAAAATAAAATTTTAAAAAAAATAATCGAGAGTCATACAAATAATGGTGGCTATATCATTTATTTTGAACCTGCAGAAGGAACAACGCTGTTTAAAAGACATTTACAGATATTTAAAGAAAACGTCTTGAAGAATTTTGTAATAGTTTCTTGTGCTTCTTTTAATAGTCAAAATTTTAAAGATTTTTTACTTTTAAATCATTTGTTTTATTCTTATACTACATATGATTGGAATTTATCTTGCTGCTCACAGTATTCGGAGGAGGTAATTAATGCAAGAAATAAAAAGTATTCTTTTAATCTTCTCAATATGAAATATCGTTATCATAGAAGTTATATAGTAGATAAATTAAAAGAAAATAAGAGTTTAGACAATGCAGTATGGTCACAAGTGTATAAGGGCATGTATTTGGCCGACGAAATGAATGATGCCTTTCATAAAGCGCAAACTCGTCAAAGCGACGGCAGCGACAAAGTAAAAATAAATCCTTTACTTTACTTACAAAGTTATTTTTCGGTTGTAACTGAAACTAATTATGAACATCAAGAGCAGTTTTTTACTGAAAAAATCACAAAGCCATTGCTAATGGGCCACCCATTTGTAGTTGTCGCTAATAAAAATTTTTATAAATTTTTGCACAATGAGGGTTTCAAAACCTTCAATAATCTAATTGACGAATCATTTGATAGTATAGACAATCACCAAGACAGATTTAACAGAATTGCAGAAGTCATTAAAGAACTAGTAAACTCTGATTTGAATCAGTTTTTAACAGAAACCGAAGCAATTGTTAGATATAACAAAGACTTGTTATTAGAAAAAGCCGAAAATTATTTTAAAAATCTAAACAAAGATGTAGTAAATTTTTTAAATCGGGTAAAGGCATATCATTAAATGAAAGAAACTGATTTAGAATACAAACAGAGAGTTATAGATATAAAGTCTACAAGTTTCTGTGCGGCCAAATGGTATAACGCTACCATATGGTTGGGTTCAGGCATGACTACCAGTTGTCATCATCCACTTCCACATAAAGTGGGAATAGCAGAAGTAGAACAAAATCCCAAAGCATTACATAATACCGAACGTAAAAAAATGGAACGTGAAATGATGCAGCAGGGAGAACGTCCGGATGGCTGCGAGTATTGCTGGAAAATAGAAGACATGGGCAGAGATGCTGTCAGCGACCGTGTGTATAAAACAAAGATATATACAGAAGAGGAACTCGATGCGGCTTTTAGAACACCCTTTAGTCAAGACGTTGATCTCAAGACTTTGGAGATTGCCTTCGACAGGACTTGCCAGTTTGCTTGTAGTTACTGTAATCCTGCTTTCAGTAGTACTTGGGTTAATGATATTAAAAAACATGGCGGGTACACCAATCTCATCTCGGATGGTAGGAATCATTTTACTCATACTCATGATAGTAGCCAACTATACCGCTTTGGTGATACTAATCCGTATGTGGAAGCCTTCTACCAATGGTGGGAGTCAGACCTACATAGAACGCTGGAAGAACTTAGAATAACAGGCGGTGAACCTTTAATGTCGGGCGAAACTTGGCGTTTGCTGGATTGGTTTAAAAACAACAGAGGTAAGAGTCAGACACGTCTTGCTATAAACAGTAACCTCGGCGCACAGGTAGATTTAGATAGGCTACTTGACAGCATTGATGGATTAGAAGTTGATTTGTATACCAGCAATGAATCAATGGGCGTACAAGCAGAGTACATCCGTGACGGTTTAGACTTTGCAGCATGGCAGGACAACATGCACAAGTTAGCCAAAAGCAAAAAGTTAAGAGGCTTACATGTAATGTGTACCATTAACGCATTGTGTCTTGACTCACTGCCAGATTTCCTAACTTGGATAATGGAAACAAAAAGCCGTTACGGCAGAGACTATCCAAACTTTACACTAAACATTTTACGGTTCCCCAGTTTTCAAAGTGCATTGGTGTTGCCCGACGATATTAGAATGCGGTATAAAGAACAACTGGAACGCTGGTTAAACATTTATCAGTATCATGTCTTTATGCACGAGCACGAACGCAATCATGTGCAACGACTAATAGATTATTTAGACATAGTTAAGACTCCGCATAGAGAAGCATTTGAAATGCCCAAACTACACAACGATTTTAAACAGTTTTATTCACAGTATGACGTGCGTAGAAACAAAGACTTAATCACCGCATTTCCTGCGTTGAAAACTTGGTATAATACATTATGAAAAAAATTCAACCCAATTACAATGACCGCGCACCTTATCACATTAGGAAAGAAGATTTAACTGAAAAACAATGGGACAGACTTGTAAAAAGTGAAACATTTTGTATGCTACCATGGATGCACATGCATGCCTATCCAGATGGTAGAACTTACCCTTGTTGTTTTGCTGAATATTGGGCGCCAGTTGGAGATTTACGCAAACATACTATGGAAGAAGTATGGAATCAAGAACCTTATCGACAAATACGGATCAATATGTTGAACGATAAGACCTGTAAAGAATGTAAAAAATGTTATGAAAATGAACGCAATGGTGCATTTAGTATGCGTAACGATGCAAATAGAAATTACGGTCATTTAATTAGTGAAGTAGATCGAACAGGAGTTGATGGTAGTCATCCTGAATTCAAGATTAGATACTGGGATGTACGTTTTAGTAATTTGTGTAATTTTCGTTGCCGTAGTTGTGGGCCGATCTTTAGTAGTAATTGGTGGAACGATCACGTAAAACTTTACAACAGAATTCCAGATGTACTTGGAAGAGATATGGCTCGGGTTGAGTATACAACTGGCAACGAGGATGATATGATTGCTCAGATGGAGCCTCATGTACCCTATCTTGAACAAGTTTATTTTGCTGGTGGCGAACCTTTAATAATGAAAGAACATTATTACATCTTAGATAGATTGATGGAGTTAGGAAAAACTGACACAAGAATAATTTATAATACAAATTTCAGTGAGTTAAGATATAAAGACAAGCATGTGTTTGACTACTGGAAGCATTTTAAAAACGTAAGTGTTGGAGCCAGTTTAGATGGCATGGGCAAACAGGCAGAGCTTCTAAGAAAAGGAACAGTTTGGGAAGAGGTAGAGAAAAATAGGTTACAGATGAGGAATGAAGTGCCGCACGTAGACTTTTTTGCTAGTGCAACTATTACCGTAATGAATGTTTTACATGTACTAAAATTTCATCGTGCATGGGTTGAAAAAGGATTAATTAGAGCACAAGATTTTAATGTCAATAATTGTCTGAGTCCAGACTGGTACAGGGTAGATATTTTCCCAACTTGGTTCAAAGAAGAAGTTATCTATCCTGCTTATGAAGAACATCTTGCTTGGCTAGAACCATTAGACGAGTATAAACGGGCCACAACAGGTTACCAGAGTATTTTAAATATGATGAAAGCAAATGATGCTAGCGATACTTGGGATAGATTTTTGTTAGAAACCGAGAAATTAGACAAAATTAGAAACGAAAGTTTTTGGGATACATTCCCAGAGTTTGAGAAATTACGCCCATGAGTAGATTTTATACATATGAAGTGTTATTACGTAGAGACGGTGGCTTAAATAAAACAGTCTACATACACGATTGTCTGAGTGACCAAGAGGCCCGAGAAACTGCGGAAGCAATGTACGGTATGGAAGTGTTGCGTGTATTGTGGAAGGGTCGCACAGACGACTGGGAAAATAGAAATAACTCAAGTGTTGGTTCTGTTTCCAATAACAATAATAATAAGGAAACATCTACTATGACATTTACAGAAATGGTAGGAGCAATATTAGTACTTGCATTAATGTTCTTCATACTTTTAATTTATGAGATGCTGTTAGCAACATGGGCGTTCATAGTTGCTTATTGGCCTTGGATCCTTGGAGTTGGTATATTTGTGTTTATAATCTGGGCATGGTTGTTACCAGATGAAGAGGAAGATGAAGAAACTTGATATATTAATTGTTAGTGTACCGGTACTTGATTTACAATATCCTCCAAGTAGTCCTGCAATTATAAAAGCATGTGCAAAAGCAGCAGGGTATTCTGCACGAACCTTAGACTTAAACTTACTTTTAAAAAAATTAAGCAGCGACGAACAAGAATTTTATACAACGCAATATCAATTTGAAAATGTAAGCAAAGACATTGATGAAAATTATCAAGATATCGTAGACTTATTTTTTACTTCTAGCAAAGATAAAATAAGAAAATGGATTGATATTAGTATAGAAGAAATTGCTAAATTAAATCCAACTTGGTTGGGGATAAGTGTTTTTAGTTATAAAAGTCACAAGTCCGCCCTGGTATTGTGTGAGCAAGTTAAAAAAAGATTGCCTAAAATAAAGATTGTTTTAGGAGGAAGAGGTGCGTCCAGCTACCCCTTGGGTCCAAATCACTTTGCATTTATCTCAAAAAGTAAAAAATACTTTGGATCATATAAATCTGCAGTGTTTGGAGAAGCCCTTTTACACTACAATCTCATTGATAGTTTAATACAAGGAGATGGGGAGCAAGCAATAATAGACTTGTTGTCTGGATCTCAATTTGAAAGTCATCATGGGGACATAAACAAGATTAATTTAGAAACATTACCTTTTGTGGATTTCGACGACTATAAACTCGATGATTACAATTATGTCAACGAGCCCACGATACCTATTACTGGTAGCAAAGGTTGTGTAAGAAAATGTACGTTTTGTGATATTCCGGTACTTTGGCCAAAGTTTAAATATCGTTCAGGAGAACATATTGCACAGGAAATGATTCACTTGTATAAAAAGCACAATGTCCAAAAGTTTTATATGAGCGACAGCCTTGTAAACGGCAGTATGAAAGCATTTAAAGACTTTATTAAAACTTTGGCTGACTATAACTTAAAAAATCAAGAAGCAAGATTAAAATGGGTCGGGCAATATATTACAAGACCGATTAGTAAAGAATTAAATGAAGAATACTATGCTTTATTAAAGGCTAGCGGAGGAGAAGGTCTTACAATCGGGGTGGAGAGTGGCAGCGATGCAGTACGAGCGCACATGAAAAAACAGTTCAAAACTGTTGACATAGACGCAGAATTAGAGCAATTTGATAAACATGGCATTGTTTGTGTGCTTTTGTTCTTTAGTTGTTATCCAACTGAGACGTATCAAGATTTTATAGACACTGTTAAAATGTTTATACGATATCAAAAATATTGTGCAAGCGGCACAGTTTACAAAATTACACTGGGAATACCATATACCCATCATCAGCATACTCCATTGTGGAATATGCAAGAGGACATAGGTTTATCGATAAAAAAAGGCAGTGACATACTTTGGTCTTTAAATACTAATTCAACGTTGACTTTCAAAGAAAGAATTAGACGTAGATTAATACTGCAAGAAGTAGCAACAGTACTAAGATTACCAATGAGTCGAAATACCCCAGAATTAAACCAACTAATTGATGCAATGAAACTGCATAAGCAGGACATTGAAGAATATTTTGGCAAAGAAGAAAAAATTGTCACTTACGCTGACAATTATAATTTGTTGGGCGACGAAGTTTTGATGCCTCCTGATATACAAACTATGATAGCAGAACACCTTAACGCTACAAACTATATAGAAAAAATTCTTGCTACTCATAAAAATACCAACGATGATATACAGTTTGATAATTCTGCATATCTAGAATTAAGAGAACTAATACTATGAACTTGCCTGATTCCATATGTATGTTACCGTGGACTAGTTTAGAAGCAACACCTCAAGGTACTTCTAGACCATGCTGTTTGTTCGACGAAGAGATAGTAGACAAGGAAGGTAACAAATTTTGGTTAAAAGATGCAAGTCTGCAGGAAATTTATAAATCAGAATATCTTCAAAATCTACGACAAGATTTTTTAAACGGAGGAAAACCTAAGGCCTGTTTCAGATGTTGGGATGCGGAAGCAGCTGGGGCAACTAGTAAGCGTATGCACACCAGGACAAGGCTAAAAGAGTTGTATGCCAATGTTGATTGGAGTAACTTACAACCCGATCAGTTATGGTTTTTAGATTTAAAATTAGGGAATATTTGTAATTTAAAATGTCGAATATGTGGAAGTTGGTCAAGTAGTAAGTGGGCAGAGGAAGAAATAAAATACGTAAAAGGTTTAAAAAACCCTAAAGAACATTTGGCTTATACTTTTCTTCAACAAGGAATGTGGCCTAGAAAGTCTGACTTATTCTGGCAGAATCTAAAAAAACTTTTGCCACAAATAAAATACTTCGAATTTACGGGAGGCGAACCGTGGCTTATTCAAGAACACTGGGATTTGTTAAAGTATGCCGCAGACAATGGGTATAGTAAAAATATTGATATACATTACAACACCAATGCCACACAGGAACTGGGCCCGCACACACAGATATGGAGTGAGTTTGGTCGTGTGGACATTGCGTTTAGTGTAGATAATGTAGGTGAGCGTTTTGAATATGAACGTTATGGTGCGGAATGGACAAAAGCAAACAAAATTATTGACGATGTTCACTTTGCTAGAAGTGCAGATACACCTAATATTACCACACAACTTTGTTTTACTGTTAACATACAAAATGTTTACTACTTAGACGAATTATTAGATTGGGCTGATACAAAACCTTTTGATACTATATATTTTAATCTATTAACTAGTCCAAGTCATATGAGTATTCAATATATGACCCCGGAGTCAAAAGAACTTGTATTAAACAAATTAAAAAGCATGTTCTGGGGCAGAGATTTTTATCAACGTGAAATTGATAATGTGATCAGGTTCATTGAAAACGGTCCAGGCAGTGACGGCACCGAATTCGTGCGTAAAATGACCAAAACCGATCAATATAGAAAACAGGACTTTCGACTGCTGTATCCTGAAATGGCAGCAGCAATGGGATATGACTAAACCCAGTACATTATGTATGGCGCCATGGACTCATACTTATTTGAGTCCGCAGACAGAACGTAGAATGTGTTGTGCTAGTAGAGAACCTGCACAAAACTTTCAACAATACATAGATACTGAATCTGGTACCGGCCAGTACATTCCCATTACCTTAGAAGAACACTGGAACGGCGAACATATGCGTAGTGTCCGTCGTCGTATGATGGCAGGAGAAACACTGCCCGAGTGCGAAGTCTGTAACGACAAGCTGTTAAACACAGACGTTTACCGCAGTTATTTCAACAACCTTTTTGGCAATAAGTACAACGACATACTGGACACAACCGACGAATCAGGTTATACCACAATGAAGCCTGTTAGTTGGGACTATAGGTTTAGCAATCTCTGTAACTTCAAGTGTCGTATGTGTGGGGACATGTTAAGCAGTGCTTGGGAAAGTGAGCAACGCCAACATAACATGATCGACTACACCAATCCAAAGAATAATTGGATGCGACCTGAAGTCAAGCAGCAGATTGAGCAGTTTCAAGATACCAAAATCGAACAAGAATTTAGTCAGGCAGTTGAGGAACACAGAGTAGAAGAAGTCTACTGGGTGGGTGGAGAGCCTTTGATGTATGAACAGCACTGGCGTTATATGCAGAGAATAATAGAGTTAGGGGATGGTGACAAACTATATGCCAGATATAATACTAATCTTAGCCGGCGCCGCTACCGGAATGTTGATCTGTTTAGTGATATTCTTCCTAGGATTCGCGATTGGCAGATCTGCGCGAGCATCGACGGAACTGGAGTCATTGGAGAATATATTAGAACAGGTCTTAACTATAACCAATGGCTTGAAAACTTTCGTGCAGGAGTTGAAATCCAACGTCACAAAAGGCAAATGAGATTAGACTTCACATTAACACTGCCAGGCCTGTTTGAAATAGTAAATATTCAACAACTGGCAGACAAGTTAGGTGTTGATGTGCTGTCAAAAGTTGTGTTTAGTTTTAGTCCCGACATAGTGATGTCGCCGTTAGCACTGCCCAAGGACATATTACATCCTTGGATAGACGAACTAGTACCCCAAGTTAGAGGCGCCTTGCGGGACACATTAATCCAACTTAAAACTAGACCAACTTTTCAAGAGCAATGGCCTGATGAATATCGTGAGGGTATTAGTCGTGGCAAGCACCGCATACTAAGGTTAGAGCAAATAAGAGATCAAAAAACAACGTTTACTGACATTATCAGTCTACGTCCTGAAGCGCTCAAATGGTGGATGACAATTGAAGACTGTTAAAGTAGTATTACGCAATCCGTTAAATTATCAAGATCAAGTTGACTACACTATAGAAGTGTTCGACAATGCATTAGCACAAGATTGGATTCCAGCATTAAAAGAATTGCTACATAAAAATCTTTTATTAGAAAAAAATTTTTGTTTTATGGGTTTTCCTAAAACTGCAAGGACCTTGGATTATCTTTGTAACGAGTTAAATCAACATTGTAAAACTATTAATAAGCACTTTCCATCTTATCAAATTGAAGAGTTTTTTACGCCAGATAATGTTGTTGGATACGATTATGCCGAAAACGGTATAAATCATGACATGATGAATCGGTTACACAATCATTTCGAAGTATTGCAAGGAACTGTCTGGAATTTAAGTGATTATTATAAACGTGCAGACTATGAAACAAAATATGCAATTAGACAGTTAAACAATATTTGTCACGAAATGGAAACATTGATTTTAAGCCAGCGAAAATTCAATACCGTTCCTTATTGGGTCAGGCCTAGTCAAATTACTACATGGTTACAAGCACCCAGGTACGATCTTAAAGACATACATAGAGAATTGTTTTTAGTGAATGGTTATGATAGAGTGTTAGGCGGAGTATACATGCACTGGACACAGATAGGTAAAACACTGTTTGAAGTTTTCAGAGATGAGCATGCACCTGAACTTACAGATACTGTTTGTGAAGCAATCACCGAGTTAAAGTATTATAGCGGTGAGTTTGATGTTGAATGGGGTAACAATGTAGTTTATGGAGGCGAACAATTGTGGCACAATCAAGAACAAGACAACTTTAAAAAATGGTTAACAGATAATAACCGAGATCCTGATGACCCAAAACTAAGTTTAGGATATTTGCCTATCGCACAAGTAAATTTAAAACAAAGTTTTGGATCTACAGATTATAACGATATATGGGATATACTCGGTAATCATTTAGACATTTATAAAATCGTCGTTAATGACGTAGAACAAACATTTGATTACTGTTGGTCAGATCTTAGTTATAATCAAATGCAAATAGATATGATGAAACCAGGTTATGATTATAGTAGCAGGCGGTGATAGTTTCATATGGGGCAGCGAACTAGCAGATAGTCCGCACGGTGGCCCAGACGGATACAGTAAAAATACTTTTACAGCATTGTTATCTCACGGACATCAATATATTTGTGCAGCCTATCCTGGTAATGGAAATGATTCTATTTCAAGACAGGTAATAAATTTTTTGCAAGTACAAGGCAATAGCAAAATTTTTGTTATTGTTTCTTGGACTTTTCCAGGCCGTTATGAATTTAATTTCGGTTTTGATAGTAAAATACCAAATTGGCAAGTTATAAATCATTGGACCATTGGAAATAAGTTTTATTCAAAAAATAATGAACACAAAAAATTAATATCTGACCATGTAAACAAGGCCAAACTTAACAATGTGTATGATTTTGCTGTAAATTATTTTCAATATGTTGCTTCCTCAGAATATTGGGAGACTTATGCTACCATTAAAGAAATATTATTTTTACAAAGTTTTCTACAAAGCAAAAAAATACCTTACTTGTTTACCTGTGCCGACGCATCTTTTTTAAATAACTCAACAATTTTGTCAAACGATCTGACCATTAACGCATATTATGAAAATATCGATTTTAGTAAATGGTTTTTCTTCCCTGGTAATAAAGGCTTTTACGAGTGGGCAACTCACAATAAATACCCTATAGGAGATACTCATCCTTTAGAAGCAGCTCACAGAGATGCTGCTGGATTAATGAAAGACAAATTCTATGAAATGGTTAAAAAACATCTGGAATAAAATTCGATTAGAAATACGGTATCGTAAAAAATTAAAAGAATTAAAGAAACGAGATCCTTTCATTTACAAATAATTACATGATAAGAAATATTCTTACATTTGGGGATAGTTTTACCTACGGCGAAGAACTGTCCGATAACAAAAGTGCCTGGCCTTATATTGTAGCAAGAAGATGTGATGCTACTGTGCAAAATTTTGCGACACCTGGAGGCAGCAATGATCAGATAGTAAGAAAATTTATAAGAGTATTATCTTCCGATAAAATACCGTTACACAATTCTGTCCAGTTGAGTAAACAATTAATTATTATCGGTTGGAGTATTCCTGGAAGAACAGAATTCCATGACCAAGAAGGCTTTTTTGATGTATGGCCTGCTAGGTCAGGCAGGATTTGGATGGATCCTGTTTATAGTCATAGACATCAGTTAACAAAGTATGTTTCTCTTTACCACAATGACTCGTCATTCTATGAAAAATTTTTACAACAAATTATTATAGTTCAAACTCTTGCAAAGAATTATGGTTTAAAATGTCTTATGCTTAATATAATGCAAAATGACTATTATAAAACAAAAACAGATTTTTTAACTGATCCAGATAATGGTGGTAATTCTGATATTGCATATGCAACTTTTGATGATTATGATAAAAAGATAGATAAAAAATTTTTTATTGATTGGGGAGTCGGTGGAATGATGGAATGGGTCCCAGAAAACAGTCCCAAAGGCCCTAACGGACACTTTTTAGAACCTGGACACATAATTGTGGCAGCACACGTACATGAAGCTATTAGGAATCTCGGCTGGGTTTCATGACAGTGGCGTTACTGTGATTGATGACGGTGAAATTAAGTTTGCCGCACACAGTGAACGCTATAGTAAAAAGAAGCACGATGAACATATCAATGATCAAATTCTATGTGAAGCACTCGGTTATGGGCAACCAGACTGTTTGGCATATTATGAACGTCCATGGCTTAAAAAGATTAGACAAATCTACAGTGGACAATACGATTTAGCATTTGACACCACAACATTAACAGTTGGTGGATATTTAAACAAGCATAGTAGTATACGCGGCTTACAGAAAATAAAGACACATACTTACAATCATCATCTTAGCCATGCGGCTGCAGGATTTCAAACATCACCTTATAACAAGGCAACCGTTGTAGTTATTGATGCTATAGGTGAATGGGACACTATCAGCATTTGGGCAGCAGAATACGATCGAAAAGGTCAAGCACAGTATCGCAAACTTTGGCGTCAACGTTACCCACATAGCATAGGTATGTTTTACAGTGCCATGACCAAACACGTGGGTCTAAAACCCATGGACGAAGAATACATCATGATGGGCATGGCAGCATACGGTAGAGTACATTGGGATAACTTTATGAAAGCAAGATATGTTGCCAATGAGTCTACAGCCGAATTTAAAGAAAATCTGCACATAGGTGTAAATAGTGAGGAATGGATTAGAACTGAAGATTTCGATATCGCTGCAGGCGCACAGAGTTTGACAGAAAACTTAATTTATAATATAATGCGTAAGGCAAGAGATTTTGGATTCAGCAGTAATCTTGTTTACATGGGTGGGGTGGCACTTAACTGCCTTGCAAATAGAAACTTAGGAGCGTACTTTGAAAACATTTGGATTATGCCTAATCCTGGCGATGCTGGTAGTAGCCTTGGCGCCGCTGCTTTGGCCTATGGTCATCGTGTTAGCTGGACTAATGCTTTTCTTGGCCACAATATCGCTGGGGATTATCCTACCGTTCGTGCCCTTGATGCTCTTACTACAGATAAAATAGTAGGCATTGCATCTGGCAGAGCAGAATTTGGACCCAGAGCACTGGGTAATCGTAGTCTGCTTGCTGATCCCAGAGGACCTGATATCAAAGATAAGGTCAACGAAATAAAGCGCCGCCAAAAGTTTCGTCCATTTGCTCCAGTTATTTTGGAAGAACAAGCACAAGAATATTTCCATATGCCGCCGGGTTTTTCGAACAGTAGATATATGCAGGCTACTGCTTACTGTAGACATCCTGAACAATTTCCTGCTATAATACACCATGACGGTTCAAGCCGTGTCCAAACTGTGCCTGCTGATGGTACGGGTATTAGAGAGTTATTAGAAAAATGGTTTGTGTTAACGGGTTGTCCGATGTTATTGAATACCAGTTTAAACATCAGAGGCGAGCCCATGGTCAACGACAGAGCAGATGCAGACAGGTTTGAACGACTATACGGAATTCGAGTTTTATCATGAAAGAAAAACATAAACAGGCCTTTATGCGAACAGCAGAAGTATTTGCAGAATGTAGTACTGCTGTTCGTGCTAAAGTAGGTGCAATCATTGTCAAGGACGACAGGATTATCAGTATTGGTTACAATGGTATGCCGTCAGGTTGGGATAACACCTGCGAAAACTTTGTAGGCTATGACAAAGGCGGCGAAGAAAGACTAAACACCAAGCCAGAGGTACTACATGCAGAAACAAACGCAATCGCTAAGTTGGCAAAAAGCACGGAAAGTGGTGATGGTGCTGTATTGTTTATTACTCATAGCCCGTGTTTGGACTGTGCAAAACTTGTTTATCAAAGTGGAATTCACAGTGTTTACTATCGCAGTCATTATCGTGATACTGCTGGAATTGAATTCCTTAAGAAATCTGGAGTCCGAGTAGAACAGTTAGATGTTTGACGTATTTTATCAAGACCGTAAACCCAATCTTTTTGCATTTGAACAGCCTGCTGCAAGTTTAGAACAAGCGGCTGAACTGAGTCGTACTGAATACTTTTGGTACATACACGGCAATAACGATTATACAGGCTTTGACTTCGAATGGCAACCTCCACCATGGGAACGTGATCATGTACATGTATTTGCCAGTCAATGGCAACGTAATGCGGATGTTTACTTTGCTCGCAAGTGGACTGCTGGTAATCGAGAATGGCACTTCAGACAGGAACAGTCAGTTCGGCGTTTAGTGGACATGACCAAATGGTCTGTGCCCGAGTTGTGTGATACCGCAGATTTTGATTTTAGTTGGCATCCTGACACCATTGAACCCGACTACGAATATAGATTTCCCACACAACACCAACGTGAAGGCGGACCTATATACAACGGCACTGCTGGTATAAAATATTCAAATAGCCAAAAGGTCCGTGCAAATGCTACACAGATATTTTACATGGATTTTCTTGATCCTGGCAGCGCAGAACGATACCAAAAACTGCAAGTACTGTATCCTGACATTAAACGAACTAGATATGTGGATAATCATTTAACAGTTTTCAAACGTATCGTCAACTTAGCCACAACAGAGTTTGTTTGGATTACCAGCAGCATTTGTGATTACACAGATTTTGACTTTACTTGGCATCCAGAAGAAAGTCAACGTGAAATGATTCACTGCTTTTACAGCGAAAGCCAAAAACGTGGTGATACATTTTTGATACATGTGCAAAGTTTTAAAAATCAAATGTATGATTTGGAGTTATTAGATTGGTTTAATGTAATCAATTATGTCGACACATTTCGTGTGCCCAGAGTAGAAATGCCTGTACATTATTATCAAGGTGATAATTTAGTTTCGGAAGTAAAGAACTATCAATTCACTGCACCATACGCTCTGTTTACCAATCAACCAAATCTTTATACTCATTGGCATCCTTGCCTTTGGACCGAAAAAGATCGTATTGCAACAGCATTTAGCACTAGCAAGGCGGTGTGTGCCATACCCCGTGATGTAAAGGCACATTTACGCACACAAATCTACGATTATCCCCACGTAGAGGACCGAGACGTACACTTTTTCGCTGAAGAACCGTTGGATATTATCTATATCAGTAATGGCGAACCCGACGAACAATTTTATTTTGATTGGCTACAGGCCTGTGTCAATCCCAGTAGGCGTTACGTTGTAAAATGGGTTCGAGGTGTGAATGGTAGAACACAGGCCTATCAGGCTGCTGCCCGAATGAGCGAAACTCCCTGGTTCTTTGCAATATTTGCCAAATTAAAAGCAGATCGAGATTTCGATTGGCGCTGGCAACCGGATTATTGGCAACAGCCCAAGCACTATATTTTCCATGCACGTAATCCTATAAACGGTTTGGAGTATGGGCATCAAGCCATAATTGCTTATAACAAAAAATTAGTTTTGGCTAATAATGATCCAGGGTTAGATTTTACACTAACACAAGAACACGAAGTGGTTCCTATACTAAGTGGCGAAGCCATGTTTAACCAAAGTGCTTGGATGACATGGCGTACTGCTTTCCGTGAAGTATTAAAACTACAGCAGTTTCAAGAGCAAACACCTACTGTAGAAAACAAACATAGACTAAACACTTGGTTGACCAAAGCCACTGGCCAGTACAGTGAATACTGCTTAAAAGGCGCACAAGATGCAGTCGATTATTATCGTGAAGTCAGTGGTGACTACGATAAACTAAAACTCAGTTACGATTGGCAGTGGTTACAAGAACGCTTTAACGCAGGTAACCCTTAACTGTACTAACTACACGTTCTACTTCCGTATCTTCCATTTCTGGATAGATAGGTAAACTCAAACATTCAACACAGAACGCACTGGCTTCCCTGTATAACTCTGCTACGTAGTTAATATAGGGATAGCCCACAGGATATTCGTATAAAGGACGTTCGTAGTGTACCTTTACTTCAATGCCTCTGGTAGTCATGTGTTTAAGTAAGCCACTACGGTCCACAGTTTTAATTACATACTTGTGCCAAGCATGTTCTGCACCTTCAGTTACTCGAGGTGTGTCTACAATGTCCCGAAGTTCTTGTGTATAGTAATTGGCTATCTGTTGGCGTCTTCGCTGCCACTGATCAAAATGCTCTAACTTAACCAACATTTGAGCGCAGTCTACTTCTGACATTTTACTGTTAGTGCCAGTTATGTCATGACTGTTGGTTTTGCCGTTGTCTCTGTAGTCACGTATGGTTTTGGCATCTGCCAAATTGTCCACTAACACCATGCCACCTGATCCATAGTTGGGCAAGTTCTTTGTAGGATCAAAACTTAAAATGCTTACGTCTCCAAGACAGCCACTGGGCATGCCCCGATAACTTGCACCAAAACTCTGTGCAGCATCCTCGATAATTTTTATGTCTTTATTAAAAAATCTACAGATGTTGTAGAATCTGTCGTAGTCAACAACGTTGCCAAATATGTTTACGTACATTACTGCCTGTATGCCGGCAGCATCTATGGCATAGTCCATACTTTCCAAATTTATCAGTGCTTGATCATCTGTGTCGCATAACACAGGTGTGTTGCCGTTTAATAACACAGCGTTTATTGTAGCAATAAAACTAATTGTAGGAATAATAATCTTTACAGGTTCTTGAAACAACAGTTGTTGTGCAAATACTAAAGCCTGTGTGCCGCTGCCTACTGCTACTGCATAACGTCTATGGCAACGTTTTGCTATTTCCTGTTCAAACTTTTGAGTATAGTCACCGTCCAGCATTTGTCCACTGGTGTAGACCTGATCTGTTACTGCTAACAGTTCTTCACGTAGGTTTTGATATTGACGTGCTACGCCGGTAAAAGGGATAATTTGTGTTGCCAAAATTTACTTCCTACTAACCAAGCGTGATATCGTTCAAAACCTTGTTCTACATCTACTGTGGGGAAATAGCCTAAGTCTGCCTGTGCTCGTTCAATACTAAGTCTACCACGTTTGGGAAAGTTTAAGTCTCTATCTTGAACTTCGTAACTGCCACGACCTACAATATCTATACAAAGTTGGGCAGCACCCTCTAACGTTAGCGCAATGGGATTACTGCGTGTGATGTTATAGATGTTGCCATTGGCTTTGGATTCTAATGCCGCCAATGCAATTCCTTTGGCAGTGTCGTCGACGTGTGTAAAGTCTAATACTTCCTGTGCGCCTTGTACTTGTAAGGTCTTGCCCTGTAATGCACTTAGCATGAACTTGCTGACTACTCTGTCGTCGACATCCAATTCACCATAGACTGCACTGGGACGAACAATAACATAGTCCATGCCTATGCGGCGTGCATAGTCTGCTACAATTTGTTCGCCCGCTAATTTCATAATAGCGTACTGACCTTGTGGCGTACACTGTGCAGTTTCTGTGACAAAGTCTTGTTCAAAATCTCCATAGACCATACTGGAACTAATGTAGACAAACTTCTTTACACAATGATTTTTGCACTCTTCCAATAAGTTAATTAAACCAGTGATCATTACTTCACTGCCTACCACAGGATTTTGTAGTACTACACGCTGTCTAGGAAAACTGGCAAGGTGTACTACCATCTTAGGGTGGAATGCCAACATCATATCTGAAATGCCTTTGCGATTTCTAATATCAATGTTGTGTGTGTTACATCTTACTTTGCGTTTGCGTTCACGCTTTAAGTATTCAAGTTCATCTTTAGGAATAAAATTGTAATTGGTAAAACTGTCTATACCAAAACATGTATGTCCTTCTTGTTCTAGATATTTTACAACATTATGTCCAATGAATCCACTGGCACCAGTTACTAATACGTTCAATTGTTGCCCCACTTTAATTGAAAAAACGTAGCGTCTTCGTCTGATAGGATAGCTTCTACTCTACATCGGTAACCATAAGTTAACATACAATGTCCTATGTAAAACACAGGTCGTTCTACAGCATGCTCCATAACCCATTGTCCTTGTTCTGTTTCTTTTTCCCAGCGATACAAAGGTTCAGCCACATAAATTTCCGGGTCTTCTACATCGCCCATTGGAAATTCATAGACTTTAAGTTTTATCATACTGCCATGTCTGCTCGAATCGGGGGGTGTGAGGTATAGCCAATGAGCTCGATATCCTCCATACCGAATGAATCTATCGTCTTGCATTCTGAATTTAGTTTTAGATGTGGAGCAGGTAATGGTTCACGCTCTAATTGTTCTTTTACTTGCTCTACATGGTTTAGGTATATATGTGCGTCGCCCAGCACGTGAACGAACTCTCCAACCGCTAAATCGCACACTTGTGCAATCATGTGCGTTAGTAAGGCATAAGACGCAATATTAAAAGGCACGCCTAAAAACATGTCACAACTGCGTTGATACATTTGGCAACTAAGTTTACCATCTGCAACATAGAACTGACTGAACACGTGGCAAGGAGGTAGTGCCATATCATCTAGTTCTGCTGGATTCCATGCAGTTAAAATATGTCTACGTCCATTAGGATCCTTTTTAATACCCTCAATCAAGTTTGCTAATTGATGTACTTCACGATACACTAACTTACTGGGACCATCAAATACTTGATCCTTGGCTTGCCAATGACGCCATTGTACTCCATAGACTCTGCCTAGGTCTCCTTCAAACTGTGGACCTCGGGGCGGAAACTTTTTGTATTTGTTTGTCCAATACGGAGCTGTGGCATTGGCAGTCCAGATGGTTGTCTTTTCAGACGCTCTACTACCATGTAGTATCTCTCGTAGACGATTTTCGTCCCCTGAACCTTCAATGAACCACAGCAACTCTGAAACTACGCTCTTCCAGGCCAGTTTCTTTGTAGTGACAGCAGGAAAACCGTCAGCCAAGTTGTAGCGTTGTTGCATGCCAAACACACTGACAGTACCTGTACCTGTACGGTCTGTTTTAGTTACGCCATTGTCTAAAACAAACCGGAGTGCATCTAAATAAGTTTTCATAACTGTATTATACTGACAAGGGCCTGAAAATGTCAACGTTTTTGTAAACAGTCCAAGTACATTTTCCGTCTTGACTGGGCCAAGCACCCATTGCTCGCATCATCAAAGTCATCTTACGCATGTCTATTTTGACATCACTTTTGAATTGACTTTTGAAATGAGTAACGTGCATTTCGTCAATAATGTCTTTACAGGAGAGGATAATCTCAGGACCACCGATTATCCAAATGTGCTTATTGGGATGACGTTTTTGCAGTAACGGAACTTGCTCGACTAAATTACCCTTGACTGTGCCGGCAGTATAAAGTGGACGATTGGTTGCTACATACGTTATTCGATTTTTCAAAGGCTTAGGCATTTTAGGATCATCGTATGTACGTCTGCCCATTACTACAACATGTCCTTCTGTTTGCTTTTTAAAATACTGCATGTCTTCACTGTGGTGCGGCCATGGGAGGCTACCTCGGAATCCCATGCCACCCCAGGTGTCGACGGCAAATATTGCTTTAATCATAAGTTAGAAAGTATTCTATCTGTCTCGGGCTGGATTGCCTGCTCAACCAGATCTACATCAACATAGAAATCTACATTAGCAATATATTGATCAAGTTCTTCTAATTTTTTACTAACATGGTGCTCGATCTCATCGGGATCGGCACCTTCAGATAATATATGTTTGATATCAATATTTACTTCAGTGCCATCTTTAAGATGTACTATTAAACGTTCTAATACGTGTACCGGTACTTCTTTTTTCTCTACGTCCTTGAGAATCTCACGCCATGCTTTTTTATTGTTTAAGTTAAGCCGTTTTGGCTTTGGCTTTTTTCCTTGGGGCATTCTTTGTCTCACCGGAAAGATTAGCAGCCTCTGCCATTAAACGCTCAGACTCTGCAAGTAATTGTTTTGCTTCTGCGGCCATCTTCATTGCCTGTGCTCTACGTTGCGTAGCAATTTGATCATCGCTTAAGAAGTCTGTGGCATTTGCGGTTCCTTGTACTTGTGCAGGTTGAGCACTTCCAGGAGGAGCACGTAGTTCGCCCACGTCCTGGCCTTCATTGGTTCTCCTTCGAGTTACCATTCCTGCATTGGCATCTAAGTCAGCCATTTCTTTAATGGCTTCTTCGCCAAGAGCCATTTTGTCAAGGATAGCATTTAGTTCATCTAGTCTAACATTTGATGTTGCAGTTGGAGTAACAATAACTTGATTGGTAGGAACTTTTTTGATCATTGCTTCGGAGTGCAATGTTTGTAATGCATTGTTGCCGTCTCGCAAAGTATACCTAAATAAGTAATCACTGAACTCTTTTGCTTGTTGTCCTGAATCAGATTCCAGTGCTTGCATGATGTCATCATGAATATGTACAGGTAATGCATCTGGATATGTGACTAGACACATATGATCCTCTTCTGGTACTTTTCTATATAGAATAACAACTTTGCGGCTGTTATGTTTACCGACGTGCTTAATCATAAAAATATCCTTTATTGATTTTCTTCGGGAGCGGGTTGCTCTGGCTGTTGAGGAGTTACTACTCCACTAGCCACTAAAAAATTGTATAAGTTTGTGTATGCTTGACCAATAGCAGTAAATTCTTCTACTCTGTAAGCACCACGATTAGATGCTAGTTGAATTGCTTCTAGTGCAACAACTAGGTCTTGAACTTGTAAAGGGGTTGTTTGTTTTTGGTCTTCTTCTGCCACAAAAATCTCCGTGTTTGTAAAGATATTTAACCCTTACAGACAACGGAGAAATTTTTTTAAAACTGGTTTTTGTTAAAAGTATCTAGCATTAGTGTAAAATAACTGGCTTCACTGTGACGTTCAAAGGCCGCACACTTGCGACTAACCAAAGATCCTGAATCAGTAGTAATGTGCTCACCTAAATAGAAACGACCTTCTAAATTTTCATATATCCAGTTTAGAATGTCTCTATCGTAAGTACGAGATTCGAAAAATACTTTTTCAAAATGCGGAGGGCATTCGTCCCACTTACGTAAGTTATGAACATTAAGTGGATTGACTTCACCGTGTTTAAGCATCGTCTAACTCATCTGTGGGAGGCAAACCATTGCTGTGAAAGTCACGTGTCTGATCCACATCTTGAAATAATCTTTGTTCTTGTGCTGTCAGTTCGCCAAATTTTCTTGGATTAGCACATAGGGTGCATTTGGGATCACCGCAGTTCAGTGCATGGTGCTTGGCAAAGCGATGTCCCTCATATTGGTGATCAGGCATTCCGTGCGACTTAGCAATTTTTTGTTGTTTGTGAATTGCGTTTTCTTCTTTTTGTAAACGTTTACTATGCTTTAGTTTATCTTCTGATTTGCTCATATTGATATTTAAAGATTTTTATTCAAGTCACTTTTCTTCACACGATTTACTTCTAATGTTACACACATGGTGTTAAACTGTTGTCCTGGTTTAAGCCTGGGCCATAGTGTGTCACGAAGTTTTTTCTGGCACTGTTGTTCACTTTCATAATAACCTTCGTACTGTACCATTTCACAACTGGAGACCTGATTACTAGCACAGGCCATTATGACCGGAATAAAAAACGTTACTAGTTCCATTATGCACCTGCCAGTTCTTTTGCCTTTTCATAGTGAGCCCAAACACCAAAGGGCGGCTCGCACTCAGTGTTGCCTTTGATAATGAATACAGTATCACAGTAGTCGGGGTCACCCCACGAACCATATGGATAACCATCAGTAAACATGATAAACTTCTTAGGTTGAATATCATTTTCTTTCATGTAAGTCCAGTTACAGTCGTAGTCAGTACCACCACCGCCTTGGGGTTCATATTCCAAGATGCTGTCGAGATTGTCACTGCTAAACTCTTGATGATTGTACACTTCTGTATCAAATGACCAGATATGAATTTTGTATTCATCATAGGCTTCCATAATGCCTTTGACTTCGCCCAGGAAAGCCTTGATGTCTTCGTCACCAATACTGCCCGACATGTCCAATGCGATGTGCGCTTCAATTTGGTCACCAGGAATCATACCGGGCATAACTGCATCCATTGCCCAACCACGTCGGCTGGGACGCATCCAACTAAAGTCATCTTTGACAATACTTTGGATCTGTTGCTGAAGCAGTTCACGCCAGTCAACCACAGGTTGCGTCAAGTCCTTAATAAGACGCTTAACACCTGAGGGCAAGTTACCTGCACCTGTAGCCTGAGCAGCCTGTAGTACTGCTTCGCGAACTTCGTCACGAATTTGACGGCGTTCCTCATCTGACATTTTAGGACGACCTTTGCCGTTGCCTTCTTTGTCTCCGTCCTTGTCATCGTCCTGATCACCCGAACCTTCCTGCTCGTCGAGGTGCTCGTCAATCATTTTGTCAATGAGATCGCTGATGTCAATCTTCTCAGCCTTCTCATACAAATCGTCGTAGACTTCTTCAGCACTCCAACCTTGATACTTTGTATCATGCAGGCAAGGAGTAATCTTGTCGCCAATCCGTTGTTCAACCAAGTCTGCGTTTACGCAAAAGTCTGCGGCGCAATTAAAAAGCATAGGGTCACGATCCGGACCGCAACGACCCATATGGTCGTAGACATTATGTAACACTTCATGCCCAAACAAGAATTCAAGTTCTTTGGGTTTGAGTTTGTTTACGAATTCGGTATTGTAGTAAAATTTCCTGCCATTGGTTGCGGCAGTGCCACACCATGAATCAGCATTAACCAATTCCAGTCGAGTAGCCAAGTTACCAAAAAACGGAGCACGAAGCAACAAGCCAATTCGAGCAGTAGTCAACTTTTCACGCACCGCACGATCCAATGCGGGATCTGTCGTTTCGGTTAGCCTGCCGCTGATGCCGGACTTGGGATTGGTTGTAGTATCTTTTGACATTTCTGCTCCTTGTTATAGTGTATTATACAATCTTTCTGAATTATTGTCTATTAATACTAAAGTATTAAAAGGGGAGGACTTACATGGTAAAGAAAGGAGTAAGACCAATGCCTCCATAAACTATCGATTGCCGGCGCTTGCGGCTACAATGTACTTACCAAACCGCTTGTGGAACTCATCGAAATTCTTGAGTTTGCCAGGAACAAACGGCAGGTTGTAAGTGGTAAGAGCAGTACGAGCACCCATAACAGTCAACTCCGTTGTGAAATTGTCCATCATATAACGGAAGAAGTTATCTGCCATCTCATGCCATTCTGCATTAGGCTTGCCACCAATCTTGTCTGCGGCATCCTTAAGTTCGTAGCACATACTGACTACCAAACTGTACATGGCGCTGACTTCTTTTACTTTGAGTTCTTTGACCTTACCAGCCAATACATCTTCAGGCTTGGGTAACTGTCCAGCAATCTTGCGGTGAGCCATAAACTTAACAGCCACACCCTCACCAACTGCACCTGTTACCAAGTCAGTGAGATCTGCTTCACCAACGTCCTCGTCTTCAAGGATTTCGCTAACAAAGGTCCACGAGCGAGGTGTAGCAAAACTACGACTGCTACTACGCGGATCAAAGTCGTAAAGGTCCTGCTTGGCAAAGCCAATGTAACCGACCACGTCTTTGTGGATGCGGTTAATGGTAGCCCACGTCTCCCATGCTTGGTGATCTACTCGCATCTCCAAGTGCAGGAAGCGGTTAGCCAACGGAGCAGGCATACGATAAGTAACACCCTTGTCCGATTCACGGTTACCAGCCGCAATCACTACCACATTGTCAGGCAGTTTATACTTGCCAATGCGGCGGTTAAGAATCAACTGATAAGCCGCAGCCTGAATGCTGGGAGCCGCTGAGTTCATCTCGTCCAAGAACAAAACAACCACAGGATACTGACTGGCCAACTCTTCGTCGGGCAAGTCGATGGGCGGTGCCCAATCCATCAAACCACTGTCTTTATTGTAGTAAGGGATACCACGCAGGTCGGTGGGCTCCATTTGCGCCAAACGCAGGTCAATCATCAGACCATTTTGCTCTTCGGCGATACTGGCAACCACTTCACTTTTGCCAATTCCTGGAGGACCCCATAGGAATACAGGGCGCTTCTTCTGGAAGCACTTAGAGATGAGCCGTGACGCCTGCTGGGTCGTTACGGTACGGTGTTCACTTACGGTCATAAAATACTCCTTTCAACATATCTATATTATATGACTTTTCGGAATTATTGTCTGTAGTTTTTTTACAACACTACCAAGAACTATTGTAAAAAACCTTCAAACCCAGGAAGATTTCTGCCCGGGCATTTCGGACGAACTCTAATACTGATTGCTTATAGTAATCGTCACTGTCCTCGCCAAAAAAGAAGCCTTTAGTTTGCGGTAGTTGGTCATGGATCACTGCTCGTTCAAGTTCAGCGAGATCCTCCCAGGTAAGTTCCAACTCAACGCCGTTGAACATATTATTGCCTTCTGGATTATAGTCAGGATTTCGTTTGATCCAGAGTTGTTCCATCCAACCCTGAAGGTTGGGGTGTTTACGCCAGTAGGCAATTTCACGACTGTCACCATAACTGCCTTTTTTCTTAGCACGGCAGTAAGCATATTGATCCAACCCCATTATACAGCCTCCAACATATTGGCAGGAACACGCCATAGGCCATAGCCTGGACTACGAACAGTGACATACTTACGAGCAATCTTGGTGACATCACCAACATAAGTCTGACCATTGCGGCCGCTAGTGAACTTAACCTTGGTGCCTATAACCAGGCTTCCACGATTCTCTTTTACCAACTGATTACGAGCAAATTTAATAGCCATCGAAATACTGTTCAACTGCTCGTTGGTAAAGTTACCAGCAATGATAGAGTGATTGATGTCGTTAATTGAAACCATTTTAGTTCTCCTTAAACCAAGTCAACTTGAACAGGCGTAATGCTACCATCCACGCCGTTATAATTAAAGCCAAAACCAACAGGCATTTCTTTGTCGCCCCGACGTTTTGCATGACGACGTTCTTGTGCCAAATTCATAAGAGCCATCTGGGTTGCTGTCGCATGCATGTCAGTGCAGATATCGGCAGTGCCAGCTACCGTGGTGTAAAAACCAACACCATCGACAATAACACGAATACGTTGGCTGTTTTTGAAGCCGCCGATAAAAGTAGGTGTACGCATTTCAAACTCCTTTTCTTACACTATGCCTATATTATAGCAAAATGACGAATTTCGAGCAAGTACTACTTTAGTAGTAATACTTTAGTACTACCATTCTTTCTTGCCGCCCAAGTCTTCGTTCCAGTCATAGCCCGCATTGTATTCGGCTATCTGATCCTTGGTCATAAAACGCTCTTCGATCTCGTCACTTTGATAAGTGGCATCTGTGAAAAAGTGTGGGCGACGTGGACGGCTGTACCAACTATCGGCGCTACCACGGTCGAATGGGCCACCGTGACGACCATCGTAAAATTTACCCCGATACTCTCGAATTTCTGTGCTTTGCATTTATTACTCCTTTTCTTAACTGATGCCATAATTGTAGCAAAAAACGGAATATTCTGCAAGTACTACTAAAGTATTATTTTTTTAGGATGTTATTGATTCTTTTGCGATAGGGTACATTCCTGCGATAAATCCTGTCAGTTTTTCCCCTTCTGCTACTGTTTGAAAATATTTGTTTTCAATTACAGAATGCAACCCTTGCATTGTTTCAAAGAAATGATAATTAAGTTTGTCATTCATTGCTGGATCAAGATCCATGAGCGCTAGATCCCACGCAAAATTAAAATTGCTCCATTTAGATCCTTGGAAAAAGTTAAGATCTACTTCTGGATAAATTATTGCTCTAATACAATTTTCGTAGAACTCCCTGGCTCTTGGTGTTTGCGGCCACCGTATAAATTGTTTGAACATTGGATTTTCTTCAAAAAACCTTACAATTAAATGGCACTGCTTTGCAATCATTCTTGCACTACTGGGATGCCAATAAAAATATTCTGTTCTTTCATTGTTAAGTTCCGAAGTTGTTGCAAAACCAACTTGATCTAAGAAATACAATTTGTAAGTATTGTCCTGTAAACATACTCTTGGTTTACATATACCCCAGATGATAATACTATTTTGCATTGTACTGATACGTTTTTCGATTGAAGATATATTATCTATACTCCATCTTTTGTCAGCAAAATACGCTAGGTTTGTTCCTCTATGCAAACTAAAATCATCATCTATTTTATAATTGCTGTATCCATCAGTCCAATCATAAACAGTAATTTTAGTTTCGGGATGATTTTGTCTCATCCACTGTAGTTTGGGTTTTACAGTTAATTCCCATTCAGACAATTGATTGACATCTTTATAGTCCCATGGATCAGTACCTCGTACTTCTGAAAGTTTTACTGCCCATGAGACTACGATTTCGTCGATTTTCAGATTATTTTTTATAAATGCATTTAGTATATTGTGACTGTCAGAACCACCACTAAAAGCAAGTATTACATAATCGTAAGTTTGCCTTATCTCCTTTGCTCTTTGCGAATACAATTCACTGAGACTCTCCTCTGGCTCTTCAGACCAAGAAAATTTATCGAAAACATCATTGTTGAAGACCCATTCAGGGTGTATGTTTCTTTCTGTACCATCTATTAAGGCAGCAACCTTATTCAAATGAATTTTGTCGCCGACTTGATAGTAGCCTAGTCTCATTGAGGAAGGAGAATAAAGCATGTTTTACCTCTTTACTTCAATAGTTTTTCGGTATCTTTGATTTGCTTGTTAATAAACACTTCTGCATCTGCACCTGGAGTCCAATCTACAGGAGCAAAAGCAACCTCTGCAAATTCTTTGAAACTATCAGTGGTAATAATAGATTTCATACGATCTGCTAGTTTGGCTTTGTAAGCAGGATCCATATCTGCATTCACAGTAAGTCCTAGCCATAGACCAAATGTTTTCATATTTTGATTAACTGAATCAAAGTTTGGCTTATCTTTAAGAATGCTGTTTTGCTTGATCATGTTGTAGCCTACAATTTGAAATTTGCCTGCTTTGGCTGCTTTGTAACCTACGCCTGGATCTAGCGCCAAGTCCAAATCACCTTTTGAAAGTGCTGGCAAAATTTCTGGGCCTTTCTTGAAAGGAACAACAACTAAGTTCAAATTGTATTCTTTTGCCAACCATGCAATTTGGGCACGGTGTACACCAGTAAAGCCGCCTACTTTAATTGGCCGGTCAAAACTCCTTAGGTAAGACATCAGTGTATCCCAGGAATTAACTCCTTTAACACTGTTGGGTACATACCATAGTGTTGGTTCATCGCTGTACTTAACAAGAATTGATTTGTCGCTTACACCGATATCTTTGTCTTTGTGTACAAAACGATTTTGTACCCATACACTACTACCATGGCAAAGAACTTTAGTTTTACTAGAGTTATTGCTCATTTCCCTAGCAGCCAAAATTCCATCAGCACCGGTTTTAACATTGATTTTAACTGTTTCGTTGAATTTTTGTTCATACTCACTAAACATTTTTCGACAGATTCGATCTAGAAGTCCACCACCGTGTGTGAGGAAGGCTTCAAGTTGTTGTGCGTAAGAAAAATTAATAGTGCCAAGTGTTAGCGCACCTGTTAATAAGATTGATTTAAATTTCATTAATTTCTCCGTAATAAAGTCATAGACAAATTATACTTTTTTGTATAAAACATTGTCAATAGTTTTGGTTTAATGCTTGCGAGAATTCGCTTACGGACGGCGTTCTGTTGTAACACAACAGTAAAAGAGTTTTGCTACTCTAAGCGTCGATTGATTGTTCCGACGTCACATCATTGTGGCGTTGCTAGAATTATTTAGTCAACTGTCGATGTAAGTAATTAAATTTTCTGACAAAACTCCAAAGTATAAAGATTACACTAATTGACAAAAAGAACAAACTTATATTGCTTTCTAAAAATTTCATAAAACTGCCATCTGAAATCGTTAGTGTTCGCCTTAGGTTTTCTTCAAATAAAGGTCCTATAATATATCCAAAGATTAAAGGCGCTGACTCTAACTTACAGAATATAAAAACAATACCCAACAAAGTAAAAAATATAGCAGTGCCTACATCAAACCAACTCTCTTTGATAAAATAGACTCCAACTAATGCTATGGAAATTAATAAAGGATATAAAATAGATTTTGGATAACTTATAATCTTCATCCACATTTTTACAAATGGTATGTTTAGAAATAACAAAAACATATTGCCTAGAAGCATACTTGCTAGTAATCCCCAAAATAATTCAGGATACTCTGTAACGGTCCCGGGACCAGGTTGGACGCCATTTATAATCAGCGAAGACAGTATCAACGCCATAACTGGATTTTCAGGAATTCCCAAAGTCAGCAATGGAATTAGGCTTGTTTGACTAGCAGCATTATTGGCACTTTCCGGGGCCGCAACTCCTTCTATTGCGCCCTTTCCAAAATCTTGTTTGTTTTTACTTACTTTTTTCTCTACTACATAAGCGGCGAAAGCACTCATAACTGCACCACCACCCGGAATCACACCCATTACTGTTCCTACTCCTGTACCTCTTAGTATACTAGGGATAACTCGTTTTAAATCCTGGAAACTAAATCTGAGTTTAAACTCCATGGGTTTATTTTCTAAGTTTTTGTCTAATAAATGCGTTACTAAGGCCGGCAATCCTAACACACCAATAACTAACGCTCCAACAGTAATGCCATCTACTAGTTCAAGTTGATTAAGTGTGAATCTTTCTGTGGCAGAATTTATGTCTGTGCCAACAGTTCCTAATAGCATGCCAATACAGGCCATGCCCAAACCTGTCACAAGGTTTTCACTAGTAATTACACTAATGCTTATTATACCCAATAACATTAAACTGGCAAACTCTGTTGGTCCGAACTCAAAAGCAATGTCACTTAGTGCTGGAGCGGCAAAGGCAATGGCAAATACTGCAAAGATACCAGCAACAAAACTGCCTATGCCTGCTGAGATAATTGCTTCGCTGGCCCTGCCTTGTTGTGCCATTGGATACCCATCTATACAAGTCATTACTGTACTGGGTTCTCCTGGCACATTAAGCAAGATACTAGTATTGGATCCTCCATATTGTGCTCCATAGTAGATTCCTGCCATAAGAATAATACTAGTAATAGGATCAAAACCGTAGGTAAAGGGTAAAAGAATACTTAAACAAATTACAGTACCGATACCCGGTAGAATACCAATAGCAGTGCCTAACAAACAACCTGCAATTAGAAACAATAAATTATTAATTTCAAATACTGTTTGAAATCCGAGCAAAAGATTGTCTATCATTTCTTGACTCCGTTAAGTACCCCTAATAATATTAAAAATAATCCCAAAGCCAACGGAAAAAATCCTGGGCCCATTTTAGACAACGAGCCAATTTTGTAAAATATAACTGCGCCGATGCTAAAATAGGCACCAATGCTACAAAACAGTAAACTGGTAATAATTTTTTTCATGTATTGATTTCTAAGTTTTCCAAATAACTTCTTAGATCGCCGTCCATTAATGATAACATACTTGCTTCTGTTTCGTCAAACACAATTATTTTTTTATTTTGAAACAAGTAGTAAGGACCTTGAAAGTATCGTTCAAGTTGAATGAGGTTTTTACTGGACAACGGCGATTTTAATTTATACTCGTAACCTTTTAGTTTAACATTGTCCATTAAAAATTGATAACCTACTAAGTTTAATCTGAGACTTTCATTATCTACAGGATTAAACCAGATACGGCGTTGCCATGTGCTTAGTTGTTGAACAGGTATATTCGACGAAGCTAGAAACACTTCGGTTAACTGTCTTTGTGTATACCTTTTAGGGGAAGATTTGGTCACCACTTTTTAAAAGCACCACAGTGAATTGGTCAGTTTTAAAAAGCGTGTTCAATTTTTTAGCCAAGTTGATTGCGTGTCCGGGATTACTAAAAGAAGTCTTTTTATACTTAGGACCTGGATAACTGACCAGCATGTTACCGGACTTTAAATTAATAGGTTTGTTTTCGTAAAACACAGCCCAAATACCTTCACTACTGAGTACTTGCTCAGTTTTATAGTTTTGTTTGTTGACATACTCGATTAGTACATTAGGTTTGGGTCTACTCATTGAAGTTCTCTAGTATATTATTTATCTTTAAATGTGCGTAGTTTTTACCAATTGCCACCGTCCATACGCACATTGGTACTAGTTTCTCCACTATCCATTACAGTTTTGCTTAGTTTGGTGCAATAAGCAAGTAGTTCGTAAATTTCATTATGCAAACTACGTGCTTCATTGGCATTCAATGTTAAATTTTGTTTGTTAGTTTGGTTCATCAGTTTAACTTTGTCGTTAAACTTTTTAATGTGTAATGGCAAGTTACTTTCCATTTGCTAACCTTAACTGTTCCTGCATTTCCAGTTTTGTTTTAAAAGGTCCTTGATACTCATACCTATTAAGTGTAATAAACTTAGGACAAAAACTTTTGACCCAGCCATTATTAAATTTAATAATATAATGACCTGCACAATAGTAACTTTTACTTTTGCTGGTCTTGGTATAAATTGGAAATTGATGTTTTATATCGTACAAACTATTCCACGGTTTACCGTTAACAGGATACCCGTATAGTTCATGTTCTGTTTTTACGTCTTTGGATTTTTTATTTTCTTTGTCAAATACGATGTTGTAATCTTTACTCAATAGTTTAATGCTGGCGTACTTCTTACGTTCTGTCGAACTTACATAAACTACACTACCATCGTCCACCATTTGAATAGTGGCAACTTTTTCGCCTTGGTTTTCTACTATCCAAAATTTATTTTTTAATACTGGTTTTGCAAACACTGTCATTGTTGTTGTCCTTGTTGATATCTATACTCTCTACGTAACCACCATTTGTACTGTTGAAAATATTGTTGAACTGTATGTGTGTCCATGTGCCAAGCACCACGCTCTTCGCAGTTTTCTAACCACATCTCGTGAAGCCATTGTCTAAATGTCATTGATACTCCGCACTTAAAAAGTCGCTGAAACTGGTAGCATGTTCGCTTAACCTGTTAAGTTCGTACTTGCCACAAAACTTAAGAAACTTAGCACCTACCATACTTACAGTTTTTGGTACAGCCATTGTTTTAATTGTTTCATTAATTTTTACTTTTACTGCATCCGGTTGTGCAGTTAAGTCTACCAACACACGATTACGCTCATAGTCATCTAATACACGATGTTCATCACCATTATGATCAACCCAACGTTGTAGCATTAGGTTATTCCAGTTAAAGCCTTTGTGACTTCTATCTTCGTATGCTTCCTGTAAGCCAACCTTATTCCTGCTACCTTTGGTGCGTACACCTGGATAGGCACTGAATATGTTATCTGTGGGATCACCGCGCATACATTTTTCAAATAAGATCCAACTTGGGTCTGGAATTTTTTTAGGTTCTTTGGTCTTCTTGTCTATTACAAGTTTGCCCCGTTTATCGAATATTCCCTCTATGGTATGCAATTCGTCTGCTATGCCATTGTATTGTTTGACATTAGTATTTAGCAGTTGATGAAAGTCCGAATCTGAGGACACAATAATGTGCTCATCATTGGGGTGATTTTGTATCCAGCCTGCAATCAAATCATCTGCTTCAAGTTCAGGGTGTTGCAGAACGGTACAGTTAGTCTGTTCACGCAAGAACTGTTGCAGTGTGTCAAAAGTTTCCCAAAACAGTTTATCTTCTTCTTGTTCTGCTTCAGTTAAGGCAGCACGAGCAACCTGACGGTTCTTTTTGTAAGGTTCGTAGTAGTCTTTGCGCCAACTACGCCCTTCTAAACAAAAAACTACGTGATTGGCCTTTTGATCTCGCCAGGCTTTGTTAACGCTACCCAGTGTAACGTGTATGGCAAAACCCAGTCGGTCCCAAGTATCAGCCTGTCTATGTGCCGCATGCCGGGCACGGAAAAATGTATTAGCAGTGTCAACTATTAGATATCGCATAAGGATAATAATAGCATATTATCCATTATGTGTCAATGTATTTTGATAAATTATGAAACTTCGGTTCTACCGCCTTGCCGTTTACGTACAGTATCATGTGTATTTTAACGTAATAAATGTTGCCAGTTCGGGATCTTCAACACAAACAACAACATTTAGGCTAAATTTATTTTTTATAGCCCAGTTTTTACCACCAATTTGACTGTGTAAGTGATAGGTTCTAGGACCTACATTTTTTTCTAGATACTCTTGAACAGTGTTACAACTTTTTTGAGGAATATTAAATTCCATTTGGAATTTTTTTTCAAACACACTAGGCATTAACTTACCTCAGTTCTGCCGCCGCCTATGTCTTTTTTCTGTACACCATTGACAGGCCTAGGATTATTTGCTTCGTACTGCTCATAAGTTTCAAGAACTACATTACGGCAAACATCTTGAAACCAGCGATCCACAATGTCCTCATCGGTACGTCCTTCATAACCTGCACGTACAAGTTTGGCAAGGAAAATGTCATTCCATTCTAATTCAAACGCACCCTGTCCTATATTGTCTGGATCAATGTCCACACTGATAATTTCCACATAAGGCTCGCCCCGTTCTGTGGCTAAGTCCTTTTTTGACTTCTTTTTCTGTTTAGGCTCTGGCTGTGCCTTTACAGGCTCAGGTTTACGAAATCTATCAAACAGTCCCATTGTTGTCCTCTTCAACTTCTTGCCAAGTGTAGTCACCTAAGAATTTAACCTTGGCTATATATTCATACCAGCTGGGTGCGCCCACAGTCCAGTCATTTGGACCATGCATTGCCAATATTACTTGTTGTTTCATTGTGTCGTGTGCTAACCAATATGTGTGCCCATGCACTGGCTTGAAACTGTATTTAGCACCATGTACCATGTCGGTAATATCTAGTCGCCGTCGTATGTCTTGGGCCTGTCGCTGTAGTACTGCAACCAAATCCATTATGCGATTGTATTCTTGTTCGGCATGTTGACGTGCAACATTAATCATGATGTCTTTTTGCTGTTTGACATCGATTAATTCAAACTTTGGTGCACCGGCCTCAGTGGGATACTCTGACACATTGCGATTAAAAAACGGTATTAGTTCGCCCGCAACATTGGCATCAAAACTGGTTCGTCCCTTTGCGCTGTTAGACTTTGACGTCAACGTATCTACCTTTTTCTGTTTCACGGTCTCTTATCTTATCTAAATGTTCTACATGCAGTCTTTGTGCTTTTAACTGTTCTTGCTCTTGAACATGTTTTCTATGTAATTCCTGCTGACGCACAACTTCGGTGTATGAGTCAGTATATCGATTAACATGGGCTCGTCTTTGAACACTATCTATCATTATTGTATTTAAGAGCAGTATAACTCACATATTGCTCAAAACCGCGAGCAAAATGAATCAATATCCGTTCAGTACTGATGTCAAAATACCAAGTAAAGTCTGTGTTAGCAGTTAGTCCCTGCGCCTGTAACCAATGAACTATTTCTATTGCTTTTTCTGACGCTCGATATCTGTAGTTATACTGACCGTAGTTGGCTTTTGGAAAGTCTATTACCGCAGTATCTGATACTGTCATTGCTTTAATTGCCAAACAACAAATTCTTCTGGTGATAGCCAGTAATAGTTGATAACAGGTTCCCCAGGTCCAGTAATAATATGATAACCCACGTAGGCCTTGCGTAACCAAAGTTGTTTGTCACTTAAAAAGCATTTACGTGGCAACCAAGTACGCAGAAGACGCCAATTTTGTACATGTTGTAGACCAAAGTCGCCATTGATTGACAAACCTCGTAATTTGTTGCCTACGTAACTGGTACCCATCATCACCAAAAGCCCAGCGTTCTGCCGTTGCCCACTATAATGAATACGCAGGTTGTGATGTGTAGCACAACCCAAAAGGTTCTAATTACAGCAACTCTTGTGTCATAAGGACGAGTAGTTTCGTCATCAAACGAACCAATAGCATACTGCCATGTCTTCCAAAAACTTTTAATCATTATGCCAAACTTGCGTACAAGTGTTGTTGTAGATTAAGTTTGAATCCATTCTCAATACAGAACTGTCCCACATATTCATGATTGCGTTGGTTGTCTGCTAAGTTCAGTAATCCTGGCTCCCAGAAACTAATCACTTCATCTACAGTACTACGCTCTGCCATTGTGATTGTGCCTTTTTCTGCACGTAACAGTTTGATCCGTTGTGGAAAACTGTTATAGATATTCATAGGACTACAATAAACTTCTTTGTTGGGATTGT
>Ga0208898_1000110_pt1 | contig 79095 bp, 65 predicted proteins | sample VirMetDEL_Mar_4_FD_184513 | JGI IMG/M metagenome (GOLD analysis project Ga0208898, IMG submission 184513) | Aqueous microbial communities from the Delaware River and Bay under freshwater to marine salinity gradient to study organic matter... | ecosystem: Environmental > Aquatic > Marine >... | reverse complement strand
TACCGTAGTAAACAAAGAGGCATACAAGGTATATACAAAGATGAGACCTAAACTTTCTAAGTACTTTTCTTGGCAAGGAAAATACTTCAGGTTGGCCTTGAACAACCCTGTTCAAGCGACTTCAGCACATCAAACCAAAAGAGCAGCCACATTACTTTTTGACTACATAGTAGACAATGGGCACTTTGGTTTGGCAAAGATTTGTAACATTCCTCACGATGAGTTTGTACTTGAAGTGAGAGAAGATTTAGCAGAAGAATATAAAAAAGTTTTGGAGAAGTGTATGATAGATGGAGGAAATTACTATCTTAGTAGTGGATTAGTGGAGATGGGGGCAGAAGCCAATATTGGCACATCATGGTATGAAGCAAAATAATTATGGAACATAAAGTAAATATGATTGATTGGAAATTAGTATTGATTACTGTATTGATGCTATGGGTTTGGGCATCGCTAAACAGTAAGACTGTAAACAATTATTACGATATAGAGACTGCTATAATTGTAGACTCTACGTTTGATTTGGATACAGCAGTTCTTATGGGCGATACGTTGTATGATTCTACGTATTCGTGGGATAGATTGCATTACAGGGATTATGATGCCCCTGATACTGTAACACTTCCCTTAGTGACTCACAAACACGAGTATTGTTACCCTGTAGATGGGAGAATGACAAGCGGATACGGATGGCGTTGGGGCAGAAGTCACGATGGTATCGACATAGCATACAATAACAGGGACACTACGAAAAGTATGTTTCCTGGAGTAGTAAGGTATTCAAAGAGGGGTTATAACGGAGGTTATGGTAACTTAGTTATTATAAGACACTTCAATGGTCTTGAGACTTACTATGCCCACCACAGAAAATTATTTGTAGAACAAGGAGACACACTAGAAGCAGGGGATGCAATTGGACTAGTTGGGTCCACAGGGCGTTCTACAGGTCCCCACCTTCACTTGGAAACAAGATTCTTAGGTGTGCCTATCGACCCTGAGTTGATAATCAACTTGGATGATTCAACCCTTGTGAGCGATAGTATTAATTTAATTAAAAAAGGTAGACACTATATTACCCATGGGATATAAAATCATAAAAAAAGTTAAAGTACACTCTCAATTACCTTCTTCTAGCGTATATTTGTTAGACAGTTTGGGAGTTGTACTAAACTTAGAATCGAAAGAAGAGGCTAAAAAACTAGTAGACCTCTTGAATGTTAACGCAGACAACAATACTGAGTATAGTGTCGCAAAGAATAAATAGTATGGGACAAAACACTAGAGACCCTTTAATGGATAATCCACACAGCCCAAAGAGGAGTGGCACTACACATCCTAAGTTCTACAACAAGAACATAGAAACTTGGGATTATATCGCAGCTCACAACTTGGATTTCTTCGAAGGGAATATTATCAAGTACGTGACTCGCCACAAATCTAAGAATGGTTTGGAGGATTTAGAGAAGGCAAGAGTTTATTTAGATAAACTGATTTCAATAACTTATAAAGATTACAATCATGGTTTATAGAATGGGAAGTAGAGGACGAATGGTAATGGAAATTCAGTCCTTTTTGGGTGCTATCGATGTAGATGGCATATTTGGTCCTCAAACAGAGGATGCAGTAAAGACCTTTCAAAAGGTCAGAGGTTTAGTAGTTGATGGGATTGTTGGTCCTAAGACACTAGAGGCGATGAGTCTGCTAGATACGGATTTGACCGTAGATAAAGCTATCGACTCGAAGTTTGCTTATGATACTCATTACCTGCCCACAGGAGAGTATCTAAACGGTCCTACCACAAAGGAGTATGCGTTCTTGCACTTTACAGCAGGATGGCATAACCCTTACAAGTGTATTGACCATTGGGGCAGAGATAGTAGAGGACGTATTGCAACTGAGTTTGTTTTGGGAGGTCCTTCTATTAAGGGTGACGATGATACATACGATGGCAGAATGGTACAGGCATTCCCATCAGGAGCGTATGCTTGGCACATCGGTAGAAATGGTTCTCAGTATATGCACGAGCATTCTGTAGGATTAGAAATTTGCAACTGGGGTTATCTTAAAGAAGGTAAGACTTGGGCAGGGGTAAAAGCAGACCCTTCTCAATTTGTAACTTTAGCTGAACCTTTCAAAGGTATGAGTCAGTGGCACAGGTTCTCAGATGCACAGATAGAGAAAGTTCGGGAGTGGTTATACTTCATTGCTGAGAGAGATGGTATTGATATCCGTGAGGGACTTCCTAGATGGATTAAGAAGGAAGGTGCTAAGGCTTTTGAATGGAAAGAAGAAGCGTACAGAGGTTTGATTAAGGGTGTGCTATCCCATACAAACACAAACACAGGTAAGTGTGATATTCATCCCCAACAGGAGATGATGGACATGTTAGTTAGTTTATAGATTATAGTAATGGAACTTTTAGTAATAGGTGGGATAATTGTGATTGTATTTGGAGTGATAGCTCTAGTTGATTACCTATTTCCCGATAAAAAAGATTGAGTATGTACATAAACTTTGATGTTCTCGACAAAGCACAGATGACATATCCTTCATTTGTTCTCCTTATTGCAGTCAAACAGAACGACTGTGATAAGCTGTGGATGGATTCTGACCATGTCGAGAAGTATATGAGCCTTCTTCTTAGAGAAGGTTTAGTGGAACCTCGTAAGAAAGATAATTGGTATAAGATAACTAAAAAAGGTAATGGCTTTCTAAGAGATGTTGGTACAGCAGGAATTAGTGATGAGATAAAAGCTACCTTCCTAAGATTAGTACAGCTATACAAAGACTATGGGCGTAACGTGGGTAGTGCTAACAAGGCACTAAAAATGTTTGCTCAGTTTGTTGAAGAAACAAAAAATTTGTTTACCTTTGACCATATTGTTGAAACAGTAGAGGAGTATCTTATGCAGACAGACCCCGAATACACGGCTAGATTAGACTTGTTTATTTGGAAGCCTTCGAATGCATACGCTAGGAAGTTTTCTATCGATGATAGCAGACTCTACACAAAATGTAAAGCCAATGCCAATTAAATCAGCTAAGGAGAAGACAGATGAGGCTGTAAGAAGTATAGCCAAGTTTCAGACAGGAGAGATTGCTCCTATATCTACAGGATTTGAGTGGTTAGATAGGCACTTGCTTGGAGGGTTTCTCCCTTCTACGATAATGACTATCGGAGGTTTGTCTAATCACGGTAAGACGTACCTGATGCAGAAGATTGAGAACAGTGTTATTGATAATAATACTGATGTCGTTCTATTGAGATGTAATTGGGAGTCTGCTGTATACAAGCTTCTTTTGAGGAAGATTACGCAGAAGACGGATATGAAGATGTCAGAAGTGCTGTTCAATACTCCACACGGAGACAACTTGACAGTCATAAAAGACATCTGTGAGCAAGAAAGGAGGGATGGATTGTACTATTATGAGGAACCTGTGACAGCTCGTCAGTTCGGAGATGAGGTGGCAGAGTTTTTGCAATCTAATATAGACAAGAAGGTAATGATTACCATCGACCACGTTGGCTTGGTAAAAGGAAGGGAAAAAGGAGAAATAGATGCTTTGTTCGAAGAAATGAACAAACTCAAGAAAAACCACCCATATGTATTCTTCCTACCTCTGATGCAGCTCAAAAGAGATTTACTCGATAGAGTTGGCAACCACCCATCAGAGGCACCACGCCAACTAGACTTCTACGGGTCAGACCAATTGTTTCAGTTGTCTGACTTGGTATTAGCGGTATACAACCCTTACAAGGTTGGAGCCACAGGAAAGTACATGGTGTTCTCTAAGTTCGCCTATCAGTACGTTGACGAGCAGTTCATAGAAGAAGGTGGTGGTAAGTATAACCATTTTATCCCTGAAGGGAATTATTTCTATCACATGTTGAAGTCTAGAGATATCGAAGATATGGAAGGATTCGAAGATGTGTGGGTAGAGAAGTTGTTTGATGTTAGGCAACCTGAAGAGGAAGAAAAAAATCCTCAACAAGTTGATGATACATTGAATGATATTTTGTAGATTTGTATTTTTTAATTTAAACCAATTATTATGGCAACTGAAGTAAAGACTTCACAGAACGGGGCAACTCCCCAAAATGATGACTTCAATTATGAAGCTATCGAACAGGAAATGTATGCTCCCGACACGGAGCTTACTATGTATGGTGCAGAGATGATGCAGATTAAGGGTAGATTGGAGAAGTTTCTCCATGACAATACCCAAGCAGTGTTCGGTGAAAATAACCAACCTATCGGGCACTTTATGCAACCTTACGCTCAACCAATCGCTGAGTTATATGGTATGATTTATCGTACTATGCACAGACGTTTCTTTGAGGACGGTCATACGATGAATTTCGATGATTATAAGAAAGCTATGCAGACTAAAGCTATGGAAGCTGAGGAAGCTGAAAACCAACAAGCAGAGGCTACTACTGAAGCCTAAGCTTATCATCTTTTTCCAGTGTGTGGGGAGCGAAAGCTCCCCTTTTTTTATGCCTAAAATATAAAATGTTTAAGGGCTACGTAAGTCATCGTGCCTAGAAGTCCTGCCATCAATGCCCAGCAAAAAAGATATAACTTCCACATTGCTTTTCCCCAACTCATAATTGTAATTTAGATTGTGATAAAGAGAGATTTAATATGCACTTCCTCCTATTTTAGCCTTACCCTCATCACCCTTACCTTTTTCTTTAGAAGACTTATATAACCACTGGCCAAACACACTAGGTCTGTATCTTATGTAATTAGATTCAGTTTTCCTAATTTGTGCAGGATTAGCTCTATACTCCATTGCACGGTGTAAGTTATAATATAGGGGAACATATCTATCAAACAACTCTCCCATCATACCAGTAAACTCACTTGGTGATTCTATACCAAGCACACTGATAATACCTCTGTCACTTTCTATTTCTGCCTTAGAACGAGTATCCTCTTCTGCAGTTGGGTCAAAACCTAAAATTTTAACAGTATCCCCAAGGAAAGATGTTAACTGACCTATAGCTGCACCTGGACCCATAATCTCTTGAGGAGTGAAAGCAGTACCAAAGAAAGTTGAACTGAATGTCTCATAGTACACTCTCGTAGCGATATACGATGCAAAGTTCAGTGCTAGAGAATCATCTTCTTCACCATCAGCCCCTTGTTGATAAGCCAACATAGTTAGAAGGTAAGCAGACAGTGCTGCGATGGTAAACATTCTAACATCAGCTCCCATTCTAATCCAGTTCCTTTTCTGTGCTTCAGAAAGGTCTGTATTGTCTAATAGAGATAACACAGAGTTGTTAGCTGCACTAAAGTTTGCTGCAGATAGTGCCATAGCACCAAGAGCTTTAAATAAATCTTTTCCTTTCGTACCTCCAAATACAGTGTTATACACCCCTTCATCATAGATACCTGTTACTGGGTCGAATCCTCCCCTCTTAAGCCTAGAGCCTAAAAATACAGATAAGTAATTTTTGAAAGGGAAGAAAAGAGCGAGCTCAGGTCTTCTTGATAGAAGGGCAGCTTGAGAGCCCTCTAAGTTAGCATCTATCTTAGATTTAGCTGTTTTTGCTAATTCTTTTGCTTGTGCCTCTACCATTTGATAGCTTTTAGGGTCAAATCCCTCTTTCTTAAGTGCTTCTTTATTTAAAACTAGTCTTTCGCCCTCTCTAGTCAAGAAATTGTCGTATGTTTTGTCACTCAGCTTATCCCATTGTTTTTCTATTTGGTCACGAGTCATGTTAGTCTCCTCAAGTAATTTATTTACAAAAGCAGCATGAGTCAAAAATTTACCATCATACAACCTAAAGTTATCTAAAGCAGCTGTAACAGCCTCAACGGATTGTATTTGGTTAAATATTTGGAATCCTGTAATATTACCTGGTTTAAAACGTCTTGCTGCTCTACGTCCCCTACTTAGAGTAGTACCTGTGAACATCTCTTCTACGTCTCTTTTCAACCCTGCATACTGGATAAGCAAAGTTGCTCTGTTTCCAGGGATAAATTGTCCTGTATTTTCATCAAAAATAGACTTACCTGTATCAAGTAAATATTTCCTCCTTGCTCTACGTCTACTTTTTTCCGTGAATAATTTACCTTCTCTACCTACGGCCCTAATCATCAATCTAGATGCAGCATAAGAAGTAGCAGGTACAAACGGGTTACCTGACATGAGAAGTCCTTTACTATACTTAGTAAGAGCTTTGACTGTCTTTGCAGCATTCACTTGGTTACCACCTATGTTAACATCAGTTCCTATTAGCGCACCACTAGTTAAGTTACCAAAAATGTCTCTATCAATCATCTCACGCATGGTCTGTGCGTAATTACTAGTACCTTTACGTTTAAGTATCCCAGGACCAGTCTCTGCATATACATTCTGCTCTAGCATGAACAATGCCATCTGTGCTTTCATTAATGCTCTAGACCTACCTATGTATCTAAATCCTGCATCCATGTATCTACCCATAGAGTAAGCAACATCTTGCGTGAGTTCCTCTTGTGGTTTTTCTATGTGGAAATATCTTGGAATTGCTCTAGACCCTCTTACTGCTTGTTTGCTGCCATCAGGTCTTGCTGCACCAAATTCTTCATCCGTAGAGTCAATAACGAATGTTTCTTTAGCCCAAGTTTTAAATGAGCCAGGAATAGTAGATGGGTCTGTGAGACCTTTATAAAGTCTTTCATTAGCAATCTTTCTTACTTGAGGTCTTAAGTAGTAATGGTTGTTTAACCCTTGATATCTATCAACATCGTACTTAGTTTCTTGGTAGTACGTAAGAAGGTCAAATACATCTGTATTTCTAGTAGCTACGTCTGACCAAGGGTCAACTGACTTTTTAATTCCAAAATATTCAAAATATTTGTCATCTCGGTACTTTTCCATTGCCCAAGCACTGGGTTGATGAAACTTACCTATTAAATCAGAATTAAAATCAGGATTTAACTCTTTAGATTCGCCTGTCATACTCTCCCACACGAAAGATGGTCCTTTTTCTTTTGGAACAAGTACGCCATCCTTGTATTTTTTGAACGTAACGTAGTAAGCATCTCTAGGTATAGGGAATACGCCATCTGATTTTCCTGGAGCTAATTCTAATGTTCTGAGCCAATCTTGTAGTTGGGAGCCACCTGTTTCATTATCTAGTTGCAATAGCTGCAAAAATTTTGCTTTAAACGACTGATTAGGTACAGCTTCGAATGTGAAAGGGCTTGTCCTTTCTTGATTCATTACAAATTCACCTCGTGGGGTGTTCTTTGTTCTTGGTCCAACTAAAAAAGATAAGTATTCGTCTATCTTTCTAACTTCTGCTACAGCAAGTTCGTTTCTACTAAAACTAGTTCCATCTACCTCATTATTAAGTTTAGCAGACCTGTAGGGGGCTAAAATAGTTCTTCTTTTTTCCTTGAGAGCTTCATACAGAAATGAAGGAGTGATGTCCGATTCAGCTATATTCTCAGTGTTTATCATAGCTCTTATAGATGCTATAGTAGCATCATACTTAATACTTGCATCTCTCAGTGCTTCTTCATCTATCTCTACAGGTTCTGCCTGAGTTTCTACGGATTCTTCAGCATAAGTTTCTATAGAAAATACTTTTTCCCAAGCTTTAAAGTTTTTAGAATTTTCTCCATATTCTGCTTTGACCTTCTCTCTAGCCACGTAGTATGCATCTTTTGCTGCTTCCGACATCTCACCACCTTGGAAAGATTCATAATAATCCTGTAAGTCAAGGGCAGTGGCCAACTCACCACCTGTCTTTGGTCTAAAAGCTGCATTGTAAAGACTAGATTCTAATTTAATTTGTTTTTTAATCTCATCTAAAGCATCTAAATCTCTCGTAGAGAAATTATTTACAAATTCTCCTGTATCAGGGTCTCTATATCTTGAATATATCTCTGCTTTAGCCTTAGAAAACTTAGCTATGCTTCTTTGAGCATCTTGCGTTCTTGTTTTAAGGCCGCTGACAGGGTTCACTGTGTCTCTTTCTCTTCTTCTGTTGTCAGGCTTTTCTACGTACCTGCTCATCAAAAATTTCTCGTTGACTTTTTGTAATTCTTCAGCTTGCTCTGAAAGAAGTTCTTGTCTTTTAAAATTTCCTTCGTCTGTTGTAGTATCTAGTTTAGATATTTTCTCTTTGTACTTGTCTTTTATTTCTTGCTTGGCATCATTGAAGTCTTTCATAAAAGCTCCTATATCGATAGGGCTCCTGAAATAAGAACCATTAACAGCTTTCTCAAAAAACTCTTCCTCACGGCCAAACATATTAGTTTCTCTGAGTTTTTGTACAAAATCACTAAAGTAAGATTCTGTCATACCATTAGCGTTATTTTGCTCCTCTCTTATAGCCATGAGGCCATACGACAATATAGGATTAGAAATCATATCAGACCCTGAGAATAGATAAGAAGCAGCCATTGTCATATCCTTTAAACCCGCACCCGACAACATCTTAGCTTCCAAATCTTTAATCATAGATTCAGTAGCTCCTTTTTGTCTAGCTAAATCGATAATGTCTGATTTTACTTGAGCTCTAATTACCGAATCCACAACGGGCCTCAGTTGGGCAGTCTGTGTTCTAATTGCTTGAGATAGGTCTTGTAACCTTACAACATCATTAGGGTTAAACAAGTCACTTGCAGCTGCATCTGTTAAGAAGGCATCAATAACATCCAAGTCAGTAGTCACATCACTCATATAAGTGATTAGATTCATAACATTAGGAGTGGGTATTTTTTCTAGAATTAAATTTGCTTTAACCTGTGGCGATACATTAGCAGATGTTTGTGGGTTACCAGCATTGGCTTGCCTTAAATCTTCTATCACCTGACGTTCAGCTCTATCGAATATATCAGCAGCCTTTTCAACATCGGAACGCATGATACCTAAAAACTGAGCACTACTTTCCAATAACTGATGGTCAAGTGCTTTTTGCACAATCTCATTCATTTGGTTACTCTTAGACAGTCCCTCACTCTCAGTACCTAAAAGTCTCAAGTACTTTGTTTGATATGAAGCCATTGAGGTAGCAAGACTCTGACTAAGCCTTTGCATGGTAGGGTCAGCTTGTAAGCTAAAGTAAAACTCATTACTTTGCCTTTCAGTAAACATACCTGTTTGGTTAGGGTCAACAACCCCACGAGCTATATTATCTATTGTTTGACCAAACTCTTCAAAGAATTGTACATTACCTCTGTTTGGTGTAAATATATCCAAGAAACGATTAAAAAAGTCTCTAAGAATACTGAATATACCAGTTTCTACTGAGTTGGATGCACTGCTTTGGTCAAAGTTATCCTGTATTTTATCAGCAAGTATTTTACCTAGAACCTCTTTTCTTACTTTACGCTCAAGGGCATCTCCCTCCAAACCTTTTGCTCCCTGAGTCTTTTTACTATACGCATCTCGGTAGTTAGCTGCATTCGCTTTGTATGCGTTAGTTTGGTCTATGTTCTTGAGCATGTTTTCAAGAACTTCTTGGTCGTTAAAGAATTCGATTGCAAAGTGAGCAACCTCCTCTGTTAGAACAGATAAATCAGCTTCATTACTAAGAACAACGACTTTGTTAAGCATATCAGCTAAACCATTTGCCTCTAACGGTACACCAAATCTCTGTTCGTAACTCTTTTTATAATCGTCTAAACTAACTAAATTAATTCCTAGTCTATCTAGGAACCCTGTTAGTTGCCTCATTTTATCTTGTTCTGACATGTCAAGAAGGCTTCTAGCCTCTTCTAGGGCTGCATCTTGCATATCTCTAAGGAGCATGTTTTCAACTGCTTCTGATAAACCAGGTATATCTTGTATTTGTCCTCCCTTCTTGACTTTCTCGTACTCTTTTCGTACATCTACCTCCATTTCTTGTCCTTGGAGGTTTTTAAAGGTTTTAACATCACTAAATATTTGATTGGCATGATTCTCGTCCATCATCATGTAGACCTTGCCATTCTGTTCAAAAAATGTAAGGAAGTCTTTAGTTCCAAACATCTCCTCAGCAAACCCTTCTATCACCCCTTCAAAAAGAGGGTCTTGTAATTCAAACACAAAAGAATTATTGGGAGTAGTAACGCTAACATTACCTCTTCTCAAATCTAATTTAACTGCTTTATTTAAAGCTCCTTGACTGCGGTACACTTGCCCTTTATACACATAGTGAGGGTCTGATGAGTTAAATTTAACTTGTATAGTCCCGTTGTTTTTTAATTGTGCAATCGAAATATCTTGATTCTTGCTGTTTCTTTTCTTCGCAGAGATGCGCTCTAAAACATATCTACCGTCAGGCATTTGCGTGGCCACTTGTTCCTGTACAAGTGTTTCCCACACATTACGTTCTTGTTCAGATAGTTCTCTAGAAGAATAGATAGGTTTTTTTACTTTGGCGAAAGCCAACTTGAGCATGTCATGCGCTACAGTCTCAGGGAATGCTTCATTTGATAAGTCTAGCAGTGGCACTTCAAAACCATTCAGCATAGGTTGCAAATCAATGTTAGCAACGTTATTATCATTTACGATAACGTTTATTGAAGAAGGTTGGCCCCCAGTTTCTCTTGTTTCTACATTTACCACCTGAGACCCTTCTGATGCAGGTTGTGCCTCTAGTAAATTAGATAAATTAACTTTTTCGTTTTTGACAAACCCTGAATTCATTGTCATAGTGGCAAACCCTGCGGCTGTAGAAGCATCAGTCTCTCTATTAAAAAGAGCAATAGGTTTGAAGTCATTTTGAGATGTTGTAACAACAACAGACTTAGAACCTGCTAGTTCGGATAGAACTTGTTCACCTGTTCCTATTTCTAGTCCTGCATTTCTAGTGTTTCTAAAAAATTCAGCAGGAGTGTTAGACTTTTCAAGAACATTGGCTTTAGCTCTCTTCTGCATAAACCCTACCTCTACACCTTTCCCTTGTTTGTCTTGTGCCAAAGCTTCAGCAAAAGAAGTAGTATAAACTAGTTTATTGCCCATCAAGCCTAATTGGTCTGGAGCAGACCTTGCTCTAAACATAAGAACAGGTTCCCCATTCCCATCTGTAAAGAAAGAATCTTTTGCGTACTGTTGTGCTTTGTTATGGTACACGAGCGCATCATTCTGCCCCTCTATAAATGGTAATTTAAGTAAATCTTGGTATAAATTAGATTCAACACCATTAGGTGCAAGAACTGATTGTACTCCTGATTTATTTTTAATTATGCTACAAGCCATAATAAATTATTTACAAATTTGGTTTTCTACTTCTTTTTCTTCTGTCTCTCTATTAAAGAACTCATTAACAGGTTTTAAGGTTCCTGTTCTAGTGAACTCTCTATATCTAACTACCTGCTCAACATCTCTGCTGCTCTCAAAAATTCTAGATACAATCTCGGTTGCGTTTCCGTTAACAAGATGCGATGCTGCTATGTATGCCGTAGACATTTGCATGCCTTCCCCTAGCTCGTTTAAGATAGAATTAACATACTTCACATCACTTTGAACTTGTTCACTGCTTAAGAGTTGAGGAGTTAAGTCGGATACATTCACTTCAGACATGCTCCCCTTATCATTTTTAACTTTAATGACTTCGTTATTTAACGATATATCCTCTAAGGCCTTCTCACTCATTTCGACATCGTTAAATTCACTTAGGAAATCAATTGAGTCGTTGAAAACCAGCTGAGAACCAGTTCCAAAGTCTAGTCCCTCTTGAGTAAGGACTATAGTTGATACGTTAAGGTCTAATCCAATCTCTCTCAACTCTCTAGTAAATTCCATATAATTACGTAGAACTTGAGTAGCTGTTTCTTCTTCTACCGTTCTATCAATAAAGTTACCTATAGAGCCTAATAGTCCTAACATTTGGTCTTTAGTCATGTTTTCCATAACATCTGTTCCTGACAAATATAATGATTGTTCAGCAAAAAAGTCCTCAATTATTCTTCTTGGTATGCCTAATGCTTGTCTTAACAGCGCAGGAGTCATATTTGACACATCCATTCTTTCTAGTCTTTGTATTTGATTGTCAAATACAGCAGCATTCTGACCAAGAACCTCTCTTAATGTGGCTGACCTTTGCTCTCCAATCAAAATATCTGCTTGTGTAGCGTATGCCCATATAGAAGCATATGCTGCTACCGTAAGGTTTTGCCTGTAAGCATCAACTCTTTCTGCACTTAGTCCCGCCTGTAACATTAATTCTTCTAAATTATTTGGAAGGGGTTGACCCTCTTTCACTAAGGTAGTATATTTTTCAACTATTAATGCCAAATCATCAAACATATTTATATCTAATGTGTACATAACTTGAGCAGAGTACTGTAATCCAAATTTATCAAGTGTTTGATATGTGGTACTATAAGTAGCCATACGTTCTGCAACCTCCTTGATTCTTTCTTTATGCACTATCATAGTGGCGTTTTCTCTTGGAGATAGTTGAATACCTTGTGATAATTTTTCTAGGAGTTGCATGATTTCCGCATCTGTAGGAGGATTCTCCTCCACATCTTGTCTATCTAGTTCTAATTCTGATGCTGCTAAGGTGCCATCTGATATAGAAACAACGATAGGGTTGTATCCTTCTTTAGACAACGTAATAGTGTCTTCCTCCTCATTCCTTGACAATACAGTGTATGTTGTACCATCAGGCATTGTAAATACATCTCCTTCTTGTCCATATTGAACAATGTAAGCCTGTTTAGCTGCAACAGTTTCTTGAACATCTACGGCATCTAATCTTGCTTGTCTAGAATCGTCTCTTTTTAGAAGTTCATCTAAAGATATCGCTTGGGCAGCAGCACCTCTCTCTTGAAGAAGAGTTTTATATGCAAGAAGTATTTCTAGTTTTGTATTGACATCTGCATCAAAGAAGTTGTTTTCATTCACAATTTGCACAAATCTCTGTTGTACCTCTTCTACCGTAGCAGAATCATGTAAATCAAAGATTTCGTAAGGACTTAAAGGGGTTTCTCTTTCAGAATTAGACAACTCCTCATTAAGAGCCTCTATCTCTTCCTCATTCTCTATTGCAGCTACCTCCTCAAGTATTTCCTCATTAGTTAAAGGTTCTTGATTCAATGCTTCTACTGCACCCTCTGCAGCTGCTAAATCATTTGCATTATTATCAAATTCTTGTTCTAGCTTCTGAATCTCTTGGTTCTCTTGAGAATTTTTGATTTCCAAAGCTTGCTTCGCTAACTTTAACTCTTTGAGTCTCTTATCTATCTGTCTAACTAAGTCTTTTCCGTTTCTTTTACTTAACTCAAGATTCCTTTTCTTGTGTGTATCAGTAAAGAAGTCAGCAATATTTGTGGGACCTTGAAGTGCTTTTAGTTTTTTAGCTACTTCTTTTACGCTTACGCTTTGCTCGAAAATATCGTTAACCCTTCTAATTAATCCAGACTCAGTATTTTCTAAGCTATCTATTTCTTCTTGAATTTCCTCAAGAGTGACTTCTTTGTTTGCTCTTTTCTCTACAGCCTTCAAAGCTTTTTCCTGCTCCTCTGATACACTAGCCGCTTGTTTTTTCTTATCAGCTAATTCTTTAGAAATTTGCTCTTGCCTCTCGTTGAGTCTTGCAACACGTTCTGTATTCTTTTCTTCAGTGACTTTTTGTTGCTCTTCGAGGGTGAGACCTTCTTGAGTGTTTAGATTTTTTTGAGTATTAAGTGCCTCTCTTTCTTTCTTAAGAGTTGAAAGTTTTTTACGTGCTTCACTTAGTTGTTGTTCAGCCTGTAACATTCTCTCTATAGCAGCAGAATTGTTCTTTGCTACTTGTCTGTTTTTAGGTGTGCCTTCTACTGAACCTGTTACGGTGTCTTCCACTACCTTAGCAACAGCACCCCTCTCACCTTCAGGTACCGACTCAAGAGCTTCTAGTCTTTCTTGTTCTAACTCTGCTACCTTCTGGGATGTTTCCTTGAACTCTTTATTAGCTTTGGCTAACTCTTCATTAACTTGATTTAACTCTTCTTGGAGTGTATCATTTTTAACATCAATAGCTTCGCTACCTTCTTTTGCATTCTTTATAGCTTTATTCTTACTAGAAGGTCGTACCTCAGAAGCGTTTGAGTTATCAGCCTTTGCCTGTGCAACAGCGTTATTTTCAATTTCTTTCTCTATATTTGCAAGCTCTGCTTGTAGCTGATTTACTCGGTCTGACTTAGCTGCAATTTGTTCAGCAGTCACTCTAGGTTCAGCTTTTTTGACAGCAGGTTTTGCTTTTGATTTTACTAGATTATCGGCAACAGCAGAAAGGTCAGGGAATAATTCTTTAATTTTCTTTTTGTTATCGTTTAATCTTTCAGCAAATTCACCGTTTCTTTTTTGCTCTTTAGACTTTTCTTTTAATTTTACAGTTAAGTCATCAAGGGCTTTCTTTTGTTTAGCGGTAGGAGATTTTCGATTGGCAAACCTTTTGTCTGCTATCTCCTGTTCCCTTGTAGCAGGGTCCATCTCATCAATAAGCTTATTTACTTCTGATAATCTTTTCTTTTCTGCAGCTGTTTTTTCTCTTATTTTTTCTAATCTAAGTCGCTCCTTGACTAGTTGAAGTTGTATGATATGAGCTGCAGGATAATTGATTTTATATGTTTGAACAGCAATCGCCTCTTTTAGGCCTGCTATCTCTTTTTCAAGAATTTTTGCATCTGCACTACCTGGGTCTTCGGCAGCTAATTGTCCTTGCTTTATTTCTAATGTTTGTTGCTTAGTAAGACCAGTCTCTGGGTCCTTCTTTTCTAACGCAAGTTTTGCTTGCTCTACAACTTCTTGTTCTTGTGCAGTAGGGACGTTTGCTTCAGGAGTTATTTCTTCTACTTCCTGACTAGCCATTAACTCATTAAACTCACTCGCAGAAAGGTCAGCGATTGGTATTCCAGCAGCATCTAACTCACTAGCATTATATATGACTGTCCCATCTGGGTAGAACTCTCCGAAAACTCTATATTGTTTACCGTTTATTTCTAATGTTCGTACGGTGTTTTTTAGGTGTGCTGGTTTATTACCTATTCTAAGTGAGATACCCCTTGCCCTTGCCTCAGCAATAGCTTCATCCCCTACATATTCTCTGGTAGTTTCCCTTCCATTTTCATCAGTAATTGTTTCAATTCCTACAGTAATAGAAGGTCTAAAGCCACCATATTCAATTTCGTTAATTTCAAGTCCCGTGCGGAAACTTAAACTACTAAGGCTATCTTCTAATTCTTTTATAGCTGCATCTGTTTCTTCTTGAGTAACCGTTCTAGTCTTAGGAGATTCTTTTTGTTGTTTCTTCTGTTGTTCTTCGAGGGCAGCAAGTCTGTCTTGTTCTCTTTTTAATTCTGCTTTCTTTTCAGCGTGTTCAGTATTTTTCTTTGTACCTACTCTAAGAGTATAATTAGGTTTACCTGTATTGCTACCTGTACCACTTACTAGGTTACCACCCTTAGTTACAGCAGGTCTGTTGACTTTCTTAACTACAACAACACCTTCAGGAAGAGTATCATCCTCTTCTAACTTTGTAACTGCTTCTGTTTTGGTAGGCACTTTATCTAATACCTCTCCTTCGATTTTAGTCTCTATACTATAGCCCCCGTTTTTAAGTCCTGCTTTGGCATTATCTAGTATTTTTTGCTCATCTTCATTTAACTGAAGACCTCCTTCTACTAGTCTTTCTATTTTAACTATCTCTGCTGCCGCTTGCACTGCACTTCTATCTATAACTTCTGCTGGCTTAGTTATTCTTCGTAGTCTGGCTAACGCCTCATCAGCTTGCTTTCTTGCTGAAGTTTGAGGAGCATTTTTAGGTCTTGCAGCTGAATTAGTTTCTTTGTAAGGAGCGAAGTCCTCTATCTTAGCTAATGGGAATTCTATCGGTCCATCAGGGCCTTCTCCTTTGAAAGTATCTGTTTCATTATCTATAGATGCACCTGTAACAGGAACAGGCTTACCACCTACAGGCACCACAGTTACGTTACCTTTCTGTTGAGTTTCTCCAAATTTATCGGATACAGTCTCTGATTTGTTAGTCTCATTGGTATTAGAAGAGAATGATTTACCATCTACAAATATCTGAGTTGATATGATAGGCTGTCCTGTAGAGCCGTCTAAATTTGTAGAAAGTTCTTGTTTAAACGCCTCAGACTTTAAATCATTTTGATTATAGGTCATAGGCGACACAACAGGATTACCTGCACTATCAAACATAGGAGTGACTGCTTGTACAGTGAGTGTCTGTTGTGTAGCGTTGTCTGTTACTTTTATATATACTGCACCTTTTCTAAAAGGTGAATTTTCTCTGTTGGCCTCCTTATTTCCTATCTTTTTGCCATTAGCATCAACGGCTGTGTAAGGGTCCTCACCTACAAAGTATTCTACAGTAACATTAGCACCGCTGTCAGCTAGGTCTTGTTCAAACTGTTCAAGACCTACAAAAACGGTGTTTGTTTGTCCTGTTTGGTCTTGTGCTGGGTTACGTTTACCAGCTCTTTTAACAAAATTTTGGCTCACTTCAACTTTACCTGCCAAGTAGCCTGTTGTTCTTTTGCCTACTTTGGAAACTACGGAGTCGATAGCTTTTTTGCTTTTACCCCCAAACACTTTAGCTCTTAGCTGTTCAGCTCTTTGGAATCTTTCTACTTCATACGTACTATTTTTCTCAGAACCTGGTATAAGACCTACTACATGCCCATCGCTTACTATCTCTATAGCCATATTGGCAAATACATCTCTCTGGGTTATTTCGCCTCTTTGATATTGCTCAATGAGGTTTTGATTGTATTCGTTATTAGGGATACGTAATTGTACTTCATCACCTATTCTAAGTTGCCCGAGTCTTTGTTTAGACTGTTCTGTGAATTGCCCTTCGTTAAAATTAGAACCAAATATCTTACCATTAGCACTTCCCTCCCTGATTAAACCAGTATAAGCATCTCTATATAAGCTATACTTTTGCTCAATTGCTTGTAGAAACGGCCTTGTGTTTAGACCTCTATTAATAATGATAAGTCTATTCTTGCTGTCTCTTATTACTACAGTTTCACCTGCTTCTAGTTTTTTATTTATTCTATTTGACAGTCTTGTGATGTCTCTATCTGTAGCGTTTTTAGGTAATTTGTCTTTACCATTCTCTGACAAGTCTATTAAAATCTCAGACTCAGGGATAAGTGAATCGTTTAGTTTTATAACAGCAATACTTACATTACCTTGAGTTTTGCCTTTTTCTCTCAATCCTCCAAATAGTTTTTGGAGGTTGCTGCTGGCTGAGTTTGATAAAAATCCTGTTAGATTTTGACCGTAGTAAAGAGACATGATGGCATAATCAAATACCAAACCAAGGACTCCTCTAGAAGATTCGGTTTGTGGTCTTGATAAACGAGTAGCATCATTGTCTACCTCATTTTGAGTTTTTGGGCCTGAATTTTCTGCATTTTTAAATCTAGCTGCTAACTTATCATCCCGTTCTACTCTCTCCTGCTCAGTAAGAGGAGTCTCGGTGTCTATCTTTTCTTTAATAGATTTTTCTTCTGCTCCTTCAGCTTTTTCTTCCTCTTTGGACATATAATTAGCAGCAATGGTTTCTTTTTCGTCTTGTATTTTTTCTTGTGCTGCTTTTTGTCCTTCAGGATTGTTATTTTCCGCTGCGTTTTTTTCTATTTTTTCTTGAGTTTCAAGCTCTTTGAAGTTCTCTTTATTACCTATACCTTTAGCTACAACTACTTTACCCTTTTGTTTTACCTCGGGGTCTGCGTTTTCTTCGGTTTGATAGGATACTTTGGGTTGCTTAACCTCTTTAACTACAGACATTCCCTCTGGTAAGTCTTCAGTTACAACCTCTTCTACATCATAACTGTTGTCCATCTCCTCCGTCATAACCTGTCCTACAGTAGGAGCTTCAACTGAATAACCTTGATTTTCTATTTCCAATCGTCTAGCAACTAAATTGGCTAATTGTTCTTTGCTTAATATAACTTCACCTGTGGATGCTGCTTTAATTAAATCTTGTATAGCTGATAACTCTGTTACTAAGTCACCTTTTTTGTTAGCTTCAGCAATAGCATTTTGCTTTTCTTCAACTTTTTTAATTTCAGGTAAATACTGCGTATCAGCCTTTATTGCTTTATTTAAATCAGACTGTTTTTGCTTTAACTCAGCAACCTTCTCTTTAGCTTTAGCCTGCTTTTCTTTAGCCTCTTTTAATTTAGCGGCATCTTTCTTTTTCTTTTTATTCTCAGCCTCTACTGCTTTTGTAGCTTGGTTTAGTTCAGTCTGAGCTTCCTTAATGTCCTTCTTTGTTTTTGCAAGAGCCTCTTGGTTCTTCTTTAAAGCAGACTCTGTCTGTGCGACAGTTTTACCACCTCCTCTACGGACAACGTCAGCGGCTTGTTGCTTCTTCTCTGCTCTTTTAATTCTATCTCTTAAAGGCTTTTCTCTTTTCTGTGCTGCCTCTACTGCTTTAGGGTCTTGCTTAGACTGAGCAATAGCGTTAGCTCTTTTCTTAAATGCTTCTTTGTAAGGAGCAGCTTTTTCTTTGACTTGTATTGGTAAAGAATCTAAGGCTGCATCTTGTGCTTCTTCTAAAGTATCGTACTTCTTTTTATTTACTACGTATTTACCTGTAAAACGATTTTGCTTTATGGAAGCTAGTTTAGATAGAACTAAATCTATGTCTTGAGGAGAAAACTGTGCATCACCTGTAGCTTCGTCAAACTCTTGCTCTGTCATGCTATCAGCATTTGCCAAGTCAGTGTCTACACCCCTAACCATTCTGTTACCAGCCTTAGCTTTTTTAAGAGCGTTTTTTGCTTGGGCAATCTCACGAGCCTCAACAAATTTCGATGCGTATGCTTCACGAGCTTTAGGGTCTGTCAATACGTTTTGGAAGAAGGTGATGTTTTGGTTTTCTGCGTTAATTTTTAAAAGGTCTTTAGCCTTTTGCCTGAAAGATTCATTAACAGCAGAAGGAGCTACCTTTTGCATCTGATTTAAGATGGTCGTTATAGCCTCCGCAGAATCATAGTTATCTGATATATTACCATTCTTATCAAATACCTGCTTGTTTATTGCATTGAGAGCAAACAAGTATTGTTCTTGTTTATCAATTGTTTCCTGTAAAGCTTTCTTTTCAGCTTCATTTGTAGAATTCTTAAGAATCTCTTTGTTTGTCTCTAAAGAATTATACACACTGCTTATAGCGGCTGGAAGCTTTGTTGGGTCCATGAGGACCTCAAACATCTCATTTATCTTAAATGTTTTATCTGCATCTTTACCGTCTTCGCTCTCAGCAAGTTCCTTAGCTAAGTCATTTCTTAGGTTTTCTACCCTTGCCTGCCCATCTCTAAGTTTAGTTCCTGAAGCTGCGAGAAAATGTGCTGCGTTATATGTAGCACTGTACTCATTTGGGTCAGTCATTTCGTTTATCCCAAAGGCACTCGTGTACATATCCATGTCCTTGGAGTACTGCTCATACTGTTGTTGGAGTTCTAACTTGGTCTCCTCTATAGTTTTACCATTAAGAAGAAGTTCCACACCTTCGGGGTTTTCTTCTTGCATTATCTCTACTTGCTCCATTAAATCATTAACGAAGTCTTTACCTTTACCTGACCTATGCATAGTCATGAAAAGAGAAGCTCTTGCTTGATTTTTTAAATCTTTTACTCTTTTAGTGTCTCCTTCTTGTTCTGCCTTTAATATCTCTGCTTGTATTTGTGTTTGTGTCGCACCATTGATATTATCAGCACTAAACATTGTGGCTTGTATGAAATCATCCATAGCTGCATTCATTGCAGCAGCTGTCTCTCTATTTTGTTGAAGTTGGCTTTTCCCCCCAGTGACCATAGTCTTAACTGCTCCAAATCCACCAAAACCAAGACCCATAAGACCCCCTGCTACAAATTCATCCCAACCTTTACCAGAGCCCATTGACTCTTTCGCAGCGTTACCAATAACTGATATTTGTTCCATAAGGGTGTCTGCATACTCACCGTTAACAGGGTCATACATACTAGAAGCTGCTTCTCCCCCAATACCCTGAGCCATTTCCTCAAAACCTTCTGAGCCTGCTAGTTTAGCTACTTTACCAGTGAGTCTTGCCGTTCCGAATGCGAACCCTCCGAGCCTTTTTCCCATCGTTTTTTGCATCCCTTCTTTAACCACATCTCCCAAAGCTTTATACTTACCTCCTCTAAAGAGTGTTTTTGGTATAAATCCTGTTCCAAATTTAAAAGGGATTGCTGGCCTAATAATATTAGGTAGAACTATGAGATTAGACATTGTGAGTAAAGGCATATTGTATGTAAACAAAAAATCACCTCCCTCTTCTATTTTCTCGTATGCTTCTGCTAATTCTTCGTTAGAAGGTAATTCACCTCCGTTTTCAGCCATGTAGTCTCTAATATAATTTTCTTTAGACTCAGCCATCCACATACCCGCCTCCATTGAAGCTTCATAAGATGCTAGATTCGCCATTCTAGCTGTGTAAAGTGCTCCCTTGCCTAAAGCTTTTGCACCTCTTGCTACATTTTTTGTTGCGGCTAAGGCTTTTGTTGTTTTAAGAAAATCACCTCCACTAGAGAACATTGTCTTAAAAGCCTTCCTTAATCTATTGAGATTTTTACCTGTTCTTACAGCCGCAGCAGGAGCTGCTGCCCCACCTGTGAATGAAGTTAAAGCCCCTAATGCAAGTTCTTCAGCCGCCACAGTGGCTAGTGTACCAAGAGTAAAACCTGATGATGCACCTAATTGTGCCCATCTTCTTCCTGGGTCAGCTCCCCCTGGCATATACTTCATAAATGAGCTTGCTATACTTGGGTCAGCCTTAGCATCTTCAAGCCTCATTTCTCTAGATGTATAAATAGGATATAAAACTTCTTCAGCTGCCATACGCTCCCCTGCCTTCTTACCTGCATCGCTAACTATAAGACCTCCTAAATCACGGCCAAGGACGTTTCCTATATTTTCACTTGTATTTTTAAAACCACCTGCAAAGGACCCCCAGAATCCATCCCAAGCTCTTTTACGCATATTTCTTCTGACTTCCTCGGAAGTTTGAATTTCAGCCCATTGGTCCTCACTCCAATAAGGTCTATAATTTGGGTATCGAGATGCCCACATATTTTCACCTACTGGCTTATAATGTTCAAAAGGGTCTATAAAGTGCGTATTCCTTATAAGGTCAGCATTATAAGTAGACTTATCTACTTTAGTTATACCAGTGTTATAAGCGGCAGAAGAAGGCCTTGATTGCTGTTTTACCTCTTGTGGAGTAATGTTAGCAGTTCTTTGACCTAATTTAAATTTTGGTGAAGAATCAGCAGCCATATTAATTAAGGTTTGTTTATTGTTGTTGGTACTTCGTTTGATGCATTTATAGCTGATGCAAAAGCAAGAGGAGCTGTTTCATCGTTATAATTTTCTTGAATATACAATTGAAAATCACTTGGTGTATCAAATGTTAAAGGATTTCCATTCGCATCAAGAGGTGTCCATATAAAGTCAATATTATTTTCATTACCTTCCCCTCCTTGGAATATATGGGGCTCCTTATTACCATTCTCATCAGTAGTGAATTTGTTAACTTTTACAACCAATCCGTAATCTACATCATTGGGTCCTACCCTTTCAATTGATTGGTTAAGCTCTGCAGTGTAACTAACACCATCGACTGAAAAGTTAGGAGAAAAATATTGTTGGGCTCTGTCCAAAGGTTCAATATATCTTTCTCCTGTCTGAGTCTCCGCATCCCACTCCAGTCTATTAGCCACTACCCTTTCCATATAGTAGTTGTTTTCTGCAGTCTTTGCAGCAGTAATTTGATTTTGTAATGTACCATGAAAAGGGTTAGGTTGCGAGTAATCTATTGCCCCTACAGGTATTTTACCCCCTATCACGCTAACTTCATCCTTATTTCGAGTATCATATCCCGCTATAATATAGTGGTAACCGCCAGTAGTAATTATACTTGCGTTACCATCCATAGCTGTTGTAGTAGCTGCATTGTCCTCTGTAGCTCCTACATTATTTTTTATTGTTTGGTCTATCACTGCACCATCAGTAAGGGCCGTGAAACGTCCTAAAGCAGCAGGTACTACTGTTTTGTCGCCTTCGTCCTTAACTCCTGTTTTAAGTTGTAAATTTTGGCCTTCACCAAGCATAGCGATATCAGATGCAGTTATAGGTTCAAAATTAGATTGGTTGGCTGCTATAATTGAGCTAAGATACTGCTGTTCATTGTTCCTTGCAAGAGAAAAACTCTCTTTAGGTGCTGTTAGAAGTAGGGCGTTATCTAATACGATTCTCTCTGCTTGGTCATTATTAGCTTCCAAACTGATTCTGTTTTTGTTTGTGGCCCCCCATGTGCCTATATCATATGTTTCTATATAGTCAGCTGTACCTGCCTCTGATGTGCCCCATTTTGTAAAGTTCCACCAAGAATACTCTTTACCTGGCATTTTACCTGGACCTAGTTTATTCCTAAGATTTCTTCTTACACCCTCCTCGCCTATGGATAGTGGTCTCATATTCTTCGCATCCCATGTACCCTCAATAAACCATAAGTCTTCATCCTCATTGTACATTGCATTCCAAGACCCTCCTTTATCGTTATGAATTAAAAAACTCAATTTATTATCTATGATATTGTCTGCTGCCTCGTCAGCGATGGAACGAAAGTCTGTTCTCACTCCATCCCTTGCATTTACTAAGTGATTTATAGTTTGCTCGTTTACGGAATACTGAGTCATTAAAGTTGATAACCTGTCAGCAGCTGCAAATACTTGTTCCTCGGGTATGTCCTGCCTATAACCAGTTAATGCGGCTGGATTAACCATAGCACGAATATCATTAGTACCTAGGTCCTTATAATACATTGGTTCATTAGCATTTTCATTCCAAAGATAATTATTTCTATCCCAATCAGCTTCCGTGGATTTTATATCTATTTTGCCGTCTTTGTCGTAGGTCGCATACTCTTTTTGAATAATATTGCTACCGTCTGTATCTTTTCCAATAATTCGAAGGTAATACATATTATCCAGTCCTGCCAATTCTCTATAGAGTCTATTCCCTTTTTCTTCCCCATATATTGTTACAAGTTCTTTTCTGGCTTGCTCTTCTATCACATCGTTTTTACCATAGAACTCATTTATTTTAGTCTGAATATTTAGGGTATTGAGTTCTTCCTGCCCACCATCATCAGTTGTGACAGTCATGTCGTCAAATTGTAAGTTTTGAACGCCAGCCGTTGTTTCTATAGGGTTGAATAGTTGTTGGAATTCATCTGGAGTTAAATTTGAATAACCTCCAGCTGTCATCTCATTATATTGTTTTTGAGATATCATTCCGTTTGCAAGATAAGCATCAAGCATTGGGTCGTAACTGTTAGTGTTGTCAAACCCTTTCGCTATGTTAGCCTGACTTACTAAAAAAGCAGCTGCCTCTTGGGGGCTTTCAAACTCGGGAAGGACTGCACCTTCCCCCATAGCACTTGCTATAGTCGAGTAATCTCCCTCACTGACAGCCACTAAATCTACATTGTATTCACTTGCAGCTTCTTCAAGGGTTAATCTAGGTTCTTTCTTTTCAAAGTTTGTAACTAAATTTAGTTTAGCAGCGTATTCAGGATTACGAGCAATTAAATCTTGATTGAATCGTAACATTCCCTCTTGTATATCCGTATCCTCTTCCTTAAGTATCTCTATAGCTAAGGCTTTAAGTGCTTTTTCATCTTCAATTCTCATTTTATCCTCTTCGACAATTGCTTTTGCCCTAGCTATATCTTCTTTTGATTGTATTCTAGCTCTGTTTCTAGCGTTTGCTTGCTGCTGTTTGTACATTTCTAGTGCACCTTGGTCTGTTACTAATTTAGGTGCTTCCATTTGTTCATATGAAAATACTCCTGCCAAGTCAGTAAAATAAGAACTTCTGTATGAAAGATACTGGTATGATTCTTTATTTGCTAGTATCTGTTCGTCAGTCATCATAAGAGCTTCATCATATTGCTTAACTTGCTCTTCATATATTGCTATGTTAGCATCCAACTCGGCCATTTCAGACGAACTGACACTCTTAGCTTTAGCATCTTTTAGTCTATTGATGTACCTACCAATAGCTTCTTTTTCTCTTGCTCCATCTTCTTTAAAAGTTGCTATGAAATCTGCATCACTAACATTTAAATTTGCTCCCCAAGCATTTACTCTTAACTGGTCTTGGATGGCAGGGTCTGATTCTGTAGCTAAATTAAAAGCAGAAACTAATTTATTTTTATCGAGTCTTAGACCTTCCTGACTGTACCATGTGAATCCGCTTCCACCAAATTGTTCAAACACCACATATGAATCAGGTTGTAAAGCTTTTGCTACCTCTTGGTATTTTTCATATAAATCAGTAAACTTTACATAGGATGTATTTGCTCCTGCAGGTAATGCGCTTCCGATTTGGCCATCATTGGCCCAAGCACTAATATCTTGCAAAGAATAAGATAAATTTAAATCAGAAGCTTCTCCTGTTTCTTTATACTTCTCGTGCTCTGCAACTACGTTTCTGTATGCCCTAGTACCAATGTAACCATTCATTACTTTTTGGTCTGCCACATCAGCAACATACCCTGTTAGGTAATCAGCTCTAGAATCTAGAGAGAGGTCACCTGTACCTTGAGTATTTAAGTTGTTAACTACTGTTTGCAGTCTGTCGTATAGATATTCAGCATCTTGGTCTTTTATCAAGTCGATGTTAGACACTTGAGCAATAGTCTCTTTTATGACTTGCCTGTTTGTATCATATTTATCTTGCTTATACTGCAAAGCCTTAGCCAGAAGCTCTTTATTCCATTGCTCCTGGTAAGGTGTATACTGTAAAGGTTGTGAATAAGCTGTAGCCATTTTATACTTGTTTAACTCTGATACGAATCAGGTGCTCTTAGATATGTGATACCGTCAATAGTTCTAGTATCAAAATTCTCATCTACTGCCTCAGTGCTTCCGCTTGTCCCTGTTCCTTGGTTATATATTTGTTGAGCTAAAGCAGTTTCTGGTACGTAGAAATCTCCTGCTCTTGAAGGGTCGTAAAGTACATTTCCAAACATATCAAATGTATATTGAGGGTATATTGCATCAAGAATTTGTAGCTGTCTTCTTTCTGCATCCCTTGCTAATCTATCTTCTTCCAATATATTTAAGTAAGCCCTTCTGTCTGCTAAAGTATTAGCGTATGCTGTCATTGATTCTGTACCAAAGGTAGCTAATGCCTGTGCTCTTGCTGCAGCTTCTGCCTGCTGTATTTGAGCATTCATCTGGTCAGCTTGTTGCTTCAATTGAGCATTTTGTTGATTAGTATTAGCTGTCAATTGGTTAATACCTTCTGCAGACTGTCCTAAAAGATTAGCAACATTTGCACCCGCTTGAGAACCAACTGATTGAGTTAATAGGTCCATACCCGCTTTAACCTGCTTAGTATTAGCTTGATAACCCGCTTGAGGAGATACCTTCATAGCTGATACTCTGTCGTACTCAGGCATAATGAAAGGTCCAACCATCATTGGGTCAGGGCCTAGTCTTCTAGGAGTAGATAATAGCATAGGACCTCCCATAACAGGGTCATCTTGAATTATAGGAGGTGGTATCCCTCCGTCATCTGGAGTTACTTCAGATACCAAAGAAGTTAATTCTCCTTCAGAAGCCCCTCCAATCCCTGAGAACTGAGCAGCATCAAGTAAGAATTCCTTAGCTTGTTCTACCGAGGTTATCTCTCTGCCTAATCTCTCTGATAATTCAGAGAAATCTCCTGCTTGTACTTTTTCGTAATCTATTCCTAAGTCAGCTGCTGTTTCTTCAGCAGTTCTGTATGGTAGCATTTCGTTAGAGACATTAAATTGGTCTATATCATAGCCTTTTTGTTCTAGGAAAGGAAGGAGAACCTCTTCATACTCGGTTCTGTTTCTATTGTACGCTAATGCATCATTACCAATATTAGATAGAGCTTCTTCACCTTCTTTCCCTCCCCTACTTAATTCATCTAAATCGAAAGTTTCTATGGTTCCTGGGTCAAACTCATCTCCAAATACATTATGAAATCCTGCAGGTAATGCTACCTGTCCAGTCTGTTTGTTAGGGTCTATTGAACCATCAGGCTGGATAAAACCAACTTGGCCTTCTAATTCAGGATTGTATTGTATTAAGTTTTCAAAACTAGACTGAAGTTGGCTCTTAGTTTGCCCCAGTGCCATAGGTCTGGATGAGCTACCCCCTCTAATAGTAAGAGGTAAATTAAACTTGCCTGTTTCAGGGTCAGCTTGTACTGTGCCGTCTTCGATAGCTTGCAAGAAAGGAGCTAAATCGGATTCTAGTTCTGCTATTTGAGCATCAATAGCGGCCTTATCAGCCCCTCTATAACCTTTTACATCGCCTCTTGATGAGTAACCTGTTCTATATCCTGCTTCTTGCCTAGTGTCCACACTAAAATCTTGAGATTCTACATCTCCCATATCTACTCGGAATATTGAGCCATCATCTGTTTGAATGGTAGAAACTTTGCCTGCTTCAAGCAAATAAGGTTTACCATCTACTATTACTTCATAGTGAGGTACACCTCCTATATCTACAGGTTCTGGATTATATTGAGTAACTGGTCCGTTCTGGTTAGCTGCTGTTTGCTCTTCACTAGGAGTAATTGGTGTGGATGCTACTCCCCCCTGGTTTCTTATATTTTCAGCTACTTTATAGGCATCTGGTACCTCACCTGTTCGATTAATATCTCTTGCTAAATTCATAGCATCCCCCCTACTAATAGCTGGTGTACCATCAGCAAATTCCCACATTTTAGTATCGGCATTGTATACTGGGTCTTTTACACCTTTAGGCCAAGCCTGACCCATTCTTGCAGCAAATGCGGATGCTGTTTCACCAGCATTTTGATATCCTAGCACTCCTCCTTCTTCCCAAGTACCAAAACGTTTGTGCCAATACAAAGGAGAAAATGGGTCTTTTGCTTTGGGAGAGTTTTTACCCCCCATTCTGTCCCAAAATCTTTTCTTTCTCTTAGGGTCTTTGTGAGATTTAAAATCTTTCATCCCACGGAAGCCACCTTTAACAATTTTATATCTTGTTTTGCCTCCTACTTTTTTACGTGCAAGGACTTCCCATTTGTGTTTAGCTCCAGAAGGTGCTCTTTTCTTTACACCTACTTTGGTGAATCCTTTGCTTCTATACCTTTGTGGTATACCTCCTCCGTCAGAATAAACACCAAAAATAAACTCATCAAGATTATCATAACCATCTTGCATAGCTTGAACCTCTAAGGCTTGCATATCATTCATATTGCCCACGTAAGGAGACCCCCCATCGAAGAAAACCTCTATGAGTCTTCCACCATTTTCAGCCATCACCTGCATAGTCTCAGGTCCTTGCTGTCCTGGTCTAGCCAAATTTTTAGGTTGTTTTGCCTCCTTCATCTGCTCATAATCAGACATCTCTTGCTCAGTAGGCTGGTCTATTGGGGGACGTTTTCTGATATTCTGATGATTCGGGTCACCCATTTGTTCAGCTTGCTTTCTAGTCTCTTGAACATTAAACAACATCTCAAAGACTTGATTCTCAAGTTCTTTCTTTTGATTTCGCTCTTGTTCTAGTTCGTAGATTTTATTAGCTAAGTATTCCTCATTGACTCTTTTAGTGTCCTTGTCTTTTACCTTATTATTTTCTTTTATCTTTTTAAGGTATTGTTCCATTCGAACAAGGATGGATTCCATTCCTATACTCTTCCTTACTTTCTCCATTGCCTTAGCAATAGTATCAGATGTTTTTAGAGTTACGCCAAACATATCCTCTAATCTATCACGTAATTCTTTACCAATCTTAATATTATCGGATAAAATTTTAGTTTCAGGGGGAAGATTCATAAATTCTCCCCCTTGAGCGTGTGATTTACCTTTTGGGTCTACTTGGGATATCTCTCTATCAGGATACTGTATAAATTCATTTTTCTCAACCTCAGCATTAACATCATGCTGTTCAGGTTTTGCAACACCCTTCACGTATCTACCTGATACCTGTTCTTCTATCTTAGTATTACCGCCATCTTGGTAATTAGAAAGTAAGTCAAGATTATAAAAATTCATACTTTAGTATTGAGATATATTAGCGTAATCTTTGAATTCTATTAAGAGGCATAGGTCTCATCATTTGGCCTAGTGGAGTTGGTCTCAAAGATGGTCCACCCACTGGTGCAATCCCTAATTTCTCTAAGTGGTAAGGCTCATTACTTGGTGCAATTCCTCTCATCATTTGGCCATCTTGATTTCGAGGTGGTGATACCCTAGTAGAATCAGGTACAAAGTAGTTTAATCCCTGATTAATCATATCTTGGGGAGTTCTAATGATTGCTCCTGTCATTGGATTAATCATGCCCCCAGTATATCCTGGTACACGTAGATTCCTAAGATAATCGGTGCCATCTTGGAACATAGGAGCAGTACCTCCACCAAGCATAGTGCTATCTTGAGAGGTAGGGTCATAAGGCATTGGTTGTACATTCATTATGCCTCCTTTTTGATATGAAGGTGGTGCCATCATATTTGGTCGCATACCAGTAAGTATGCCGTCTTGAGCAAAGTTGAATGCAGGTGCCATCTGTCCTCCGTTAGGAATATTACCTCCTATGGTAGGTGGGAAATATCTCATACCGTCCATAGCATTACCTCTAGCAGCTCGGATTTGCTCTCTAAGGTCTTTTATTTGCTGCATTTGATTGCTTCTAACCGCCTGATTATCTGCTCTTCTTTGCTGCCTGTCGTCTCTTCTAGCTTGTCTATCTGCCGTTCTTTGTTGAGTTCTTTCCAGTCTGCCTTCAAGCTTCTCAAGTCTATTGGCTCGTCTATTTTGTCTACGAGACGTTGGGACCGTTTGTTCTTCGCTCAGGCTGACTTTCTCTAGTTCATCTTCAGGCACAATGTCCTCGAATTCAACTGGAACTGTAGTAATGTTCTCCATTAATTTCCTTTTAGCCTCTTCAATATCAGCAGTTTCAGCTGTCTGTCTGACACTAAATGTTTCAGGTGAGCCTCCTGCAGCTAAATGTTCTTGTAAAAGTCTTCTAAGTTCTCTATTGCTATCAGCAGAACGGTCAGAATATTGACCTTTTTGGAAGTCTTTTATGTCAAGACCAACATTCTTAAATACTTTATAAGGATAGTTTGACCTATCTTTATTGTCTTCTGCAGTAGCAACCTCAGCTGTGCTTTCATCACCTGCAGCAGGCGCACTACCACCAGTTGTTGGAGCAGTAGAGGGCTGTGAACTTACCTCGTCATACACATCTCGAGCCTTATTTATTAGACCAAGTAAATCTTGCACTTCTTTTGAGCCTTGCATAGCTTGTCCAAATTGTAGTGCTTGTCCTTCAAGTTTTTTAAAGAATGGATTGTTGATTATGCCTAATAATCCTTGCATACCCTGCTCCCCTAGAGCTTCAGTACCCAAATTCATAACATCCTCCATGCTTATATTCTCTAATTTTTTAAGCTCAGATAATATTTGAGGGTTCTCCTGTAGCAAATTCTTAAAGCCTGAAATTAGTTGTGCATTACTCTGAGGAACTGAAATGCCTGCGCCCTCTAGTATACCAGTTACTTGGTTTCTTAATTGAGGAGCCATTTTATCTAAAAATGCAGGTAAATTTGCTCCACCTCCTGCTAATAGTTGTTCAGCATCAACACCTAGATTCTGAAGCATTTCTACCCACGCTCGCTCATTATACATTACACTTTGGTCTGAATTCATAAATTCAGTGGTACCTCCTTCGGAAGGAGAGCCAGCTACAGGCATTTGAAAATTAGGAAATCCTTCAATACTACTTGGGAAATTTCTGATGGATGGGGCAGCATTCTGATAACCAGGTACCATTCCTCCTATCTGATATCCAAATAAGTAAGGGATGTCAGGGTATCCTCCAAGGTTAGGAGTCATTCTTCCACCGTTTTGGTTAGTTACCATCTGCGAGTTGTCCATTACGCCTGAACCAATGTTAGCACCTTGCATGTCCATAGCGTTTCCTGAAGAATCTGAAACTGAAGATGAACTTACATTTCCTACTTCTGAAGTTGAGGTTACATCCCCTACGTCTGCATTTGCACTAGATACACCGCTTATATTTTGATTGAAATTTGAAGCACCTGCTCCCGATGCAATGATTCTAGAAGCTTTTCTCGGTCCGTACATAGCTGCAAGTTCTGCGTAAGAAAGAGGCTCTCCTGACATCATAGCCTGAGCTGCATTATTTCTATTCATCTGTCTCAGCTGTTTCTTAGAGACATTTTGTGGCGTATAAATTGTGGTGTTGAGTACTCCCATCTCTCCTTCATTTGGATAAGCAGTTACAACTGTCTCATCTAAGTTTGTAACAGAAGGTACGATAGTGGGGTCTGCATTTTGAAACTTAGGTGGGTTAGCTGTAGTATCTCCCATGAAATACTGCATACCTTTTCTGACATAATCCTCAAGCATAGGTACTCTTTCTCCTGTGGTTGGGTCAATCATACCACCAGTAAATCCTGGTACAACTAATCTTCCACCTTGATTCTTAGGAACTTTAGGTCCCATTCCTCCGTTTTGAAAACCGAAAAAGCCTTTTACAGTTTCAAAAGGTGTTTTGTATAGTCCCTTGTCTTTTAAATATTGTTTGTATTCTTCTAAGTCTTCAGTAGCTTCTTGCTGGATGGCTCTACGTTTGTCCTCCTTTGCTTGACTCTCATCAGTCAGAAAAGGATATATTATATCTGTTATACCCTCAGCAGCTTGAAAAATTTGACCAAACGGGAATATCCTTCCAGCCTGTATTACTCTATCAGTTTGAGCTCCCTCTCCAGCTAGATAATCATAATAAAGTCTTTTAAGAGCGTTCATGCTACTCATGTCATCACCTATACGTGCAGTCTCAGGTACTCTTTCAACATCTTGATTCTTAGAAACTTTAGGTCCTTTCTTTTTACCTTTAGTTTTAGCTGCTACGCTGTTAGGATTGAATCCCATGTCCATAACTAACTTAGGATTCTTCTTGGCAAGAGCCTGAAGTCCTTTGTTGTCTGCTGGGATTGGCTTCAAATTTTTACCACCATCAGCATATCTACCTGTGTATTTAAACTTTTTCATTTTTCCTCCGTTTTCCAGTGTGTTTATATTATTTAATTTATTAAGGTCATCACCTGCAATTATTGTGATTGACATTGATTGTTTAGATTTATTCGGTTTACCTAATATAGGGTCTGTTGTTATATTTTTAAATGAGTTTCTTAACATATTCTTTAACTCCATAGAATCAGCACATCTCATTGCTTCTTCTATAGAAGAGAACATTTCAGTTAAAGGGTTTCTGTCAAAGATACTTTTAGACATACAATGCTTGATTTAAGGGTATCTCTGTTACCATGTCACTATTAGGGAAATCATAGTCGTAACCATTTTGCATTATGACTGGTGTATCTCCGTTAGGCACAGCTAAAACATACTCAGGTAGTGGTCCACCTGCTTTTTCTTCATTCATAGTTATAGTACCTGTTGTAGGTACATTAACCATTTGATTAGGATATTCTACCAAACCGTTAGGTGAAACAGGTAGTTGTGGTTTTTGGAAGTACTTGGCAGTATTTCGTCCAATCACAACTCCTTTGGGAGGAGGAGTACCTTGGTTGCCACCTTGTGCCATTCCTCCTTTATTACCCCCCATCATCATACCATCTTGGCCAAACTCTGTTGCCATAGGGTCGTAGGTAGAACTTTGTAGATATGATTCTAGGGATGCTACGTCTCTGCCTTTTGTACCCCCTGTCATAATCCCTTGTCTTAATCTTTCTGCAGCTCTTTTTCTTGCATCTGCAGTGGCGATAGCTTCTGCCCTAGCTCCTTTCATTGTCCTTGCAGCTCCAAATCCAACCGAACCTAACCCTGCTCCCAACCCTATGGTTGATGCTAAAGGGCTTTCTCCTTGTAGTAAGCGGCCTGCCATTAGACCTGCACGAGCTGCTCGAGAAGTTAAATCATCGGAGCCTACCGCAGAACCTAAAGATGCTGCCATGCCAAACAGAGAATTTTGTTTTTTGGCTATGTCTTTCTGTCTTTCCTCTTCAGACACTATAGAATTATCAAAATCATCTTGATAATCAGGAATACCATCCCCATCGGAATCAGTAGTCATGTCTACAGGGCTACTTGCATCAGAGTAGGAAAAGTCTGTAGGTGTGGGGGTAGCAATCGATGGTCCTCCTAATACTCCTGGTAAAGCTTGATTGGTACCTTCACCTGCATCAATATCTATATAATCAGAAATACCATCCATATCAAAATCAGTCATGAATGGTGAAGGCTCTGGTACATTTGCAAAATCAGCATCTACTTGTTCCATTGTGAAAGGTTGGATGCTTGGTGTTTGAATTGCAAAAGGATTAAACATAGTAGGGCTGGCATTCTGTAAGCGCATAACACCTCCCATTCCTCCGTCTAACTTGACAATATTACCTTCAGGTGTATTGGGATTACTAGCCATATAATCTTCATAATACAGTTCGCTAAATCTTTCTTCAGCTGTTTGGCCTGGGGTAAAAGGTACTCCATAAGCTCTTCTTACGCCCCCGTAATGGTCTAAAGCAGTTTGAACAGCAGCTAAATTTTGTTCACCGCTAAACCCTCCTTGAGGCCCAGCCTGATATGTTCCAGGCATATGCTCATTAACCTTATTAATAGCATCCATCACTTGGGCATTGGTTAAATTTTCATAACCTTCTGAATCTAATCCTCTAGCCTGCATAATCATGTGAAGTTCAGCAGGGTTTATTTTACCTGACCCTGTGACTAATTCATACATTCTTTTTGCCCTTTCTGGGTTAACATAGTAAGTAGATTTAGGGTCACTTGTAAGACTGCTCATGCCATAATAATCCACCAAATCTTGAGGGCTTTGAAAAACAGTAGACAGGTCAAGGCTATATTGCTCTCCAACTCCAGAACGTGTAGCTGTGTTCCTAGTCCCTGACTGATTCACTCCTTTAGTTGCCTCATCTAGTCTTGTATAGAAATCTTGATTCTTAATAACTTTAGGGCCCATTCGTCCCCCCATTTTCATAGTTTCGGTTTCTTGGTATTCAGGTCCAATTGTCATTCTACCCTCGCTATCTTCTACTAAGGTGTAGCGGGTATCGCCAATCATGACAGTATTGTTTTTCTTGGCTTGCTCTGCTTTTTTAGCTGCGATGTACTCTTCTTCTGTCATGGGTTTTGTCTTTTTAAAAGAACCAAGCCCTTGCAAAAAAGCTCCTCCCAACCCTGTACTGGCCTCTATTATGTTTCCTAGTGCTCTAGCTTTACCTCTAGGTCCTTGCTCCATATTGTACCCTGCTCTAGCGAAAGCTCTTTCGGGTAAATCAGTAAAAGCTTGCATATACCCGCCTGCTGTGCCTATATTTCCTAAACCTAATAAATCTACAGCCTTAGCTATTTTATTCTCTCTGCCTTCTTCAATATTAGATAACCTTTTTTGTAGCCTATTTATCGTGTTATTCCTAACTTTTTGTCCTAATGTTACAGGCTTCATGTCTGGTGTTGAAGCTTGAGGAGGACCTGCAGGTTGCATGCCTGACGGAGGATTATATGTTGTACCTTCCGTGATACCATAGTATTGCCGCATGTAAGGGTCTTGTTGTGCAGAAAAAGAAAGGTCTTCAAACTTTAAATCAATATTATCTTGAGGTAAAGTGCTTTCTAATTGCTCTATGTAATTATCATCGAAGTTAACATCAGCAATAGGTATATTCTGCACAGTCCCCTCTGCGCCAATAGAGTTAGCATCTTGAAATTTTCTTTTATTAGTAAAGTTCCTGTACATATTGATTTAGAGAATAAATACGAATATAAAAAACATATTTGATATAACCAAATAATTTACAAATTATGACGTAAATTATCTTGGTGGAGAGCCTGCTTTTCTAAAAGGATTTTTACCATATGCTATGGCTGCAAGAGGATTTTCTTGGAAAAACCTACGGGATTTGTAGGATGTACCTATTGGTAAAGGGTCTAGCTTGTCTATATCTACTCCTAATTTTTTTTCAAGGTCTAGTTTTATTTTACCTCCTTGTTGGAATATTTCACTAATATCAAAACCCTGTTCAGCCATCAACTGTTGGATTTCTATTAAATCCTGTATCATTGGAAGGGCTTCTTCATATTCTCCCTCTTCTGGTTTGTAACCCATAACTGATTCAAATATTTGGTCACCGTAATTGTCTGCAACCCAAGGGTCAGACAAGAACTCTATACCAGTAAAGTCCTTCATTCTAGAAAATTCTCTGCCTGCAGAAATGCCTTCCTGGGCTTCTTGAGGAACGTCAAGGTCCTGTCCTGATACAAATTCTCCTATATTCTTAAGTGCTTTAGCCGTAGTACCTTGGTCTAAATACCAATCATACCAATCTCCATAATTTTCTTCTAGGTATTCTACATCATCCATAGCCTGAGCTGCATGAGTAAAACCACTATCCCTCAACGCATCTTGTATAGTGAGGTCGGGATTCAGAAGAATCTCCATTGCTATTTTTTGTTGATTTTCACTAGACTCAAGAGCCGCTAAATCTTTTTGTACTTCTGGGCTAAAAGTTCCTTGTGCAAATTCAATTTCCTCTTGTATAGGTTCAATAAACTTTTCTTCGAAAGGTTGTATGATGTTTTTATCTACAAAACCCTCAATAGGTTCTACAATATTTCTATTAAAAAATTCTCCTGTAGCTTCAAAAATATCTTTACCTTCTGCGGGTCTTACATACTCCCCTGTAAAGATATTTCTTCTTCCAGGCAGAACTGTCCCGCTACCAGGCGGTTGTACTTCTTTTTTCTCTTTAAAAATGTCGGGAGTACTTATTTCGTCTAATGATTGCGAAGAAAAAGAAGCAGCAGAATTAAGTATATCTAAATCTTCATTTACTGTTGGAGGAGGGGGAGTGTAATCAAGAAATCCTATTGGTTGAAAATCTTTCATTATACGGGTACCTTCAGGGTTCTTTGCCTTTGGAGCATCTTTAATATCATTCCCCATTTGCACCCAAAGAGCATTAATCTCTTCTTGAGATAAATTATCAAGATTTGAAGATTTTTCTGGTGTTTCCTCCACCTTAACTGTTTCAGTAGGGGCAGTTGGGAACATTCTTGATAAGGCTCCTCTTGTGCCATATCCCATTTTAACTAAATCATCTATACTCTTACCTTCGTTAATCATTCTTGCCCCCCTGTTGTAGTACCCAACAAACTTTTCGGGGGACATATTAAATTCAGCTGCTCTGGACTCTACATCAGACCCGCCTCCCCGACTACTAGAACTACTAGTGCTTCTGCTTGAACTTCGTTCAGGCGCAGTCCCCATTTCAGCATCAGGGAATAACTTAGATAAACCACTTACAGTACCTACTCTTCTGGCGGCTAACTCTTGTATAGTTGCCCCCTCATCAAGCATTTTTTGTACGTTTCTAGCGTACTCTGGGTTCTCGCCCATAGCTTCTGCCCTTTGCTCTAATGTTAGAGGTTCTGCATCTTGATGTCTTCTTGCCGTACCTCCCTGTTGGAAGTCAACAAAAGCAGGGTTAGAAGGTGACATAAATTCAACTTTACTAGGGTCTATTATTGCATCTCCTCTATTACCTACAAACTGTATGGTGTTTGTCTGTACAAAAGGTTTATTACCACTAGGTGGCATTGATACTATTTGTCCTTTACCTAGACTTTTTGCTGCATCTGGATTACGTAATAAAAACTCATATGGTAATTCTTGTCCAAATTGTCCAACATTACTGAAATTATCTCTCGTACCATAACGTATTCTGTTTAGTATATCAGTATTAGTTAGGTTAGTAACATCATCATTAAATATGGGGTACCTAAAAACATAGGGATTATCTGCATTTCTAATGTAATTTGTAGTAAAGTCTTTGTTTGGAGATGTGAACATAAATGATTTGCTATCTCCCGTGTTTTTCAATAAACCCTCTGTGTATACATTGCCTATCCTTTTGTAAGGAACTGATGAGCCCATATATGTTGTAAGTGCATCAACGTCCTCTACATCAACCCCTACATTTGTTGCGGCTTGTCTGAATCCTGGGTCATTAAATGTATTAGGATTTACATCAATCGCTCTGTATGTTCTGTTTCTTAAATTATAATTCTTCATTAAGTCATCTACATTATTAATGTCTAGCCCTAATGATTTTCCATAATCTATATCCGATTGAAATAATTGTCTATTTACTCCTCTAAATTGAGGAGAAGGAATATTGGTAGCTCCTCTCGCTATCGTAGGAGCTGCAGATGCTCCCCTCCTAAAGAAATTTTTTCCATATTGAAATCCTTTTCTAGCCAATTGAGCACCTCCTGTAGCATTTCCTAAAAAGGGTATCATAGAGCCTAGTGATAGATTTCTGTTGAAATTATCTCCTTCAAGATGGTATAACCCTGCATCTAACAAGTTAAAAGGTTCTCCAAATACTGGAACCATTCCCAAAGTACCAAGAGTAGTGTGTATTTGTGAATTTAAACTATTGTAGTTTATGTTTTTAGGAGGTAATTTTTTATCTTGCCATAATAAAGGGTCCCATCTCATTTGATACCTAAAATTATTAACATCAGCCCTAGCATTATCAACACCTGGTCCAAAATCCCTATCTACGTTAGACTGTATACCTTCATTATATGCTATATCTTGGTCCATAGCCGCCAAACGTTCAGGATTCATAAGGTATCTTTGATACTGTGCATCTCTAAGAGCATCTAATTTTTCTTGCCTTTCGGAGCCTGTGTAATCTGTATATATGCCTCTTAACTGATTCGCTAATGCAATGTTATCTTCTGCACTGTCGAATCCGTACTGATAATTTTTTATATCCTCTCCATACAATGCAAATGTGTGTCCTGGGGTTCCAGGAGAATAACCAGCAATAGGCTTTTTATCTAAATCATACTTCCTATAGTAACTATATGGAGCCAGGGTGTTTCGGTCTATCTCTTGTTGTCTTTCTTTTTCCTCGTCAATTCTTGCTTGAGTTTCTTGTGCTATTTGGCTTTGTACTATTGCATCTGCATTTGTTCTATTTCTAGTAGCTTCTCCATAGAACCCTTGCCCTCCTGAAGTTGGTGCAGAATATGCATTACTTCCTCCCCTATTTCTCTCATCATACAAATTATTATTTGGTCTATCTAGACCTTCCCCAAATGGGTCAACTGTAAAATAATTTTGATGTCTAGCTACAGGTATAACTGTACCGTTTTCAGCCTTAGTTAACTTTTTATTTAAATCTAGTCTAATCATAATTAATAAGCATCGTAAAGTAGTGAATCGGAAATGAAGTGTTCAAAGATATACTTGAGTCGGGACTCATTATTCTGAGATAGCCTAGCAATGAGATACTGTCCTCTAATATGGTTTTTGAATGTAGGTTGATAGTTAAATGCTGTTGCATTTAGGCTCTTACCTACATTGTTTACTGCATGATTCCATATTGGTAAGGTATGATTCTCTCTAAGGTTATCTAGGAAGAAGTTTACTGACCAAGTATAGTCTGATTTAGTAGCTAATATATCAACTCCACTACCAGTAAATCTAGGTAATTCAATCAATTGTTGTTGATTGTTCTGTTGTTGAGTTATAAGGTTTAGCAAACCTGTAGATTCTCTGTCATTGTAGAATACAGCTGTATCAAAGTTTTCAGGGAAATAGTGATAATCATACTCATTGCTGTATCTCCTAACATCAAGTCGATACGAGAAGTCTTCGTACATTCTTGTGTTGTAGTTCTGCTTCACAGGTACCTCAATAATCCAAGGGTACAGTGTTCCGTAGTATACTTGGAACGTTTGATTACTACCAAGTAAGTGATTCCAAATACCTGAATTAGAACCGAAATTAAGTCCTGAAGAGAAGTAGTTATTGTGAGCTACATAATAGTTAGGTAAGAACGAGTGGAAAGACACCCATGACTTTGTAATAGGACTATACGATACAGTCCAAGAAGCAGAGTCAAATATGTTTGGATGAGTTTGTGGGTGTACTAAAGTCGGTCCTTCGCAGAACGGAGATGGAGAAAGATACCAAAAATCTAACTTTTCTTTATCATCTTCGTATCTAACGTCAATTGTGATAGACCCTCCTGGTACACATGGAAGTGTTTCTTTAGGTCCATCGTATATAGTGATACCTGATTTTACTTTGGCATCTAGCTTGGTGACGAATAATCTTGAGTATCTATCATCCCATACCATTGATATGCCTAATCCTTCATATGGATTGTCTATCATATTGTCTGATATGTTAGGGAACTGTTTCTTTATTCTAAATGGAAGATTTTCTCTAAACCAATTACCTAAGCCATTCTGAGAAATCTCTTGCATACCTGCACCTCCTGGTTGAACAGAGTATACTCTGCCTCTCTTGGCATCAACCCAAAAATGTCCGTACTGGCAAGTGGCAAACGCTGTGTGTTGAGTTCCTCCGTACCCTAGGTCTGATTTAAAGTACTCTTGGGGTCTATTTGCAAATATACCTGCATTACCAACCAAATAGTCATCGGTTGTAGCTTGGATAGTGCTGTATGCATTAAATACTACCACACCATTCTCAAATAAACCTAGAACCTTAGCAGACTCTATACTATGCAGGGCTTTCAAAGGTCCGTACTTGCTACCGAAATCGTAGAAGTTATTAGCCAAAAAGACTCTGTAATTATCTAAGAGGTCTTGCTCGTTTGTATCAGGCAATGAGTAGATAGTTCTATCATAATGGTCAAATCTACAATTAAACTCTGCTGGGTCATAATTATCAGGTAAGTACCTGTATCCAACTCTATCATTCTCAGTAGAGTATACATTCCAGTAGAAATATTGATTGTCTTCTCTAATAGGTACTACACTTTCTTGAGTCCAGTTATAGAAGTCAGACTGAGCAGGATAATATCCTTTGTCTGTTTCGTTCTCTCCGTATCGGAAATCTAGGTTCATGGCTGACTCTACCATAAATCCTGGTATACCGTAATAGTACAAGTAAAACTTGGACGGAGGAACAATATATTTGTTACCTTTCGAGAAACAATCTAACTCATAGTCAGACACCATATTAGGTATACTACCTAGACTTGTGCTTTCATCCCTCTCACTCATTCGGTAGTTTAAGTAATACTTAGGATACCCAATATTTCTAACGTCTTGATAGTTAAAAGGTATGAGGTCAGGTAAAGAATTGTTACCATCTATCATAGGTGCTAAGAAGAATGGGAACTTTCTTTTTATGTAGAATCTATTGATGAATGTATCTCCTCCATAAACTATATCACAAGAGTTGTCTGTTCCCAACTTGCCACAGTATGAAGTGTATATGTATCTCAAATCATTTATGTTTCCATGCTGATTTGGGATAAACTGCTTTAATGAGACATAAGGAGATGCAATACTTCTAGTAGTTTCTGGTGTTCTATCCCCTACATTTACACAAGTGTGGTCACTAGCTGCATATCTACTATTGTCTCTATTTCTTATAGCGGCAGGTGGTTCTAAATTAAATGAGTAGTTAAAGTTAGAATCTTGTTCTAAAGTAGATTCTACTTCGGAACCTAGACTTAAGAATACAGAAGACTCTCTAAAGGTATTGTTTATGACAGTAGGTTGACTGTCAAATGCTTCGTCTATTCTGTATCTACCATCTTTAATATACAGTCTTTCTTTTAGTCCTCTAAGCTTATCTCCCACCAGTCCATAAGTATTGAACTCATCGTTGTTTGCTCTAGAGAATTGATTGTAATATCCTACTGAGGAATAATAGTAAGCAAAGTTATGTCGCTCTCCTCTATTGTAAAATATTTCTTCCCACTCCACTCTTCTTCGTCTACCTGCAGGTATAGAACTCGCCACAGCAGAACCAGCAAGTATGGCCCAAGCTATCCAAGCTGCTACCTTACCAATAGGTATCACACCTCCTGAAGCTTGTTGGACCTGTATAAAAAGTTCTGTACTCAATGCAAGAACTTCAAAAGACGTTTCTGTAGCCGCTAGTATCTTGGCCAACCTATGTGCTCTTGGTGATAGTACTGTGAAGACAGGGTGATTCTTTACAGCCACAAACGACCCTCTACTCTGCCCCGTAAAGTGAGACTCCACATACATTTCAAAAGGTAGTATAGGCTTATCAAAGCTAGTCTCAGGAGAGTGGAAAGTATATTTGTAGTTAGATTTACGAGCTGCCCCAGCTCTTGAATTCCTAAAAGGGTGGGGGATGTATTCAGTTCTGTCTTCGTCTTGATACAATAACTTGTTGTTAGAAAGGTCATTGTAAGGGAAATTACTAAACCAAGCATTATTGTCTGTGTTAGAGTCTTCTGTAGAAAACTCATACTCAGGATACTGATACATATCATACAATAACCCTTTGGCTATAACAGACCTATCAAATTTAGTATCCCCTCTAAATATTTCGTAGTGAGTTATAGAATCCCTAAACTCTTGATTTATGTAATTATTATTTACAGCAATATCAAGGAAAGCCTCAATTACTTCATTATCCAAGTGTAATCCAATAGGGAATATATTGTTTTTTCTGAATGGTATAGCATCTTGGTCAAATGCAGGTGCTGTGTTGAAGTCAGGGAACTTGAAGTGCCTAATTGGCTTACAACTAAAGTCAGCAGCATCTGATAATACGTAAGGCTGTCCTGCAGCAGGGGCACCATTTGTAAATACGTTTTGGAACTCAGTCCTGATATCAGGTGGGATGTCTGCCTCGGTAATCACCACGCTTTGACTATCATACAAGAAATTATTGTTTGGATAGTTAAGGGTAGACTCCCAATATGAGAAGTTACCATATTCAAATGGTACAGGATTGCAAACTAAGTCTTCATACACTTTAAAAGGGCATCTAGTCTCAAATACACAAGTTTTCTCTAGGTTTATTGCAAGTTCTCCCCCATTTATCAATTCTATCTTGTCTATTGGAGGATAATCAGCTTTTATATTTAACGTACCCCAAGTACCTGAAGCATAAAAATACTGTTTTGTATGATTAGCCTGTAGACCAGCAGAGCCTAACCCTGCGCCACCATAGTCTGACCTATTGTTCCGTCCCATATGAGTGACTGAAACAAGAGGTGTGTCCACTGCGACTATTATTTCGTCTACACCATCAAACATAGTAGGGTTATCAGCTAAGTGGATAACTATTTTATTTATATCTCCATCAGGTATTCTTCCACCAGAAGCCCTTCTTGAGCCCATTCTATACAAAAAAGAATTTTGGTCTATGAATGGGTCGTTACCTGTATATCCTCCACATCTTTCCCAGACAGTATTAGTGTTGTCTATATTAGGTATGGTATGGGCAAACGCATCAGTATAATCAATATCACAATTTTTATATAGGGAAACTCTAACAAAAGCAGGATACCACAAACAATCTTTTTTGTTTTTAGCCTTTGGTCCGTTTGCTATATCGGATAGTGATATAACCAAAGTGGGTTTTGTTTTATCTACTTTTATTTTGAAGAATATCGCATTCCTACCTAGAAATCCCTGATTAGGTAAAGCTGGGAATGGGGTAAAGCTTGTTAACGCTCCCCCTATAAAACTTCCACTAGACCCTCCCGACCAAGAAATAGACTGATTCTTAGTGAAAAACCCACCTTCAAAAATGTCGCCTTTTTGATAACAATTATCTTTTTTTATTCTATCGCCAAGAGGTTCTCCTGTTAATACATCTATAGGAAAAGTTATATTACCTGCATTGAATGGTTGATTTGGAAATTTTCTAAACCAATTATGAGGAACTTGAGTGGGATTTGTACCTATTACTCCTGGTGCTGCAAGACTTCTAAACGGAAGCTCTTCTGCTGTTCTAGATATGAAGTCAAGTGCTCCCCCAAATCCTGCAGGCAACGTGTTATCTACTAGTTGTATGATTTGATGATAAGGAGAATTTGTATCTAAAGGAATAGGTGTGTCTGGACTTGTAGAAAAGTTATCGGTGTTTATATCCAATTCAGGAAATAGTGGAGATATGTGGAAAGTATATGGATATGTTCCTTCTCCTTCGTAATTTGTAGCTAGAAACTGAGCATCATCACAGCTGTCTTTACCAAACAAAGATTTAGTTCTTTTAAAAACAAAATCGTGTTTATTGGTGTCTTTTCTATCTGCTACCCAAAATTCGTACTCATCAGTTTCATTTTCAGGGTTATCGGGGTCAGGGCCGTACTTAATCGCATTATCTTCATTGTCGTTTTTAGGGTCACCCTCACTATCAGTCTCTACAAAAGAATCTACATCAGGTGTAGGGGGTCTTGATATGTCTTGGCATTTTACAGGAACCTCATTTAGTTCAGGTGTAGCTCCATTAATTTCGTCAAAAGACAAAAAGTCTACGATTTCATCAGAAGGACTTAAATCATCTAAATCACATCCTTCATCAAACAAGCTCTCTGGGGTATCTGGGTCACAACAAACCACTTCTCCCTCTTTTAGCCCACCTTCTTTATAGCTATCTTTTAGTAAGAAAGCTAATATAGCTTTTTCTGCAGGTGTGCCAAGCAGATAGGCTCTTTCAATATCTTCCTGCCTGTCATTTACAAAGTTAAAGAAAGTAGTATAATCATACTCGTCTTCATCTACATCTATTACTATAGGTGCGTTAGCTTGATTTATTCTAATAGAATTATCTCCTATTCTATCAGTAACACAAATTCTTTCTACAAGTTTGTAGACTGTAGTGAAGTCTGCAGTTGAGCAGTTAGCGTTGGGAATCGGGCCTAAGTTAGTGGCTGTATTGTAGAACTGCCACTTATAAATTCTTTCTTCGTTTGCACATCCATTATTACCGTTCTTTAAAACAGAATAAACATCGTTTATCCAAGGACTAGTTGCCAAATTAGTTCCATATGCAGGTAAATCAAGCTCTAAAGCTTTCTTAGATGAAGCGTTTGCAATTGCTTGTATAAGAGTCGCTCCATGTGTTGCATGGTGACTATCAAAATACTTATCACCAAGGTCTGTAGCTACTCTAGGTATTAGTGGGTATACTGGAGTTTTGTATCCTTGGTTAGTAACGAATCTAATACCGAAAGGCACTACTTCATCCCTCATGTACCCCTTAAAAGAACCTGTGCCTCTAGTAGTTTTGTATAAGCCTTCTTCTGAAATAGCTGTTCTCCATTTTGCAAACTGCCCCATAAAGTTGACAACAGGTTGCAAGTTAGGGTCAGGGCGAGCCTCAAGGTCAGAAAAGAATAATTGATTGTTTGCTTGCGTTACTGTTTTAGCTGTTAGGTAGTCAGGTAACTCTCTTACTAGTTCTCTAGCATCTATAGGTTGTAACTCTTGACTTCCTGAGTAAAGTAATTCACTAGTAGACGTTGGGAGGATATCTACTACAAAAGCATTCTCTGCTCCATCCACAGCGTTTCGCTGTAATACTGCTACTTTATAGTAGTCAAAAGATGGGTCTAAATTATTTATCTTTAGTTTTATAGATAAATTAGTTAGAGTGTCTAATTCAAATTGTTGATAAACTTCTCTGTTTTCATCGTTTATAGAACAGGCACCCGAAGCAGCAACATAGTTATTTACGAGGTTACCTTGGGAGTCACAGTACCCTGCAAAGAAAAGATACTGACCGTGCCTTGTTTTACCTCCTACAACACTACCAAGAATATCTATGCAAAGTTTCTCACTACTTGGTAAAATATTTAGTTTATCGCAGTTAAAACAAACAGTTACTTCCTTTCTACCGCAATCACAGGCGGGGTCTGTGTCGTCATCACAAAATACAGTTTTCTTATTATACTGCTCAGGCTTTGCAACTTCTACTCGTCTTCTAGGGTTGAGGTCATCTGTGAAATATAATACATCCCCACATTTTTCTTGTTTGATTATTGAGGATATAGGATAGTTAACATTGAAACCTAGGCACCCTGCCCCTTCGGAACTTCCTTGACAGGGCTTGGTCCCATGGTCAGCTATTAATGTCACATAAGTACAGGTAGCAACTTGGGCTACGCTTTCTAACCCACTAGAAAGTAAAGATTTAATGTCGCAGTCGCATTCTTGTATTGTGTCTGTGAAAGATATTTGATTCTCGAGGTCAGCTATATAACCTATTTCAGACTCTCTAGTAGTTGGATTAGTTAAAAAGAAGTATGTCCTTTCCCCTGTGTTGTCATGCTGTACCCCAATAACGTGAAACCCCTCAACAAACTTAGAGCAAAGAATATTACTTTCTTCGTTCTGTAAGTTAACAGAGTCTCCGTCTTGACCTTGAAAATTAGCGTTGAGGGCATGAATATATGAATTTTCATTTAAGGACGTTACGTGAATGTCCTTATTCATGCCTTGTTTAGCTACTCCGACTTCTCTTTGTGGCTTCATTAGAATCTAAATGGATTTGGATTTTGGAATGAACCGTAACCAGCAGCAGGTCCTGAAGCATCATAGTTCGATTTGATTGAACCTAAGTTAACATCATACTTGTGCATTCGGAATCTATTAGTCCCCATTGCTCTAAATAGAGCAACCATATCAATATTAGATGTGTCGGCTTTTGCTTTTGGTTCTAAGTCTCTTTCAAACTCAAAGAATGCTTTGTATATTCCCTGTTTGTTAGGGCTGTCATCAGATAGCATAGCATCTTCAAGTATTTTTCTTTTTACGTGGTACTCTAAGTATTCTTCTAGGTAACCATTCTTAGTAACAGGAATCACTGGTAGACAGTCGTCATCCATCGGGATGCCGTAGTACTGTAGGTAGATAGTCCCTTTCTTGAAATTAGCGTACACTGTCTTACCCTTTATGTTTATAGAGTAAGGACTGTCTTTTACACTTCTATTTATGCAGTTAGTCTCACACTGACTTCTTATAAGGTCTTTACCTAATCTTACATAAACGGGATTCTTGTAGTAGAAAGACATCTTTGTATTTTCTAAATAAAGATTTTCAACTATTCTTTCTACGCAGTCTCCTTCCTTACATTGTGGGGTACATTCTTCGCAAAGTCTATCTTCAAAACATTTTAGTTGCTCTCCATAGATTCGAGACTGTACTCTAGAAAGGTCGGAGTCTTTAGGTATAGATGCAAAGTCAGGCTCACAAAATACTGCAAGAACTAAAGAAGAAAAGTTTTCAGGTACTTCTCCCCTATAATCAGAAATATGGATAGTTCTTTCGTACTTATCCATAATGTTTCTGCCAAAGTTCTTTAACTTCATATACACCCACCTAGCAATAGATGCTTCATCCACAAGATGTGGATTATCTTTGAAGTAATTACCAGCAGTAATATCAGCGATGAACTGTTCTAGTGGGGTGTAGGCATTTTGTTCCATTACCGATTATATTTTTTACGTTGTCATAGTGGCAAAGGTACTGTGCTCCATCAGAACAGCGGTCTCTCCACTTTTTCTTTTGTTTTCTAGTTAGTTCAAATGATAGGCCACCAGGAAATAATCTATTAAATAGTTTTCCAAAGAACTGAGTGTAGTATACTAGTCCTCCTGTTTGGAATGTGGTTTGATTCGTTAAAGGTATTTTTACCCTCTTATTGTATGCAGGGAAACAAAAGTACCCTAAACCATCTAAAACTACTCCATTTGGTTGCTCCACCATGATGTCTCCTACTAACTCAAAGAAGTCATCTCTTATCTTTCTCCATTCTTGGGTAGTGTACCTACCTTTCAAGTCAGGATTATCTCTCATCACATTCCTTGCAAAATGTTTGTCTCCTAGGACATTTACTGGTTTACCCCAGGATGATGCTTTCCTATCTCCTCTTTTAAATTTACTCATACTACTTCGACCTCATACCAGGACCCATCTTCTGATTAGAATCTAAGTCAGAATTTTCATCAGCAGGTATTGATTTATATGTTGTAGTTATATGTTGGATTACTTGGTCCTTCACTGTAGAGATATATTTGTTTGGTATAACAATATCAAATTCATACGGGGTAGCACAAGCATCTACCTTCTGCCCACATTCAGTAAAAGACTCTGCTTCTAATTTATCTGTGAACAAGGCGTTAACGGTTACAATTTCAGGAGTGCTGCCTACCACGTACAAATAGCCATTTGCTAAGTAGAAGTAACTAGCAGCATTTTGGAATTTTCTTTTTTGCTGAGTTTTAAAATCAGCAAGGGTTCTTAGTCTTTGGTATTCAGTTTCACCTGTGATGTTGGAAACTGATATAATGATAGGACCTATGGAAGAATTGAATATATCAGGAAGCTTGCAAGTAGTTCTCATTATCTTATCACACTTTCTAAACTCTGCTATCTCACACTTGTCAGCTCTTATTCGTTCCATCTCTACACAAGTCACCTCAGTGAAGATAGAACTATCTCTGAATACGTCTCTTAAAGGTCTTTGGGATAAAATATAGCTAGTATAATCTTTAGCTAGAGAGTAAATATACCTATCGCTAACACGGTCATCCTTATTTATGGCCTGGATAGAGTTACTTACGTCTGATATGAACTGATATATAGTCATTCTTCTAATTTAATAAATATATATGATATAACCAAATTTCTTACAAAAACAAAGAGGGCTCCAAGAGCCCTCCTGTTATGGGGGAAAACCAACCAAAACCCCTCATTATTCATCAATTCGATAAGCTACAAAGCTATCAAAGTATATTTTATAGTTTTTAGCACCCGTTAATCCAGAAACTTCTACCTGTCCTGGAGTACCAGAGGTTGTACCATTTATTGTTAGAGTCATTGTTTCCCAAGCACTATCAGTTACATTTCTAACTGTGAATGGGTATGTTTTGTCTCTGCCAGAGCGATACCCAGCAGGAAGAGTAAATAACTGACTATTAACCCCTGCAGCACTGTCTACAACCCCTCTAAACTCTACTCTCTTGTCCCCCCTTAATCTAAAGCCAAGTGCTGTAGTCCCTGATGAAGTATAATCAGCGTTTGCGAATGCTGGTGAAGCTCCTCCGAAAGCATTGACTGCGGTGAAACTTTCATCTTGAGGTAAGACATCGTAAGGTAATGTACCAGTTTGGTCTAAGTCGGGTACAAACTGTACGTCCCAAGAGGCTCCATCATAGTATGCTGTAATAGTATGATTTTTGTTTCCAAGTACGCTAGGCATTGTAGAACCGAAGATACTGATAACAACAGGAGAATTTAGTGTTGCATCAGCTAAGTATCTAAATGTAAAGGTCATACCTTCTACTGGTGTACCTGATACTGTAAAAGAGTGGTTACCTACTGGAGTCACAGGTGCTGAAGAATATATCCTGTAAGAAGTAGTTCTAGACTCTACATCTAGGTTAAAGGTGTTACCTCCACTTACTATTTCAAAACTTTCTTGTTTTTTTATTAAAGGCATTTCTTATGATTTATAATGGACTATTGTCATAGTTTGTGCTACTATGTTACCTGCTGAAGCAACATCTGCTAATTGGATTTCTATATCATTAAGTATAGTGAAATCAATTGAAGACATTGCTTCTGGTGTACCAGCTGCATCAGTACAGGGGATGGCATAATTTGGTAAATAATCGTAGGCAGCTCTTAGTGAAGTAGCTGTTTCTTTATTTACCTCTACGGCTAATGTACTGGAGCTACTTCTACGTAATTTTATATCTAATCTAAACAAAGCTTCTGATTTTGTGCTTTTTGCTAAAAATGTTTGGAGAGAGGGTAGTCTTCTAACTAAATCTCTACCCCCAAAACGTAACTTTACTGCATTGCCATCAAGAGTGAAAACTCCTCCTGAAGGTCCTGTAAATAAGACTCTTATGTGTAAGTACTCTCCATCAGCATCTAAAGTGTTCGCTGGTAGCGGGTATTCAAAACCAGAAGCCGTTGTAAAAGAAGTAGAAGTTGAGGCTTGGGGTGTGAAATTTGTGTACAGGATAGCCATATTATCAGCACCATCCGTACCATTCGTACCTGCAGCACCAGTTGCACCTGTGGCACCTGTAGCCCCTGTGGCTCCCGTGGCTCCCGTTGGACCTGTAGGACCCGTTGGACCTGTAGGGCCAGCAGCACCCGTAGCACCTCTTAAATCTCCTGTAGAAAAAGATGTACCATTGCTGTAGTTAAATGTTAAAATACCAGTACCAGCTGCATAGGAGGTAGAAGCCACTCCTACCCCTGTAGCCCCTGTTGGACCTGTTGGCCCAGCAGGGCCTGTAGCACCTGTGGCACCAGTCGCTCCTGTAGGTCCAGTAGGTCCTGTAGGACCAGCGGGCCCTGTTGCACCTGTGGTTACATTTGCACAAATAGTATCTACAATTGTTTTTATAGCACTATCATAGTATGTCCCTGCAGGGATAGTCTTTACTCCACAAACATTCAATGCGTTTGTGAGTCTAATGCATTTATCATCAAGTAAATGACTGCATCCTAGACTACCACAATTACATCCTGTCTTACAGCTTGAACTACTGCAAGTACAACTACTGCAACTTGAACTACAACTGCTACAAGTGCAAGTACAACTGCTACTACTGCTACAACTCATTTTTCTTCTTTTTCTAGTTTAGGTAGATTCTGTAGTTGATTTAAAATTGTAATTACTTTTTGAATAGGGAAAGTGTCTTGCTTACTATTTAGTATTACTAATTTTATATCATTCATCAGATTGTTATCTATAATAAATTTTTCCATTGGTTTTTATTTATCTTAATTAGATAGTGTCCAACTAACTATTAGATTATCGGTAGGAGTCAATGTTTGACTTACTTGCCATCCTACCACAAGTAAATTGGTACCCTTAGCTATACCTCCTGTAGGAACCGTAAATTCTTTTCTAAAACAGGTTGTGTACATGCTTCCTATCTGAGCAGTTTCTATATCATAGTTAGGAGTCTCAGATGCTTCTACTAACTGAGTTATTGCTGTGGCAGGTGATGCACAAGCTGTAAATCCTACAGCAACTTTACCGTTAATTTGAACATTGTTTGTATTTGTAAACGTACCTGTAAGGACTAACTTGGCTCCTGCTGCAATATCAAAAGGAACAGGAATACCTGCCATTCTTTGGTCTGAAGCATTACTGAACGCTGTTGGTGCAGAGTCAAGTCCCTCTGTGTAAATATTTTGGTCCCACAAGTTTACCCCTGTAGCTACCTCACCAGCCCATCTGTACTCATCATCAGAAGTGATAGGGAAGTCGTTAGTGCCATCAGTTGCAAAAAACTGATTAGAGGCAATGTGACCTGCCTTACTATTCAAAGCTAAAAGAACTGTGTTAAGGTCCTGGCAATTTAGATTGTCACCAATATTAGGTAAAGCAGATGTAACGGTAATACATCTATCGGGTAATTTTATTTTACAAGGCGTACATACACTATTATCACAATAACAAGTATCGCAATTTTGTACAGTTACTTCATTACAAGTTTTACAAGCCATTTTATTATTATTTTATGATGAGCAACAAGTGCAAAGTTTTGAGATAATAGCATTTAACAATTCTTCTAAGGTTGCAGGGTCTGGGTCACAAGTCCCACTAAAACAACCAATAGGAATGTTTATATTATCAAAATTAAGAGTAGGAATGTATTGTAAGTCATCAAAATCAGGTAACTCATCTAATGTTGTTTTTATCGTGCAAACTTCTGAAGTTAGTTTGTTCAAAACTTGGATGGGAGTGATGTCAGCATCTGCTGTAGGAGAGTAGTCAAGGCATCCTTTGACGTATGGTCCCCCAGTAGCACCTGAAATGTCTCCTGCCATGTCTACATAAGTCTTATTGATAAGAGCATATATGTCTGTTATGGCTGCATCTAAGTCAGTACAAGTCTCTCCTGCTAAACTAGAAGGTGCGATGAAGTCATGTTCTACATTCACACAAGTAGCATAGATAGATTGCCCACAAGTATCGCTATATTTATAACTATTACAACTCATTTTTTATTTTTTTCTAGGTATATATTCATTTCTTCCAACATGCAATCGGTCACTTTGTAGTCACAGTCAAGGTCTTGACAGATAATACTTTCCATAGCCTTTACTACGAAGTAATCAGGTATGTTGAAACTATACTCCATATCAAAGATATATTTATGAAGCAAACCATCAGACTTGTTCTGATAGTGCCTCTGTATCTTTTCGTAGATAGAGTCTTGGGTATTAATATGACGTTGTAGTGTGTCCATTTCCGCAGTCTTCTCCGCAATCGCAGTTTTCTAAATCTTCAACAATATCTACTGCTAAATCATACTTTCTTTTAGCAGCTTTGATATTTCCAAAAAGCAAGTCAGCCTTGGCTCCTCTAACCATAAACTCTGCTTGCATTATTTTATTTAAACAGCTAGAATCAGGAACGCACTCTAGGTTAAGACCCATAACTTGTTTCTGTATTCTTAATTCTAGCTTAACAGTTCTTAGGTAATTTCTTTCGTAAGAAAATTGAGTACCCTCGCATACATAGATTTTTATCTTGTAGATACCATCTGGAAGGTCAGGTAAATCATCATCACATCCACTGGAACAACCATAGTTCAAAGAGGATGCGTTGTATGTCATCACTTTATTTTTACCGTAAGGATGTGTTACCGCTTTCTTAGAACCAGGAATAGTTACATCTATATACGTAGGCTCATCTACTAGATGTTTCCATACAGATATATCTGCAATAATTAGTGTCCTAGCATCATAGGTAGGAAATACTTCAAAATTTAATACTGGGTCTAATCCACTGCTCATTTCAATAGTTTAATAGTCGTTACTAAGGCTCCAACCTGTAGGAAGTTAAAACCTAAAGATGTCATCCCGACTGACCTCCACCGATACCATTTTCTCACCGCCTTCTCTAGTTTGTCTTCAGTAACATCCGTATACTTTTTGAAACTCTTTTGTAAGTCCGTAGCAATTAATTTTAGAGAGTCTAGGTTTTCCAAAAGTGTTTCGTACTCCATCACAAACATATCAATGTTCCCTACAAGTGCATTGTAGCTTATTGTGAGAGAGTCTTTTATTTCGTTCAATAAAACATTTTCTCTACCTATCTCAAGAAGCCTTTTATAGTCGTCAGCATAGAACATCACATACGTGGTATCATCAGCTTCAAACCTAAAGACCTCCATTGTCTCCACTATATTCGGGGATTCCTGAGAGTATGCTGTCCAAGGGAGTATTGCGAATAATAATAAGAGTAGAATCGGTTTCATAAATGTTTTCAGTTAGTAGGTTTTCAAAATTGGTTAATTCATTATAAATGCTTATTTGCAGACTGTCCATTTTAGACTGACTGCTTTTTATGTCTTTGGTCATTTCAAGAAGAGCATCAAGCTCTTGCTCTACTTTCTTACGCTTGTTGATAATGTCTTGGTCTATGTAACTGTCTTTTGAGTTGCAACCCTTAGTAAACAGTATTCCTATCAAGATACATAGGATAGAAAGACGAAGGAGAAAGTCCAATATCTTGGCTCCTCCACGCTCTTCGAATTTACGTAAAATATTCTTAATATCCAAATTCATTACAATATGTTTTGTATCTGACTGATGACGTTCCTGATTGCATCAAAATCCTCGTCATTTAGCGTTGCACCCATGTGAACGTCAACAGCCAAGAAGATGTAACAGAAATTGTTTTTATTGTGGATTTCCTTTACATGGAAGCAATGAGTTTCCCCGACTTTTTGTGCTACCAATAAAGGACGAAGTAATCCTTTTTTATTCAATTCCTTTACACTTCTCTTAGTTTTGCCATCTTGATATATTTCTTGTACCATATGTATGTATTCGTTATCAAGAGCTTGTTTGTTAAATGTGTGAGTGAATTCTGTAGGGTTAATAATTGTTCCATACAAAAGTCCCTCTGGTTTTACAACAGTTCCACCGTTAGATACGTGAACAAGAACTGCTTTGTTTATGTTTGCTCTATTTTGTAAGAGCCTAGCTAATGTGTCTAGATGTAGTTTTGTAGACACTACCTGACCGAAGTTTGTCTCCTTCCTCCACCTCTTTGGTAGCATATATTTAAAGGCATCGAAGTTTGAGCTTACCACCCCTAGAATTCCACCTACAAAAACACTCAAAAGCCCTATAATGGCTATCCATAATTCAATCATATTTTCTTATTTTATGCTCCGTCATGTGCCCTTAAAAGGCTTAAATTAAAAGATATTGCTTCCGCTGTCAAATCAAAAGTACCTGAACCTTTAAACCTTACATCTAGTTTGTCACCTACTTGTAGATGTTTTAAAAATGTTACTGCAAATGCACCTGATGCACTAACTCCTTGAAAAGACCTTATACTTTGACTTTCTGGTACTTCAACATCATTGTGAAATACCCCAGTTTCTACATCTACATTATTTTGGCTAACTGATACCGCAAACGCCCCGACAAATTGATATGTTCCTGGTATTTTAATTACAAAGCTATCTCCATAAGTACCTACTGGTGCTTCATAGTCGATATTATAGAACTCACTTCGGTCTGTGTTTTCTAATGGAGTAAAAGATGTAGCATTTATTTCAAAAGTTTGCCCCCCATTTACAGAATACATTTCAGCATAAGCAGTTTGCCTCTCATCTAGAAAATCTAGTAAAGAGGTATACTTACTGCTAACAGTGCAAGTGCCATCAGTTATCCAAGTTTTTGGTATTACTATGTCTTTGTTTCTGTGTGGCATTATTATAAATTATTTAGCCCACTATGCTCATTATCTATCTCATAACCAGCATCAATAGCTTCCTGTTCTGTAAGAGCAGTGATACCATCTAATACATCTCCTGTATCAAATGTCTGTGGCTCATCATTCCATGCAAGAACATAGGTTGGGTTGCCTGAGTTAGGAAACCAATCAAAAGCATATAAGGTTGTACGCTCATCTCTTGGGGGAGCATTCAAATCATAAATGTCTTCACTTGCTGTAATAACAGATGCTTCGTCAGGAAATGGATAATATAAATGCATTATGGATAAATTGAATAGTATGTGTTAATATCTGTAGATATAGCTGTTGCATCAGAAGACTTGTCTGCACTAAAAAATATCATCTCTTGCATTTTTACAATTGCACCGCCTCCTGATGTTGGATTACCCATAAGTGCTTCAACTTGCAGTACATTTGCCGTGCCACTTGCATCTGTTGACCCATTAATTATACTTGTGACTGTACCACTCAAGGACTTTACCTCACTTAATACGTAATCAGTTCTAATATTAGCAACCCCATCTATGCGTGGGTTTACTCCATCCTCGTAGTCAATCCTAAATCCATCGTGTGATACTTTTTTAGTGGCTGATTCAGCGTAATATGCTCGACCACCACCTGCGGCAGGTTGGTAGAATACAATAAAGTTATGCACTGCACTAATTGTAGGAGTATCTAAAAACTGATTACTTGGATTACCTAGGGTTGTATCCTGGACAACAGCAGGTTTACCATTATGTTTTTGTATTACATTATTTAATACAATATGTGGCTGACTTCCTGTGCTAAGTTGAACAGCATCATTACCATTACCACTTTGGTCATACCATTTAACTATGAGCCCATTCATTCCAGGATAACTTGTAAAAGCTGTTAATGCTGCTTCATCTAAATCACCATTAGAATCAAATCCAATATCTTGTTCAGTATTAAAAACGGATTCTCTAACCCTTATTGCTGCACCTGTGTATCCTGCTCTAAGTTTACGTAAAGAGTAAGCAGCAGCTACATTAGCACCATATAAATCTAACAATAACGTAGACGTAACTAAACTTTGACCATTAATGCTTGCAATAGCAGATGCATTGTGGTTATCCACTGATGATATATCAGTAGCTGTTACTCCATTAAGTTTGTCTATGGTAGGCATAGATTATTATTTTGGAGGGTCAGTAAAACCGTTAAACCTTTTACCTTCTTTTTTAGCTTCGGCTTTACCGTTATCCAACAGAGTTTCAATTTGCTTTGTTGTATAAGGAAAACTTTCAGAGTGAGTTGTTAAGTATTGAGTCTTGTCTGCTTCAAAAGCAGCTTTGTCTGCATATACTCTATACTCAGCTACTGCTGTACCATTCTCTAGAGTTATCTTAGCTAAGTCTAGATATGCTGTACGTAATGAAATTCCTTTAAATGTAAATGAACCTTGTAACATGTTTTTATTTTTATGATAATAATATAAAGTCTTGTGATGGATTGAAGAATACTTTGTTATTCCCTAAATAATATCCCATCACTCTTACGTATTCTCCTGCACCAGATGGTGCTGTAGAAGATAATGCACCTGAACCAGTTAAGTAAAGAGGTTCACCAATACTAGTTCCAGGGTTAGAACCCAAGTTGATAATACCTTTTATAAGAACACCTTGTGTATCATCTGTATCAAATGCAATACCTACAAATGCAGTCATTTGCGCTGCAGATGTTACATCATTTACTACAGCTAGTCTATCATCACCACCACTGTCTGCTAAATAATGCACACTTCCTATAGTTAAAGTTACACCAGTTGCGGTTGGAATATAAACATCTCCTTTATAGTTAAAAGAACTAGGTACATCTGATGTTTGATAAATTGTAGTAGTCTTGTCATCTTGCCATACAGGCTCTAAAGAAGCATTTAGTGCCAAAACTTGCCCTTCCGTACCTGGAGCAGGAAGTTCTCCTTCGTCTGTCCATACAGGCTCTAAATCAGAGTTAAGTGCAAGAACTTGTCCTGCAGTGCCAGCTGTTGCTGGTTGCTTTATAAAGTAATTGGAAAGAAATTCATACTTAGTAGAATAAGTACAACTTCCATCCCATATCCATTTTTTTGGTATTAATACTTCTTTTGCCATTTTATTTTATTTTATACTACTCTAGTATATGTAGTACTAGTTGTGTTATAATAGGTATCACCCACAACTAATCCTGCTCCAACAGCAGTAGCATTGTCTACATATGCAGGTACAAGGGCTAGTACAGCTTGTATATCAGAAAACTGAAGTACACTGTTACTATCTGTTATGAGCATTTGATTTGCTCCAGGTGATGTGTTAGGTGTGGGAAAGCTATAGACTGGTGTTGTGGTATTAGTGCTTGGTACAACTTTAGAATAGTTAAAGTTTTTAACCCCTGCATTTACTTGCAGGACTAAAGAATGTCCTATATCCGTGGTAAAATCCTCGGCAGACACCGTAGTTACTGCATTTTTGGTAGCATCCTGAGTTCTAGACAGCACATTTATGACTGCATCCTCTCTTACAGAAGTTGCACTTACAATTATACCAGCCTTTCCTGCCGTACCAAAAGTAGCAGGATTTCCTAAGTTGTTAATAGCTAAAAAGGAATATGCATCACTCTCATAGGAGGTTGTAATGTCTGTGCTATAAATAGCAGGTTGACCTGGATTTAGAAGGTTTAATGTTCCTTCTGAGTCTAGACCGACTGTTTTTATTGCAAACTGTCCTCTAGTTAAATCGTTTTCAAACTTAGAAACATATAGTACTGCACCTTCTTCATTAATTACTTTTTGGGTGCCTGGGAATGCGGTAGCATCAGTTATTGTAAAGAAGTCTCTAAGGGGAAAACCTTGAGGCAGTTTCCCATTATCATCTAACTTCTCAATAGCTATAAAACCTGCACCTCCTTTCTTATCATCACCTGTACTGATGGCGATAGAAAAGTCAGTCTCAGTGTTTCCTACAATTGTGTCTTCTGTTAAAGGTCCTCCAAGTGCAATAGTCTTTGCACCTTCTTGTCCTACTTTAAAATAAACGCCATTTTCCGCAGTATTTGCGAAATAACACGAAAGTCTCTTATACCCTACAGGAATGTTGCAATTTTGTTTAATTACTCTTTCCTTTGGTATAGAGAAGTCGTATGTGGGCGTACTCGCTGTGTACTTAGATAAACTCATTTCCCGTTATTTTGTTGTTTAATTTTTTCTGCGAGTTCACGCATTCTTTCAAAAAATTTTGATAGTCCTGGATTACTAGCCATGATAATATATTTATAAAAAAGGGGGAGGATACCCTCCCCCTTCTTAGGTTAATGAATCAGTCGATTAGACTCCTGCTACTGTGGGACATTCAGTCACTCCACCTAGAGCTTCAATGAAGTCTTGGTATGCGCACTGAGCACCTTGAGGAATCAAGAATACGTATCTGATTTCCTCAGCCATTCTGCGGCTTGCTGTTCCAGCGTAGTTGTTTCTTCTCAACTTAACTGTGAACTTGTCATATTGTAAACAAGGCTCAAGCTTAGTTTCGAATCCACTCAAGTAACCTTCAGCGTAGCTCATTCGTGGAGAAATTCCAGCGAAGTACTCAGCAGAAGCTTTCTCTTGCTTCACGTAGTTAATACCCCAGCTAGTTCCGTCAAAGTCTCTTTCGTGACGAGTTACACGGAATGGAGTAGTTACATATTGGTAACCCTCTTGAAGTACTGAAGGAGCTTCACCACCAGAAACTTGGATTTTAACTCCTTTAGGAGTGAAAGTTCCAATTTGCTCTGCAAGCATTGCTGGAGGACATAAGAAAGCGTTCTTAGCAACGAATTTGATACCACATTCGCAATCGTCTGGGAACTCTCCACCAACTCCTGTAATAGTAAGAGTGATTGTACCTGTTGAAGATGTAGAGAATGGTGCTAAAGCAATGTTAAGAGAAATAGTATCTCCTACTGCAAATCCTTCACCTCCATCAGCAAGGGCTACGGAAGTAACAGTGTTACTTGCAGCATCAAGCTCAACTTTTACAACTGCTCCTGTTCCGCTACCACTTGTAGAAACAAATGCTGCAGAAGTTCCTTGAGTTAAAGTTTCAGCTCCTGCTGCACCTCCATCAGCGGCATCTACAGAAAGTGTACCTGCTGCGATAGTGTAAGAAGTAATTTCACCTTCTGCTACAGTTCTTTCAGACCAAGCAGAAAACTCATAGTCATCTGGCATAGCTGGGAAGATTGGCTCTTCAACCTCACAACCATCACATACTGGTTCTGAAGTCAATACTCCGTCAAAACGTGCTCTACAATCTCCGATATTAGCAGCGTTAAGCGTTACACTTAAATCAGGATAGATAGCTTGTAACTCAGCTAATTTAGCATTAGCAGCAGTAGTCTTAGCCGCTGGTGTAGCGAAAGGACCACAATCCAAGTCTACATCAAGTTGAATTGTTTTTTGGTAAAGATTACAAGTTTCACCTGCAACCCAAGCAGTTGTAGCTACATAGTCAACATCGCCAACACAGATGGCATCAGCTGGTGAAACAGCAGAAGCTTCGTACTCAGCAGGAGTCAAGGCTAATGTTGCATCGTTATCTAATGATGCGATTAATTCTTCAACAGTAATTTCCACATCTAGATTCAAGATAATGATTTCTGTTCCTACAGGACCAGTTCCTCTTGTATTTGTATCTAATAGTGAAGAGTTAGCAGCAGTAACAGCAGTATCAGTTTGAAGTTGAGCAAGAACGTTACTTGTATTTACGCCTTCAGGTAATACTACTTGGTAAAGGAATCCATCCCCACTTGCAGGAAACTGAGTGAAACCTGCAGGGCATGTATCACAATCTTCAAGAATTCGAACCTCTCTTTCATCTCCAGAGGCATCAATAAGTATACTAGCAGGTGCTTGGAAAGCTGCAGGAAGACCTCCTCCTGATACTAATTGATAAACAGAAGTAATTCCTTCTCTAGAAATTCTTTCTACATCTTCGGTATATTGAGAAGCAACTGCAGCTAATGCTTCGCCAGTGCCTTCATCCTCTATTGTGAGGCTGTATTTAACAGTAGTAGCAGAAGGTACTAAGTCAGGAGTACAAGAGTAAGTACCGATAACGTCTACTAAGTCACCTACTTTGATAGATGCACCTGTTCCAGCATCAGAACCAGCACGAAGTTCGTAAGTTCTAATGTTTTCAACTAGGTCTCTTACGATAGAAGTACAAGAAGTAGTAGCACATGGATTTAAACAGTTATCACAAGCATCAGGAGAGCCTGAGAATACGCTGAATTCCATATTAGCAACTCCATCACGGAAACCGAGGTAAGAAAGTTGCTCACCGAATAATTTTAATGAAACTGTAGTAGCCTCATTTTCTTTTAGTTTGATACCAGTACCAGCTACTCCGTTGTAACCTAAAGTTACAGAAGAATATACAGGAGCTTTAGCTGTGTCAACAGTGACATCAAGAATATCATCTCTTGTGAAAGAGATTGTTGAAAAGTTCTTGTTAGTCATGTTACCAGCATCCTGTGTGCGACCTGTACCAACTTGAATTTGGAACAATTCTTTTGCTCCGTAACCGTCAAGGTTTGCTACTGCGGTTGGCCCGTTTGCAGTTTTAGAGGCCATTCTAAATAAACCAACCTGCCCATTAGCAAGTCTTAGTGACCCTGTTCCTGCAGTGGCCACTGATTGGCCTCCCAATTCTGAGAGAACCATCAAGCGTGAATACGCTGAATTGTGAGAACGTGAATTCATAATTTCGAGTTTTAGTTAAATTTAAATGTTATTAATAATCCTATCCCTTTGAATACCAAATTGATTGGCATCCCCATAGTTCCTGAAGAATGACTCTGCGCACATCGAAATTACTTTATTAACAAAAGCATCGTCACCTTCGGGGTCTATATCTGTAGAAGCGTTTCCATTTATGTCTATGTATCCCGAAATATCAATTGTTCGTGGATGACGATAATACGATAAATGTACTCGTTCTATTTCAAAGTTATCTGTAATGATGTTCAAGGCTCTTGCTCCGACATAGAAAGGAGCTTCTCTCCACTTAAGAGAGGGACCGTTGTTTGGGTCGAATATGTAGCTTTCAGAGTCAAAGTCTTTTATTTCAAAGAGACTCAATCGAATCCCTTCGCAATCGGCTGACTTTGCATAAGCATAAGCACTGGAAAGGTCTAGGTAATCATCTGGCAGTGCTACTATCGCCTTGTCATCTATCTGTGATGTTTGAGGTAGGTTGTTATTTTGAACAAGAAAAGTGTTAATCTCTCTAATCTCGTCATCATTCTTATTGTCAAGAATGTACTCTACCCGTCTTATCTGTTCTTCATTATAAAGAAGAACGAACCTGTCTTTAGAAGCAGTTATATTATTAGAACTTAAGTTCTTATTTACCTTAGTTAAAAATCTTAAGTATGCTTCTTGTATATCCATCAGTCAAGTTGAAGTTTCTCTAGGAGTTCTTCGTTTCCAACCTTAGTTAGGGTAACATAAGCTTGATTAACAGTTCTTCCTAGCTTTTCACCGTCTATATAATAGGTTCCGTCTTCTTTAATAATTTTTCTTCTTTTTACGAAATCGTTAATCCTATTCTTAATTAAGATTTCTTCGTAATCAGTTTCTTTGATTGTCTCTAGAATGTATTCTAAGTTTCTAGAGTCTGCAATCCATTTTTCTAAGAGTGAAAGCATTACACCTTTTGTTGCACTCTGACCTCTTCGTAAAGCTCCTACATACTGTAAGTATTGCTTCAACCTGTCAGAATCTTTCTTGTGTAAGTTTCCAAACCAAGTCATTACTTCTAATTTCTTTTCAGATGCTGTAGTTTGGTCCTCTGCACTCTTAGTAGTATCTACTACTGAATATAAAGACCCGTTATATCTCGGGTTACTTTGGTCACAGTGCGGAGTAAGTTGACCTCCTCTATAAGCCATGTAAAGCTTAAAGTATTGGTCCATGTCATTTGTATCAATAATCACATTGTGAGACAAATCAATACCGCAGTTATCGGAAGCTATAAAATCATTTTCGGTAGCTGTAGGATTGGTCTTGAAATAATTTTCTTTCTTTCTGTTAAACCAATCGATAAGGTCCTTTCTTTCTTTTATAACTTTCGCGGCTTCAGAGCTAGATTTTCCTGCAAACTCAACTGAGTTCTCATCAAATCCAGTATCATATCTACCTGTTTCAGGGTTACCGATGTACAAGCATCTTGCTGGTTCAGCGGTGTATGATACCATTTTATATCTATTGATATCTCTTAATCCTCCTGGAGTTGAATCGTCTACTTTTTCTACAATACGATAAACTCTACCTTTGACTATTTCAAAGCATTCTGAATACATAATTGGTTGTTTTAAGTGGTTTTTAAATGGTCTTTTTAGGAGAAAGGCGACCTGCCTCCTTGTACACCAAAGGTGCCTCCATCTTTATATTTAGGGGTAGATTTCTTTTTCTTTTTCCTTTTAGATATTTTACCCCCGTCTTTAGCTTGAACTGCTCCTCCTTTACTAGCCATTACTTTATTAGCTTCAGCAACAGCTTCTTCCTCTGAAAGTCCTTGAGCCATTAACTCTTCAACTAATCTATTGAATAGTTCTTGGGGAGACACTTCCTTAGCAGGTGAAGCAGGTTGACCCGCCCCTCTTTGGGGCATTGGTCTTCCTCCTTGTTGATACATTCTTCTATAATTCATATCAGAAGATTATAGTGCGTTTCTACGGATTCTTCTATCCAACTTTTTAGCTCGTCTATCACTGATAGGACCTTTTCGTCCCCTCTTAAGACCTTTTGAATTTAAATCAAAACGAGCACCCTGATTCCTAGGTTTAGGGGGTGTTGCTTTTTTAAGCGTTTTTTTCATCTTTTTAGGACTCTTTTGAGACTTCGCTAGTTCCTCAACACTAGGCATGATTAAGCCTTTAGGTCTATTAGTAGCATCCTGCATTTTCGCTTTTCTAGGTTTAGCCTTTAATCTACCCTTTCCAGGCTTATCCTGGAGTAATCCTCCACGACCAGGCTTAGATGTTGTTCTTTTTCTTGCTGCATCCAAGTCTGCGGAACTAGGCATATTAGAAGGCATATTAGAAGTTCCAAAGCCACTTCCATCTTGATAGTTACTAAAAGGAGAACGCTTTCCGCTGCCTCTATTATCTGTAATTGAGTTATCCATGATTCCAGAGCCAATGTTAGCACCTGAAAAGTTCATAGTGTTACCACTAGCATTTGAGCTAGAACTAGAACGTGAACCCGAGCGTGAACCAGCGTTTGAACTTGAGCCTGAATTTTGATATTTTCTTTTTTTAGCCATGATTATTTTAATTTAAGATAGGGGGAGTTTGACCTCCCCCTCAGTTAAAAAAGGTTATATTAAAACTCATTAGTTTCGAGTTTCTCAATCATTACAACTCTAGACTTGTCTGGAATCCATGCTGACATTGAAGACATAGCAGTGAACTCTCTACCAGGTTGTGGGCGCGAGTAGTTGAATCCTGATTCGAATACAGGTCCATTAGTAGAACCATAAGAGAAATCAGGCACATTCTTAGGCTTAACAATGTAAAGGTTACTAGTACCTTTAGATTTGTTATCGATATCAACTCCTTTAGGGAATACGCTACGGTCAAGTACGTTAGAGTACATTGGGTCAGAGATATCATACATTACTAATGTGTAAGCTCTCTTAGAGAGACCTGCAGAGTATCCTCGGCTGATGTAATCTCCGAAGCTATCGTAGTCAAGAGATGGGTCGTGCTCAACTCTTACGTGACCGATTCCGTTTAGGAATGCCTCACCAATAGCATAAGAAGCGTAAGTTAAGTTGTATCTATCGCTACCAGAAAGAATCTTCACTGGAAGAGCATCTTGGTCGATATGTACTGGAGTAGTGTTCTTGAACTCTTCTTTGAATAGCTCACGAACTAAGTTGTGTGCGTGGAATCCAGCCTTGAAAACTAATTTTCTGTCGTGGATTTGGATAGATGTACCATGATAGATAATCTCAGCAGCACGTTGAATCAACTGACGTAATTCACTTACGTTTTTGTAGATGAATCTGTGACCTCTACGTAACTGGTGGTAAAGTCCTTCGTTGATTAACTTCGAACCGTTGATACCAGTGATTGTAGCACCTCGGTCAAACATCATACCCATTGCAGTGAGCTTCATTAACTCAGCCATTGCAAGAGCTTCCATGATAGGCTGAACTCTAACTGTGTTTTTAACAAGACGGCCTGAACGAGGATTCATTTGTCCTACGAAGAAGTAATCTCCTCCAAGTTTGTCTTGCATTTTTTGCAATCTGTCAGTTAAGTGAGAAGCTTCTTTTCCGTTTACAGTAAGAACGTCTGCGTAAGCAGAGTATCCAACTTGTACTGCACGGTAGTCACCTAGAGTATACTGAAGTTTAACAGAGTTTTTACCAAGTCCCATCATGTTAGGAGCAGAGTATTGAGAGTCAAACTCACCAGCAACGTGGTCAATTTTAACGTACTCAGTACCTGGCTTCAACTTAGAAGAAGGGAAATACTTGCTTCTATCTCTTGTTACAAGTTGTACAGTGTGAACATATCCGTCACCTTCGTCAACAACTTCTGAATCTTCAATAACGATTACTTGCTCACCATCTACTGGGTCGTAAGTAAGAATGTCACCAGGAGAGAAAGGGTGAGATAGTTTGATGTCGAAGAATGAACCGTCAACACCTAAGAAATCTCCTTCTTCTACGTTTTGTACAACGCAAGGTTTTTCAATGTCCATTGCGATTTCGTAGTCGAAACTTCCTCTAATACCATTCACATAGATTTTATCAGAGTTCTTCAACGCATCCTTGATAAAAGGAACGTTTACGATGCGAGCATTTTCAAATAGCTCAAGCATCCCTAGAGATGTTCTGTCATCTACATAATCAGCTGCTTTGAGGGCAACTGAGTCAATATACCCAAATTGAGACTGGATGTCACTTTTGTTAGTAACCCCAATCACAGTGGAGTCATTAAAATTGGCTCCAATAAATTGTCCGTTAAAATTTTCTTTTCCCATTTTTACTCGATTGTGTGTTTAATATTTTATTTATTAGTAAAAGGATTACGAGTTTGTTTATCCCTTGTAGGCTTAAATGAGAAGTCTTTCTTTTCAGTAGTCTTCCCTTTTTTCTTTAATTCAAAAAATAATTTCTTTCTTTCCTCTTGTTGCTTACCAGATGAAACCTCATCGATAAACGACTCAGGGTCTGAAAGAAATCTATACAGTAGAACTGAACGTTCAGGGTCATTTCTAAATGACAAATACGCCTCGTCTACAGCAGTAAAACCAGTCTTAGGGTCAATGTCAGTCAAGCTCTTAACTACTTGTCTAGCTTGTCTATCGTTGACTTGCTGATTTTTGAGGACACCTCTCACATTCTTTTTATAGTTGGAGATTGCATTGTTCCTCTTTTCTGCTAGTATCCGTTGCTGTTGCATCATCTGCGCATGTTGTTTTTGAACATGTGCTTGTACATGTGCTGCGGCTGTACCAGCTTCTTCTTCTAAGTCGTTGGAGTCTAATTTTCCAATGTACTTATTTATTTTATCGTCATTCCAACCTACAAAGTTTTTATAGTAGGTATAGATGGCACTTAACTTTCCTTGTTCAGAGTCTAAATCTAGATTATTAACTCTGTCAACTTTAGTTTTAGACTGATAATAGGTGTCTAAATCTCCACCCATCCTTTTAAAGTCTAAATACTCTCTTTCAGCTGGATGTAGGCTATTGTAGATAGAACTTCCAATGTTTTGTTTTTTCCACTCGTCTTGTTGCTTAGATAACTGTTCAAAAACATCTTTGTCTATATCAAGCCCATCTCGGCCTTCAAAGTCCTCCCAGAACCCCGTAGCTATAAGTTGTTCTGCTGCGGATTGATAGTCAAAGAAAGCATCGTTTGTAGATAATGCCTCATCTACCTTTTTCTTAGACTCCTTTGACCCCTCATCATCGAAAGCAACTGGCTTATCAAGGATATCTTCTATTTCAATTTCTTTAGTCTCTGCTTCTTCCTCTTCTTCTCCTTCTATTTCCATTTCTGTAGAAGGTTTGGGATTTTTTGCTAAAGATTCTCTTTCTTTTTTGTCCTCTTCAATATTTTTTTCTAAAACATCTGAAGAAATGTCTTCCATTTCTGCTGTCGGTGTATCTTCTTCACTATCTTCTAATTGTATAGTGAAAGGGTTCCCAATAGTAAATGGATTTTGTTGGTCTTTTTCTGACATGGTGGTTATTTTACGGTACAAACTTAAAAATAATATCTAACTTATGCAAATTTCTTACAAGAGTTAAATTTGATTAATTTTTATTATTTAGTTTTACAAACTTTGTAATATTTATAGCTCACGATTTGTAAATTTACAAAATTTGTAAATTTTAATTTTTATTTATCTTAGCTATTTGCATTTGCTTGTCAGCTATCTCTTTTCTAGCGTTTATTTCTTGTTGTTTAAGAGCTAATTCTTGCTGTTTTAGGAGATATTGTCTGTTTTCTTGAGTTTCTTTCAACCTATTTTGTAATTCCATTTGCCTCATCTTGAATCTCATGTCAAGGTCTTTGGTTGCAGTTTCTAATTGCTCTACAACTTTAGGTGTTTCTTCTTCATCTGGAGTTTGTCCATCATCTTTTACAAATCCTAAAGACAAAATAGTTTGTTTATTCAATGCAATCTCTCCTTTAAGCTTTTCTAATTCCATCTTGTGCTGATGTTTAAGCTGCTCAAGTTCAAATTCATTTGCTTTTTCAATCTGCAGCTGTTGTTGCTGCTGTTTTTGTTGCATTTGTGATTGAAGTTCTGCTCTTTTTCTCCCCAATCTAGCTATTTGTATGATTTTAGATGTAGAGTCAGCAGATATTACCTCAGCCATATCCTCTAAAGTTTTAGAAATAGTATTATCGCTAAAGAATGTTTTCTGTAAGGTCTCTAACTCAGTTCTTCTCTTAGAATTATTTTGAGTATAGATTTTAAATCTTCTAATCGGAAGTTCAGGGTCTATCATAGAAACAAAGTGACGTATTTTATCGCTATCAGTGTAGCTAACCGTAATATCTTTGCCTTGTTGTTGTAGCCATTGTGCAACGTTAATGTGCATTTCAGCAGACCTTTGATGAAATTTAGAAAACTTATCAAACCAAACCTCTGTTTGAGCGTATGATGCATCCTGAGTTACTTGTATACCTGTAGCAGTTGTTTGTTCAACTTGTCCCGCCATTCTTTGGGGGTGTAAACCAAGTTTTTCAAACGCTCTATTTTTAATAGCTTGAGCAAAATTTAGTTTACCCATCATAGCTGCCGTTAGGTCCATGTTGACCATTTGGAAGTTATTGAAGGCAGTTCCTCTAGCTTGGGACGAATCCACAGGAAGAAGGCCAAGGTTTCTTGTTACTTCCATTAGTTTACCAATAGCTTCATCTCCTCCAAAGTCTTTTAAGAACTCAGGCATGTATGCTAGGTCCATCAAGAAGAACAATCCAAGTTCCTTAGACATATAGTCTCTAGCCATATTCATAGCGAGAGAATATTCAATTTGGTCTATCTCTACTCTAGAAACGAGAGATGTGTGTTCGAATAGACCATTAACAGGCAGGAGAGTATGAAATAAAGAGCTCTCTCCTCTTAATTGATACTCCATAGGTTCTCCGTAGAGGTATAAATGTTCTGGTAGGTCTGTATTATCGTTTAGTATCTTAACTCCTTTCCAAACTTCAGGAACGTAGTCCCAAAGAATAGTATTCTCTTTTGGATTCTTTTGGTTTTCTTCTAGAGAAACTGTTCTTAGGCTCTTTATTTGATACTCGTTGATAATATCTTTTAAAATTTCGTCTGTTACAATTTCTGTTACAAGTTGCTGAGTATCTCCTTTCTTCATTGTAAGAAATCCTATTCTTTTGTAGGATACCCAATATGCTTCTACAACTCTAATCATGTCATAACGATTTTCGTAATCGTTAAAGAACAAATTAAAATTTTGGTCTTGATTAGGAAAGTGTCCTCTATAACCAAAATCAATACCAGTTTGGTCCTGTAGTACACCTAAATTTTCGTAAGCAATGTAATTAGGATGAGAAACTCTTTTATTATAACCTCCAAAGTTTTCTAACCAAGACTGTGTATCTTTTATACTATCAGACACAGCAACCTCAGACTGAGTATAGTGCTTTGATTTCAGTAAGTCTCTTTTTTGACTTTCTGTCATCATGTGGCCATAATTCACTACTACCTGGTTGGGAGATAGATATTGTATACGACCCACATACTCGCCTAATTCAGGATACTTTTCTTGTTGAGTAATTGATGTAAAAGTGTTTAAAGGTGACCATCTTTCAGGTTGATAGAAATCGTGACCTATTCTCCAGTGCATAAAACATCTACCAGTAATTAAGTAATCTCTAAATAATTCTCTGTAGAGTTCATCCATTTGGAATCTTGTCTCCCCCTCCTCAATAAGTTGTTCAGCCCACTCTATGTATATTGGTTTCCATTCGGAATCCATATAATCTTGTATTTCCTGTGGTATATTTTTTTGTTTTTCTTGCTGAAGTTGCTGCATGAACTGCTGCTTCTGCTCCTCGCTTTCAAACTTTTGACCCATTGGGTCCATTCCCATCGCCAATAGCTTCAAATTAACTTCTGTGTCTATTGATTTTCCTACCTTTTTCCATAAAAGGTCTTTCTTCACACGTAGGTATTCATTCGTAGAAGTTGGGTCGTTAGTGTAGATTATGGTAGGATTGGGCTTTTTAATATACTCACCTATAAGAGTGTTAACTATAGGTTCTATAAAGCCATAGTGTTGTAAGTCTTCGGGAAGGTCTGACTGTTGTCTTAACATGTCAACCTCTGATAAAAATGCAGAAGTATTAGTTACAGCACTGTATGAGTAACTTCCTTCTACGATGCGATAAGCATCTTCAAATCTATGTCTTGCGACATTGAGCTGTCGAATACCTATAGTTTCTAGAGTATCCATACAGTCCTTAAACCATATTTTGGTTTTCTTTTTGTCAGGTAACGCCTGAGCAGGAAGTCTTAGACTATCCCCCAAAAATGGTGCATCTTTAAGATTTATGTCGAAAAACATATGCTAATTTAATATCTAGCGAATATATGTATAATATTTTAATTAAACAAATTTCTTACAATTATCGGTATCTACCCCTACCGAAATTCTTGTCTGTGAGTTTAGAAAAAGTATCTCTCTTGACTTGATACTTATCTTCAGAACCTTTGATATTATTTATAGATAATTCTTCGTCCCATATAAGAGCATGTCCAAAAGACATTATTCGGTCATAGTTTTTGTAGTTACCAAACTTGATAATCTCTTCCAACAGCATAGGGTCTGTTATCCTAGACACACCTAGAACTGTTACCTCATCACCATCTTGGGTAGTTTCTCCTGTGGGTATTTGGTCCCAACAGTAAGTCTTCAATAATTTAAGAAGATGTTCTTTGTTTCTAGCTGTGGCTGGTAACCCATAATCAACGTTTGCCCTACTATTCTCGTTAATTCTAAGGTTTGTTCCTTTTGCTTGTGCGATATAATGTTCTGCTTTTTGGCTACGTAGATACTTGACAAAAGGAACGTCTGCCTCTGGTAGGCACTCTGCATTGTATAACTTAAGAAGCAGCATCGCTTGTCTGTAGTAAATGGTATCCATGTGTGGTCTACCTGTAAGCTGTGCAACTATTTGATTTTGAAATCCTGAAACACCAGCCTGTCTTTTGAATATGTAAAGACAGTTCAAAGAATCAGATGTTGTAGATGTAGCAACTTTTGCACCGTCAAACCCTGCTATGTACGTTCCTCTTTTGATTTGTCTAGGGTCATCAAATATAGGTCTCTCATATACAACTACAGGCGCATCGTATGCTCCTCCTCTAAAAGGATATTCTGTTACGGGTTCTAGGGCAGATTGGGTGATTGTTATTATGCCATGTGGGGTTTGTTCAAGTCTTACGTACTCTCCTGTTAACCCATCCAGCCTTATTCTGTCTTGTGTTTTCTTAGCTTCTTCAACAGGGAAAGGATTGTTACCTGAAAACAAGAAACAATCTTCTGGTTGGAAAGGATAGTACATCTGTGCCTTCTTTCCTTTGTCTGATGATTTCCTATGTTCTGAGTTTATAAACCCTTCTACTTTCTGTTGTGACTCTTCCCAGTCAGTAACAAAGATATCAAACCCTTCAAGTGCCTTAAGTTCCTCCTCGTTGAACTTTCTGTTGAGGTATTGTACCAAAGGTATTTTTTTCTTCTGGCCTCCCTTGTTAGACATCTGGGCAGGAACAAAAAGACTAACTTGTTTATCAGTATCCTGAACGTATTGAAAATGTTCATCTTTTACTTCTTCTAAATATTTTTTTACATCAAAGTGGAAAAAGTCTGATTTTTCTGTAAACAAGAAATCCATTTCTGCATCTGCAGCAAAGTCTGTGTTACCTCCAGTACCAATCAATAGCTCAACAAATCTTCTTTCGCCAAGGTCATTTTCAATAGCAGGCAGAAGTGCTGAACGTTGTTTAGAATACAAATACTTTCCTACCTCATCCCATACAGCCTCGGTAGGTGTGATACCTGCAAGTAATTCTTCTTTTGAAGTAACTTGTCCCTGCTGAAGGTTCCTAACTGATATTCTTGAAAAAGCAAATGAGTTATCGTTAGGTTTATCAGTTATAGGAAAGAATTCATAACTAATTGGATTGATTGGGTTTCTCCCTTTCGTTACAATTCTTTTGTTAAACTCTATCTCAACATCAGAAGATGTTGCTTTGTTCCAATCGCTAATCTTTACAAAGTCTGAAAAACAATCAGGTCTTTTCTCGTAGAACTCATCTAGATACTTGGTAATGTTGTTAAGGTCAGACTGTGACCCTCCAATAATTAAAGGATTACTATACTGAAAAATAAAAGTATTGTATGCGACTCTTGATGCAATAAAAGATGTCTTAGCAAATCGTCTTGTACCAAATGCAAGTATAGGTTGTTTACCGTTTTTATCAGCTTGTTCATAGCACCAATTTATAAGCCATTCGTTATCTCTTAGATTAGGATTATCTACAACTCTTACAGAATTACCAAACTCATCACGCTTATCTATAGACAACTTAAAAAAATTAAGGTGCCAGTATAGCCATCCTGTAATGTGAACTCCTCCTACTTCTACACCTGATTTACAATAGCCTATATGCCTCATCCAAAATGAGACATAATTTTCATCATCTCTCTCAGGTAGCACCTGATGGATAAGAAAAGAGCTATATGCTATTTTAGGAATCCTTACCTCCTGCATTCTTGGTATTTCTTTCAGCTACAGCACCTCTAATAAATTCAATCATTTCACTATATTCCATACCTGAAACATTCATAAGCTTGTCTCCTTCAAAATAGAAAGCAGGCTTTAGTTCGTTTATTAGGGGGATTAGTTCTTCATTGACATCAAAGTCTTTACCAAACACTTGTTTAGCAGCTGAGTTAGCTTCTCTGATTTTAAACAAACATTCTTGTGCTGAAGATATTAGCATTACTTTTATGTATCGTTCTGCTTCGTCCTCATCAGAAAGTTTGTTGGCTCTCTTTGTGAGTTCTTCGTACATCTCTTCTGAATACTTGATAGTATTCTTGAAGTACTGTTCCTGTTGTTCTAAAGTATTATTTGCCATTTCTTATTTCTTCTAAAGTTTTTTCTAGAGCTTGTGCAAATTCTTCATCCGTGCAGTTTAAAGCTACGGGTGTCACACTCTTCCTTTTAAAGTTTTTTCTTCTTAGTGTAGCCCTGATTAGGTCCATTGCTGTATGGTCGTTACTTTCTGTAAGTACTTTTGTAACTAAGTCAGCTATATGTGTTTTTCTTAATGAGTTCATTATTCTTCTATAACATTTCCTTTAAATAATATTTTATACGTACCGACATTAGTTACTAAACTTAAATGCTTTTGTATTTCTCCTGGAATCTTTGTGTTGTACATTGCTGTAATATCCAAAGAATCCCCATCTCCTATCTTGTTTTTTGTGTACCTTACCTCAAAGCAACTGCAAATTTTTGCTTTTAAAAGTTCGATATCTATTTCATTATCTTCAAATCCATCATAGTCCCCTCGTAGGTTAATGAGACTAAACTTAAATTTAGATGTATTTGGGTTTGAGTTTAGAATTAAATCATCTACATATTCAATTACTATTTTTTCTCCTTCAACAGTCATGTATACCTTTTCTGCATCGTGTATTCTAACTGCTATACCCTGCTCTGGAAACTCTTTAATATCATGCCAGTTGTTGGCTGGGCAAACTTCATCAGCTACCTTTGTTTTTGCTTTCAAAGGGCATTTACAAATACCACATATATGTCCACCAACGATTTGTGTCTTATGTTCGCAAGACATACAAGTTTCATAACGAAGTTCACTAAACTCAGGTATCTTACCTGTTAAATGATTCTTCCATCCTTCAATAATTCTCTTTGGTCTAATCTTACCCATTTTTAATTGATTTAGGATTAAATCTCTTCCTAAAAAACCATATGTTTTTCACTTTGTTGTCCAAAGCTTTCTGCACTAGGGCATCTACTTTGTCTAGTTTTGTATTTACAATATAAAGAACATTTTCTATTTCTGCAATAGTTTTTGGTTCTTTTTTCTTTGTGTACTTTAGTTCTCTCTCGACTTTTTTCTTTAGACCATGAAGAGAAGATATCGTGTAATACAAATTACCAAACTTAGGTATCTTAAATACTACGTTATCTGTTTTAGACATCTCTTGAAGTGTCTTATCAAGAAAGTACCAGTATATAGCTTCTGCTGCTTCCTTATCTCCACCTTTCTTTTCAAACTCATCTAGAATATCCTCTAGGAAATATATTTTATCTTTATATTCCATTGAATTTCATAATGAAGGCTACATTATGCTCTGAGTCTAATGCTGATTTAAGATGAGTTAAATCAGTGTTAAATACTTTTTTACCTCTGTTGTTTTTATCTATTAATCCTTTCTTTTTTAACCTAGAAAGCATTGTAGCAACATTTTGCTCTGTATTTACACCTATACCAGATGAAATAACTTTATTTTTAAATTTCTTATCATTCATGTCATACAATAAACACAAAAGTAAAATATCCATGTCTCTTTTAGTTAAAGATGTAACAGAAACAGAATATATCTCTAAGACCTTCTTGATAAGGTCAATTTTATCTGTATATTGTATGTCAAAAGGAAGTGCTGTGTATTTAGACATATTATATTATTTACTCACCCTAGAACCCCTCTCACCAAACCCCCTGTAGTCCCCCTTTCCTCTCTCCCCTTGTTTGGACATTGCAAACATAGTAAATAAAATTGACAATGTCAAGGGTTTTTGTAAAAAAAATTTACAAGTAAAAAAAATATTGTAAATTACTTGTTTATGTCAGATATATTTCGTAGTTTCACACAAAACCACAATTATGACAGACCCTAATGAATTGTTAGACAGGGAGTACTTTAAAGATTACTTCGAGTGTGTAGTAGATTATGTGGACACTGAGCACTTGTCAGATGAGCTATATGACGAACTACGAGCAGAGATAGAGGATTTTGTTTTCGAATTATTTCTACATGATGTCAGATGTGGTATTGCCACTCATTTTGTGGAGACAATGTTCAAACTATTTAAAACAAAACTAAACAATGGGAAGTAAGCTAGATGAAGCTCTAAAGAGTTTAAATAAAAATTTTGGTTCGGGTTCTGTTTTTCATCTCGGTGAAAACGAAGCATTTGAAAAACTAGAGAGAATACCTACAGGTTCTCTAGGACTAGATACAATAACAGGAGGGGGATATCCTCTAGGACGAATTATAGAGTTGTTTGGGTGGGAGTCTTCAGGGAAGAGTACATTATGCATCCACGCAATAGCACAGGCACAAGCAATGGGCAAGAAGTGTGCGTTTGTTGATATGGAACATGCGTTTGATAAGAACTATGCAGAAGCTCTAGGTGTAAACACTGAAGAGCTTATTTTTTGCCAACCTAATAGCGGAGAAGAAGCTATAGAAATAACTAAGACACTTGCTAACACTGGTGAGATAGGATTAGTGGTTGTGGACTCAGTTGCAACTATGGTACCTTCTGTTGAAGCTGAAGGTGAAGCAGGAGAGAGCAAGATGGGTGTACATGCAAGATTGATGTCACAAGCAATGCGTGTGTTGTCTCCTATTGCAAGTAGAAACAACTGCACTCTTATATTTGTGAACCAGCTTCGCCAAAAAATTGGTGTTATGTATGGTTCTCCAGATGTCACTACAGGGGGCAACGCTTTGAAGTTCTATTCGTCTATTAGGATAAAACTTACATCAAGCAAGTCTGCTGGTAACAAAGAGAAAGTTGATGGTGTTGATAGGCAAGTATCTAACTTAGTAACTGCAACAACAGAAAAAAATAAAACATATCCACCTTTGCAAAAGCATTCTTTTCAGTTAAAGTTTGGAGTGGGGATTGATGCAAAGGAAGAAATAGTAGATATGGCCATAGCTCTTGGTCTCATAGAGAAAAAGGGAGCATGGTACAGCTATGATGGCTCGCAGCTAGGACAAGGCAAGAAAGCGGTGTTCGCTTTACTTGAAGATAATCCTGACCTTGAGGATATCTTGAGGGAGGAGATAACTAAACATTATAATCAATGAGAGAGGACTTAAGTACTAGAAAGACAAAAACCAACCCGTCTTTTAAGTACGAATTGAGTGAAGAACAAAAACTTGCAAAAGAAAAAATTCTTGACTCTAAGATTGCTATCATCACTGGTAAAGCAGGTACGTCAAAGACGTTCTTAGCTTCACAGATAGCCTTAGATTTGTTTTTGAAGGGAGGAGTAGAGAAGATGTATATAGCTCGCCCACAGGTCTCTACAGAGGACATGGGATACCTTCCAGGGAACAAAGATGAGAAGATGAGGCAGTGGTGTGCTCCTGTTATAGAAAACATGGAGATTCTAAGAGAGAACGGTAAGAAGGAGGTAGAAAAGTGGTTGAAAGATGGTCAATTAGAGTTACTACCTTTACAATTTGCTAGAGGAAGGACAGTGACCAACAGTATAATGATTATTGATGAAGCACAGAACCTGACTAAGCTTCAAACGTATCTATTCTGTACAAGACTTGGTAAAGGCTCTCTTATGATATTTACAGGGGACTTGAGACAGAATGATTTGAAGCAGCCTAGTCGAAGCGGTTTTAATCAACTGATAGAAACTGCAGACAGACTGGATGAAATGATTCACGTGGAACTTCAGCAGAATTACAGAGACCCTATGGTTGCTAAATTTATGGAACAGTACGAAAAAATTTGCGGCTGGTAATGTGGGTTTACGATGACAAGAAGATAAGCTCTATAGAGCAGATACCTACCGATGCAATTGGCTTTGTGTATTGCATAACCAATCTATCCAAGGATAGGATGTACATAGGTAAAAAAAGCTTGTATCACTGGAAAAGGGTTGGAATCAAGAGATTTCAAGAGCTAAAACTAGAGGGTTGTCAAGTAAAAAGACATAAAAACAAAAAAAAATCCAAAAAAGGCTTGCCTGTTTGGGTACATAAGGCTAGATTAGAGTCTGATTGGTTGTTGTACACGGGTTCGAATACACAGCTCAACGAGGATATAAAGAATGGAGATAGGTTTGAAAAGGTGATTTGGGAGTTTTCTAATTGTGAAAAGAAACTCTCTTTCCTTGAAACTGAAGCTCAATTCAAGATGGATGTTATTAGAGATAGTAGGAGGTTTTATAACGGTAACATTCTAGGGAAATATTTCCCAGGAGACTTAAACTGTTAGGATGGTTATAAAGGATATTATACGTAAACACATCGAGGAAATATTAGCAATATATGGTAAACACGGTAACTTTACGTATACAGCAGAAGAGTTTTGCAAAAAACATAAGTACAAATACACTGATTCTTGGAGAAGAGCTGTTAGTAGGTATATCAACTCTTTACCCGAAATTGATGCTGACGAAGCATTAAGAGAAGAAGCCCAAAGCATTAGCCCTGCGAGAGTTCTTATATTTGATATTGAAACTGCACCACTGATGTCTAACATATGGGGGCTGTGGAATCAAAACGTAGGGCACAACCTATCAATGCTAGAATCAGACTGGTTTATCATCACCTGGTCAGCAAAATGGTTATTTGAAGAAGAAGTATTTACAGGTAAATTAACACCTGAAGAAGCAAAGAATCAAGATGATTCTAGAATAGTAAGAAACTTTTGGCAGCTCTTGAACGATGCAGACATTGTAATCGCTCACAATGGAGACAAGTTTGATATCAAAAGAGTTAACACTCGCTTCCTGAAACTGGGCTTACACCCACCGACACCGTACCAGACTATTGACACCCTTAAACATGTCAGGAAGAAGTTTAACATTTCGTCTAACAAACTAGACTATGTTGCTAAGTTTCTAGAGCTTGGAGGTAAGATGGAGACTGGGGGCTTTGAATTGTGGAAAGGATGTATGGAAGGAGACCAAGAATCTCTCAACAAGATGGAGGAGTATAACATTAAAGATGTGACTCTTCTAGAGGAAGTATACTTAAGGATACGTTCTTGGATTACTCCTCATCCAAATATGGGTCTTCACATAGGTGAAAACGTAACTTGTTGCGCAACTTGTGGGGGAACAGAATTAACTATTGTAGGAACTTACAAGACATACATGTCTGAGTACGATGCTCTTAGATGTGATTCTTGTGGAAGTATTAACAGGTCAAGAGCGAGCTCTCTGACAACAGAGGCTAGAAGGCTACTGACTAAATCAGTGTGATGAGTAAAATAGTATTTATAGAATTAACAGGTTACTACGCAACTTCAAACAATTTTGCTGATACTTTAGATTGTGAAAAGTGTTTGGAAGAAGCAAAAGAAAAAGCTGAGAATTTAGGATTGTCTTCAGAACGTTTTGAAGAAGCTTGTGAGGAAATTTGTGCAGACGATTTAGAAGAGGTGGACACATCTGATTTGAAAAAAGAAAAAATATTAATTAGAGTAGAAGATATAAAGAACATATCTCAAAACTCCAAAGGTAAAGTTATTATTCAGTCTAGACACAGCTTTATGCCTAGACTATATGACGACACGTATGAATCAGTCATAGAAAGAGTAAAAGATTATATTACAATTGTATAATGAATTTAAGTGAGAAACATTTAAAACTATTACATAAGCTATCAAAAAGTTGGTTAGACCACAGGAGATTAGGCTATGACGAACAAGTTATAGAAGATGACCTCCTAGAAAATATTATGCATATAGGATTAGATATTGAAGATGCACTTATCATTGTAGACGAAATAAAACATAGAGTTAAATGGGGTTTCGATTGCTGCCCCAACTAATTGTCAACAATTTGGATAATTGAATAATTTTTACTATATTACATGGCTAGAAGAAAACAGTACAAACCTATAAAAGAGGAGTCCTTTTGGGACTCTAGAGCTAGGTATGATGATTTAAAAACTTCGGGGGAACTATTTGAGAAATACCCTGATATGGTGGGCATATGGAGCTACGATATGATGAAGTTTTTATGTAACGATGATGTTCTTCATGAGGAGGAGAAACAGGAGGAAGAGCCAAAAAAAGATATAGATACTCATACTACACAGTGGTATGATAAAAAAGAAGAAGAATGAAACGATTAGTTTGCTTATTTGTAAAATGGGTTACCCTTGGCAAAGTTTGCCTGGGTTATTGTGAGGTAAAAAATTGTAGAAAAAAATAATGTCAATAGAAACTGCTATAGTTACTGTATTATTATTAGCATATATCATTATTGACAGGCTACGTAAGTCATGAGAAAGTTTTTTAAAGCAATGTTTTCAGAAGGAGGAGAAGTATCCTCTAAAAGAGTGGTTACAGCAATGTGCCTGCTTTTTATGCTGATTGCTTTTACATCAAACTTGTTTTGTGATTACACCGTAGAACAACATATGTTTGAATCCTTACAATGGATAGTCATGGCAGGACTAGGATTCACAGCATCGGAAAAGTTTTCCGAAATACTTAGTAAAAGAAAAAACCAAAACCATGAGTAAAAAAGTTTATAACATTATAGGGTATCGTTATGGTGGTGAGATTACTATCGGACGAGTAACAGAAGAATTCTATAATTATTGGGCGGGTTCAGACGAAGAAGAGTTCGCTGATTACATTCTAGATGCTTGGGAAGACAATGAAAACGAAGATATCCCTGAAATGACAGAAAATGGAGACCACTACTGGCATGATATTGATGATATCCTACATTTTTACGGAAGTCACGCTAGTTCAACCGTAACTTTAGTAGATACAGACACTGATGAGGAACGAGAAGTAGAACATCAGTTCTTATGGGGGCGAGAAGGCGGTTTCTTTGACGAGGAGGAGCCTGATTGGGATAATTTGCACCAAGACATCAGCAAAGAAGATTACGTGCCTGTAGTGGCTTGTATGAGCGAAGAGAAGGGATGGTTGAATACTTGGACTCTAGAACTAGAGGAAGGAGAAGAGTTCGATGAGAAAAAACTCTCTGCTGGAATACTAGAAACAAACTTTGGAGAGTTTATAGAAAAACTCTACTATGATGGTAAAGAATTAGAAGATGATGGGGGAGGAAGTACAAATGGGAAAGGGTTTACTGTCAAACTTGGATGGTTTAACACAAAATGGACAGATAGCCTTGAACAATACGCTGAGGGAAGCGAAAGATTAACCGAAGCACTAAATGAATTAAAAGAACAGCTTGAATGGGAAGCTGAGAATAACTAAAAATAAAATAGAAAACGAGAAATAATGCCTAGTTACGATTTATCAATCAAAAAAGAACACCTAGTAAAGCACAATTGTGATGTGCCTGCAGGTTATGTAAAATTACTTTCAGTAATTTCAAAATTACCTACATATACAGGAGACGAAGCAGCAAAAGCAGCTGGATTAAGAGACTGTGATATTTATCAGTGGTCAGGAAGAATTGCTGTAGTTGGAGACACTACAAGAGCTTCAGGTGCAAATGCTACTGGAAACTCTCTTGATATTTCTTTTCCTAAAGAAGAAGTTATCAAGCAAGGATGCGGACCTCTTCCAAGGGGATATGTTAAATTATCTTCTGTATTAGGAAGACTTCCTGTATATAATACTGCTGAAGCAGCTGTTGGAGATGGTTTGAAAGCTTGTGATGCTTACTTAAAAAATTCAGCAGGAGATGCTTCTTTAAGCTTTGTACCTTCTCCCGCCCCAGCTGGTAGCGCAGTTGGTGCAGAGTCAAAAGAAATACCTTATTTTGATGTTGCTGTGCCTAAAGACGACATTCTCTATAGAAACTGCAACATTCCAAGAGGATATATTACGTTAAGTCAAATTATTTCATCTCTTCCTGTTTATGAGTCTGAAGCTGATGCTCGAGCCGCAGGTCTTATCGAATGTGATATGTTTATACTTAAGGATGATAGAGGTAATCCAGCTTTCTTAGCTATTGTAAAGGATTTCTAAGATGATTAGAAAAACTCGAAATAAGAATCAATGGAAGCTTTTTTCTAAGGATGGTAGCAAAGTTTTAGGTACTTTTAGGAGTAAGAAGAAAGCTCAAGAAAGAGAGCGACAAATTCAATACTTTAAAAACAGAAAATGAGAGATTGGGATTTAACGCTATCACTGCACTGGCCTCACGATAGGCTTGCTCTTGGGTGGGAATATTTACGCCCCACACCAAAAGACAATTGGCATACTGTCCAAATCTTTCTTTTTGTGGCAACATTCACCTTTAACATCGAAAGTCATGCCTAAGAAAGCACGTAAACCCCTACCGAAGAGGTACAAAGCTGCCCCTGGCTCTGCTAGGGAGAAGATGATTCGCAAAGCGGGAAAGCTTTATCGAGAAGGTAAAGTAAAACAAGCTGCTGAACTTAGAGAAAGGATGGAGAAGAAAGTTCGGGATACAAAGAAGAAAACCACCACCAGTAAAAAATCTGTAAAACGAAAGAAAAAATGAGAAAGTCACCATTTACAAGTCAATACGCTGATGGTAGTGGGATGGGTATACAAAAATACAAGAAAGGCGGTAAAACGTCAAAGAAAGGAGGAGCCTCTGTAGACTCCAAGCTTGCCACAAAGGCAGCTAACTCAAGGTTTTCCAAATCCACTCTGAAGAAGGTATATCAGAGAGGATTAGGAGCCTATGCATCTAGCGGTAGTAGACCAGGAATGACTGCACACCAATGGGCTATGGGCAGAGTTAATTCATTTATTAAAGGAGGCCACTCTCAAGACAACGACTTGAAAGGTGGCGGAAGGAAAAAGAAGTAATGGGTTTTGATAGACCAGGAATAAGTTTTGAATTTGCACCTGCACCCGCAGGTTTTAAGTGGGTGAAGCAGGAAGACGGAAGATATAAATTAAAGTATATAGACAATCAATATGACAAGCAAAAAAAGATTGGTATTCAGAAGGTACACAAAAGTAAAAAGAAGTAATGGAACATATTCCCTCGGATAACACCCTAGAGATGGATAGATTGATATATACTATAACAACTACATACCACGAAGGACTAATATATACACATGGCTACGAACAGTAAAGAATATAACAAGAAGAACTACAAGAAGTATTGGGGTTCTAAGAAAGCGATTGCTGAACGCTCCGAGCGTAACAAGGCAAGACGTATCCTTACTAAAGAAGGCCGCCTCAAAAAGGGAGACGGTAAAGAAGTAGACCACAAGAAACCTCTCTCTAAGGGAGGAACAAATGCAAAGAGCAACTTAAAGGTAACATCTCGTACTGCTAACAGAAAGAGAGGTGCTGCTATTGCCAACGCAAATAAGAAAAAGAAAAGAAAATAACTAATCCCATCCTCGTTTTTTAGTTTTGCACCCTCTTCGGAGGGTGTTTTTTTTATCCCCCCACCAGGTTGGGGGTTTTTTATTTCTGCATGTTGGGGGTGTGGGTAATATATATTACAGACTCCCACCCAACAAAAAATTTTTGCTACCCCCTACAAATTTATTTTGACTACCTACTTTGTATCTGTAGAGTGTAGTGTTCTACCTTTCATGGTCTCAGTCCTGTCGTCCTGTCGTCCTGTCGTCTCAGTCATTCTAAAAAAAAATTTTGTGGTCTCAACTTTTTTACCTATCTTAGAGTTGTCACCAACGAAGAGTGATATTATTATTTAACTATTAATTATTTATTATGAGTATTGTTACTAACAAAGAATTGACAGAACAAATCAACAACGTTTACACTGCTATGTTTCTTCTAGACGAGCACCGAGAAGAGATAGCTAAATCAAAGCCATCAAATGCAGATGATGTTGATGGGTCTGAACTCGAATGCATCATGGATTTGAAAGCTGCTAGTAAAGGCCTCAAAGAAGTTGCAGATGTACTTAGAAAGATACGTTCCACCCAACTAAAAGGCTACCACGCCTAATACCACGAACCCACCGAGAGGTGGGTATCGTGAT